>Ga0066637_10003367_pt1 | contig 10728 bp, 9 predicted proteins | sample CryGeyCG2014_020_FD_62737 | JGI IMG/M metagenome (GOLD analysis project Ga0066637, IMG submission 62737) | Groundwater microbial communities from aquifer - Crystal Geyser CG08_land_8/20/14_0.20 | ecosystem: Environmental > Aquatic > Deep subsurface > Groundwater | place: USA: Utah: Grand County...
ATATCTGTGTAATAACAAGATTAAAGTATCCATAGAATATATGACCATGTGGGGTGTAGATGATAGCCGGATGCCGGTGACCGGATGCCAGATGCCAGATAGCGGATGAGGCCAGTTTTGTGGCAACTCTTCCCAAAAATCCTGCCTTTGATGAATGGGTATGGACAATATCCGGCTTTTCTGTTTTTATAAGATTATAGAGTTTAATGAGACATAAGATATCCTTAATAGGATTTAACCCCCTTGAAAGCTCAGGGATTATGACGAGATTTATCCCCGTCACATCCACATCTTCCACCGACCCCGTAACTAAAGTCATCTCATACTTTCCTATCCGGCCACCGGCATCCGGTATCTGGTATCTGGCATCCGGTATCCGGTATCCGGTATCTGCCATCCGGCTACCGGCATCCGGTATCTGGCATCCGGCACCTGGCATCCGGCCCAACCCCCTCACTGTAAGAATAGTATTCTGCGCAGACCCTCCCCTATCAAGCCTCGTGATGATATGTAATATCTTCATCTTTTCCATTCATCAGGACCCTGAAATAGAGCCTTCAGGCTCTCAAAGAGGCTAAAGCCTCTATTCCATTTTTATGAGTTTATCAAATTCTGTTATGGCATTGTCCCAGGAATAATTCCTGACTACAAATTCCCTGCACCTTTTACCTAACTCCTCTAACCTTGGATACTTGATATATCTGGATATTGAGTTTGCCATAGATTCTGGAGAGGTATCAGGAAATAGAAGGAAAGGGTCAAGTCTACCTAATATCTCCTTTGTTCCTCCAACAGGCGTTCCAAGAACGGGAAGCCCGGAAGATAATGCCTCCAGGGTCACTAACCCAAATCCTTCAAGGAATTTTGTTGGCAGAATAAATACATCTGCTGACTGATAGTACAGGGAAAGATGCTCCTCTGGTATGAAACCTTCAAATCTGACAAACTTATTCAAGTTCAATTTAGAAGTTAACTGTTTCAATTTTCTCTCCAAGCTACCCACTCCCCCAATAATAAGGTAGATATCATCTCTTTCTTTAGTAACCAAAGCCATAGCTTTTAATAAATTCTCTATTCCCATCCGAGGAACTAAATTACGGACAGTTAGCAATATAAACTTATCTATAGGAATGTTTAACTTTTCCCTAACGAGCGCTCGATCGTTCACTGGAACAAATCTATCCACATCTACCCCTCCTGGAATTATTTTAATCTTTGTCGGCGATATTTTATGGTAACTTATCAGTTGTTGTCTGGAAAACTCGCTTAAGACGACTATTTTACTGCACCTTCCAAGGCAGAATTTCTCAATAACCCTTAAAAAAAACGAATTTATCTTATGCGTCCAATTTCTTTTCACTCCGCCTTGAATTCTGGTCTCATACTCCTTAAATGCCAAGGAAAGAAAAGTATAAATCTTTGGAATCCTCCAAGCTCTTGGAGATAAATTGACTGCAAGGGAAGAAATAGGTTGATGAAAATTTATAAGGTCGAATTTAATTTGACGCGAGAGCCTGTTAAAAACAAAAAAAATATTCTTCCAAGAAGATATTAAAAAATTTAATTGGTTGCTTTTATCCACATAGTATCGATGAACAATCACTCCTTCCACATTTTCCAATGGCAAACTTTCACCATCTGTCATTCTTGTTAAAACATAAATTGTGTGTCCTTTCTTCTTAAGTCTTATACTATGTTCATGTAAGACTCTTGCCCCGCCAAATCCAACATTCTTAAAAGATAGCTCTGAAACGAAAAGAATATTCATTTTTGGATCGGATTATTATCAATGTAAATCCTATGCCATATCTCGAGAGTCATCAAAGCCCAAATTTGATCAGCAAAATTTTGTCTACCCTCATAATGCTCTCGTAACATCCATTGAACACATTCCCAATTAAAGTAATTTCTTTTTTTAACACTCCTTTTTGATAGCAAATCTAAAGTCAAATCTTTAAGCTCGGTCTGTAACCAAGAGCCAAGAGGAATCATAAAACCTTGCTTCCTTTTTGTAATTATTTCCTTTGGAAGCAACTGGGAAACAGCCCTTTTTAAAAGGTATTTTAATCTGAACCCCTCAATTTTGGTGGAGTACGGAATGCTCGCAGAGAATTCCAATAACTTATGGTCACAAAAAGGTATCCTTAACTCTAATGAATTTGCCATACTCATTCTATCCCCCATTGCTAACAAATCATCCGCAAGATAGGTCTTCACATCTAAATAGAATACTCTATTAAGGAATTCGGCAGTCTTTTTCTGATTCAGAAACTCTCTATGTATTTGAAACGGATCACTCATTGAAAGTTCCTTCTTTAGTTTATCCGTAAATAGTTTATTATAAAAGTCGGTATTAAAGAAAGAGATCCAGCTTAAATACCTTTTATCAGCAGGCAGTATCCCTCCACGAGCGAATCTCTTAAATCGCCCCATAATATTTATGCTTGCAGTAGATTCTGGAAATTGTTCTGCTATCTTTAATAAAATGTTTTTGCGGACGAAGAGAGGTAACTTTTCATAATAACGAGCTACCTGCAACCCAATATACCTGGGATAACCACCAAACGCTTCATCTCCACCAATACCTGAGAGAGCAACGGTAATATGTTTTTTTGCCATCTGTGAAACCAAATAAGTTGGTATAGCAGATGAGTCTGCAAATGGCTCATCAAAATGCTGTATTATTTCGGGTAAGAGCTCCACGGCATCAGGTTTGACAATGAATTCATGGTGCTCAGTGCCGAAATGCTTTGCTACAAGACGCGAGTATTTAAGCTCGTTGTAAGAGGCAAATTTCTCTTCATATCCTATGGAGAAAGTCTTTACACTACAATTAGATATCTGGCTCATCAGCCCAACAATAGAACTTGAGTCAATACCACCTGAAAGAAAAATACCTAAAGGGACATCGCTTACCAACCTGATCTTAACTGCCTCTCTCAGAAGTTCAAGAATGCGTTCAGAATAGTATTCTTCCCTCTTTATCTTTGCTTTTGAAAAGCCAAGGTCCCAATATTGTAGGGGTTCAAAATTTTGAACCCCTACTTTGCCATTTTTATAACTCATAGTATGAGCAGGAGGTAATTTCTTAATTCCTTTAAACATTGAAAAGGGAGCGGGAACATATAGAAATGTGAGGAAATGATGCATTCCTATCAAATCCACCTCCTTCTCTACTTTATTGCATTCAAGTAGTGCCTTAATCTCAGAGGCAAAAAGTAGACTTCCATCAACTACTGTATAGTATAGCGGTTTTATCCCTAATCTGTCCCTTGCTAAAAATAGTTTTTCATCCTTTTTATCCCAAATAGCAAAGGCAAACATTCCATTCAGGTAATTAACGCAGTCTTCGCCTTTTTCTTCATAAAGATGGATGATTACCTCTGTATCAGTTTTAGTATAGAATTGATGACCCTTCTTTTTTAAAGATTCACGCAACTCTTGAAAATTATAAATTTCCCCATTAAACACTACCCAGATAGTTTCATCCTCGTTGTGTATTGGCTGATGTCCCGTCTCCAAGTCAATGATACTTAATCTCCTTATTCCTAGGCCGATATTTTTATCTATAAAATATCCTTCGTCATCAGGACCGCGATGGGACATAATCCTGCACATTTTTTTTAATAGGTCCTGATTTGCAAAACCAACCATGCCACAAATACCACACATCAGCAGACTCCTAATTTTTCAATAATAACTGTTTCGTATAATTGCTTATGCTGTTCTATCTTGTTTTTAAGATTGAATTTCTCCTCCACAACCCTTTTGCTCTCGTCAGGAAGTAAATTGTCTGATGCCACTATAAAGATCAAAAGTGTATTTTTTACATTTTTAAGCATTTTATAAGTTCTCTCGCGAATCTTTCGATTGAAAACCCTTTACTCTTTTCAATACCGCGTTGTGTCAATTTTTTCCTTAACTCGCTATTTGTGAGAACATTTACCATTTCCTGGGATAATTTTTGAATGTCCAGAGGGTCTACTAATATAGCCGCATCTCCTGTCACTTCTGGTAAGGATGTCGTATTAGAGGCTATCACTGGGGTCCCACAGGCCATTGCCTCAAGTGGTGGAAAACCAAAACCCTCATATAACGATGGAAAAACAAAAAGAGATGCCCCTTTGTAAATTGATGCTAAATCTTTGTCAGCAATGAGCCCGGGAAAGAGAATTCTATCTCTAATATTCAATTTTTCTATTACCTTTTCCAGATACTCCGTATGCCTATTTTTTCTTCCTCCGATGACAAGTTGATACTCTTTCTTGAGCTCTGGAGAGAGAAGTGAATATGCCCTTATCAAACTTCCAATATTTTTATGGGGCTTGATACCACCAATATAAAGGATATACTTGCCTTGAATACCGTATTTCTCGCTAACATCAGTATATTTATTAGAGGAAGATTTTACTCCAGGATATATTACTTCTATTTTTTCTCCAGATATTCTCAATACTTTTTTGATTTCTCTCTTTGAGTACTTTGATACAGTGATAACCTTCTTCGAAAATTTTGCACATAGTCTGCCAAAATACCGATAGTAAATGCCGGGTACCGAATGCCGGATGCCAGATACCAGATGGTGAAGGGGAGTTAAGTCATAGATACCATTTACTAAAGGACAAGGGGCAAGAATTGGCGCCTTAAAATACGGAGAGAAGAATACGTCAATCCCCTCTCTTGAAATGGCAATGGGAAGTTTTACCTGATCCCAAATAAAAGTGATTCTTTCACTGACGATTTTTACTTTAACATTTTTCTGTAATATTCGAGTAATTTGTAGTTCTGTTTTTTGGTTTCCAAAAAGTATATATTCATTAGATGTGTCACTTGTAGAGATATACTCTAAGAAGTCTAGAAGCATTCTACCTATACCTGTCTTCTTTCCTTTTTCAAGCTCCCTTATGTCAATACCTATACGCATACGCAACTCAAAGAATTGTATAATCTTTCTAATCCTTTAGTCTGGCTCTCTACACTGAATTTTTCTATAACTTTTTCTCTTGCTCTATTTCCAATTTTATTTTTTAAGTCTTTACTTTGTAATAGTTTTATTACGAGTTCGGCGATACTTTCACTATCTGGCCTTACAAGAAATCCATCTGTTTTATCTTCTATTATCTCCTTCGGTGCACCTATATTTGTAGCAATAACTGGGCGTCCACACGCCATAGCTTCTATGATTGTCCTGCCAAATGGCTCTGACTCAACTGATGGGTTCACTACTACATCACATAAATTCATAAGTTGAGGAATATCTCTTCTAAATCCAGCAAACATTATACTACCTTTTAGTCCTTTTATTTCTGTATATTCAGAAAGCTGCTTTTTATAACTTTTATCTCCTTCTCCCACAATTAAGAATATTGTGTTTTTAAAACTCTCTTTCACTATTTTTGCAGAGTCTATAAAAAGCTTGTGTCCCTTCCACGGGTCAAGCCTTGAAAATATACCAACCAATTTTTTATCTTTACTGATATTAAATTCCTTATATAAATACTCTGTATCCAATCGTGGTTCGAAAACTTCAGTATCTACAGCGTTGTAAATTTTTATAACCTTACTGTCTTTTACATACGAGAATTTCCTTTTAACAGCATCAGATATCGTAATAATTTTTGTCGAGAGTGAAGCAATCATCTTGTCCCGCCAACCAGCAGATTCTATAACTCTTACATGCCAAATAAAAGGTATGCCTAAAAGCTTAGAAGCTAACGCTGTATAAAAAGCATATCTTGTAGTCGGGGAATTGCAATGTATGATTTCTGGGTTAAGTCTCTTTATTTCAAAGAACAATTTCTCAGGTTTAACAATTTTATAACAAATATTTTTCTCAGCTAATAGTTTTGAAAATTCACCTCCTTCAGGCATAAATACAACTGATTGAAAGTTAGTTTTATTAAGATATTGAAGTATCAGTAGTAAACTTTGCTGTCCTCCTCCTGGTGGTTCAAGTGGTGTGTCCACATATAAAACCTTATTTTTATCTGTTGTATTCATCAAGTATCTCGCTCTCGCCATGAGACCAACTTAAGAGCGCTCTTATATCTGATATTAACACAGCTATGTCCATTGTGGCTTTTACCAGAGGCATTATAAAGTAACTTCTCCATTTAGCATTTGCTGCTCTTAATTCTTTAACATAACGAAGAGGGAGTGGAGCATAAATAATTAGTAATCCAATAAATATCAGAAGAACTCCAAATAATTTTAATCCCACAATGAGTAAAATTCCTAAAATAAACCGGGGAACCATACCCCGCCTTAAAGAAAAAATTTCTCTGAACTTCTTGCTGTGAATTTTTGCATACAGAAGCTCACAATACCGGCGCCTCTGGAACCACTTGTATATCTGCTTCAGATTATTGCGAGGAAGATGATAGACAATAGCATTAGGATTAAATACAATCTTCCATCTTTTTGATACCTCTAAACTGAGCAGGAAATCGTCTGCTCCCAACCGACCCATGCCTCGCTTTTCAAATTCCAAATGATTAAACACCTCGCGGCGATAAGCCATGTTACATCCTGATGTAAGGTTAGTTTCCACGATTTTTCCACCAGCCCGCAGAAAACGAGGATACCCACCTCCGGGAAAACCCAACACTGCTTCGCATGTACCTATCGGATGATCTCCCCTTACAAGAGTTGCTCCACCTACGCCAAATATTTCGGGGTTGTGCAACATTGGCTGTATAATTTGATATAGCCAGTCGTGCTTAACAAGACAATCATCGTCGGTAAAAGCAATGAACTCACCCTTTGCTGCTTTCACTCCTTGATTACGAGCATAACCCAATCCTAAGTTTTGGCGTGGCAAAAAAACATAATTCGTTTGGGGTATTGGTAAAGGCTTGTCACCTTCTTCTATCACAACTATCTCATATTTCTCTGGCGGATAGTCCAAAGCTAATAAAGATTGTACTGTCTCCTCGAGCGTCTTGTGTCGGTCACGCGATATAACAACAACTGAAACAAGTGGATAATTATTTCCTCGATTCATTAAGTCAATTCCTCATATACATGAATAACTTCTTTAGCGCACTTCTTCCAAGAAAAAAGACTGCCTTGTTTTAATGCCTTAGCTGATAATTTCTCTCTGGTAGACTGATCTAACAACTGCATTAAAGCATCAACAATAGCATCTATGTTATCTGGAGGAACTACTATTCCACCATCTCCTACGACTTCTGGAAGACTTGAGCGGTTTGAAACAATTGAGGGACAGCCACACTTTGCTGCTTCTGCTACCGGCAAACCGAACCCTTCATAAAAGGAAATCAAGCATAGAGCCTGAGCACCTGTGTAGAGAGCCGGTAAATCTTCATCCGGAATATATCCTGGGAATATCACATATTGGTTCAACCTTTTATCTGATACAAAGTGCTGAATTCTCTCCATTCCCCATTTAAAATGGCCGGCTATAATAAGGCGAAAGTCTAAAGACTTTTCCTTGAGAACTGCCATTGCGCCGATTAAGTTTTCAAGATTCTTACGCGCATCAGGAGCACCAACAAATAAAAAATAAGGGATATCTCCAATCCCTATGCTTGTACGAATAGCATTTACATGAGATAAAGGAGCAGGTCTCATATAATCAGCAACTCCACACCATATAATACGCAACTTACGGGAAGAAATTTTATATAGTTCATTTAAATCTTTGGCTGTAGAGTTAGAATCGGCTATTATAATATCTGCTCGTTCAATAACTTTTTCCAATTTGGCTTTCGATAAATTAGCAAAGTCCTTACTAACCTTATCCGGACACATCAAATATATTACATCGTGTATTGTAACTATAGATGCTCCTTTCTTCTTTGGTGGTAATCGTTCAAAAGGAGAATGGAAAATATCTGTATGACCAGTGAAAAGGTCTATATCTGGCCAATTATATTTAAGCCATAATTTCTCAAGTATCCTACCAGGTAAAGGGATATGTTTCAGAATAATGTTTCTATGTCCTTTTGGTCTAAACATCAACTCCCGCTTTCCCTTATGCAAAAAATTATAAACGCATACATATTTGTTATCGCTATTGATAGATACTAAAGCACGCAGAAGTTCGAAAGAATAGACACCCCATCCTCGCCTCTTTTGGTAAGGTATCATAGATGCATCAAAACCAATTATAGGCATAGAATTCCTATTTTGTATCAATTTTGAGTAATTTCTTTACATACGCTAATGGCCTTGATATGAAAATATATATTTGATACCCAAGAAGAAAAATAAAAAAGAATCTCCAGAATATTAGACCGAACGAGTTTAATCTTAAAAAAATTTCAGCAGATAGCTTCTGCCAGTCTTTGTCTCACCACCGTAATAACAAAATGCCCCTACCTTGAAATATTGATGCGCGAGGATGGATCGTTGCCTATATTTTGATTTATATCTAATTTCCTTTGCAATTTTATTAATAATCATTTCATCCACAATCCATAAAACTTATTAGGTTCTTCTCCAATTTAGTGGGTTCATTTTCCAGTGAAAGCCTGTTTGGCTTTATGGATGAGGTATCTTGTATATCAGAATCTATGTGTTCTATGTAGAAGGTATCCTGATGTGGAGAATATCTCCTAATGTGGGAGGCATCTCCCGATGCCGATAATCAAGGTCAGGAGACCTTTCCCACAAAATATTCAAGGTGTCCAGCTCTATATACAACTATACAAAGAGCAGGAACTCAAGAGGATTTGACCCTATAATCTACCCACTAAATTGGAGAAGAACCACTTATTTTTAATATTCCTCTGCTCAGGTTTAAAGAATAGGCCTTTTCCCCGACACCTAAAAAACTGTAGAAAAATATGTATTCATTATCCCTATCAATCTCTGTCAAATTTCTTATCAGGGTGTAGGCGTATCTTCCCCTACCCCTTCGGTGATAAGGGATCAGTCTGGTGTCAAACCCAATTCTCATACCAGCCACTTTCTGAATTCAGCCGTAGAAATCTTCCTCATATTCTGAACTGTCTTTCTCTTTCTCAACATTCGAGGTAATAGCTTTATAAAATCAATCCTTGCTTTCAACCGAATTGTATTATATTTAAAAACGATATCCAAAAAATTATCAAATTCGCATTTAAGTAGATACGGTAGCACTGCTATTAAAGTCCTCAAAGAAAAATTTTTAACGATGTTGAATAGTCTATTCCGCTGGGTATAGTATCCATACCTGTAAGGGCTATTCATAACCGAACTGCTCTTAATATGATAAACAATTGCACCTGGTACAAAGATACACTTCCAACCGGATAATTTTGCTCTCCAGCAAAGATCGAGTTCTTCTTCATATAAAAAATAATCCTCATCAAATAGACCAATTTCTTCAAGCATCTTTTTCCTATAGAAAGCTGAGGCACCGGAAGCGCCAAAAATCTCACGTAGAGAGTCATACTGTCCGCAATCAAACTCCCCCAATCCAATATTCTTCCCAGCAGCATACTTGGTTAAATAACATCCTGCTGCATCAATAATTCTTCGATTGTGGTAATTGAGTTGCTTAGACGCACAGATACCAATTCGGCTATTACTTTCAGCAACTCTGACTAATTCTTCTAGCCAGTTCTTAGCCACCTCTGTATCATTATTAAGGGTGACTACATATTTCCCCGATCCTTCTCTTATTCCAATGTTATTTCCCTTGGCATAGCCATAATTTTTCTCATTTTTTATTACTTTTACTTGCGGATAATTTTCTAATACAAATTTGACTGAATCATCAGTTGAACCATTATCGACTATGATTACTTCATAACTAGGATAGGTCTGCCGAAAAACTGAATCCAGACATTCTCTTAGGAAATACCTTCCATTCCAGTTGACAATAATAATTGAGACCTTTGGGTTCATTTTATTTGATTCTTATATTTTTAAATGCCAATAAGATAGTAATGTTCCATTACATATCTAAAAATGTTTTCTCTAATTCCTCTCTTCTCATAGAATTTTGCTATCAAATAATAAAAAATGAATTTAATTTTACTTAGAATCTTTCTAAATAGTGGTTTAGGGTGGTATATTTGCTCTTCCTTTATTTTTTTAGCCAGTATTATCCTGGCTTCCCCAACCTTTATCATTCTCCGACAGGCATCATTAAGAGAAGTATATTGATAATGATAACCTACAGCTTCCTTATTGTAATTCAAAATCATCCCTGCCTTTTTTAATCTATAACCTAATTCATTGTCTTCAAAGGCGGCATAAGGAAACTCTTCATCAAAAAATCCATTATTTTCTAATAAGAACTTTCTTTTTAGAGATATATTAGAAGTGTAAAAATAATTTTGAGCATCCACTTCAATCCTATCTTTAATTTGCCAAAAATGAAACTGGGGACCGCCATTTTCTAACCATCTCATAAAAGGGGTAATTTCTATCTCTGAAGACCAGGTGACATAGCCAAGCACCGCCACATTATCGGCCGGATACTGTTGATGCCACCTGCAATGTTCTTCAAGTAAAGTGGGTGTAGCAATAATATCATCACCAATAAAAAGAATAATTTCCCCTTTTGCATTTTTAATGCCTACATTTCTTGCTGCCGCTGGACCCTTATGCTCTTGCTTAAAATAGCGCAATGTGCAGAAAGAGTTATTTATTATAGATTTTACTAACTCCTCAGTTTCATCAGTTGAACCATCATCTATAACGAAAATCTCATACTTGGTTTGATTGTAGGTCTGGTTAAAAAGTGCATTAAGACACTTTTTAAGTATATCTTCA
>Ga0066637_10003368_pt1 | contig 10726 bp, 2 predicted proteins | sample CryGeyCG2014_020_FD_62737 | JGI IMG/M metagenome (GOLD analysis project Ga0066637, IMG submission 62737) | Groundwater microbial communities from aquifer - Crystal Geyser CG08_land_8/20/14_0.20 | ecosystem: Environmental > Aquatic > Deep subsurface > Groundwater | place: USA: Utah: Grand County...
GGGCAATGTCTCAGATATCACGGGCGATGTCTCAGGAATCAGGGGCGATGTCTCAGGAATCAGGGGCGATGTCTCAGAAATCAAGGGCAATGTCTCAGATATCACGGGCGATGTCTCAGGAATCAGGGGCGATGTCTCAGGAATCAGGGGCAATGTCTCAGACATAATAAAAATACTTTCTGAAAAATAAAGAATTGAGAAATTTTTTCCCTCCTCTCTTTTTTTTCGAGCCCGCAAACATTTGTGAGTTGGAAAAAGCCCTGAACCACAAAGGATTCAGGGAAAAAGGTAATTTAAAAGCAGCCATTTCGGGCTGTTTTAAGTTTGGTTTATCTCACCTGACAGATTTCAAAAAAAGGAGAAATGGCTTTTTGAATCTCTAAAAGAAATTCAGGGGAATAGGGTTTAATTTTCTCAAAAGCGAGGTCAATTGTCTTTTCTGCTCTAAAATTTTGTAAAACATACTTTTTGGCAGGCCTTATCCAGTGAACAATATTGAGAAGATCTTCTTTGGTATGAACAGTAGGTACCACTGTAGTTCGGAACTCATAATCTATTTTTCCCTCTTTTAAAAATTGAATTGATTCTTCAATGTCTTTTACTTTTACTTTTCCAAAAAATATTTCTGAATATCTTCCTTTAGGTAACTTTACATCCATGGCCACATAATCTAAGAGTCCTTTCTTCACCATCTCTTTTATAATACCAGGGTGAGAACCATTGGTATCTAGTTTTACCAAAAATCCTAAATCTTTAATTTTCCGAGCAAAAGAAAAGAGATCAGGCTGAACGGTAGGTTCTCCTCCACACAAGACTACTCCTTCTAGAAATCCTTTTCTTTTTTCAAGAAAATTAAAAAACTCTTCTTCTGAAATCTTAGGTTGTTTTTTAATCTCTTGAGGTAATACTAATTCTCGAGAATAACAATTTGCAACATTTATTAGAGAGACATTGTAGGTGTGACTATCGTTAGACATTTCCAAATTATATACTTTAGTAAATCTCTTTTTTTCTTTTATCCATCTAATCTTCAAATACGCATATCTATTATCTATAAAACCAAATCTTTTTGCTGTGTTTATTTTTTTCTTTGTGATTAGGTAGCTTTGTTCTAAAATATCAAAAATCTTTTTATCACTTATAGTAATTTCTTTTCTGAACCGAGAGTGTTTTATTCCGAGACGATATAAAATTAAACTAATTTGATCTCGTAAAATCCCAGAGGTTAAGGTTATTTTTTGTGTCTGATATTTTTTTATACTTTCTCCAGAAGTAATTCCATCTCCCCGAAACAATCCTTTTATTAATTCTTTTTGAAAGTGCTTGTTTAAAAAAATGAAATTCCACGGCAATTTTTTATTATAACAGCCAGAGCCAAAATAATATTTAAAAAATAATCCTAAAAGGCTTTTATAACAAATTAGTTCTAGAGTATTATATCTTTTGTCTTTTTTTTCAATTAATTCTGTCCCAAAAGTTTCCAAAAAAATCTTTTTTGTATCATTAATAAATTTCTTTTCTTTAGAATTAAAAGCAAAAGATATATAATAAGAATTCTTCCGATTTTTCTTTTTGCTTACACAACCCTCAGCCAAATAATACCCGATCAATCTCATCAATCTTGGAGTAAGGGATATAGATTTATTGATATAAAACTTACTCCCTTTAATAGCTACTTTTCCTTTTTTTATTTTGATCGTTGGTAAAATTTTAGAATCTAAATATTCTTTTTTAGTTACTACTCTTCTAACGTGATCGGTTAAGTTAAGAGTTCTATAAATTTTTCTCCAACTATAATCTTTTTCTCGTAATTCAATGACTTTATTAAATAGTTCTTCATCATCAATACGGGGTCTTGTTTTCAATTCTTGATATAAACTAGTAATAGCAGGATTAATATCGAGCTTATAATTAGTTATTTCTTTTTGGGGAATAGAAATTGTTAAAAAATCATACTTTTTATTTAATTTTTGGGCCTCTTTCTCTATGATTTTTTTTCTCCGACTATCATAAATTAGAAATTTATGACTGGGAGTACACTCAATAATTTCTGAATTAGAGAAAGTTTTAATTTGCAACATTTTTTTTGTCCTTCTTTGAAAATATTTATTGATAGAACTAAATTTCCCCTCACTATCATAAACCTTACAATTCGTTTCGTTTTCAACAATATCTTTAATCTTTAATTTGCCTTGATCGGTTAACAAGTAATTCAACTCGCTAAAACACCAGGGACAACGAAAATTACAACCAGGCAAAAAAACCGTGCAAGCCAATTTGCCCGGATAGTCAATCAGGGTTAGTTTTTGCAAACCGGCAATTTCCATAAATTATTTTAACGCTGCGACCTCGTCTTTTTTGATTTTAAACTCTTTTCTTTCTTTGTATTCTTTTTTCTTACCCTCATTCCACTGAGACACGGGCCTTAAGTAGCCAACAATACGGGAATAAACTTCGCATGGCTGCTCAACCGCACAGTAAGGGCAGGTAAAGTGTTCTCCTGCTATGTAGCCGTGAACGGGACAGATAGAAAAAGTAGGAGTAATAGTAATATAGGGTAGATTAAACTTTTCAAAAACTGTCTTGACCAAGCTCTTGACTGTTGCAATATCAGAAACCTGCTCTCCTAAAAAAAGATGAAGTACCGTATTGTGAATGAAAACTAAAGTATTTTTGCCTGCTAAATAGTTGTGATTCTTCTTGGTCATCAAATCATAGAAGTGCTTGTCTTTCACATTAGTTTTAGAAACGTCTTTTACTCTCACCACCGGAAGGTAACGTTTCTTTCTATTGGACAAATATTCTCTAATTCTTGAAGCATTAACTGTATTAGTTAGCTTATCTCTTATTTTAGTCATCTGATGTGTAGAAACTCGTAATCTATATATATTAACCTCGTTTTTTCTTTTAGTGGGTTTTTCCATCTTGCTTATCATAATACCTGCACGACTACAGAGTTCTAAAACATCATCTGCTAATTGCGGGGAAACTGTGTAATATTCGAAATCTCCTTGAGATTCATCAATATGGCCATCGCTATCCATTAGTCCAGAAAGAAGTGCATATGCATTATTTTTGTTTATATTCTTTTTCACCTGTTGAGGAATAGAAACAGTATATCTCTTGCTTCCTGTCTTAAAACCATAATTAAAGAAGAATTTTGAAACGTCTTCCTTGGAACTAGAAACTTCTTTCAACAACCTGTTGCCCCTCTTTTCATTTTTAATAACATTAACATCGCAACCAAAATATCGATTAAGAATTTTTGCTATTTTTTCTAACGGCTCATGATGCTCGCTAAAAAACCGAACTTTATATCTTTCTAACTTGTTCTTTCCTCTATTATCGATAAATTTAGAAATGCACCCGTCGCCAATGAAAAAGCCAATCAGCCACATTAAATCGTTGTTTAACTTTGTTTCTTTTTCGGGATATAAGTTATACGAGTTTTGAAGGACATAATCCCCCGTTTTTAATTCGTCAGCTCTTTTTTCTATCACTTTATATTTAGGAAAAAATTGATATTGCTCTTTGCATTCTGGGTTCCACCCTATATGACTGGCGAAAGCTTTAATATTCTTCATCTCTGTTCCACAAATTGGACAGCCTGGATTAGGTTTAAATTTTTCTAAAACAAAGAAGGGATGCCAATCTGAAGTGGTAATATCTAATCCTCTTTCGCCTTTTATTCTAATTTTGTTGTGTTTTTTCACATCAATTTTAACCGCCTCTACAATTTCGTCCCACTCACTCACCTTCTTTTCTTTGTTATAACTTAGTGCTTTAATTGGTTTTAATTTTTCGAAATCATTTACTATGTATTCTATATTTAACAATCCTTTATTAGTTAAAACTTTGTTGCCTTTTTCCACGCATCCCCCCGTGTATTTGCACTGCAGCTCATCCTGAAGTTTTAATGCCTTAAAAACATCGTCGGTGTGATTAACCGGCAACTGGCTGGAATTAGTGTAATAAGGAACTTTTTGGGTGCCAGCAGTAATTATTTCGGGATACTTTTCCCTGTCTACTTTTGCCTGACGATAGCTTGTCCCCTCGGCCGGGGTTGCTTCAAGATTATAAATGCTTCCTGTGTCCTGCTGGTATTTAATCAATCTCTTGCGCATAAAATCTAACACCTCTAGGGCAAATTTTCTGCCTCGGCGGGAAGCAATGTCTTCGTCAATAAAGTTCAGCAATGCCTCGTTCATGCCCAAAAGACCAATGGTTGAAAAATGATTTCCAAAATAGCTGCCTCTTATCTTTTTTACTGAAGCCAAATAATATTTTGAATAAGGGTAAAGCCCTTTTTCCATAAAGTTTTCCAGGGCTTTTCTTTTAATTTCTAAACTTTCTTTGGCTAAGTCCATAAAACTACCCAGCCTGTCAAAAAACTCTTTCTTTGTTTTGGAAAGATAACCAATCCGAGGCATGTTAATGGTGACCACACCAATTGAATTGCCACACCAGCTTACTTTCCCATTTCTTCTTACAAAAACTGTATGATTTGGAACTTCACAGCAATAAACCTTTCCTTTGTAATAAACTTTTTGAGAATTATTTTCTCTTAGCCGATAATGTTTTGTTTTCTGCACTCCAATAGTATAAACTATTCCGGCTTTAATGGTTCTCCCTTTTATTTTAGAAACTTTTTTCTTTTGAGCCGTCAAACTCCCCAACCATCCTAATTTTAGAATTATTTCTTGTAAATCATCAGCTAATTTTTGTGAAGCAGTCCAATAATTTATTTGACCGGTAGTTTTTCTTACATGTCCGTCGCCTTTTACCAGCCAATGGAAAAGAATTTTTAATTGCCTTTTACTTAAATTCTTAATTTCCTTTGGAATAAGTTTCTGGTATTTATTTCCGAATTGCCGCAAATAACTCCACAATTGTTTATTACAAATTATTAGATTGTTTTTTTCCTCATAATAACTGAATGGTAAAACATCCAACACTTTTTTAATCTCTTCTCTCTTTTGTTCATTGATCTGAGTAATCGTTACCCTATAACCATGATCTAGAGCAATATTTTCGTTGTCGGTACAACCTTCGGCTACCCAAAATCCAAAGAATTTTAACCAATCATCCATTTTAATTTTCAAAACTGGTGTTTCGTATCTTCCCCTAACTCTTTCTCTGTTTCCATATTCGGCAACAGTACAAATATTATGAACGGTTACTGGATTGCAATCAAAGCTTTGAGCTATTTGATAAATAGTCTTTCCTTTTTTCTTCATCTGGCGAATGCTTTCCAGTTCTTCCTCGGAAAAGCGAGAAGCAGGTCCTGCGCCTCCCATTATAAGAACTGAGGGAAGTTCAAAGTATTTTTTTTCTTTACCTTCCCAAGTGCCTTGTTTTGGAATCCAATGACTATCAGGTTTAAAATCTCTTGCCTCTACAAATTCTCTTTTATTTTTCCTTCGATTGTCTACCACCATGCGATGGTTTGGGGTAACTAACAGGTCTAAAGATTTAGCTTTAAATTGATACATTTCTCCATCATAATCATACTGGAAAAGTTTTGTCGGTTTATGTAATTCAATTCTGTTGTCGTTGGCAAGAGTAAAAACATTTTCATTTTTGGTTAAATCCTTAAAAGATTTCCAGCCATTTTCAGTTAGAATTTCAGTTTTCTCGTCATAACAACCGGTTAGAGGAGCAGATCCAAACAATCCCCCACCTCTTTGATATAATTCTCTGTTGTCAAGACGCAACCGGCAACAGTTAAAAGAAATTTGGCCCAAAGAATGAACAAAAAGATGATTCTTATCAAGTTCAATGTCATAAAACTCTTTTGGCTCTTTGAAGTTTTTAATCTTCACTTCTTTTACTCTGATTAAATAAATATCGCTTTTTTCAATTTTTAAGCTTTCCTGGGTTTGGGCATTATACTTTTTCAAAACATCAAAGCCAACCATCCTGGACTTTGTAAGTCCGGGCACTTTAAATGTAGAAAATGCCATCCAACCCGGAACTCTTTCGGCTAAAACGGGATTATTAGTCCAGCCATTTTTGTTTTTAACCTTTGATTCGGCGTGTTGAAGATAAATTCTTTGGCTTTTACTTCTTAATTTATATGTTACTGGCTGGCCAATTAACGAATAAAGCAAAACTATATCTCTTGATAATTCCAAATCATTGATGTGAATTTCTTTTCTTTTCTCATATCCGTCACCCCTAAAATGAAACTCTAAGAAGCTTTTAATAGTGCTTAGTGGAGAGTTGAATAAAATTTGAGGTAATCTACCATATTTCTTAAATCCAGCATTATATAATTTTCTGGCTAATTCTGAATTATAAACATAAAGATAATAGGTGTTATATCGAGGATCTTGCTTCTCTTTGGTTGAGGTCTTAAAGACTTTTTTAATTAATGATTTGATAGTTTCTAGGTTTTCTTTATCGCCAGTTTTAAAAGTAAATTGGAGTCCTCGCGGTTGTCCATAAGTAGTTATTTCTTTTCTGCTTTCAAAAAGATAGTTCCCATCAGCTGTAAAATAACCCAAGATTTTAGCTAGATCGTCATCAAGAGTAAGACCTTCCATTTTTTGATACTTCTTTGATAAAACCTCGTCGTTAGCTCCTTTAAGAGTTAAAAGATAATCCTTCTTTTTAATGTCCTTTGCCCATTTCATTTTGATTCCTTCTGGGGTATAAACTGCCATTGGGTGTTTCGATGAAAATACACACTGCTTACCATCTTCGGTGGTAATTTCTATTGCTTCTGTGTCCATAATCTTTAAAAATCTTCTCACCGACGACCATTCCAATTTAAGAGTCTGAGGGTTTAATGACAACACTTCTAAGCTTCCTTCTTTTTTACATTCTGCCCAGCCCTCTTTGTCAAACTTTGTTGTTTTATAGTCTTCTGCTATTTCTTTGATGGAAAGTCTTTTTATCTTTTTTGAATTTTTAATTAAAATTTCTTCTTTTCCATCAAGACACATGCTTCTGAAGTCTTCGGGTTTCATGTTTGAATTAACAAAATTAGAAAAGTAGTTTACTCCATACTTGGCAGTTGCCTCCCACATTGGCTCAAGAGCTGGATTGTCCCAGTCAAAGTCCTTGCCAATAGAAACAGTAGGAATAGGAAAAGTATTATGAACCAAAAGCTGATCGGCAACAAAATTCTCACTCTCTGTTGAAAAGTCATAAACCATCCCATTAGAAGATGGTATTTCTTCAATTTTTTTTATTTTCAAGAAAAGTAAATTATCTTTTTCAATTTCTTTTAGGGCGGGTGGAATTTCAATTTTTAATTTTTGAGCAAAATTTATTACTTCTTTTGCTTTTTCTAAGGAAACGGAGGCTTGATGAGAAATTCCAAATTTTTGAAAAATTCTATCTTTTGTGTTTTTGTATTTTCTTCCTAAGGTATCGTAAAAGTAAGGTTTCAATTCTAAAATCTTTTCCCCAATCTCTCCTAATCCACTGTCTTTTATTGGAATTTTTGAAATAGTGTAAGATTCTTTTTCTTTTAATTTGGGATTTGACCAAATATTGATTCGGTATCTGAATTTTCCTTTCCAGACGTATTCAGTCAAAGTGTGAAAAATGTTTAATTGCTTTAAAAGGGTAGAAACTCCATAAATTAATTCGCGAGAAACAGAATTTACTATAATGTCTTCAGTCAGCCAAGCATCTCCTTCGAAGTAAGCTCTTAAAAAGTTTTTTTTCATTTCCGGAGAAAGTTCAAAAATAAATTGAGGTACTCTTTTCTCGTTATGGTTTTTAATCTCGAATATTTCGGTAATTATTTTTCTCAAAAGTTTAGAATGAACTCTTACCTCAATCAAGTTTCTTTTTTTAACCTCTCTAAGATAAACTGGAACTCCGCCAAATATTTTTTTAATTAAATTAGCTATGTGTCGAGCTTGTTTTTTCTCTTTTTTTAAATTAAATCCTAAACTTATTCCACCATACTTTTTATTCTTTTCAGCTGAACCTTCAGCGCAATACCATCCTAAAAACTCTACTAATTCTTTTGTAATTGGAAGATAATTAGAAATTTTTATAGAAGAACCAGCCAAGCTTATCTTTGCCTCCGATAAATTAAGGTGTTCTAATTTATCAGCAATCCAGCTTAAGGGAAAAGTTGAAAGCTTTCCAATTGAATTTTTGTAAATCCTTCTCTGTTTTAATTGTTTTCCATTTTCCTCAAAAACTTTTGTTATATAGATCCCCTTCCCTTTTCCTCTTTTAATAAATTCCTCAGCTAAAGAAAGTTTGGAGGTTTTGTTCTCTCCCTGGGGAACAATTTTAGGACTAATTAACCAATCTCCTTTTTTCAATTTCGAAGCCTCAAAACTTTGAATTTGCCCCTCTTTTAGAACCAAAATAGAATGAGAGGGAGTGACTTTTACATTATGCCCGCCAACAGTAGAAATTTTTAAAAGTGAATCTAGTGGATGACGAACTAAAAAATTAATCTTCTGCCAATTGATTTCTCCTTGTTTTAGACCCAGACATTTCAAGTTTAAGTCCCGAACATCTAATACTTGACAATTATTTTCTTTAATAAAGATTGGTTCTCTCCTTTTCATCAAGTTATCAATATATTCTCCAATCTTCACCAATTTTATCTTTTCTGAATTCTTAATAGGGCATAAAGAATCGCTATCAACACTAAAAGGGCGACCCTTGGCATCTCCTTCCATCATCACCTCATAAAAAGCTTTATTAAACATATTCATTTCTTCCTGAAACTCATTGTAAGTTTCTTTCTGAAGCTTACCGCCAATAACAACCGGTTGGTCAGCTAAAAACTTGGGGGGTTTAATGTCAATTGAAACGTTTAAAAACGGGGTTTGAAAACCAACCCTGGTCGGCACCATGCAGTTGTATAAAAACTCCTGCATTGATTGTTTAACCTGGCGGTAATTCAGGTTGTCGTATCTTATAAACGGCGCTAAAAGAGTATCAAAGTTAGACACAGCTTGCGCACCTGCTGAATTTCCACACCAACAAGCCCTTCCTTTCCGCCTGACATAAAGAGTGTGATTTGGAACCTCTAAGCAATAAACTTTGCCTTGATATTTTACTTTTTTAATATCTTCTACTTTTATTCTTTCATAAACATCAATGAAAGGTTGGAGTTGTCGAATCTTAATTTTTGGTAAAGTTAATGCTGCTATTTTTACTTGTCGTTCTTCGGTTGGAACGACCAGCCCAATCTCGTTGGTTGTTAAAATGGATAGATAATTATCCTCAATCTTGCTTTTGGGAATAAAGTGCTCATTGGAATCGAAATCTTTTGCCTTGACGATTTTGCGACGATATATGCCGCCTTTATTATTGAAACAATGTTGATCCACCACCATGTTGTGATTTGGCGTAACCAACAAATCCAGTTTTTTTGATTTGAAATTATAAAGTTCTCCATCATAATTAAACTCATAAAATTTAAGCGGTTTTTGTAACTCAATCTCGTTTGTCTGGCTATTTAAGGTGAAAACTTGGTCGTCTTCTCTGTCTACTTCATAAAAATACTTCCATCCAGAATCGGTTAAAACCTGAGTATCGCTTGAATAACATTCTCCTTGAAGAGTATAAAAAAAATTAACCAGCTGACCAAGGGCTACTCCAAAGTGCTTTGGAGGACGAGATTCCAGCTTACCCGGTACGCCGCCAAAACCCCTCAGAAGAATATCATAAAGATCCCAGCCAGAGCAATAAGTGCTGATGCTGTCTAAATTGTGGATGTGGAAATCTTCATTAAAAGCAGCCTCTCTGATTTCCTTAGGATAGATTTTGTTTAACCAATATTTTTTAGAAATAGTAGAGTTGCAGTACTGATTAAGCCCTTGCAAAGAATAGGTCATGTTAGCGTTTTCTTTAACCTGCCAATCCAGTTCCTCCAGATACTTATCTACTGCTATCGTTGACTCATCAAAAAGAGAGGTTGTTTCCCTAATTCTTCTTCTCTGCTCTCGATATAGAATATAGGCCTTGGCTGTTTCAACCAGTCCTTCTAAAATTAAAACCTCCTCAACGATATTCTGAATTTGTTCAACGTGAGGAGTTTCCTCTTTCTTAAAGCGACGGTTAAGAAGCTTAACGACCCTGTCTGTCAATTTACTGCTTAATTCTCCGTCTCCCTGATTGGTAGCGGTAACTGCTTTAAAAATGGCTTCTTTAATTCTTTGTTCATCAAAGGGAACAATCGTGCCATCTCTTTTTTCAACCTTTGTGATTTTGTTAACTGCCTTGGCTGTCTTTGTTGTCATTTTTGCTAATGATTAATTTTTAATAGTCTATTTTACTATAACTAAAAAACCGAGTCAAAAAACCCGGTCAAACAAATAAGCAAAAAAGAATGTTCAGTTTAAGAATGCTCAGTTTTTTAAAAGCCAGTGGCAATAACCGTCACTTTCATTTGGCCCTTTTTCAACTTTTCATTCTGGATTGCTCCGAAAATAATCTTAGCATCAGGATTAATTTCCTTGGTAATAACTTTGGCTGCTTCGTCTATTTCTAAAAGACTGATATCCTCTCCTGAAATGTTAAACAAAATTCCTTTGGCGCCTCTGCAAGAAGCATCAAGCAAAGGAGAATTCATGGCTAGACGGGCAGCTGTTTCAGCTCTTTTTTCTCCATTAGCTCTGCCTACGCCGAAAAGAGCAGTTCCCGAATCTTCAATCACTTCTTTAATATCAGCGAAATTAACATTGATAATTCCAGGAAGAGTTATTAAATCAGAAATGCCCTGGACGGCTTGACGAAGAAT
>Ga0066637_10003369_pt1 | contig 10725 bp, 8 predicted proteins | sample CryGeyCG2014_020_FD_62737 | JGI IMG/M metagenome (GOLD analysis project Ga0066637, IMG submission 62737) | Groundwater microbial communities from aquifer - Crystal Geyser CG08_land_8/20/14_0.20 | ecosystem: Environmental > Aquatic > Deep subsurface > Groundwater | place: USA: Utah: Grand County...
TGCCGCTGCAATAATAGGAGCTTTTGCGACAGGAAGCGCTTGGGCGGGAATCGCTGTTGGCACAATTAGTGGGGCACTTCTAGCTTTCGTGTTCGCTATCGTGGTAATCCACTTCAGAGGCATGCAAGTTCCCGCCGGACTCGGACTCTTTATATTTGGGCTTGGTTTAAGCGGGATAATTGGATTAGCCCATACCGGGGAGAAGCTCCCCTATGTTCTCCCTACAACACCCATTCCGATATTGAAAGATATACCTGTGCTAGGTGATTTTTTGTTTAAGCATGTGCCCCTAGTTTATTTTGCATTAGCACTTGTCCCGATAATGTGGTTCATACTTTTCAAAACTAGGATTGGGCTTATCATCAGGACAGTTGGCGAAAATCCAGCTGCAGCGGACTCGGCAGGGATAAACGTGTATCGAACCCGTTATCTTTGTGTAATTCTGGGCGGAGCTTTAGCGGGACTAGGAGGGGCCTTTATTTCGGTAGCGTGGATGGGTTATTGGCTGGAGGGGATGACCGCTGGTTGGGGTTGGTTGGTAATAGCACTTACGATCTTCGCAATATGGAATCCCTTGGGTGCCTTATTTGGGTCATTGCTTTTTGGAGGGGTACACGCCCTTGAACCACAGCTTCAGCACCTCGTATCTCCCTACATTTTAGCTATGCTTCCTTATCTCGTGACACTCGTAGCGATAATTGTTCTCTTACTCTTTTATAGAAGGCTAAGGGCCCCCTCTGCACTTTTGGAGCCTTACACGAGGGAATAGTTTTAGTCGTTTTAGATTACAGGCCCCCATTTTTATTCTGGAAGAGTTGTACAGTACATATCTGGAGAACTCGAGCGGCACCGCCGATGCGTTAATTCAACACAGCATTCAAAACCCAAAACTAAAAGCTTTTTAACTGCAAATAAAATAAGAAATGGAGGTATAAAATGAAAAAGATAGGTGAATCGGGGATTGCTGCTGCTACTACTCTTGTCATTGCAATAGTGATTACCGCCATTGTTGCAGGAGGAATCGGATGGTTCGCAGCTCCGAGAGCAGTGACGACAACAGTGACGGAAAACCGGCATTTAAAGGCAGGGTTCATTTATGTGGGGCCCATCGCTGATCAGGGTTGGACCATGGCGCATAATCGGGGACGTGAAATAGTCGACAACAAGTATGACTGGCTCGAAACCACATATGCGGAGACGGTTCCGGAAGCAGAAGTCGGTTCTTACATTGATACTATGTTTGAAGCTGGCGCCGACGTTGTCTTCACCACGAGCTTTGGATTCGGATGGGAAACAGTAACAGCTGGAGGGAGATGGCCCGACAAGATGCTATACCATTGCTCAGGAGACCCGAGTATAATGGGGAGCGCGCCCAACGTTGGTTTCTATTTCAGCGACTTCTATCAATTGTTCTACATGAACGGTCTTGCAGCTGGAGCACTCACTAAAACGAACAAACTCGGCTACGTTGCGGCCTTTACAACCGCAGAATTGGTTAGGGCCATGGATGCTTTCTTCCTAGGGGCGAGGGAAGTCAACCCAAATGTTACGATGAAAGTGTTAGTGACAGGAAACTGGGTTGATCCAGAAACCGACACCATAAATGCTAATAGTTTGATAACTTGGGGAGCCGATGTCATCGCATTTACCGCCGATGCACCAGCTGTTGTATCAGCATGTCAGAAGCATTACGAAGATACAGGCCAAAAAATCTACACATTCAGTCACTACAGCCCAATGAAGAGCTTTGGTCCAGATGTTGTCGTGAGCGGACAGCTGGTTCACTGGGAGAAAATCTACGAGGATCTCCTGTTAAAGGCGCTGGCAGGTAAGTGTGAAAACTGGCAACACTGGAATGAACTTGCGTCCGGTGGTTACGTTGAGCTTGGATCCGACTGGAATGAACCGATAAATCCGATATTCGTAAACGACCTGAAGGCAGTGACGGTGACAGATCCCGTCCGAGGCAATATAAGTGTTTACGACTTGATCCTTTACAGGTACGAGCAGTTCAAGTCGGACCCAGTGGGGTTCGAGCCATTTACAGGACCAATCACCGACACAGCTGGGACATTGAGACTAAAAGCAGGAGAGATCATTAGCCAAGACGAACTTCGATGGACACTGGACTGGTACCCTGCGGGCATCATCCCGCCAGCATAAGATGCCCGCATTTTTTTCTTTTTAAGCTCTTAAACACCTTTTTAAGTTCTTAAACACAAAAATAAATTGATTGTATGCGAGCGCACAGTTATTTGGAGGATGTAACCAAACTCCTTGTGTCAACAGCGCTCGGACGTGAAAAAGCTGATTTAGTGGTAAGGAATGCCAATCTCGTGAATGTGTACACTGGAGAACTGATTGAAAGCGTTGACGTAGCTGTCAAAGGCGACAGGATAGCTCTGGTTGGGAAAGCGGACCACACCATAGGTAGTATCACGAATGTCATCGACGCTGGAGGGAAATATCTTGTGCCTGGTTTTCTGGACGGACATGTACACATCGATGACAGCATGGTCACGATGACAGGGTTTACAAAAGCCGTTGTGCCTCGCGGAACAACTGGAGTGTTCATGGACCCCCACGAAATAGCCAACGTCCTCGGCTTGGACGGAGTCAGGTTGATGCTTAAAGAAGCTAAGAATGTGCCTCTACGAGTTTTTGTTTGCGTGCCTTCCTGCGTTCCTGCAACATCTACTGATTTTGAAACGGCCGGGGCCGATATAGGTCCAAAGGAAGTCGAAGAAGCTCTTAAGTGGGACAATGTTGTGGGACTTGCCGAAATGATGAATTATCCTGGTGTGCTAATGTGTGATAATAAAGTTCACGGCGAAATACAAGCTACGTTAAAGGCCGGTAAAGTCGTCGAGGGCCACTCCGACAGCATATTAGGTACGGATCTGGCAGCCTACGTGGCGGCCGGCATAACATCTGACCATGAGTCCATAAAAAAGATCGATGGACTTCAGAGGGCAAGGCTTGGGATGTACACGATGATCCGCGAGGGATTTGCATCCATTCGTAACTTGGCTGAAGTGATAAGGATAGTGACCGAAGGTCGGATAGATACCAGACACATCATATTAGTTTCAGACGATCGACACCCAAAAGATCTGCTCATGGAGGGACACATGGACCACATTATAAAAAGAGCTATTGAAGAAGGCGTGGATCCGATAAGAGCCATACAAATGGCAACGCTAAACACCGCAGAACACTATAAAGTCGACAGAGATGTGGGTGGAATTGCTCCCAGCAAATATGCTGACATGCTCATATTGGAAAATCTGTCAAAGATTTCCGTAAGTAAGGTAATCATCGGTGGTGAGCTCGTTGCCAAAGATGGAAAACTTATCTCTGATTTGAAGCCCACAAGTTATCCTGAGTACGCAAAGAAAACAGTAAGGGTTAAACACCGATTAACGGCCACCGATTTTGTGATAAAAGCGCCGATTGAGAACGGCAGAGTAAGGGTGAATGTAATAGGTGTGACTGAAGGAGATATCGTGACAAAGCACCTCGTGGAAGAACTAGAAGTCGAAAGCGGAAGCGTACAGACTAGTGTTGAAAATGACATTGTAAAAATAGCGGTTATTGAAAGGCACAAGCTAACAGGCAACATAGGTTTGGGTTTTGTCAAAGGCTTTGGCTTCAAGAGAGGTGCCACGGCCTCGACAATAGCTCACGATAGCCACAACTTAATTGTGATAGGGACGAATGACAATGACATGGCATTTGCCGCCAACAGACTTGTCGAAGTCAGTGGAGGCGTGATAGTTGTGGATAAAGAGAAAACGCTTGGAGCCGTGGAATTGCCAGTAGCGGGACTGATGTCAGAAAAAGACATAAATGAGGTTTTCCAGGAAGTTAACAAGATCGAAGAAGCTTGGACGGAAATTGGATGTAAAATGGCCACGCCATTTCCGATAATAATACTTTTGTCATTGGCCGTGCTTCCGAAATTAAGAATTACTGACAAAGGTTTAGTGGATACAATCAACTTCAAGAAAATAAGCCTCTTCCGTTAAAGGATGGTTATGCCAAACCAAATTGAACCATTGCATTTGAGGAAATTTACTCGAAAATAAGCGATGTTTTTCATCTGTGATTAATGCTTCACGTGTTGGATATTGGCCACCTTAACCTTACAAAAATGTCGTCCATTTCAGACTCTACCAGTCCCTAAAAATCTTTTTTCAATCAAAACTTCAGCTAAATCTAAAAACATCTATTTCAATTTGCCTCCACCAGGTCTAGTTAGATATTGTCGGTTGCGAAAATCTTGCTGAAAGCAAAACAAGAGATAATCCAATCATGAAAAACTTAAAGGGGGTTTGGAAGTCCCATCGCCGCAAGTTAAAATACTACATGCACAAGTTCATTCGGTAAGGTGTTCAAATGGTCGAGCTTTATGGACGAGACTTGATAACGACGCAGGATTGGAGCGTCGATGAGCTGACGCACGCGATAAAGGTCGCCAGAAAACTCAAACGAATTGGATAGACGAGTCACCCGAGTCTGTGATGGACTTGGATTTTCCATGCACGCGGCGCATTATTGTTTTTTATCGCGATCCTTAAACCCATCCCCTATCTTCCATCGTCTCGACCAATCGCTCAGCCGCGAGGGCTAAAGCCGACTTCCTCAGTGAGACCTCATGAGTCGAGGAGTAGTCCAAAGTTTCCCTGAATGCATCGAGGAGAACCTTTCTTATCGTCGAATAGGTTTCCTCATTATTGGTCCTGCTACCGGACTTGGCCATCATCCACTCGTCGTAGCTCGCGACCACCCCGCCGGCATTTGCGAGGATGTCAGGCACCAGAGGGATGTCCCTGCGCGAGAGGATCTCGTCCGCCTCCTTCGTGGTAGGAGCGTTTGCCCCTTCAACTATGAGTCTCGCCTTGATATCGCCAGCATTATCTCGGGTTATCACACCCCCAATCGCAGCTGGTATCAAAATGTCGACATCCAGCTTAAACAGTTCTTCATTGCTCAGGTGCTTCCCATAGCCCTCCACCCCGCCGTGCTTGGCTACGTGCTTCTTCAATTCCTCGATGTCGATGCCGTCCCTGCTCACCGCGCCACCGGAGGCATCTGTCACGGCGACGACCTTCGCCCCTCGCTCGGACAGAAAGGTGCACACCCAGGAGCCAACATTTCCGAATCCCTGCACCCCAACCGTGAGCCCTGAGAGCCCGGAGTTCAACAGCTCCTTCGCCGCTTGCTCCACGACCACCGCGACGCCGTAGCCCGTGGCTTCTCTCCTGCCCGGCAGCCCGCCTATGCCTACGGGCTTTCCCGTGACGCATTCCCGCATATGGGTTTCGCCAAATATCACAGCCATCTCCCTCGGGCTCGTCCCTATGTCAGGGGCCGGGACGTAAGCGCCGGAGGTGAGTTCATTTCGAATCTTGTGGGCGAATTCCCTCACCAAAGTCGCTTTCTCCTGGGGAGGAAGCCCGCTGCCCGCAACTATCGACGCCTTCCCCCCGCCGAAGGGGAGGTCCATCAAGGCCGTCTTGTATGTCATTATCTCCGCAAGCTGAATTGTTTCTTGGAGGGTGACATCGCTCGACATCCTTATTCCCCCCTTGCAGGGCGGACCCCTAACAGCGTTGTGGTATACCACGTAGGCTTGAACGCTGACGGGGCCCTTGCCCGGGAGGTGGGCGTGAAGCCTAGTGTCGATTGTCCTGTCGGTCTCGCCTAGGATGGCAAGCGCTCTGTCGCTTATGCCGACGAGGCGGATGACTTCATCATCTAGCAACATTGCATCAAGCCCTATTTATCTCCTTTTTTTGTTTTTCTCGCATAAGCATCACCACTCCAATTTAGAGGAACCGATATTTCCCTTTTTTGTTTCTAGGACTTGACGCGGCATTCGTCCTAGTATGATGGTATTAAAAACCTCCAAAGCCTTTAAAAAGGCCCCCGAAAGGGTAATGGTTGGAGGCACAACTTGAAAAAAACTTGTTTGGCACTCGCGACTTCTTTGGCTTTTCTTTTCAGTATGATTTACGTTGGGCCAGTAGCGGCCCCCACTCAGAACGACATGGGCACGGGCGGGGACGCGGGCAACAGCTTGAGCGCGGCTGGGATGTTTGCACGGGGTTGCAGAAGAAGGCGACACTCGAGCGATTCGGGCTGGCGGACGTGGCGCGAGACCTGAAAAAAGCAGGTGCGCTAGCAAGATAAAAAAGGTGGCGTGATAATCAAGGAGAGGTGGTTTGATGGTTGAGTTGTATGGTAGAGATTTCATAACGACGCAGGACTGGAGCGTCGACGAGCTGGTGCACGCGATAGAGGTTGCGAGAAAACTCAAAGACATTGTTCATAAAGGTGGGCGTCCGCCAAGAGTTTTGGATCGCAAGAACTTCTTCATGCTGTTCTATGCCCCGTCTACGCGAACGCGAGGAGCATTTGAGGCCGCCACTTCGATATTAGGGGGGCATCCTGCCTTTATCGACGTTTCAACCACTAGGATGGAAGAGGCCGTGAAAGACGCCGCCAAAATGTATGACTCCTACTCAGACGGAATTGGGGTAAGAATACTGGACAAATATATCGACTTCGTCTACGGAGCTGGGCTTAAAGTCGTTAAAGAGTTTGCAAAGGTAGCAAAGGTGCCAGTGATCAACATGGCCGACTGCACATACCACCCGACGCAGGGGCTTGGCGATATAATGACTATAGAAGATAAGATAGGCAAACTGAAGGGGAAGAAGTACACGATCACTTGGGCCTACTCGAGCAAGCCGAGGGGACGATGCAGCATCCAGGAAGAGGTGCTGATCGCGACTCGCTTTGGTATGGACGTGACGCTAGCGCACCCGAAGGGCTTCGATATCGATCCAAAGATTATCGAAGCTGCAAAGAATAACGCCAAAGAAAGTGGGGGCCGCTTTGATGTAAGTAACGACTTCGAGGAAGGGCTCGAGGGTGCGAATGTTGTGTTCCCACGAAGCTGGGGCACATCGGAGTTCCTAAAGGTCGGCGCGACGAAATTCGGCATCGACAAAGAGGTTGCGATATACAGCAAGCACAAGAACTGGCGTCTTGAGCAGCGTCATGTCAACGACCTCATGGGCAAACCAGCGATCGTCACCCACGTCCTCCCCGTTATGCGCGGCGAAGAGGCGACGGACGAGGTCATGGATGGGTTGAACTCGGTCATCTATGAGCAGGCGGACGACAACTTCTATGCAAAGATGGCGTCGATCGCCCTGACCATGGCTAAAGAAGTTCCGCTCTAATAAAAAGCCGCACAGCAAATTGTTCTAAATAGTACAATCGATTGTTCAGGCACTTGCCTTGATCATGCCAAATGCAATGTAGGCCACAGTGAAGACGAGCGTCGTCAGGAGAACAGATTTTCCAGCGGTCTCCCAGAACTCCAACTTATCCTCGCCAGCTCTGATCGTCGCGATGTAGCGCGCTATCACGAGAGCTAGAGCTATCGCGGTCATACCCATGAGAAGTTTCAGGGCCGCTAGCTCCCTCGCCTCCATCGCACCGAAGATGAACGGCAGGCCAGCCAGCCCGGCGCTGCCAGCCTGCGCGGAAGTTGTGAGGCTGACGCCCGACATGAACTCCATCACCCAGATCGACATCGCGCATATGACTGGCAAAAGCAAAATTGCGACAAGCCAGAGGTTGCCGACCGCCTCGTCAATCTTCTCCTTGAAACGCGACTCGACGCGATGAAGGGTGCCCAAGAACTCTGCAACCATCATACATGCTCTGCCAGCGGCCGCCTCGCTCCCCCTACGGATCCTCGAGATGATGTTGAGGAAACTCGTCACCAGCGGATTGTAGATCCTTTTCGCGCCGCCATGTTCAAAGAGGGCGCGATACATGTCTATCCCCAAGCGATCCATCGTTGTGCTCGTCTGCTTCAATTGCTCCGCGATGGGAGATCCAGCCATGAGTTCTGCGGCTTCGTTCATCGCTTGCCCCATGGGCTTGCCATCGAGCACGCGCGACCCAATGGTGTTCATGGCAACCTCCCAATCCACAAGCTTCCTGCCCTCCTCTTCCCTCAACTTCGATCGTTGTGCCGAGTAGAGGTAGGCATATACTCCAATCGCCGCTGCTACAGCCCAGACCAGCCACAGCGTCGTGAAACTTGTTGCGATGTCTCCGATGACTCCCGAGGTGATGTTGGCCAAATAGAGTACTCCTGGCCATGCGAGAACGATGAATGCGATAATTGGAAGTAGCCAGATTGGCACAAGCGTCCCCAAAATTTTTGCTTTTCCTGGCGGAGGCAATCGAGGATCGTTCGCTGGAATCTCATGGGGCGGCAATGTGACCGGTCGACGTTTGCCCATATATGTGGTGAACAACAGGAAAGCTGCAACCAATATGGAGACGACGAGCACGAAGAATTTTATATCCACGAAGTTCATGCCGATCATCCCAAAGATGGGCGAGAGGCCAACTGCGCCGACGATCGCGAGCGAGCCAAACACGAGGAAGGCCATCGTCGGCATCACCAGCGAGCTCAATCGCTTGTCGAGTTGAAGCTCAGTGCTCTCGAAGACTCGCTCAGGCGCCTTGGCGATATCGGCTAGGCGTGCCGCTTCCTCACGTGCGCCTGATGAACGAAGGATGTCGAAGATAGCTCGTCTCGTGCCTTCATCGACCTCGAACAAAAGCGTGAATTTGCCGATGAAATCACGGCCCAGGTGATGCAAGAGTTCATTCACCGAGCGCCAGAGCTGCTCCAGCGCATTTTGGAAGAAACTGGGGCGAAACAAAAACTCGCTCAGTTCCAAGCCAACGGTGGGGTATAACACCTTGCTTTTCTGATGTCATACCAGTCTAACATCGGAAAAGCTTCGTGTTGTACCCTGCCCATTTTTTATCTTATTACCCATCCGATCACCCACCCTATCGCGAACCAGTAGAGCATATCGAGGTTGAGCAGGAAAGACGCCCTGTATCCGACGCCCTTCGCGAGCCCGCCGTAAATCTTGCGCCACGTGTAAGGGTCGCCGAAAACAACCAGCGGGTAGAGGCATAGCACGAGCGGGATGAAAATCACATACCCGAGATAGCTCGAAAGCGCCCCCGACTGCGAACGCCAGCCAGCACTCTGCCCTGGCCAGAACGGAGTAGATCGCCAGCCTGCGGTCGCCCCTTTTTATTTTGCGTTTCATCCGCGCGACAAATCTGGCGTATCCCTTGTCGAACTTCCGGGCCAAGAGGTCGCCGGGGTTCAGAAGCAAGCGTCTGACGTTCATCCTACCGCAATGGCTTTTATCCCCCCAGCCCAAAAAATCACCTCTGGCAATCCGCACCGGCCTCAAGCGGTTAACCTCCATTTGAGCGGTTGCGGGCGGCGCGCAAAGGTTTTGTCTCTCGTCAATTTGCCAACTACTATTGCCTAAAAATAGCTCTAAAATTGCCCAATTCTTGCCCAAATTTTGCTCGTGAGAGCAAGCAATTTCTTTGCCTAGAAATTGCGCCACGGTTGCCCGATTCCTGCCCAAAGATTGCACAAAAAGTTTCGGTAGATTCAAACGGTAGTTTAAACCTATTCCCCCGCACCACTTCGATGCCGTCAACGTGCACCTATTATTAGCACCTTGCGACTTGAACGACATGGGAATCAGATGATCAATCCTAGCACAACAATTCAACCATGATGTGGGTGCAGAGGTAATCTCTTGGACAAGCCATCGATATAGTACCTCACTGGCTTCGGCGCCTCGACATGTTTTACTTCCCTCAGCATGGGTAATATTGCGGCGGAGAAGGCTAACCTCAGCAAACCAGAGAGTAAGAATAGAAAGAGAATTATTGAAATGAACCCGACGTTGACGTATGTGGCGATTAAACCCCCAACGGTTGCGCCGAGGAATACCCCAATGCCGTTGAGCGCATCGAAGTAGGCAATGCAAATTCCCCGCCTCTGTTTTGTGACACAATCATATATGTAGTTTGACGCCGCCAAGTTGAAACCACCCCACAAAGCTCCGGCCAACGCTTGTACACCGGCCAGATATATTGGATTGGGCGATAACAACCAGAGGATTGGGGCGAGCGGCACCAAGAAGCCGCAGATTCTGAGCACCAAGAGGTTCCCGTACCTATCGGAGAACCTGCCCCAGAGACGCATGCTTATCACCCCCGCGATCGCGTAGCTCAGCGTGATAGATACAAAGGTAAGGTAGCTAAAATTTAGATGACTTAACATGTAGACGGCGAAGAACGGGTTGGCTAGGTTGAGAGCGAATGCCATCAGCGAAACGTAAATGGTGAACCTGCCAAAGTTGTTGTCCTTCATCCTCTTCAGGAAGCTCGAGAAGGAGAAGTAGAATTCGTCCTTGTACTTGAATTTCGGCTCGTATTGCTTACTGAAGTAGTAACATGAAACAAGGAGCGCAATCGATGCAGAAACAAAGAGGGTTGCGAAGCCAAGCAGGGCTCGCTGGGCCGTCAAGTTGAGGAACACGCCTGCAACTAACATGGCCGAAATGCTCGCGATCCCGATGATGGTGTTCCTCCTGCCAAAGAATCTTCCCCTCTCCTTATCGCGCACAAGGTCGCCCATCCAAGAAAACCAGGCAGGGTTTGTAAACGAGTTGAGAATCAAATAAATCGTGTAAAGCATTATGAGAATTGTCGGAGCAATCAAGCTGCTTGGGCCAACGATTGGGAAAATTAGGGCCACGGCCGCGATTGGCAACAACACGAGCGCCTAGATAAAATTTCCCGCGA
>Ga0066637_10003373_pt1 | contig 10717 bp, 5 predicted proteins | sample CryGeyCG2014_020_FD_62737 | JGI IMG/M metagenome (GOLD analysis project Ga0066637, IMG submission 62737) | Groundwater microbial communities from aquifer - Crystal Geyser CG08_land_8/20/14_0.20 | ecosystem: Environmental > Aquatic > Deep subsurface > Groundwater | place: USA: Utah: Grand County...
CGTAGCCGTAGCTTTTGCCGGCCTTTGCCAGAAACTGGGAATCTATAATTTCTTTGTCAAACCGGACACGCCAAACCCGGGACCTTTGGGGCCGTTTGGTTTTTTAAGACCGAGCGCGACGCTTGCCAATCCGGATTTTTACGGCAGTTATCTGGTTTTTGTTGTCTTTCTCTCGTTTTTTCTCGGCATTTTTCAAGAGGAAAAAAAAGACAAAATTATTTCTTTTTCGCTTCTCGGGCTTAATTTTTTTATGCTTTTGCTTGTCGCTACCCGGGCCGCCTGGGTGGGAGTTTTTTGCGGGGCGGTTTTTTTAGTGGCGAGCTGGTTATTTTTCATTAGCAGCTCAATTGCGAGCCGCTTAAAAGTTTTGGCTGGTGTTTTAGGGCTTTTGCTTTTATTTCTTTGTTTAATGGTTTTAACCAACAATGGCTTTTTGAAAAAACCTAATTTTCTCTATCGTTACGACGCTCTTTTTGAAAATATTGTCGATGCCACCAAAAACAGCCGCGTGCTTGTTTGGGAGCTTGGATTAAAGGCCTTTAAGCAAAAACCCCTGCTTGGTTTCGGCTTAGAGTCAATTAATCCTCTTTATACCAGATACTACGAGGGGGAAATGATTCGCTATATTCCCGAACAAATTTTCTTTGACCGCACCCATAATAAGGTAATTGATACAATGGTAGTTAGCGGCATAATCGGCTTAATCAGCTATCTCTTTATTTTTGGAAGCGCGGTTTTTCTTTTATTGAAGCACAAGGATAAGACCAATCCTTTTCTTTCTTTTATTTTGATTGGATTGCTGATCGCCTACTTTGTTCAAAATCTTTTTAGCTTTGATATGGTTTCGACGCATATCGCTTTTATTCTTATACTTGCCTTTATCGACCGGTGCTTTGCTAAAGAGGGAAATGAGCTTAACCCGGAAACCAATGTTTCCCAACCGCCCCTTAAGGAAAGACAGCAAAAACTTTTTTTGGGGATAAGAACCTCTTCGAGAACCTTGTTTCTCGCTTCGCTCGGAATAAGGGCCGGTTTTTTCACTTTAATTATTTTCTCCACCGTGACGGCAATATACTTTTTGAATCTTTTGCCTACGGCGCTGGGAACGCGTTTAATTAAAGGGGAAAGACTTTATCGCCAATGGGAGATTGAAAAAGGAATTAATTATATTAAAAGCGCTTTTCTTCCCGGCCTTTTCAGCAATCTTGAATACAACTTTTTTTCCGTGGCGATGCTGGAACAATCGCCGCCTTTTCGGACTTTTGCGCCAAGAGATAAGGAGGAGCAAAAGCTTATTTTCCGCGAAGTAGAGGCGCTGGCAAAGTCTTTGGAAAATTACTATCTAGGCAAGCCGGAGATTCGCGAAATGGAAAGCTATTTAGTTCTTATCCAAACTTATAAAGACCTGTATACCTATACTAAAGAGAAAAGGTTTCTAAAAGATGAAGAAAGAATTATCGGCAAGGCGCTTCGGCTTAATCCGGAGTTTGCCAAAATTTACCGCTTTGCCGGAGAATTGCGTTTTTTGCAGGGCGACGAAGAGAGCGGAAAAGTATTTTTAATGAAAGCTTACAGCTATGATAAAGACCTTGGCTTGTTTTACGAATGGCTGGCTAATTCATTGCTTGAGTCCGGCAAGGAAGAACAGGGTTTAAAAGTCTTGCGCCGCTCTTTTAAATTGCAAAATTTTTACACCAAGGAAAAGTTTAATCTCAACACCATTTGGCAGATTGCTAAGGCTTATGAACAAAAAAAGAATTATCCGGAAATGGCGCGGTTTTATGAGGAAGTAATTTCCCTTTACCCGAAAGATATTCCTCTTAACCCTCAGCTTTATGCTTCGCTCGCGACTGTTTATGCGGAATTGGGCGAAAAGGAAAAGGCAAGAGAAATTGCACAAAAATTATTTCGGCTTTTTCCCGAGCTAAGGCCGCAAAGCGAAGAGTTTTTGCGCGGCCTAGAAGAAACTGAAAAATGAGCAAGAAAGAAAAAATAAAAGAAAAGAACGTTTCCTTTTCAACGGATCGCTGGCTTTTTCTGACAAAAGCCGGGGTTTTTCTGATTCTCTTGACTCCTTTGATTATAAATCCGCGCAATGTTTTTCCCAGCGTTTTTTCAAAAGCGATTTATTTTCGCCTGCTGGTGGAGATTATCTTCTGCTTTTATCTTTTTCTGCTTTTTTCGAGCCGCGATTATTTGCCGAAGGCCTCTCCATTAATTGCGTCTTTAAGCGTCTTTGTGGCGGTTTCTGCGCTTTCGATATTAACGAGTGTTAATCCTTATCGGAGTTTTTGGGGGACAGCCAGCCGGATGGAAGGATTTATCGGACTGATTCATTTTTTTATATTTTTTGTTGTTTTGGTCAGTGTTTTCAAAAAAAGAGAAGACTGGCTAGTATTTTTAAAGTTTTTGGTGTTTACAAGTTTGCTGCCGGCTTTTGCCGGCCTTTGCCAGAAGACCGGACTTTTTTCGTTTTTCACCCGGCCGGATGCTCCAGAGGAGGGGATTTTTGGCAATTTGGCTTTTTCGCGCGTGAGCGCTACTTTTGGCAATCCGAATTTTTATGCCAGCTATCTGAGCATAATCATTTTTGCAACGATTTTTCTGGCGGTTTCTGAAGGAACGGCACGAAAGAGAAGCTTATTCGGCGCGATTGCCGGAATTAATTTTGTGATGCTGCTTTTTACCGGCACTCGCGGCGCTTGGCTGGGTGTTTTTTGCGGCACGGCCTTTTTATCTTTTGCTTGGCTTTTTCTGCTGGCTAAGTTCAGACGCCAGCGCCTGCGCTTTTCTTTGATTATTCTTGGAATTCTCTGTTTATTTCTTTTATTGCTTTTACTGCCGGAAAATAATTTTCTTCGGCAAAGCAAAATTTTTAACCGCTACGAATCCCTTTTTCAGAGTTTGCTTGAGTTCAATAATGCGCGGATTTTTCTTTGGGAAATAGGATTGAAAGCTCTTGAGGAGCGGCCGCTTTTCGGCTTTGGTCCGGAGCTTTTCAGTCATATTTACGATAAATATTTTTGGTTTGATTCCCGCTTTTCTTTTTCCGAAGATATTTTTTTTGACCGGGCGCACAACAAAATTATTGATACCCTGGTTTCCTCGGGCATTTTTGGGCTTTTGAGTTATCTTTGGCTTTTTGGAAGCGCGCTTTTTATTCTCTGGCGTCACAAAGACAGCAATAATCGCTTGCCGGCTTTTGTTTTAATAGCGCTGTTTTTATCCTATTTTGTTCAAAACCTTTTTGCTTTTGATATGATCGGTTCGAGCATTGTTTTTTTCTTTATTCTTGCTTTTGCGGACAGAAATTTTACCAGTAGGGAAGAAAAGTCTTTATTCGAGTCGTTTTCTCCGGCATCCCGACGAAGTCGTGGATCCGCGATTGATCAATATCAATCGGGATTGGGCAGACTAAAAAAACCGGCGCAGATTGGAATTGGAGCTTTGACGGTTTTTATCGCTTTTCAGGTAAATATTCTGCCTTACTTCGCCAACCTGCAGGCAGTCAGAAGTCAGCGTTTTCTTAATAATGGTTTTATAAAAGAAAGCTTTAGTTATTTGGACAAGGCGTTTGCTTTTTCCGATTTTACTGCTTTGGAAAGAGATTTCCGGACCCTGGAACTGTTCCGTCTTTCAACTCCGTTTCTTGCCAACCAGCCGAAAGAAAGCGAAGAAAGGCAATTAGTTTCCGCGAAAATTGAAGCGCTTAGCCGTTCGCTTGAAGAGCGTTACAACAGTCAGCCGGAAGTAAAACGGATGGCCGGGTATCTGCTTTTGGCGCAGACTTATCGCGACCTGTACCTTAAAGAAAGAGAGCCAAGATTTTTAAAAGACGAGCAGCGGCTGCTTAACCAAGCAATGGTTTTCAATCCGCAGTTTATAAAAATTTACCGTTTATTAGGGGAAAGACAGATTTTGCAGGGAAAAGAAACCGAAGCCATTGCTTTTTTTAACCAGGCGTATGCTTTTGACAAAGATGCAGTTTTGTTTAATGAGTGGCTGGGTTTGTCGCTCGTAGAAGCCGGGCAAACGGAAAGGGGAGCGACTGCTTTGCGCAAAGCGATGCGCTTGGGAAAATTTTATCAGCCGGAAAAATTTACTTACGAAAGAGTTTGGCGAATTGCCAAGATTTACGAAAAATCAGAGAGCTATCCGGCGCTGGCAGAGTTTTACGAAGAGGTGATCCGTTTGCATCCCAAGGAAATTCCCTTAGAACCCCAGCTTTTTGCCTCTTTGGCCGCCAGTTATGCTAAAATGGGAGAAAGAGAAAACGCGCTGGCAGCGGCAGAAAAAATGTTTTCCCTATTTCCGGCTTTGGAAAAACAGCGCGGCGAGTTCTTAGCCGCTTTGGAGGATGATTTATTGAAAAACAAAAAATGAAAATCATTAAATTTTCTTTTTGGCGTTTCGCTTTTTTGGCGCTGGGAGCCGTCATAATCTCGCTTGTTTTTTGTTTTTCTAGCGAGGCGGCAACCCTTTATCTTTTGCCTTCATCGCAGAGCGTTTATCAAGGGGAAACAATGCTTCTTGAAGTTCGGCTCAATACCGAAGGCGAGGAAATAAATGCGGCCGAAATAAAAATCAATTTCCCGCAAGAAATTTTTCAGGCAGTTGATACTAACCGCGGGAATTCGATTTTCAGTCTCTGGGTCCAGGAACCGGTTATTTCATTCGGGCAGGGCGAGGTGAGTTTTGCCGGCGGGGTGCCAAATGGCTTTCGCGGCGACGGCCTTTTGGCCAGCTTTATTTTAGGCGCCAGCAGTTTAGGCAGTGCTAATGTTAATTTTGACCAGAGCTCCCGGGTGTTTCTTAATGACGGCAAGGGTACCGCGGCAAACCTCGTTTTTTTGGAAGGCAGTTACGAGGTGATAAAGCCGGAAGCGAATCTGCCAAAGATTCTTTGCGCGACCCATCCTGACCAGAATAAGTGGTTCCGGAGCCCGGTTATCCATCTTCACTGGGATTTAGCCGAGGGGGCGGAATACAGCTTTCAACTTTCAAAAGACCCGCTTTCAGAACCGGATACAGTTTCTGACCGGCCAGCTGGCGAATTAAAGTGGATCGGGGATATGGAATATGCGGCAGTTGAAGACGGTATCTGGTACTTTTCTTTGCGGCAAAAACTGCTCGGCGCTGACTGGTCGAAAAAGATAAGCTACCGGGTAATGGTTGATTCTACCCCACCAGAGCCGTTTAAGTTAGAAATTGGCAAAGACTCGTCAATGTTTGACGGCAAGTATTTTCTTAGCTTTTCCGCCACTGATAAAAGTTCCGGCATTGACCATTACGAAGTTTTTGAAGAGCGCAAAAAGACATTTGGCAAAGAAACGACCGAGGAATGGCAAAGAGCTGCCAGCCCTTATGTCTTAAAAGACCAGGAATTAAAAAGCATTATCCGGGTAGAAGCAATTGACCGGGCGGGAAATGAGAGAATTGAAGAATTACTGTTGCCGGCAAAACCGTTTCCATACTGGATTATAGGTGTGATCTTCCTAATATTAGTAATCGCCTTTCTGGTCAGTAGAAAAATTAAATATTTCGCTTCGCGAATACAGGAACAAAAATCAAAAATTAAAAATTCAAATCAAAAATAAAATATAATGAAGGACGGAAGTTCCACAAAAGAAGAAGAGTTTAAAAGAAGACTTTATCGGCTGATTCTTGATATCATTCATTTTATCGAGAAGCTTCCAGAGAACAGAACAACAAGAATTATTGGCGATCAATTTTTAAGAAGCGGAACAAGCATATTAGGGAACTATATTGAAGGGAAGTCAGCCAGCTCAAAAAAAGATTATACAAATTTCTTTAGTCATTCGTTAAAATCCGCCAACGAAAGTAAAGTCTGGTTAGCAATCCTTAGAGATACTAATTATGGGGATAGGGCAGAAGCCGAGCGATTATTACAAGAGCTAAACGAAGTATCACGAATTTTTGCTGCAAGCATTTTAACCTTGAAAGGAAAGAGAAATCATATTTAATATTTTAAATGTTTTTTAATGTTTGATATTTGATTTTTGATATTAACCAATGAAAATATCGATTCCTCTTTTTGTCATTGTTATTTTGTTTTTTTCACTTTACCCCGCTGTTTCTCACGGCGCCGGCGCTTCTTTGTATCTTTCTCCCGGGAGCGGCAGTTTTTTTGTCGGCAGTACTTTTGATGTTTCGATTTTCGTTAATACCGGCGGGGAAAACATCAATGCGGTACAGGCGGATTTGAGCTTTGACCCAAAGAAAATCCAAGTTGCCAGCCCCACTGCCGGCAAATCTTTTATTGAAGTCTGGATTGTCCAGCCAAGTTTTTCCAATGCCAAAGGCACAATCTCTTTTATTGGCGGAGTGCCGACGCCGGGAGTGAATACTTCTTCAGGTTTGATTTCCACGATTACTTTCCGGATAATCGCGCCAGGGGAAACTACGATCAAGCTTTTGGATTCCTGCAGGGTTTTGCTTAATGATTCCTATGGCACCAACACTTTGACCTCGCGTGGCCGCGGGGTTTATACTTTGTTGGTGCCGCCGCCAGAAGGTCCAAAGGTTTATTCGCCGACCCATCCTGACCAGAACAAGTGGTATAAAAACAACAACCCGACTTTTTCCTGGGAAACCGAAGAGGGGATAACCGATTTCAGCTACAGCTTTGACCGCGATCCGGTTTCCGTACCTGACAGCATTTCTGATGGCAACTTTACTTCGGTTTCTTACAGCGCGATTGAAGACGGAATTTGCTATTTCCACGTGAAAGCGAAAAAAGAAGGCGTTTGGGGCGGGGCCAGCCATTACGCGGTGCAAATTGATTCCACCGCCCCGGCTGGTTTTACACCCACAATTGAACCTTCGGCGCAAACTACGGAAAAACAACCGCTGGTTTTTTTCAGCACTACTGACGGGCTTTCCGGAATGAGCCACTACACCTTGAAATACATTGACATTACCAAAGAAAGAAAAGAAGAAGAGTCCGGCTTTTTCCAAGAAGTAATCAGTCCTTATAAACTGCCGTCACTTGAATCAGGCAAATATCTCGTGGTTATCCGCGCTTATGATATTGCTGGCAACTGGCGCGAAGAGACGGTCAAAATCGAAATTTTCCGGCCCGGTTTTTATCTTTCCGGCGACGGCATTCATTGGGGTAAATATTTTGTTCCGTGGTGGTTATTAGTCTTGGTTTTCATTATTCTGCTTTTGTTAGTAATTATTGTCGTTTGGAGAAAAAACCGAGAAACAGCGAAAAGGAAAAAAGAAAAGCTTTTGGCAATTGGACAAAAGCTTAAAGAGAGCGAGAAAGACTATCTTATTAAGTGGCAATAAATTGATGGCTGAAGCTGTCGATAAAAGAATAAATCAGGCAAAGTTTAACTTCCTTTTGGCAGCGATTTTTGCTGCGGCAATTTTTATTTTTTTGCCTCATAATGTTTTCTCGCAATCTGCTTCTTTTTACCTTTCTCCGCCAGAAGGAACTTACGAAATCGGCGAAAAATTTTTTGTTTATCTTTTGGTAAATGCCGACGGTATTGCGATTAACGCCAGCCAGGCAAAAGTTCATTATTCAATAGATATACTGGAGGTAATCAGTTTCTCTAAAACCGGCTCAATTTTTGCCCTTTGGGTAGAAGAACCCGCTTTTTCCAACAATAGCGGCGTGATTTCTTTTGCCGGCGGTCTGCCTAACCCCGGTTTTATCGGCAAAGGCGGAAAAATCTTGACGATTATTTTCCGGGCAAAAACAGTTGGCGAAGCGGAAGTTTCTCTTACCGATGAAAAAATCTTGGCTAATGACGCCCACGGCACTGATGTTTTCGCTTCCAGCCGCGGCGGCAGATACACGATTAAAAAAGCCGAAGCCGTACCCTCGCCTCTGCCTTTGGAGCCGGGAAAGACGCCGGCGCCAATAATCGATACCCAGCCGCCTTATCCGTTTGAAATAATGGTGGATAACGAAGGCGATGCCACCAATCCTTCGCCGCTTTTGTATTTTGAAGCCAAAGATGACCTTTCCGGGATCAGCCACTACGAAATAAAAATCGGGGAAAATCTTTTCAAGGCCAAGCCGGGTGAAACCATGCCGTGGCGGATCCCGTTTTTATTGCCCGGCAGTTATCACCTTTCTGTCAAAGCATTTGACAAAGCCGGTAATTCTACGGAAAGCACTGCTGAAGTGAAGGTTGAACCTTTGCCAACGCCGAAAATTACTCTTTGTCCCAAAGTTTTCAGTTCCGGGGAGGAGGTGCTCTATGTTATGGGCACTAGCCAAGCAAAAAACGAAATCACCGTCTTTTTTGAAAAAGACGGCGAACTGATAAAGAAATGGGAAACTTTGAGTAATGAGTCCGGAGAGTGGTCGTTTGCCAGCGAAGGTCTGTTCCGGCCCGGAGTTTACAAGATTTATGTCCGTGCCAAAGACAAAAGGGGAGCGATCAGCAGTTTTTCCGAGCCCTGTTCGACACGGGTGATTCTAAATGCCTTTATGATCGGGTCGTGGATAATCAACTACAAGCTGTTGGCAATTATTCTGCTGATTCTCTTTGGTCTCTTGCTGCTTATTCTTTTCTGGCTCTTTGGCCGGATCATCAGGAATCGCCGGGTATTGGAGCGGGAAACCGAAGACCTGGAAAACAAATTCTATAAAGAATATTATGAGTTGCGCGAGGATATCAGAAAACAGCTGGAAATGTTTAAAAAAGCCCACGGCCGGCGGCCGCTGACAGAAAAAGAAAAAACAATGGAAGAAAGCCTGCTGAAGAATTTAGCCGACGTGGAGCAGGTTTTGAAGCGGGAAATAAAAGACATCGAAAACATTAAATAATTTTTGATTGCGGATTGCTGATTGATGATTGAAAATTTAAAAGTAAATAAAGGCCGGGGTTTCCAAATAATTAAATCTTTGTCTTGGGAGAAAGTTTTACTCTTTATTATAAAAGGGGGCGTTTTTTTGATTCTTTTGACGCCTTTAATTACCATCCCCATAAGTGCTTTTCCGGCGATTTTTCCCAAAACAATTTATTTCCGTATTTTAGTTGAGATTGTTTTTTCCTGTTATCTTCTTCTCCTTTTTAAAAACCCAAAGTATCGGTCGCAGCAGTCATTGCTGTTAATCGCCCTTTCTGTTTTTACCGCTGTTTTATCGTTTGCTTCTTTAGCCGGCATAAATTTCTTCCGCAGTTTTTGGGGAACAATTACGCGGATGGAAGGGCTTATTATTTATCTTCATCTCTGGGCTTTTTTTCTGGTTCTTATTTCAATTTTTCGCGAAAAAGAAGACTGGAAACTGCTGCTGCGTTTTTTTATCCTCATAAGCATTCCTGTTGCTTTTGCCGGCCTTTGCCAGAAACTAGGTATTTTTAATTTTTTTATAAAAGATGACTCTTTAACTCCCGGACTGCTTGGTCCCTATGCCTTTGAAAGGGTAAACGCCACGCTGGGAAACCCAATTTTTTACGGAAGCTATCTGATTTTTGTTATTTTTTTCGCCTTATTTGTGGCGATTTCTGCGGAAGATAAAAAAAACAGAATTTTATCTTTTTCGCTGGTTTTTCTGAATTTTGTGATGCTGATATTAACTGGCAGCCGAGGCGCCTGGAGCGGAGTGTTTGCCGCGGCGGTTTTCCTGATATTGATATGGATGTTTTTTATAAATAAATCGACCGCAAAAAGAATAAAATTTTTAATTGTTATTTTTGGTATTTTATGCCTTTTTCTTTTATTCCTTTTTCTTGCCGAAAAAAACTATTTGCCGCGGCCCGGATTTTTGTCCCGTTACGAAGCGATTTTTGAAGTTTTGCTTAGCCGGAAGACCTCTCGGTTTTTTGCCTGGAAGGTTGGTTTAAATGCGCTGAAGGAACGGCCTTTTTTTGGTTTCGGCCCCGAGTCTTTCAATCATCTTTACAATAAATATTACCAAACTAATTTTTTAACCGCTGTTCCGGAAGATGGTTTTTTCGATCGGGCCCACAACAAATTTATTGATTTGCTTGCCGCGGCCGGATTTTTCGGACTGGCGGGGTATTTTTTTATCATCGGCAGCGTTATTTTCCTTGTCTTAAAGTATCGCGACAGAACCAATCCTCTGTCTGCTTTTTTTATCATCGGGTTGCTTTTGGCATATTTAGTCAGCGGTATTTTTATTTTTGACACTCTTTGCGATTTATTCTCCTTTGTTTTTCTTTTGGCCTTTATTGACAGAAATTTCCGCAAAGATGAAAATGCAAACGAGGCGGCTTTGGGAAAAAATCTTTTTTCGGGACAAACTGCAAAAACTTTTTCTTTCTCAAAAGGCCTGATTTCAGCAATTTTGATTTTTATAACCGTTGTGGTTATTTTCTTTGCCAATATCAAGCCGCTCATCGCCAGCATGAATCTCCAAAAAGGCAGGCTTCTTTTCTGGGACGGCGAAACCGAGAAAGCGCTGGGTTATATTGATAAAGCGTTTTATCCTTATGCCTTTAGCAATCTAGAGTATCGGCTTCAAGTCTTGGCGCTGTTAAACTCTTCCAAAATTTTATCCTCCTTCGCAGAAAATCACGATCGTAAGACCGTGGATGAACGTCCGTCTTCTGCTCTCGCCTCGCAGCGACCCGCTTCGCTGCGAGGCGAGAGCGGGTCGGCGGATTTCGCTCCTCCACAGTCAAACGTGGCAGGAACGTTTGACGTTCCGCCACCGTCAAACGTGGCAGGAACGTTTGACGTTCCGCCGAAGGAGGAGAAGATACCACGG
>Ga0066637_10003377_pt1 | contig 10712 bp, 12 predicted proteins | sample CryGeyCG2014_020_FD_62737 | JGI IMG/M metagenome (GOLD analysis project Ga0066637, IMG submission 62737) | Groundwater microbial communities from aquifer - Crystal Geyser CG08_land_8/20/14_0.20 | ecosystem: Environmental > Aquatic > Deep subsurface > Groundwater | place: USA: Utah: Grand County...
GGCACACAGCGCCCAAAAAGGAATTGTTTTTTCGTTAGCGTATCTTCCGCACTGTTTAAAAAAGTTATACAGGTTTCGAGAATGAATATAGACGGTATCATTGGAAATAAGATATTTTTTATAATTGACATTGTTTCGTTCCAGGATTTCTTCTAGATTCTTTCGTGCCTTGTCTTTGGTTGGCACATAAAACCAAACATTATAAGAAGATATATCGGTGACCCTTTCCCCACAATGTGTGGTCGTGAATTGACCGCTTTTGTTCCTGCCTTTTTCGAGGTAAGATTTTCTATCTAATCCACTTCTTGTTCTTAATTGTTTTTCTCCTTTGTAAGCAGAGCCATCGGCAATAAATAGCCCTAAAAGATAAAACAGGTCTTGTGTTTTTATTTGTTTTATATCTTTTTTTGTAGATTCGCCAAATGTCCATGTGTCAGGAAAAACTTTCCCTTGATACGAAGTTGCTTTGGGTATGTTAAAAACCTTGTAATCTTTTGTGGCCAAAAATTGTTCCGACTCAACAAAAACAACGCGACAATTAAAGTTCTGATTTTTTTCGACAATACACATTTTATGGTTTGGCGTAACACAAAAAGACAACCGCTTTCCCTTAAACTCAACCATCTCTCCGTTATAATCAAAGATTTTTATTTCATTAATTGATTTTTCTTCCGCTTTCCTGGTTTGTAGGTTTAAAGTAAAAATTGTATCGGTCGGTTTAATCTCCCAGTAATATTTAAAACCATCTTTGGTAACCAATCTTGTATCTGCATCGTGACAACTTGTGAAGATAAATGTCGCCTTCGGGCAGTACTTCCTCGTGTTCTCCAAAAGCAAAAGCGTGGCCCTTGCGTTCACATCGAAATCAGTAACGGGGTCCCTCGCGGCCCAGTCATGAGAAGGCTGGGCTGCCGTGTGTATCACCACATCTATATCGGAAGAGTATTCCGCGAAGATGGCGCTTGTGTCGCCCCGGATATCCACATCGTAATGCTTGTAGAGTTTACCCAGCGCGGTCTTCAGGTCATCCCTGTTAGGCAGTGTGGATGCCTCTTTGCCGAAGAACTCCTGCCTCATATTGTTGTCTATACCTGCGATATTAAGCCCCTGCTGAGCGAAATACCTTGCGGATTCCCTGCCTATCAGGCCCGCCGACCCTGTTATTAAAGCTGTTTTCATAAAATCTCCTCGATTTCGCACTTTTCATTGATGGGCAGGACTATGCCGAACAGGCTGTCTTTCTCCTGCCGTATATCCACGGATGAAAATTCCCCATCCCAAACAAACACAAGAACCCCGCTCTCTGTTCGTGTATCATCGCTGGACCCAATATACTTAAAAACAACCCGCTTCCCCCGAAGTTTTTTGCACTGTTCTATTATGTCTCTGTTTGCTGTCATATGCTACCCCACTAACTTGTTTTTTTTCAGCTCTTCTTCGACTTTCTGCAGGTCCATCTTCGCAGGCTGGGATGCGGACCACTTTATAAGGTCAATTAGGCCCTGCCGCAAATCCACCAGGGGAACAAACCCAAAAACACTTGCGGCCTTTGAAATATCCGCGAGGCTGTGGCGGATGTCCCCAGACCTGAACTGCCCCGTAATGTTCGAGAGTATTTGTTTACCGAGGATTTCCCCAATTATTGAAGCGATGCCGGAAACACTAGTATTCACGCCCGAACCTATATTATAGATTCCCGCAAAAGCTTCGATGGTTGCGCGGGCGTTGGCCTGCGCCACATCATAAACCGACACGAAATCCCGGGATTGCCGCCCATCCTCGTAGATGATGGGCGGTATATTGTTCTGCAAGCAGGAAGCAAAGATGGAAGTAACGCCCGTATATGGGTTGGACACGCTTTGCCGGGCGCCGTAAACATTGAAGTACCTGAATATCGTAAAAGGCACCTCATAGGTGGCGCAGATATTTTGAATGATTTCCTCACAGGACTTTTTTGTTATGCCGTAGATTGAATTGCAGTCCTGCCGCGTTTCTTCTTTTAGAGGCAAAACCTCGCCTGTTTTTTCCCCGCACTCGGGGCATTTCACATCCCATCCATCTATCACGTCTTTCCTTGTCCTGATTAAAGCCTTAAACGTGCGCGGAATACAATCTCGGTCGCCGTTGCACAAATACACGGCCTCGCCGTAGGTTGTGCAGGAACTGGCAAAAACTATCTTTCTTATCTTGTCCTGCCTGTTCACAATAGCTTCCTGCAAAATGTTCGCCGTGCCGTATATGTTGGTCTCAATGTAGTCGGCCGCCTGATAATGGGACTGCATTACCCCCACCTTTGAGGCAAGATGGACAACCGCATCCATGTCTTTCACGGCGGATGCCACCGCTTCTTTGGAGCGGATGTCGCCGTACACGAACTCCGCCTGCTTGTTAAGCCAGGCGGGCATTCTCTCCTCAACCGTATCCCCGGGGTGCACCTGCGGGTCGAGATTGTCCAAAATCCTGACCCTATGGCCTTTAGCGACAAGAATATCCGCGGTATGGCTGCCGATAAAACCCGCTCCGCCAGTAATAAGTATATTCACTTCCTGCTCCCTTTTTTCTCTTTGAGAATTCTTATTTTTCTTTCTGCCTCGGCATCCGCTATCGAACACACGCTTCCCGAAGATGTTGAAACTTTCCCGATTTTCTTCAAACCTGGCACGAGCTTGTCAGCCCCCCATCCCAGCTCCATCACCCCATCTTTAATCTTAACCATCACCTTTGCAGCCCCTTTTACTACCTTCCCCCGCCTTTTCATAACATACCCCCTCGGAGCCCCGATGTTGTATCGGGGCGCAGACCCCTGCAGAAAACCTCAAGTTATGCTCCTGCGGGGGTGCACTCCTTATTTATAGTACTTCGCCTCTTCCATATTCTCGAATATCGGCCAGTCGTTCGAGTTTTTCAACATATCTATCACGGCGCGGTATTGCGCCATCTTTTTTTCAGCGGACAACTGCCTTAACATATCCCTGACATACTCCACATTTATCGGGATGCAGCCCCAAAGTGTGAGCCAGCCGTTCTTTTTCGTGTTCAGGTTGTAGGTTTTGTCCACATCCCAGAAATTGCAGAGCCTTGACCACTTCGCCCGAAAGTATTCAGCCATCTGCCAGACCGTCTTGTGCCGCCACTCGGAATCCCACCCCTGCTGATTGCTCGCCTCTTTATGGATTGCCACCACCTTTTTAATCATGGCAAGCCTTTTTCCCGACCAGCGGGCGGCAAGGCTGTAATCGAAATCCTCAAAGCCGTATATATAATTGGGGTCCGCATACCCGCCCCCTACATTGAGGTACCGGCCCGTTGGTGTCTTGCCGTCATTCTCGGTAAGGGAATAAAAATTATTCATGTGCTCTATGGTCTTTCGGGGAATAAGCATGCAGTAGGTTATAAGGATATCCGATTCAATCCAGCCGCCCCTGTCCATCTGGTTGCCGTGGCCCTGGTTATAAGTGCCAACAATGCCGATGTTGTCCTGCGGGTATTGCTCATAAATATCAACGAGCTTCTGGTCCCACCCGGGAAAAATATCTATGTCGGTATCGGTTCGCAGGATATATTCCCCTTTGGCCGCCCGCATCGCGATATTCATGCCTTTGCCTAGGCCTAAATTGGCTTTATTAGGGATAAGCACTTTGTTGGGCAGGCCGGGAAAATTCTGGGAGATATGGTCGGAAACTGAGCCATCAGGGCTGTTGTCCGACACGATTACTTCGTAATCGTTGTGCGTGCACCCCGGGATGTCCCGCAAAAACTTATCCAAATCAGGGCGCATTTTGTGCTCTACGCAGCAGATGGATATTTTCATGGCATAGTTCCCACAATAAGTTCATCCTGATTATCCGTTTCGACCCAGAAAGATATTACATTCTTGAATAAAATATAGTGATTTGCCCTGCACATTTGTCTCACGCCCTGCCTCATTACATCCGTAAATTCAAAAATTAACGAAATATCATCTACGTCAATATCCTCAACCATCATCTTTTTACCGATAAACTGCCTGTAGTACTCTTTAAGGTCAACAGACGGGCCTTCCTCAATATTGGCCAAGTTTCTCTGCACCGCTTTCTTTGGGTCTATGGCTATTTTTCCCCCCCGATATGCCTGATTTTAAGGCACCAGTATCTTCCCGACTGGCCCGTCATATCCCAGAAATCCTCCACATTGAACCCCGCGTGGGCCAAAAGAGCCCGCGTCTGGGCGTGGTTGGTCACAATGGTGTGGTCCGCAATATTGGTATAACATTCATGGGGGACCATAACCACCATCCTGCCGTTTTCTTTCAGCACCCTGTTGCATTCCCACAAAAGAACAAGCGGGGCAAGGGCGTGCTCAAGCACTTCCCACAAAATCACGGCGTCAAAAGATTTGTCCTGATAGGGCAGGTCATGCACATCCCCTATGGTAACGGCATCCTTAATCCACTCGCCGTATTTCTTTATTCCCCATTCTTTTTCAGCAGGGTTGATAGTAATGCCCGCAACGTCTTTGCCCGCGTCGCGCAGGGCGTTCATTGCAACACCCGTTCCGCAGCCCACATCAAGGATTTTGTAACAATCGGCGACGTAATCAAGGTTGCCCTTGCCAAGGGGCAGGCTCATGTCCTCATCACCCCTGTCCCTGTCGGCCATCTCGCGGGGCATCAGGCCAAGAAATCTTTTCCATTTTTCATCGTTCATAATTTAGTCTTCCGGAACAGAGAACTCTTTCTCGCTCTCGTTGGCGGGGGGCGTTTCTTCCTCGCTAGTCGCGGGCTCTGATAGTTGCCCGCCATCACCATTAGGCGCGGGTTTACGGGATATGAGCTCAACCGTGTCGGCCTCTATAAGGCGGTTGGTGAACCACTTCTGCTCTTTGGTCTTGAACCTGTCGCCGAAGAACTTGCCCGACACGAGAACGGACTGGCCCTTTTTCACCATCTCGTTAAGGGTCTCCGCCCTCTTGCCCCACACCTTCACATTAAAAAAGGTGACAACTTTGTTCTTGCCGCGGAAATCGTTGCTAGCAATATCAAAGGTGAGCACCGCCGTGCTCTTTTCGGTGTATTTCAGCACTGCATCCTTCACCACGTTCCCTAGAACCACTATCGTATTCATTAACCCTCCTTCGCTGGTAGCGAAGTCCCCGCGGCCATCCCGATGGTCATCGGGGTTGCGGGGACCCACTTCCTTATTTATTAATTGTTCAAAATCGTCTTTGAATTTCTTCAAATCGAACATGCCGAACGCCGCTCTCTGAGCGGTTTCGCCGATAGCCTCAACCATGCTCTTTGCCGCGGGAATATTCCACGAATGCACCACCACGGGTGTTTCCTTATTTATAGAGCCGGGTATGGCCTGCGCAACGGGATAGCCCGAAGCCTCTTTATCGGTCTGGGGCACAAACACCTTGCCGCCCAGGTCATGGTCAAGAAAGATGATATCGAACTTCGTTTCCATTATATGTTTCAGGGCATCAACGCAGGCGGAGCAAAGAGTGATATCCCAGCCCTCAAGAGCGGAGCGAAAGATCTTCGCTCGCTCCTCGCTATCTTCCAAAATAAACGCCTTTATAATAGACATTATTTCTGAATCTCCGCATTTACTTTCGCATTCTGTAAGTCCGGCCAGTCCCGCAGAAAAACATTAATATCATTCTGCGAAACCATTTTGTTGTCGGGATTCAAACCGTTGTATTGCTCAACTTCTTTTCTTAAGGATTCATCCGCTTTGTTCTGTGGCACACCTGAATGGCTGCTTTCTGCCCGGGGCCCACCACATGTAAATTTTGTCTTACGGCTTCTTTTAGGTCCATAATCTCTTCCCTTGAACTATGGTGAACTTGTAAGAAAAACTTGACAGTTCAAAAAAGCAGCGCGGGGCAGGGGGTGCCACCCCGCGCCTTATCCAATGGTTGCTAGCGCAGAATTGTCTGCACCTCAACCTCCGTTTCCTGCTCGTAGTTGAAATCCTTATTGATTGTCGTGGAAACGATTTTGCCGTGCTTCCCCATAAGGATGTTCGCAATTTCTGTGCACTTTTTCCCGAGTTGCTGGCCATCAGGAAAATGCACGTCCACTTTCCCGTTTTTTATCCGTATCTCCACCCTCGTCCTGTTCCCTTCCATACAAAAACCCTCCTTGAGTTGGCAACGAAACCCCGCATGCCGCCCTGATAACAGGGCTGCGGGGGCAGCTTCCTATGCCCCGCTCTGACCCGTAGGCCCACCAGTTATGCTGGGCGGGCACGCTTCCTATGCCCCAACCTGGACTTCCATCAAAATGGTCCCATCCGCGGTCACAGTATCTCTTTCCACTGTCCCGCCCATTTCCACCACAGCCTGATACGTCATCTCCCTGGCGTACTCATCGGTAATCCTGTTGAGCACGCTGTCGCTGCCGCCGATGAACATAAAACCTTTCGCCGACTTTTTGAAGCCGAAGCTCCCGCAGTTGACATCGACACCCTCTGTGTCGTTGTGGTTCTTCACTTCGCCGCCTTCCTTCACCCGATAGTTCATCTTCTTCAGAACCTTTTCGAGACAATCCCTATCGCGGATTTCCGTCTCGACCTTAATCAAGCAACTCATGCTGCCTCCTTGAATTGGAAATGAAACCCCCGTGTCAGTTTCATAAGAAACTATGGGGGTGCACTCCCCTTATTTTGTTTATTTTGGTGCTGGTACCTTTTTTGATTCTATCCTTCCGCCTGATATGTTGACGCAAGCCTTGCCCTTGTTCCCTGGCCGTCCTTTATGGCCACCCAGTCTTTCAGCGCGTCAATACTCTCTTTCATCGTGTCGAACATCCGTGTTACCTCCCCCACGGCCTTGAGCAACCCCGTCTGGGTCACTTCTTTTTTCGAACAGAACGCGTCTATGAGCGATATCACCACTATCTGCTCTATTTCCGCCCCCGTATACCCCTTTGTGGCATCCGTAAGTTGCTCGAAGTTCAGATTCAGGGCATCGGGGTCACGCCTTCTTTTGCGCAGGTGAATCCTGAATATCATCTCCCTCTCAGTCCTGTTGGGCAGGTCCGTAAAGAACATCTCATCCCACCTGCCGCGCCTGGTCATCTCGGGGGGGAGGCTGGCTATGTCGTTTGCGGTAGCGGCCACGAACACGGGCTGTTTCTTATCCTGCAGCCACTGCAGGATGGTAGCGGCAACCCTGGCAGTCACACCAGCATCGGAATTATTCGAACTCTTTATTCCCGAAAGGCCCTTTTCTATTTCATCTATAAAGAGCACGCACGGAGCAACAGCCTCAACCGTCGAGAGCATGTTTCTGGTATTGGCTTCGCTAGAACCAACTGTGGCGGAAAAAAGCTTCCCCATGTCCAACCTGATAAGGGGCATGTTCCACACGTGAGCTATCGCCTTACACGCAAGAGACTTCCCCACGCCGGGGATGCCTATCATAAGGATGCCTTTGGGGTCATCAATGCCGAAATCGCGGGCTTCCTGCGTGAAAATGGCCCTGCGCAGATTAAGCCACCTTTTCAGCTCATCCATCCCCCCGACATCCTCAATGTGCTCGGGCTGTTCCACCCATTCAAGGAACCCGCTCTTGCAGATATTCTGCTTTTTCATCTCGGAAATGACGGCGGGAACTATTTTCTTGTTCTTCATAATGGAATAGCTTGCGGCCCACAAATCCTCCTGCTGGGTAAGCCCTTGCGCGGCCTTGCACACATCCCGCATAGTCTCTTCATCAAGAACGTCTATCTGTATCTTCATCTTTTCCTTATTCTTGCTGTCCGGCTCATCGCTGACATACCCTTCCTGTATATCCTGGAAGAACTGCCTGTGCTGTTCCATGGTGGGGAGGGGCCAGTCAAGAACAACGACTTCCCTCTCCATCCACGAGGGCAGTACGTTTATATTGGAAAGAAATATAAAGGTAATGCTTGTCCTTGAGACGATATCCCTTATCTTGGATATAGCCACAAGGTCGGGGCTGGACTGCACCCCGCCTCTTCCCAAAATCTGCATGACATCGCGGATTAAAACTATCATCCGCTCTTCCGCGCCGCACAGCCCCATGACCTTCGCGAGCGCCGGGCCTATGCCCGACGTAGCCTGGTTGGAACTGGGTTTTTCCTGGGCAAGAGGATCGCGGACTATCAACCCCGTTCCCAAAGACCACTCGTAGACGGCGCACTTCTTGGCCGCCTTTTCCGCCTTCGGCTTTTCCTGAAAAATCATGTCCGCCACGTTCCCATCGAACCAGTCAAGAAAAACTTCCTGGTCAAGCGCCGTCACATAAATGAGCGACACTCCCGCCCTCACAAAATACTTCAAATCCTTCGCATCCATTCCGACCCCTTTCGTAGGAAACGAAGCCCTAGCAGATAGATTCATAAGAATCTGCAAGGGCGCGCTCCTTATTTATATTGATATTCTCTTTTCAAATCCCTGCCTTTTTATTTAGTTATACATAACGGTTTTGAGTGTTCAGCCACCCACTCAAACATGTCGTCAATCGTTTGCTCGGGGGAAATTTGGGGCTCCCATCCCAAAAATCCGCGTATCTTGCTGTAGTCCCCCTGCAAGATGGGCACATCGCTGGGGCGCATCCTCTTGGGGTCCGGCTGGACCATAATGTTCCTGTAAGAGCGCTTATGTCTGGCACAGAATTTTTCATACCCGGCAAACACCAAATCAAGCCACTCCTGCATGGTCTTTGTCTTGTTGGTAGCTATGTTAAAAATCAGTTCGCCGACATCATTGGTATCACGGAGCCTTTCCGAAATCATCCAGTAGGCGCGAACGATATCCCGCACATCCGTAAGGTCTCTTTTCGCCTCAAGGCTTCCCACCTGAAGAACGGCTTCTTGTGTCTTATCATGCGATATGGCTTCCAGTTGATAAACCCAGTTGGCGATAGCTGCCTCATCCCGCTGGCGGGGACCGAAATGATTAAATGCCCGCGTGGTTGTGGCGTGGAGCTTATAACTGCGCACATACTGCTCCACAAGTTTTTCCGCGGCGACCTTTGAAACAGCGTAGGGGGACATGGGCCTGAGCGAATTATATTCCCTTATCGGCACCTCATCCTCGCGCACATAGCCGTATTCCTCTGAGGACCCGGCTACAAGCAACGAACAACCGGGATTGAAATCCCTGACCGCATCCAGCAGGTAAAGGGTACCCAGCACATTAACCTTAAAAAATTCCTGTGGGAACTGAAAAGACTTGTCAACCGCAATAAGGGCCGCGAGATGAAAAATCCTGTCCGGGCATATCTCTTTAACGATTTTTCTCACAGCCTGCTCATTGCATATGTCCACCATGCGAAAATTGATTTTATCTTGGATGTGCGATATACGGGAAAAATCATTGTTGTAATCTATCCCGAAAAGCTGCACATCAGGCACATTGGCAAGAATGTGGTCCGATAGGTGACTTCCCGCGAAACCATTAATCCCTGTTATTAAAACTCTCATTTCTGCCCCACAATGTCATCGGTAAGAACAAACTGCGCGCCCGCCGAAACCATCTCGTCAACCGCCGCAGCGCTCGCATCAAGGTCAACCCCGGCAATGGCTTCTTTTATCACTATAACCTCAACGCCGAGATTACGAAGCCCCAGCACAACCGCCTTAACGCAGTAATCCGTGGCAACGCCTGTCACAATCGCTTTCTTTACTCCCTCAAAAAGCTTTTTGGCGTTGGGGTTGGAAAACAGGTCAATTGTGTTCTTCTGGATTTGAATCATGGGGCAGTAAGCCAGGGCATCAAGAATATCCTCTTCGGGAATTTCCCGCAGGGGCACAACAAAAACATCTTTTTTTGACCCCGATGAATCCCACCTGTCATAACCAGCGGTGCCCTCAACGCAATGGGGCGGAAAAGATTTAAATTCGGGGTCATCGGGCGCGTGGCAATCCATAGTGGCAATTATGGGTATCCCGCATTCCCTCGCCCATCCATGGGTTTTCATAATAGCGGCCCTCACGGCACAATCCGCTCCCATCACAGGCAACCCGCCATCCTTCAGTATAAAATCGTTCTGCACATCTACCTCAACCAGAACCATACCTTCCAAGTCATCAATATTCATGCCCCCCCCGAAGCCCCGATGTTGTATCGGGGCGCAGGCCCCCGCAGAATACCTTAAGTTATGCTCCTGCGGGGGCAACTTCCTTAATTAAATTTTTTAAAATTCTTTATCCTGGATTTTTTTAATGATGCTGATTTCGTCTTTAGCCCACCTGGTGTAACCCTTAATCGCATTATCGAAAATGTAATAGGTGCCTTCATACAGCAGAGCCTCGAAGGTCTAGCCTATGCACGCCTCATAACGATTATATCCCGTGTTGCGCTCTATCCTTATTAAAAAGGCTTTCATAAGTTTTCCTTTGCTGGGAGCGAAGCCCCTGCGGCCACCTTGATTACAAAGTTGCGGGGGTCACTCCTTAATCAATAAAATCCGGGATAATCCTGCGCACGGCCTCGGCAGTCTTGTCTGTCGTGTACTTTTTAAGATTATCCCTGAAACCCGCGGTTTTTCTCATTTCATCGCAAAAAGGAAAGTTTAACTCAAATAAACTCCTGATGGCGGGGAAACACTCCTCCGGAACATAATAAGATGTTTTCTCCCCACCCGCATCGACAACATCGACTGATTTACCTATCGCGCCCAGCAATGTCGCAAAAAACTCCCTCAACACCTCTCCCGCATCAGGCCCAGCCAAACACGACGGCACGTACAATCTGCATACA
>Ga0066637_10003378_pt1 | contig 10711 bp, 10 predicted proteins | sample CryGeyCG2014_020_FD_62737 | JGI IMG/M metagenome (GOLD analysis project Ga0066637, IMG submission 62737) | Groundwater microbial communities from aquifer - Crystal Geyser CG08_land_8/20/14_0.20 | ecosystem: Environmental > Aquatic > Deep subsurface > Groundwater | place: USA: Utah: Grand County...
CCTAATTATCAAGAAATTATTCCTGAAAAATCTAAGACTCAATTTACTGTTGCCAAAGAAGAGTTTTTAAATCAGATTAAAATAGCTAGTATTTTTAGCGGAAAAATTAACGAAATAAAATTAAAAGCAGATCCCCAGACTCAGAGAATAACTATTTCCAGCCAGAGCCCAGATCTGGGCGAATACACCAGCTTCTTTTCTGCTAAAACGCAGGGAAAAGAAATAAGCGTTTCTTTTAATCACAGATTTTTACTAGACGGGCTTTTAAACATAAAAAGCTCACAAGTGGCTTTTGAGCTTAGTGGAGAAGATGGTCCAGGAGTTTTGAGGCCAATCGGAGACAAAAGCTATTTCTATATTGTGATGCCTATTAAGGCAAGTTAACCTCCGGAGGATTAAAGTTTGTTGGAGGATATTTTTTAAGAGCCTGTTCCATTAGATTATGAAATATTGGGCCTGCTACAACCACGCCTGGTGCTTTCAGCATCGGGCTGTTGTCATTATTCCCAACCCAAACCCCAATAACAACTGAAGGGGTATAACCTATTGCCCAGGCATCTTGATAGTTTTGAGTAGTACCTGTTTTAGCAGCAACTTGATAATCTTTAAAATAGAGCGAAGAATTTAGGCCAAATATTGGAGAGCGAGCTTGATTATCTGATAAAACATCATTTATTAATCTAGAAGCTTGGATTGAAAGCACTCTCTGGGGTGTTTTTTTATTTTCCTCTATAATATTACCTTCAGAATCTTCTATTTTTAAGATAGCCACCGGAGGAACCCTTAGTCCCTCTGTGGCGAAAACTCCATAAGCCGAAGTCATATCTAATAACGTTACTTCCCAGCCTCCCAGAACAATGGAGGGCCCGTAAGGTGGCTTTAAAGTGGTAATGCCCATATCTTCAGCAGTTTTAACTGAGTTTTCTATTTCTGGCCCAGCCAAGTTTAACAATACTTTTACCGAGGTAATATTAATAGATTGGGCTAAAGATTCTCTTAAAGTAATTTTTCCCCTGTATAGTCCGTCATAATTTTCTGGGATATATTCTTTATTTCCCCAGATCCCAAAATTAGTTTTTTCATCTATAACCTTTGTTTCGGGAGTAAAACCTTTTTGAAAAGCAGTAGCATAGACAAAAGGCTTGAAAGAAGAACCGGGTTGTCTTAGTCCTAAGGTGGCAACATTAAACTGAGGGTCAAACTTGCAGCGAGAAAGACAGCTCTTGGGATATGGATCATCAAAATATCCAGCTCCTCCTACCATGGCCAATATTTCGCCGGTTTGAGGATTAATAGCTATTAAGGAAGCATTGTGAGCGTTTTGGGATTTATTTGCTTTCACTGCCTGAGCTACTATTTCTTCTGCTTTTTCCTGAAGTTCCCAGTCCAAAGAAGTGTATACTTTTAAACCTCTTTCTCTTAAGAAGTCCTGCCCATACTTGTTATCAAGATATGTTTTAATATATTGAAGGGTGAAATAAGGCGCTTTAATTGTTGCGGGCTTGGCAAATATTAATTCTTCTTTTTGAGCTTCTTCAAGCTGGTCTTGGGTTATATATCCCAGCTTAGCCATTCTTTCTAAAACATAGTCCTTTCTAATTAATAGTTCTTCTTTGTTTTCGTATGGCGATAAGTAGCTCGGCGCTTTGACCAAGGAAGCTAAAACAGCAGCTTCAGCCAAAGAAACCTCAGAAGCCCGCTTATTAAAAAATGTTTGGCTGGCAGATTCAATCCCATAAGCATTAGAACCGAAAGGTATTTGATTAAGATACCATTCTAAAATTTGATTTTTGGAGTAACGGCGATCTAGTTCCAGGGCTAAGATTATTTCTCTAACTTTTCTTTGGGCAGTTTTTTCTAAAGATAAAAAGCTTGATCTGATGAGTTGTTGGGGAATGGTTGATCCGCCATAAACCAGCTTTCCTATTCGCAAGTCAGCTAAAATAGACCTAATCATTCCTTTAATATTGATTCCGAAATGACTATAAAACTCATCGTCTTCAGCCGCCAAAACAGCTTTTTTTATATGTTCAGAAATCTGCTCTAGGTTTACGTAGGTTCTTTTTTCTTCTCCGTAAATATTATAGAGAAGCACTTCGCCGGTCCGGTCGTAAATCTTAGTAGACTGAATAAATTGTTTTTCAGTAAACTTTTCTGGTCTTGGCAAATCTTTGGCATAGTAAATGAAAACAACTAGTGAGCAGAAAAGGAAGAAGATTAAAAAGGAAAAACCCCATTTTAATAAATGGACGAATTTTGGCAGTTTTGTTTTACGGCCGGACCCTTTCTTTTTCCCATAAATTTTATGATAAAACTTTCTTCTGGCCATGATTTATTCTAGATATAATTTATTCAAAATTAACATTTTTAAACCTTCTTATCAATTGATTCATTGACGATTGTTGGCTCATGACCATTGGCAAATTAAAGAAATTAAATTAAAATGAAAAAAGATATGAGAAAAAACAATTCTTCTAAAATTGAAGAGGTTTTAACAAGAAGGGTAGAGCAGGTTTTGCCAGGCAAGGCAGGATTAAAGCGCCTGATGAAAAAAAAGAAAATCAGGCTTTATTTAGGAATTGATCCAACGGGGAAAAGGCTGCATCTGGGCCATTCAATAGCCTTGAGAAAACTTCAGGAGTTTGCCGATTTGGGTCATGAATCAATTTTAGTAGTTGGCACAGGAACGGTTTTGGCCGGAGACCCCTCTGGCAGAGATAAAAAAAGACCTCATATTACAAAAAGAGAAATCCAAACCAATATTAAAACCTGGAAAAAGCAAGCAAGTAAGATTTTAGATTTTACCAAGGTGAAAATTAAGAAAAATGGCGACTGGCTTCTTAGGTTGAAACTTAGAGATATTATTCAGATTGCTTCAAACATATCAGCTGTCCAGCTTTTTAAAAGAGATATGTTTCAGAGGCGCATTAAAAAGGGCGATACAGTTTGGACGCACGAAACACTTTATCCTTTGCTACAGGGATACGATTCTGTGGCAATGGATGTAGATTTAGAGCTGGGAGGCACAGATCAAACATTCAATATGCTTATTGGCCGAGAATTGCAGGAAAAAATGAATAATCGGGAGAAATTTGTATTAACTGTTCCTATGGTTGTGGGCACAGACGGGAAGCAAATGAGTAAAAGTTCCGGCAACTGCGTCTGGTTATTGGATTCTCCTAAAGAGATGTTCGGTAAACTTATGTCTATTCCCGACGAATTAATAATCAGCTATTTCGAGCTTTTAACCAATGTTTCTTTGTCTAGGATTAATGAGTATAAAAAGCAGATGAAAGCTAAAGAAATCAACCCCATGCTTCTGAAAGAAAAATTAGCATTCGAAATCGTTAAGCTGTATCATTCAGCAAACAAGGCCGAAGCAGCGCGCAAAGAATTTAGCAGGGTTTTTAAGGAAAAAAGAATTCCTCAAAAAATTCTTATTATTTCAATAAAGAAAAAATCACTGAATATTCTTGATCTTCTAATAAAAACCCAATTAACCTCTTCCAAATCAGAGGCCAAAAGACTTATTGCTCAGGGCGGAGTAAAGATTGATGGAAAAACAGAAAAAGATTGGAGAAAAACAATCTTAATTAAAGAAGGACAAATAATTCAAGTTGGCCAAAGAAAATTTGTTAAGATAAAATAATTGGAACAACAAAGAATAGCAAAACCCCGCCAAACAGCGGGGTTTTTTATTTAGATTTCTTCTTCTGATGTCTCTTCTTCTAGATCTTCTTCTGTCTCTTCTTCGTCTAACATGCTCTGGTCGACGTCTTCTTCTTCTTCATCATCTTTTTCGGGAGTTTCCCATTCTTCTGATTCTTCTTCGCTTTCTTCAGGCTTTTCTTCTTCTTCTTGATTAAGGAAGAGATCCTTAATTTCAGCTTCCATAGTCTTTTGTTATATTTGTTATATTTATTATTCTTACTATTCTATTTTTTGCTTTAAAGGTTCGACTTTGAAGCTACTAAAAGCATTGTTTTAGCTTGCTAAAGGCATTATAATTTTTTCAAAAAAGCTGTCAAGAGCCTTGAAAAAATTTTTGTACTCAAATAATTTTTCAAAATAGCTTGTCAAGTCTTTTTTCCACTACCCTTCTCATTTTTAAAATAATAGGTTAAGGCAATTGCCAGAGCGTCAACAGCATCATCTGATTTGCTCGGCAGTTTTCTTAGCTTGAGAAATTGTTTTACTTTTTTTTCAACTTCTTTTTTTTGGGCTTTTCCGTAGCCGACCACAGTTAGTTTCACTTGCAGGGGAGTAAACTGGTATAGAGGTATTTTTTTCTTTGCCGCTGCAAGCATAATTATACCCTGAGCCTGACTTACCGTGATAATCGTTTTAAAGTTCTTGAAAAGAAAAATCCGTTCCATTACCAAGATGTCGGGTTGAGTCTCTCTTATAATCTTAGAAAGTTCTTTATAAATTATATTAAGTCTTTCGTGTGCTGCTTGGGAGGACTTTGTGTTAATTGTTCCAGAAGCAAGACATTTAAAAACACCTCTCCCTCTTTTTTCTATTATGCCATATCCTGTTGTGGCAGTACCGGGATCTATTCCTAAAACAATCATAGTTTAATCTTTTAAGTTTGAGTATATTTCTTGCACAGAATCGTTCTCGTCTAACAGTTCAAAGAGCTTTTCAGAGGATTCTTTTTCTTTTTCAGGAATCTCAACAAGCTCTTTGGCCACCCAGTCCAGCGAAATAGACTCAATCACAACTTCTTTTTTTGCCAGCTTATCTTTAATTTTATCTAGTTCTTCTATTTTGGTAAAAATTCCCAAAGAATTATTATACCACCTAAGATCTTCAGCCCCTGCTTCAATTGCTGTTAATTCCAATTCTTCTTTGCTTTTTGATGACTTTTCCGCGTCAATGATTATTACGCCCTTTCTATCAAAAAGCCACTTAACCGAACCCTCTCCGGCAAGCTTGCCGTTGTTTTGGCTGAGAATCTTTTTAATCTCAGAAAGAGTTCTATTCTTATTATCTGTAATTCCTTCAATCATAATTGCTATATTGCTTGGGCCGTAGGCCTCAAACAAAACCTCTTCTAACTGAACCTCATTTAATTCGCCAGCCCCCTTTTTAATGGCTCTTTCAACGTTATCTTTGGGCATATTCAAAGACCGAGATTTTTCAATAGCCAAACGTAGCTTGGGATTCTTTTCTGGGTCAGACCCTCCGTCCTTCGCCGCAATCGAAATCAGCCTTGCCATTTTGGAGAATGCTTGTCCTTTTTTAATGTCGGCTGCTCCTTTTTCGTGTTTTATTTTCGACCAATGACTATGACCTGACATATTTTTATTATTTATTATATCTGTATTCTATTTCAATTTATCGTTAAAATCAATTCTTTTTTTCAAAATCAAAATGAAAACTCCTGAAAAAAGAGAAATAGAAAAAGCAGTTAGTAAAAAAGAGAAGTTCGAAGAAGCCGGCTCGTTAATTGTCGCCAATTCCTTTTTGCTTAAGTCTTGTTTTGCTTCTAATTCTGATTCTTTGGTTTGGTTTGAATCTGATTGCTCTTTAATTGTTTGAGCGGTTGCGTCTTCAAAGATATTTTCTGCTCCAGGAGTTAAGAAGGAAGTCCACTTCCAGTTATTTTCTCTGGTTCGGCTGTAGGATTGGCCTCGCAGAGCATTTTTAAAAGCAACCTGATCAGCCACTACTTCATTGGGTTGGATGAGCTTTAAGCCATCTTCATCATTATTAAGAACTATTTTGGTTATTTGTCTGTTGAGCACCAAAAATCCATTGGCTGCAATTTGATAATTTTCCGGAAAAGTAAAAGTATTAATTTGGCCAATCGAATCTTCTAATTTCCAGCCAGATAATAAAACAGGAAAAGAATTTTGGTTGTAAAGTTCAATCCACTCTTCTTCGGCATCTGGGCCTTCTGGAGAAGGAAGCAATTCATTAATAACAATATTAGAAGGATAAGTTGATAGAGGCCCGTCCTCTATCTGACTGTTTTCCGATATAGGATCCTCAGCAGAAAGCTGTCCTCCAACATAAGCTAATTCCTGGTCTTTGATTTTTTGCAGGGTTTTTTCTCCTATTCCTTTGACTTTTATCAAATCATCAACAGAAGAAAACGGCCTTGCGTCTACTATCCTTTGCGCTAGCACAGGCCCAATTCCAATTATTTTGTCCAATTGTTCCAGCGACGCCGTATTAATGTCTATTTTTTCTGTTGCAAAAATAACAGAAGCAAAAAGAAGAAGAAAGCTAAAAACAACAAAAGGTCTTGACAATTTTAACATAATCTGCTATTATATTAACTACCTAATCAATAGAATAGAGCCTTAGGGCTGGGGGTTTAGGAATTTCTTTTAGCCGGATAGTTTGGCTAAGGCGAAACTACTCCTCGAAGACGTTCCGAGCTTGCGTTCTCAAGACCTAGTTTGGCCCCCAGCCCTAGGGCTTTTTGTTTTGAAACGTTATTCTTCTCCTACTATTCTTTCTATTTCTTCAAGCGTTGTAATCCCCTCTAAAACTTTAATTAAGCCGTCCTGTTTAATAGTAACCATGCCTTTTTTAATTGCTGTTTCTTCTAAGAGGGCAATTGATGGAGAAGTTGAGATAAATTTTTCCATTTCATTGTCTACAAAAAATGCCTCGAAAATTCCAACCCTTTCTCTAAAACCAGTAGAATTGCAGTTTTGACAACCAACAGCCTGAGGAATTTTTAGATTCTGAGTTATTTTAGGAATTTTAGCACTTATTGTTTTAGGCAATCCAATCAATCCCTTTTTAATCTTCTCTATTTCTTGGGCAGATGCCTTTTTAAGCTTTGAACATTTTGGGCATATTTTTCTAACCAACCTTTGGGCCACTGCCATATTAAGAGCTGGTCCAATATTGCTCGGTTCAGCTCCTAAACTTATTAGCCTGGCTATGGTGCCAGCAGCATTATTGGCATGCAGGGTGGTTAGGACAAGATGCCCGGTTAGGGCGGCCTGAATAGCCATTTGAACCGTTTCTAGGTCTCTGATTTCTCCTACTAAGATAACATCAGGGTCTTGGCGCATAATAGATTTTAAGCCATTGGCAAAATCATAACCCCGGGCAGGATTGGTTTGAGTCTGCGATATTCCTTTCAGATGATACTCTATCGGGTCTTCAATAGTAATAATCTTGTTTTCTGGAGTTTTAATTTTGTTTAGAAAAGAGTAAAGGGTTGTTGTTTTACCAGAACCGGTTGGGCCGGTGACAATAATCATTCCGTTTGGTTTTTTTATCTCCTTGTTAAATGCAGCTAGCAAGTCGCTTCTCAGCCTTAAACTCTCAAGAGCAATCAGGCTTTGAGGATTTAGGATTCTTAGGACAACTGATTCTCCGTTCTCGGCTGGCAGAGTTGAAGATCTGATTTCAACCGGAATTTCTTTTAAAGAAACAGAAAATCGACCATCTTGGGGTCGATCGCTAATATTGAGTTTTAGCCCTGAAAGCAATTTAATTCTACTTAAGACTTTTTGGAAAACGATTGAATCAAAAGAAGTTACGTCTTGCAAAATTCCATCAATTCTTGCTCTTAAGCGCGCTTCTTTTTCTGAGGGTTCAATGTGAACATCAGAAGCGCCCAGAATTATTGCCCCAGCCAGAATGACGTCTAAAACGTCAGTGATTTTTTCAGTTGAAACCTGCTTGATGTTTTTTTCAAAATGAGAAACATTCTTTATTTCTTTTTTTGCCTTTTCAGCAATATCAGAAGAAATTTCTACAATGCCGGTAATTTTTTTTGAAACTTCTGTCATGAAAAGATAGAATAAAGTAACTTAATTAAGATCTAATTTTTTTAAATCTATCTTAACCTGCGTTAAAAGTCAAATGAAATCAGCCCACATAACTACCAGTTCTCAAGAAACTCAAAAGATAGCAATGAATTTAGCCGACCAGATTTTAAAAATGAAGCCACGACCCAGATCAAAAGCTTTTTTAATTGGCCTGGAAGGAGATCTGGGAGGAGGAAAAACAACATTTACCCAAGGATTTATGAGGGGACTGGGAATAAGGAAAAAAGTTTTAAGCCCAACTTTTTTAATAATGAAAAGATTTGCAATCCCAAGTTCAGAATTCAGCAACTGTTATCATTTGGATTGTTACCGCCTTAAAAAACCAAAAGAGATTTTAGATTTAGGATTTAAAGAAATCATTCAAGACCCCAAGAATATTGTTATTATTGAGTGGGCAGAGAAAATTAAGAGGTTGCTGCCTTTGAATACTGTCTGGATTAGGTTTGATTTTGTTAACGAAGCTAAAAGAAAAATCACAATAAAATGATTAAGAATAAAAAAAAGAAACTTACTAAACTCACTAGGCTTACTAGACTTATTATTATAGATGCCAATTCAATAATTCATCGAGCCTTTTATGCCCTGCCTCCTTTAATTAATAAAAAGAAAGAGCCAACTGGAGCAGTTTATGGGTTTCTTTTGGCTTTTTTCAGAGCAATAAAAGATTTCAGACCCGATTTTATAGCTGCTTGTTTTGATGTCCATGCTCCTACCTTTCGTCATAAAAAATTCAAACAATACAAGGCCAAAAGACCACCTGCTCCGAAAGAACTGTATAGTCAAATCCCCAAGATAAAGGAAGTTTTAACAGTTTTTAAGGTGCCTTTTTTTGAAAAAGAGGGGTTTGAGGCAGATGATATTATAGGAACCATTGCTAAATTGGCTCCCCGAAAACAAGCTATGCCCGAACTAGAAATTATAATTCTCAGTGGGGATAAAGACGCCTTGCAGCTGGTCAACAAAAAAACAAAGGTTTTCGTTCTTAATAAAGGAGTAAAAAATGCTGTTTTGTATGATTCCAAGCAAGTAAAAGAAAAATACAACATCAATCCTGACCAAGTGCTTGATTTTAAGGCTTTGAGAGGCGATCCTTCTGATAATATCCCGGGCATTACTGGAATTGGTGAAAAAACTGCAGTTAAACTTCTCAATCAGTTTAATACTCTGGATAACCTTTACCAGGAGCTGGAAGAGAATTCTGAAAAAGCAAAAGAATTACAATTTAAATTAAAAGAATTATTATTGCAATACAAAGAACAAGCTTTCTTAAGCAGATTTTTAGCAGAAATTAACAGAGACACTCCAATAGATTTTGATTTAAAAAAATGCCAATGGGGGAAATACAAAGAATCAGAAGTAGTGGAGGTTCTACAGAACCTCGGCTTTAATAGTTTGGTGAAAAGATTGCCAGAGCTAAAAAACAAAAAACATTCCTCAGGAAAAGACGAAAAGGATCAGCTTATTCGGAAGAACTTAAGTTTGTGGTAGAATAAGAACTAAGAAGAAAAATATGAAGAATGCAGGGTTAGAATTCGAAGATATTTTTATAAGGGTTAAGTCGGCTATCCGGCTTTCGGCGATTAGTGTAACCATAAATTTGGTTATGGTTTTGGTTCTCAGGATTTTTAATTTGGTTCCCATTCCCAAACAGCTTACAGAAATAGCCATGGCTCTTGCTGTTTGGCTTGTAACTATTGCGCTTCTTAATTTTTATATTGATAGGGCTAAAACCGCTTCTGGCATTCAGAACGTATACTTCCTTGTTATGGTAGAGAATATCTTATTGTTGGATTGGATAATCTATAATGCCGGAGGAGGAGAGTGGCTGGGCGCCATTTTTTATTTATTCCCAGTTGTTTATGGAAATATTATTTTCTCCCAGACAAAGGGATTTCTTATCAGCACAATAACAGGAATTAACTATGCCCTTTTGTTGTTATTAGAATATTTCAAGATTATTCCTTTTAGAGAGTTTTTTAATTTAGGCGTTGACCTTCATAAGGACCCCAAATATGTTTTCGTGGCTATTTCTTTTATGCTTTCCACTTTTTATCTAATAGGCTTCACGGTTAATATTCTTACTAATTTATTGAGAAAAAGAACAACAGCCCTAGGAAAAATAAGATCAGAGTTAGAAGAATTAAAGTCTGTCTTAGAGATAAAAATAATAGCAAGAACCAAGGAGTTGGAAGATCTGACCAAAGGCTTGGATCAGAAAGTTAAGCAAAGAACTCAAGAGCTGGAAGAAAGTAAAGGTATTTTGCAAAACAGGGTTAATGAGCTAGAAAGACTTCATAATCTTACCATTGGCAGGGAGCTTAAAATGTTAGGATTGAAAAAAGAAATCCAAAAATTAAAGAATCAGTTAAATAAAAAAGGATGAAAGAAAAGAATAAATCATCTTTTCAAGAGTTCGAGGTTTTTAAAGGAGAAGAAGAAAAACGATTTCTTAATTGGTTTGTGGTTGGCGATGTTTTTTTCTTAGCAGCCACCCTGATTTTGATGTTTGTGTCTGAGAATGTTTTTCATATGAATATTCTTGGCTGGAAACAATACTGGATTCTATTCTTTGCCAATGCAACATTTTTTGTCTATTTTATTTTGTCTCTGAAGACTAATTTTAAGACTTGGCTGCTAAAATATGTTTTGGCAATTTCTTTGCCAGCACTAATTGGAGGGTGGATTTATTTTTCAAACCCAGTCTATACCAAAATATTGCTTGGTGCTCCCATAATGATGCTGCCAATGATTGGTCTTATCTTCTATAGTCCCCAGCTTCTTTTAGCAGCTTCTTTTATAGTCGCTGTTATGTTTGGATTTCTGTTTTTCCATTTTTCTAGAATTGGTTCCCCCATGCCATCCTACGAAATTTATTTAATCTATATGTTTCTTGTGATGCAAACAATACT
>Ga0066637_10003379_pt1 | contig 10711 bp, 5 predicted proteins | sample CryGeyCG2014_020_FD_62737 | JGI IMG/M metagenome (GOLD analysis project Ga0066637, IMG submission 62737) | Groundwater microbial communities from aquifer - Crystal Geyser CG08_land_8/20/14_0.20 | ecosystem: Environmental > Aquatic > Deep subsurface > Groundwater | place: USA: Utah: Grand County...
TAATCTATGAGAATCTTTTTTCCCAAGATTATTGGACGCCTATAAGTGTTTTCTCTTTAAATATGGGGGGAACTATCCATATTTTACTTGAAAGCTTATTGTTTTCTTTCGCTATAGTTGGAATAGCGGCAGTTATTTATCAGGTAATTTTCAATAAAAAATTAGTAAAATTTAAGGAGTCTCGCAATGAAATTATTACTATTCTCTCTATAATCATAATCGGTATGTTAATAGTCTTTTCATTATTTTTTCTAGGTATAAAATCAATTTTTGCTACCTCAATAAGCTCTATAATCATAAGTTTATTTATAGTGATCCAAAGGAAAGATTTATTGGTTAACGCTTTAGTTAGTGGGATGATAGTTATGATTACAATGTTTTTTATTTATTATATTGGTTTCCACTTAGCGGAAAATGCCGAAGATACGCTTCAACAAATATGGCTTTTATATGGGACTTCCTTAGGATTTAGAGTTTTGGGCGTTCCCATCACTGAGATGATTTGGGGATTTGCAACAGGAATGTTTTTTGGTCCTCTTTATGCATTTGTGAAAGGAATGCGTACTGTTTAATTCTCTAAAACAGGTTCTAACATCCCGCCTTCGCCAAGGCTTCGGACGGGCAGGCCCTCCTTCGCTAAGGCTTCGGCGGGCAGGCCCTCCTTCATTAAGATTACGGACGGGCAAAGCGTCCCGTAAGGTGGCACAACACCATTCGGTATTTTATAGCCCCGCACCGGATGGTGCGGGGCTGGGCAAACAAAAATTCCCCCGCGGGGGAATTTTTGTTTTAGTTATCTGTCGAATCTTGGAGGTCTGCGTTTTGACCAGCACTCCCGGCAATAAATTGGTCTGTCCGCTGCTGGCGCAAAAGGGAGTTCAGTGATTTCGGCTCCGCAGTCAGCGCACTTCCAATTTCCTTTGACCGTTTCCCGAGGAGGGAAATCTTTTCTCGGTCGACTGTCGAATTTTCCGAAGGCCATAATATAGTTGATGTATTAATTTAAGAAAAAAGCGACCTTTTTAACCCCTTCAATATTACTTAGGGTCATCCTAAGTTTGCTGAAGGATGACTTTAAGTCGCTCTACTTACTGGGCCTTCAATTTTTTAAAAATAAAGACTTGCTAAGATACTTCGACTTATACGTCTAAGGGTATTATATCAGTTGTCTTTGACAAGTCAAGCCCTCTAGAGAGTACGGGTCAAGTACTTGCCTGGAGGGAAGTAAAAGAGTTATAATAAGACAATATGGACTCCGAAGGTCACCAAATATATTTTTTAGGCAATATCTAAAATGATAAATTATATTTTTTAAAAAAGGAAAAATGGAAAACAGAAAAAATTTTACAATTGAAGAGGCAAAAAAAGTAGGCGAAGAGCTCGGCGTTAAGTGGGATAAGTTTGATGTTGAACAATTCAGAATGGGTATGGATGTGGAATTAGAACACGGATTGAGAGACCCCCATACCAATGTCAGCGATGATAACCCTTTGATAACTGGCAAAATCGCTTTGGCTCACTTGAACGAATTCGCTGATTATTATACCAGATTAAAGGAAATGGAAAAAGAGGCAGAGGCCTATTGGGGAAAATAATAAAAAATGATAGAATAAGTACTGCTTATTATGAGAAAGTTGGTTTTCTTTTTTTTATGCTTAATTTTACTCTTGAGCGGCTTCGGTTTTGTTTTTGCCCAGCAGAAAGTTGACCCCGTTAGAAATACTATTTCTAACGGGGTTGAGATAGATTTTTTCTCCAGCAAAACTTGTCCTCACTGCGCCAAAGAAAGAGCTTTTCTGGAGCAACTTCAGCAAAAATATCCTCAGGTTGAGATAAAAGAATACGAGGTGATTTACAATCAAGAAAATCAAAAAATCTTGGAAGATTTTTACGAGAAATACAAAGTGCCGGAGCAGGAGCAGGGCTGGGTGCCGGTAACTTTTACTCCTACCGATTATTTCATTGGTTTTAGCGAAGACATCGGCAGAAAAATAGAAGCGTGTTTAGAAAAATGTTTAAAAGATGAAAATAATTCTCCCAAGGAAATTAAAATTCCATTTTTGGGCAATGTTGACATTTCAAAAATTTCTTTAGTCGGCGTCACTTTCCTGTTGGGCATTCTGGACGGTTTTAATCCTTGCGCGATGTGGATTTTGGTTATTTTGATATCTCTTTTGTTGCCCTTAAAGTCAAGAAAAAGGATAGCCTTGGTCGGAGGCGTGTTTATTTTCGCTGAAGGATTTTTGTACTTTCTCTTTATGGGCGCTTGGCTGAATATTTTCCTGGCCATAGAATACGGCTATCTGACAAGAATTTTAATCGGAATTTTCGGCATTGGCTTTGGCGTCTGGCGAATAAGAGATTTCCTCACCTGGAGGCCGGGTGTCTGCAAAGTAACAGACCATTCTTCGTCTCAAGAGAAAATTGTAGGCAGAATGGAGAAAGTTTTATCAGCCACAACTATTCCAGCAATAATTTTTGGGGTGATTATTTTGGCTTTCGCCGTAAACCTTGTTGAGTTTCTCTGTTCAGCCGGTTTCCCCGTGATGTACACCCGCATTTTGGCTCTTCAGAATATCGGCGCAGTCCAGTACTATCTCTATCTGTTTTTGTATGATATTTTGTATATGCTTGACGATTTAATGGTCTTTGGCTTGGCGTTTTTCCTCTTTAACCGTTTCAGTTTTTCTGATAAATATAACAAATATTCAACATTGGTAGCCGGAATTTTGATTTTAGTACTTGGAGTTTTAATGATTTTCAAACCCGAAATTTTAATGTTCAGTTAATCCTATGGATCAGAAACGCATTAAAGAAATTCAGGAAAGAACAAAAAGAATTCCGGTTTTTGGCGGCCGTTCAAATAAATGGGAAAAAATTTGTGGCGAGCAAAGTCGGACCATTAGTTTTGACGATTTGGTTTTCCTGCCTGCCCAATTAAACAAAAAGCCGGTTGATTATTATCGCGAAAGTATCTCTGCCAAGACCATTGTTGGAAAACAAAGCAAGAAACCAATTGAAATTGAAACGCCGATTATAATAGGGGCAATGAGTTTTGGAGCATTGAGTCGAGAAGCAAAAATTGCTTTGGCCAAGGCCTCAACAATCGCCGGTACCATGGAAAACACGGGTGAGGGAGGAGTATTGCCAGAAGAAAGGGAATTTTCAAATAGGTTAATTATACAATACTCCACTGGCAGATTTGGAATCACGGAAGAAATTTTGAAAAAAGCCGATGCCATAGAAATAAAAATTGGTCAGGGCGCTAAAGGGGGACAGGGCGGGTTGCTTCTTGGAGAGAAGGTGACAGAAGAGATTGCTAAAATTAGAAATGTTACTTTTGGTAAAGACATTCATTCGCCGGCTTATCATTTAGATATCAAGGACGTTAATGATTTAAGGAAAAAAGTGGAATGGTTGAGAGAATTAACCGGCGGCGCGCCGATAATTATTAAATTGGCAGCCGGAGATGTTGAAAACGATGTGAAGTTAGCCGTTAAAGCAAATCCCGATGTGATTGCTATTGACGGCCAGGAAGGGGGGACTGCCGCTGCGCCAGAAGTAATGCTTGATGAAGTTGGTGTTCCTGCTGTTGCTGCTTTGGTTAAATCCAGAGAAACTTTGGATAAGATTGGAGCGAAACAAGAATTATGGATAGGCGGAGGGTTCAATAAGGGAGGTGACTTTGCCAAGGCCTTAGCCTTGGGAGCAGACGCTATATTTTGCGCCACTGCTTTATTGGTTGCTATGGGTTGTGTTTCCTGTCGGCTTTGCTATCTTGGAAAATGTCCCAAGGGCATCGCTACCCATGATGTAGAATTAATAAAAAAACTGGATATTGAGACAGCCAGCCAAAGCGTCGCCAATTATATCAAAAATTGCACCCAAGAGGTTAAAATGCTCGCTGGCGCCTGCGGCGAAAACGATATCCATAAATTAAATGAAGGTCATTTAAGAGCTCTAAGTTTAGATGCGGAAAAAATTACTAAGGTAAAATTATGTTCATCATAAACAAAGAAAAATGCATTGGCTGCGGCCTTTGCACAATGGATTGCCCGGGGGCAACCGAATTGAAAGACGACGGGAAAGCAGAAGTTGTTGATTCGGAAAAAATAGAGAAATGCGGCGGTGAGAAGGTTTGCCCCTACGGAGCTATAGAGAAAACAGAATAGAAATGACCCTTCAATTAAATTCAGGGTCATATTGAGTTTATCGAAGTATGCTTGAGCTAACTGATGAAAATTTTGAAAGAGAAATAAAAAATTCTCCCAAGCCAGTTTTGGTTGATTTTTTTGCGGAGTGGTGCACTCCTTGTTCTGTCATTGCTCCAATTTTGGAAAAATTGTCTCAGGAATTTGAAGAAAAATTTGTTTTAGCAAAAGCTAATCTTAATAATGTTCCGCTGGCTGCCCAGAAATTCGGGGTTGACGCTATACCAAGCGTGATGCTTTTTAGAGATGGAGAAACAGTCAGCGGTTTTGTTGGACTTTATCCCGAGCCAGTAATCAGACAGTGGTTGGAAGAAAAATTAAAAAAGGGAAAAGAGAAAGACGGTTTGGGAAAGATTACTCAAGAGTCTGAAGAATACGCCAAGCAAAATGGTTTTTGGTTAAACCCAAATAGGGGAGTAGTAGAAAGGATAATTAATGGTTTAATAGAAAATGAAAAGAAATACGGCAAAAGATATTGCCCCTGCAGAAGAATCACGGGAAACAGAGAAGAAGATGCTAAAAACATTTGTCCATGCGTTTATCATCGTCAGGAGATTGAAAAAGAAGGCCATTGTCTTTGCGGTTTGTTTATTAAATGATGGGTGTGGAAAACCTTAATTTTTAACGGGGTTTGACTAAGTTTGACCCCTCTTTTTTTTAGAGATAAAATATAGTAATCTTTAGTTTTTTTTCTAAAAATGTTTCAAAATAAAATCACCAAAATTCAAAAAAGAGATAATACTATTGTTGATTTTGACCAGATTAGAATTACCAATGCTATTTTTAAGACAATAACTGCCACCGGCCAAGGCGATGGAAGAAAATCAAAACGACTATCTGATAGAGTAGTTCAAATTTTAAATCGGAGATTCAAAAAAGAAGAAATTCCTCAGGTTGAGCAGATTCAAGATATTGTTGAAGAAATTTTGATTTTGGAAGGTTTGGTTGAGGCAGCCAAGGCCTATATCTTATACCGAGAACAAAGAAGAAGAATTAGGGAAGTAATGGCGGTCAGCGAGGAAGCGGTGGACAGAATGGACCAGTATCTGGGAAATCTCGATTGGGAGGTGCAGGAAAATGCTAATATGGCTTTTTCTTTGCAGGGTTTGAATCATTATGGAGTTTCCTATATTGTCAAGAAATATTGGTTAAATAAAATCTATCCAAAAGAAATCAGAGAAGCCAACGAAGACGGAGACCTGCATCTTCATAATTTGGATACTTTAGCAGTCTACTGTGCAGGGTGGGATTTGTATGACTTATTGTTGAAAGGTTTTGGTGGAGTTCCGGGAAAAGTTGAAACGAAACCCGCAAAACACCTCCGGGCAATTCTGGGGCAGGCAGTAAATTTCCTTTATACCCTGCAGGGAGAAGTGGCGGGCGCGGTCGCTTTTTCAAATTTTGATACATTATTGGCTCCCTTTATCCGCTATGATAATCTGAATTACCAGCAGGTAAAACAAGCGCTTCAGGAGTTTATGTTTAATATGTCGGTGCCGACTCGGGTAGGCTTCCAAAATCCATTTTCGAACATTACTTTAGATTTAAGACCCTCGTCGAATTTTGCTAAACAGCCAGTGATTATTGGCGGCAAACCTCAAAAAGAAACTTATGGCGAATTTGAAGAAGAAATGAAAATATTTAATAGGGCTCTTTACGAAGTGATGTTGGAAGGCGACAAGAACCAACGTGTCTTTTCTTTTCCAATTCCAACAATAAATATCACAAAAGATTTTCCTTGGTCAGATTCTGCTTTTGATGGAATTTTTGAAGCCTCGGCAAAGTATGGAATAAATTATTTCGCTAATTACATTAATTCCGAGATGAAACCTGAAGATGTCAGGTCAATGTGTTGCAGGCTTCGTTTGCAGTTGACCGAGCTTTACAATCGGGGTGGGGGAGGATTGTTTGGTTCAGGAAGTAAGACTGGTTGTTATGATGATAAAACTGAGATTTTAGCTGATAATGGTTGGAAATTCTTTAAAGATTTAACAAAAGAAGATAAAGTTTTTACTTTAACAGAAGATAACAAAATTGAATTACACAAACCTAGTCAATACTTTGAATATGATTATCAGGGGAAAATGATTCATTTTAAAGGAAGATCTTTCGATTTATTAGTGACACCAAATCACCGAATGGTTGTTGACCATAAACATAAAAATAAACGAATGTTTGTTGAGGCAAAAGATTTTAAAAAATATCAACATTTTATACCCAAAGGAGGAATTTGGGAGGGAGAAGAAAAAGAATATTTTGTTCTTCCTCAAATTGAGATATTTAAAGGCACGGGTCCTGTCTCTTGTTTTTCGGAAAACGAACTGGAGGTTATCCGTCAAATAAGAAGAGAGGGAACGGCTTATTATAAAATAGCTGAAAACTTTGGTTGCAGTACTGTAACAATTTTGAATATTTGCACTAAACCTAACTATGGCCAGCACAAATTATGGAGTTATCAAACCGAACCCATAAAAATCAAAATGGATGATTGGTTAAAATTTTTCGGATTTTGGACAGCCGAAGGGTGTACTGATAATGAAAATATTGCCTTAGATCATGGTTATAGAGTGGTAATTACTCAAACTAACAAACAAAAAAGAGAAGAAATTAAAAAGGTTTTAGATGTTTTGCCCTTCAATTATTCTGAAGAAAAAAATAATCTTGTAATTTGCAATAAACAGTTGTGGACCTATCTTCGTCAATTTGGGAAGAAATATACAAAGTTTATTCCAAAAGAAATAAAAAATTTAAGCAAAAGACAATTAAAAATTTTATTTGATTGGCTAATCAAAGGCGATGGCCATATAAGAAAAACTACTGGTCAAATAAATTATTGGACCTCCTCTAAAAAATTAGCCGGCGATTTACAAGAAATAATTTTGAAGTTAGATTGGACAGGAACTTTAACGATTCCCAAGAGAAAAGTCTCGCAAATAAAAGGAAGAAAAATAAACGCCGGAATTACTTATACCATTGGAGTTCATCAAAAAACAAAACATTATGGTTTTAACGCAAAGCGAATTATCGAAGAAGCTGACTATAAAGGAAAGGTATATTGTTGCGAAGTTCCAAATCATACTGTCTTTGTCAGAAGGAATAGAAAAGTTACTTGGTGCGGCAATTCAATCGGCGTGGTAACAATCAATCTGCCGAGAATTGGCTACATTTCTAAAACCAAAAAAGAATTTTTTGAAAGGTTAGGCCATTTAATGGATTTAGCCAAAGAAAGCTTGGAAATAAAAAGAAAAACAATTGAGAATTTCATTTCAAAAGGTTTGTATCCTTATTCTAAGTTCTATTTAGAAGGCATAAAAAAGGCCAGAGGCGGATATTACGCTAATCATTTTGCGACCATAGGTTTAGTCGGGATGAACGAGGCCCTTTTGAATTTCATCGGCGAAAACATTGCATCAAGGAAAGGAAGAAAGTTTGCCCTGGAAGTGTTGGATTTTATGAGGGAAAAATTAGTTAAATACCAAAAAGAAACCGGCAATATCTATAATCTTGAAGCCACCCCGGCGGAATCAACGGCTTACAGATTGGCTCAGAAAGACAGAGAACAGTTTTCAGATATCATCACTGCCGGGACGAAGAAAATACCATATTATACTAATTCGAGCCAATTACCCGCAAATTACACCAATGATGTCTTTGAGGCCTTAAAACTTCAAGATGAAATTCAATGTAAATATACGGGGGGATGTGTAGAAAAAGGCAATAAAGTTTTAACTAATAGAGGATTATTAAATATAGAATACATAGTAAATGATTTCGAAAAATTAAAACCAATTAAAGCACTAAGTTATAACAAAGAAAAGAAGGTGAGTGAGTGGGACGAGATTGTTAAAGCGGTAACCGTTGATGTTAAAAAACACGACAAAATTAGAATAAAAGGCGAAAGAAATTTAGACATTGTAACTTCAGATTGGCATCCCTTCTTTGTTTTAGAAAAATTCAAACCTAATCCTGCCTGCCCAATATGTGAAACAGAAGTGGGAAACATAAAGGCTTTCGCTACTCATATAAGATGGAATCCGGAATGTAAAGAGCAATATCAAGTTTTTCCAAAATACCGAGTAGTAGAAAAAAGAGCTGACGAATTAAAAGTTGGAGATTACATTTTACAAAATTCTTATAACTTATATCCTGAAAAGGTTACCGAATTGAATAATAACTTGGCGTGGCTGATTGGATTTTTTATTGGCGATGGAAGTATTTCAGAATTTATCGATAATCGAGGAGGAAATAATTTAAAAAGATATAAAGTTCGATTTTTCAGCGAACACCAAGAAGCACTAGAAAAAGTAAGAGAAATATTATCAAAATATTTTGGAGTAAAAGTTAGAATTATTAAAAACGATAAGCGAAGCGAACTACTCAAGGAAATTACTACTTCTAAAAAAGAAGTTTCAGAATTTTTCTTTAAATACGGCTTTCAAACTGGCAAAAAAGTTTATAATATCTCTATTTCTAAAAAAATTAAAGAAAATTTGAATAAAGAAAATGTATTTTCTCTCTTATCTGGTCTTATAGATAGCGATGGGGACATTAGTAAAAGAGATGGTTATATTGAGTATTTTACTGTTTCTTCAAAATTGGCTGATGATATTTTAGAAATTTATACCAGAGGCGGTATTATGATTTCAAAAAGCAGGAAGCCAACCAAAAGAAAAAACGAGGTAAATGGTTTTAGACTAAGAATACCTTCTTATGAAGCCACTAGAATAAAAAATAAATTAAATATTACCGAAAAAAAATTCTCAAAAATTAGAGATAATCTTTCAGGCAGAAAAAAGCGTCAACTTCCAGTGGTTAGAGTCAAAGAAGTTTCAAAGGTTGATGTCGAAGATAATCAATTTTACGATTTGATGACTAAGAAAAATCACAATTATTTAGCCGGAAAAGATTGTTTGGTTTTTATTCATAATACGGTACTCCATCTCTTTTTAGGTGAGAGAATTTCCGATGTTCAAACCGTTAAAAGTTTAATTAAAAGAATTTTTGGAAAATTCCATTTGCCTTATATTACCTTAACTCCCACGTTTTGTTACGATGAAAAGACGGAAATTTTAACTGAGAATGGATGGAAACGATTCAGCGAGCTGGGAGATGACGAGGAAGTATTAACTGTAAATTCAGAAACGAAAGAGCTAAGTTATCAACGGCCACTACGTAATTTTAAGTTTCCTTATCAAGGTCCAATGATTCATTTTAAGAGTAAAACATTTGATTGCATGGTAACGCCTGAACACAAAATGTTTATAGCGGGAAAGAAAATCAAAATGAGAGACTCTCAAACAGGAAAGTTTATAAAAAGCACAAAAGTAAATTATTTTGTAAAAGCAGAAAATGTTAGCAGCGTAGATAGAGTTCCGATGACAGGTTACAAATGGAAATGCGAAAAGCAAACGCTTTTTGTTTTGCCAAATACAATAAATAATCAAACAATATTAAGTACAGAAATTAAGAAGTTATTAAATGAACCCAAAATACAGACAGAAATTTCGGAACTGTGTAATTGCTCACAATCCTTTATTTCCATGGTTAAAAATGGAAGCAAGGGTATAGCGAAAAATTATCCGGCAATAAAAATTTCCATGAGTAACTGGCTGAAGTTTTTTGGAATTTGGATAGCAGAAGGATCGGTCAGAGGCTCTAAAGGAGGAGATGTAACTAGTAAGCACAAATACGAAGTTGTGATTACGCAGAGGAATAATCAGGTAAGAGATGAAATTAGAGAGATGTTAAAAAAGTTACCATTTAAATTTTCAGAATCACCACATGGTTTTTATATTTACAATAAACAACTCTGGGAGTATTTAAAACAATTTGGCAATTCTAAAACTAAATACATTCCTAAACAATTAAAAATGCTGCCTCCCAAAATGCTTCGATTGTTATTAAAATGGTATCTTAAAGGAGATGGAATTAAAGGAACTAATTATTGCTCCTCTGTTTCTAAACGACTAAGAGATGACCTGCAGGAGATTTATCTTAAGCTCGGCTTTGATGCTTCAATCTCAAATAAGGGAAATAGGGGAATAGTAACAAAAAGAACTCATAAGTACACTTATTTAAGAGAGATTCAACATAAAGTACAATATTCTGGTTATGTTTATTGTGTAGAAGTCCCTAATCATGTTATTTATGTAAGACGAAATAATAAACCAAATTTCTCCGGGAACAGTATTTGCCCCAGCCATGGCTATTTAGACGGAGAACATTTTTATTGTCCTCAATGCACCATCAAGCAGCCCTGCGAGGTTTATTCAAGGGTGGTGGGCTATCTTAGGCCAGTATCTCAATGGAATACCGGCAAGCAGGAAGAATTTAAAGAAAGAAAAGAGTTCAAACTACCTAAAACTTTAGTTACCCGAGCGATAGCGAAGGGTGAAGATGAAGCGACAGCTTCATCGACTACCCGAGCGATAGCGAAGGCGATGAGAACTTCGTTCTCATCTTTACCTTCACCCCGCAAGCGGGGTTCGGTGGCTGAAGAT
>Ga0066637_10003387_pt1 | contig 10698 bp, 10 predicted proteins | sample CryGeyCG2014_020_FD_62737 | JGI IMG/M metagenome (GOLD analysis project Ga0066637, IMG submission 62737) | Groundwater microbial communities from aquifer - Crystal Geyser CG08_land_8/20/14_0.20 | ecosystem: Environmental > Aquatic > Deep subsurface > Groundwater | place: USA: Utah: Grand County...
CAATTATCAAGCCAATAACTTTGGCCTTGATTGGCGATGTAAGCACGAAAGAAAATCTTGAATTTTTAACGGCTTTTTTATTTATGATTCAAAATATCGGCGTGATTTTAGCCCTTTTACTTTCAAGCCAACTTTCAATAAAAATGATTTATCCAATTTCCATTGCCGTAACAATTATTTCTTTCCTTATTGTTTTGCCTTTACTTAAATTAGACCTAAAAGAAATAAAAGAAAAAATTGCTCAAGAGGTGTGTTAAAATATAAAAATGAGAAAAAACCAAAAAATTGGAGGATATGTAATCGGGGTTGACGGCGGTGGAGCAAAAACCTTTGCAGCTTTAGCAGATTTGGAAGGAAAAATTATAAAATTGGCAAAAACCGGTTCTTCCAGTCCTAGAAATTTAGGAATAAAAAAAGCGATAGATAATCTTGCTTTAGCAATTAAAAGAGTTTTGCCAAGAAATAAAAATATTAAAATATTAGCTACTTTTCTGGGATTGCCAACCCTGGAAGAAGAATTTAGATTCAAAAAGCACCTTATTAAAAAAGAACTTTTAAAACATAAAGAAATCTCGCCAATTTTTAAAGGAAAAGTAATAATTAGCTCGGACCAATTGGCTGGCTTCAGGTCAGGCACTGATAGAAAAGATGGCATTTGCTTAATTGCTGGTTCTGGCCAGGTGGTTCACGGCTGGTTTAATAAAAACGAAGCAAAAGTTTCAGGTTGGGGTTATCTAACAGAGAGAGGTTCGGCTTTTTGGGTTGGCCAAAAAGGACTCGAGGCAATTTGGCAAGAATTAGATGGTTCCGGTCATAAAACCTTAATAACAAAATTAGTTTTTAAAAAATTAAAAATTAAAAACCAAGAAGATCTATTAAAAAAAGTTTATTCAAAAAAACAAATTGAAACTCTTTGCTCCTTTTCTATTTTGGTTGATAAAGCGGCCCGAAAAGGCGACAGGGTTGCGAAAAAAATATTAGTTAGTGCAGGAAAAGAACTATCTAAGATGACAATTTCAGTAATCAAAAAATTAATCCCGCCCTTTACGAAAAAAAAGGCGGGGCCCCCTTTGGTTTTAATTGGTGGTATGTTTAAATCAAAAATTCTTTTAGAGACGGTTAAAAAAGAAATAAAAAAATTTTCATCCCAAACTGAAATTATTTTACCAAAAGTGATACCAGCAATTGGAGCAGTAAAATTAGCAATTGAAGAAATTAAAAAGTGAATTATAATCATTACCACCTATTCAGCCATGGCTTGATAAGTTGTAATGCTTAAAGAAGCATTTTTTGACTTTTGAATTTTTTATGAAAATTTTAAAAATCTCAGTCAGAAATTTAAACAGAATAATTGAAACAACGGCAAAGGCAGTAAAGGAGGGTAAGGTTCTAATTTTTCCTACCGATACTGTCTATGGATTAGTAGCTAATGCCCAAAACGAACAGGCGGTTAAAAAAAATTTTAAAATAAAAGGCCGCAAACTTCAAAAAACGCTTCCGATTTTTGTCAAAAGTATAAAAATGGCAAAAGAATTTGCTTTTATTAACAGGGAACAGGAAAAATTTTTAAAAAAAGTTTGGCCGGGAAAAATAACCGTTATTTTAAACGCAAAGCTAGAAGCCCAAAAATTATTTAAATTCGGCATCATAAGTTCAGAAAAGAAAATTGGCTTGCGAATCCCAAAATACAAATTAATAAACCTTTTGCTGAAAAAATTAAATTTTCCCTTGACTGGCACCTCAGCCAACATCTCGGGTTATCCCCCTTCGGTAGTGCTTAAAAAAATTTTAAAGCAATTTAAAAATCGGAAACATAAACCGGACTTAACGATTGATGCCGCTAATCTGCCAAAAAGCAAACCATCAAAGGTTTTAGATTTAACAACTTTGCCTCCCAAGATTTTAAGAAAATAAATAAAAGAGTTGTTTAATCACATATAACATCTTTTCCCACGGCCGTGGGAAAAGATGTTATCAAGATAAATTAGAATTTGGAAAGAAATTTAAAGAAAATTATGTACATTTTGGGCATTGAAACATCTTGCGATGATACCTGTATAAGTGTGCTAAAATCCCAAATCCCAAGCACCAAATCCCAAACAAAAGGAGTAAATTTTAAAATTCTTTCTAATGTTATTTCTTCTCAGGTTAAACTTCATGCTAAATATGGCGGGGTTTATCCTTTTTTGGCAAAAAGGGAACACCAGAAAAATTTGCCAATAGTCCTTAAGAAAGCGTTAAAAGAGGCAAATTTTTCAATTTCTAATTTTCAATTTCTAATTTCTAAAAAAAATCCAAATGCTAATGTTTCGCCGAAGGCGAAACAGTTCAAAATCCAAAATTCTAAATTCAAAATTCAAAATCTCGATATGATTGCCGTTACGGTGGGCCCGGGGTTGGAACCTTGTTTATGGACTGGGATAAATTTTGCCAAAGAACTGGCTAAAAAATTGAAAATTCCATTAGTTCCGGTAAATCATTTAGAAGCCCATATTCTCGCCAACTTCGTTGGCGAGAAATCCCAAATCCCATTGTCTCGAAAACAAAAGTTTTCGAGAAACTTGAATCTCAAATCTAAGATCCAAAATTCAAAGACGATTTTTCCAGCAATTTGTTTAGTGGTTTCGGGCGGGAACACTCAGTTGATTTTAATGCGAGAGATTGGGCAATATAAAATTTTGGGTGAAACCCGCGATGATGCAGCCGGCGAATGTTTTGATAAAACAGCCAGAATTTTGGGTCTCGGGTATCCGGGAGGGCCAGCTATAGCGGCTGAGGCCGCTAAATTTAAAATTTTAAATTTAAAATTTAAAATTGTTTTGCCTCGACCGATGATTTATCAGAAAAATTATGATTTTAGTTTTTCTGGATTAAAAACAGCGGTCTTATATCAGATTAAAGATTCAAGATTTAAGATTAAAGACAAAGAATATGTTCAAGCGATGGCTTTTGAAATTCAGCAGGCGATTATTGATGTTTTAATTTACAAAACAATTAAAGCGGTTAAGGATTATAAAGCAAAATCAATAATTTTAGGCGGGGGAGTAGCCGCCAACGACGAATTGCGGCGGCAGTTTATCTTAAATCTTAAATCTAAAATCTTAAATCTTAATTTTTTAGTTCCACCAAAAAATTTATGCGCCGATAACGCGGCGATGATAGCCGCAACCGCCTTTTTTCATCAAGATAAGGCAACGAGGGACTTGAAAAAAAATAAAGCAAATGGTAATCTTAAATTGTAAGAATTAAAAACATTGAAAATTAAATCATTGAAAATTTAATGAAAATTGTCCCTCTGGGATCCCGTAGGATCCCAACGGGATCCGAGTGGAAAAATTGAAAATTTTATTATGAGGGCTTTACTTAGCGTTTATGATAAAACTGGAATTGTAAAATTTGCCAAGGAGTTGGAGGATTTGGGTTGGGAACTCATTGCCAGCGGCGGGACGGCTAAAGTTTTAAATAAAGCTAAAATTAAAACTATTCCGGTTAAAAAGATTAATGGCTTCCCAGAAATTTTTGATGGTCGGTTAAAGACAATTTCTCCCAAAATTGAAGGCGCCCTGCTTTTTGACCGAGAGAATAAAAAACATTTGAAAGAGGCAAAAAAATTCGGCATTTTGCCGATTGATATGGTCGTTTGTAATTTTTATCCTCTTAGAAAAGGAATTGATGTCGGCGGCCCGGCAATGGTCAGGGCCGGAGCAAAAAATTATAAATATGTAACAGTGATAGTTGAGCCAGCAGATTACAAAAAAGTAATTAAATTTTTAAAAGAAAAAAAAGAAATTCCTTTAAGTTTTAGATTGAAACTAGCTCAAAAGACGTTTGAGAAAACAGCCGAATATGACCGAAAAATAAGCCAATTTCTTAAAAATGATTTTCAAAAATAAATTAAAAATTGAACTTAAAAAACGCCTTGATACACGTTATGGAGAAAATCCTCATCAAAAAGGAGCTTTTTATCTTAACCCAAAAGACAGGGACCCGCTCTCTGTTCAGAATTTTAAAAAGATTCAGGGAAAGGAAATTAGTTTCAATAATCTTTTAGATATTGAGGCGGCCATTGATGCTTTGGCAGAAATGGAAGCAAAAAGGCCTGCTTGTGTTATTTTAAAGCATACCAATCCTTGCGGCGCGGCTTATGGCAAAGATATTAAAGACGCTTTTTTAAGGGCTTGGTACAGGGGCGACTCTTTGGCTGCTTTTGGCGGAATAATTGGGGTAAATCGGGAAGTGGATGGAAAATTGGCTCAATTGACGCTCAAAAATTTTTTTGAGATTTTAGTCGCGCCAAAAATGAAAAAAGACGCCTTAGAAATTTTCCGTCAAAAGCCAAAGACAATTATTTTAACTAATTCTAATTTGGAAAAGCCGGGACATTCAGAATGGCCGGACTTTAGAAAAATCAGAGGCGGTTTTTTAGTTCAGGAGCCGGATTTAAAGAAAATTACAGAAAAAGATTTAAAATTTATCACAAAAATAAAGCCAACCGAAAAGCAAATAAAAGACCTTATTTTTGCCTGGAAAATTTGCAAGGTCTCCAAATCAAACGCTATAGTTTTAGCAAAGGATGAGACATTGATTTCTTCCGGCGTCGGTCAGCAGGACAGAAAGCGGGCTTGTCAGTTAGCGCTAAAAAAAGCTGGAAAGAGAGTAAAAGGGACGGTGGCGGCTTCTGATGGCTTTTTTCCTTTTCCCGATGGTCCCGAAATTTTGATCAAAGCCGGAGTAAGGGCAATTATTCAGCCCGGCGGCTCTATTAGAGATAAAGAAACAATTAAACTTTGCGATAAATACAAAATTCCAATGGTTTTTACGGGAGTTAGATGTTTTAAACATTAAGTCGGGTAGTAGAAATATGAAAATTTTAGATGGTAAAAAACTTTCAGAAAAAATTCTTGCGGAGTTGAGAGAGGAACTAAAAAAGACGGTTCTGAAGTTGAGATTAGCCGTAATTCAGGTCGGGGAAAATCCGGTCTCTAAGGTCTATATTGAGCGAAAGGGGAAAGCCGCTGAAAAAATTGGAATTGGGTTTAAATTGTATCAAGTTGACGAAAAAACCAACCCGGAAGAATTAAAAGAGGAAATTGAAAAAATAGTAAGCGAGATCAAAAACTCGGGGGTAATTGTTCAGCTCCCTTTGCCCAAAAAATTTTCACCGGAAGAATTTTTGAATTTAATTCCGGCGGAAAAAGACATTGATGTTTTGTCTGAAAAGAGTTTGGGTAAATTTTATCAAGGGACATTAAAAATTATGCCGCCGGTTGTCGCTGGAATTTTAGGGCTTTTAAGAAATTATAAAATTGAATTGAAAGGGAAGAATATTGCGCTTGTGGGCGCTGGAAGATTGGTGGGTCTTCCCTTAACCCTGCAATTATTGAGAGAAAAAGCGACCGTCTCGGTCTTAAATGAATTTACTGAAGATACGGCATATTTTACAAAAAAAGCCGATATCTTAATTTCCGGAGTGGGGAAGCCGAATTTAATTAAGGGGAATATGGTTAAAAAGGGAGTCGTAGTTATTGACGCCGGGACAACGAAGCTCAAGGGGAAACTACTCGGCGACGTTGATTTTAAATCAGTTGCAAAAAAAGCGAGTTATATTGCGCCTGTTCCCGGCGGCGTCGGCCCAATGACCGTCGCCTGTCTCTTAGGAAACTTAGTCAAACTAAATATCCCTTAATGGGAGGTCATGCTTTCTTTTTTTAGCCATTTTTTAATATTAGAACGAGCTAAATTGGTTTTGGTAAATTCTAACCACTTTTGAGATGGTTTTTTTGATTTTCCCACAATAATTTCAACCATATCTCCATTTTTTAAAGATTGAGAAAGAGGAACCATTTTCCCATTTACTTTTGCTCCCGCGCATTTGTCTCCGATTTCGGAGTGAACAGCGTAGGCAAAATCAACAGAAGAGGCTCCTTCTGGAAGGTCAATAACGTCCCCTTTTGGGGTAAAAACAAAAATTCGGTTTTTAAAGAAATCAAATTTTAATCCCTTTAAGAATTCTTTTGTTCCGGAAACCTCTTTTTGCCAACTCCGTAACTGCTGAACCCAAGCAAATTTTCTTCTTTGGGTTTTGAAAGCAATTTCTTCTTTACGAGCCCAATGAGCGCAAATTCCTTCTTCGGCCTCAGTGTGCATTTTTGAAGTTCTTATTTGAAACTCAGTTATTTTTCCATCAATGCAAAATACCGTAGTATGCAAACTTTGGTAACCATTCGGTTTAGGCAGAGCGATATAGTCCTTAATTCTACCTAAAAAAGGTTTCCAATGTTTATGAATTATACCGAGGGTTTTATAACAAGTCTCCACGTCATCAACAATTATTCTTAGAGCAATTAAATCATAATTTTTTTCAAAATCCATATTGTGCTCCAAAAGTTTCTGGTACAAGCTCCAGTAGTGTTTTGCTCTCTGGTGGACATTAATCGGCGTTACTCCTTCTTCTTTCAAGATTTTTATTAAAATAGGTTGAACCATTTTAAGATATTTTTCTCTTTCTTCGTATCTTTCCTTTACATTTTCTATTAACCATTTAAATTCTTCCGGATACAAACAGGGAAAAGCCATGTCTTCAAGTGTTCCCTTCATTTCTCCCATTCCCAGACGATTGGCTAAGGGAGCAAAAATTTCTAAGGTTTCTAAGGATATTCTCTTTTGTTTTTCTTTGGGGACGAAATTTAAAGTTTTCATATTATCTAATCTGTCTGCCAACTTGATTAAAACCACCCTGAGATCTTCGCTCATAGCAAAAAATAGTTTTCTTAAATTTTCTACTCTAAGATCAATGGACTTTTGAGGTTCTTTTTTAATAGAAGGAATTTCCAGGCCAGTCTTTGGATAACGTAATTTCCCTAACTTGCTTACTCCATCAACTAAAAAGGCAATTTCTTTTCCGAAATTTTTTTCAACTTCTTTTAGGGAAACCGAGGTATCCTCTGGAACATCGTGTAGAATTCCAGCGGCAATTGTTTTCGGATCGAGTTTAAATTCGCTTAAAGTCTGAGCCACACGGAGGGGATGTTGAATATAATCTTCGCCTGAAAATCTCTTTTGGCCTTTGTGAGCCTCATTGGCAATTTCAAACGCCTTCTCAATGAGTTTTGGCTCAGAACTTGTTTTAATAAGTTGTTGAAGCAAATCTTGATTTAACATCAATTATCCTTATTCCTTCTCGGAAGTTTTTGTAATTTTTCTGAATTGCAAGGAAACCAACACAACAACAATTGTTACTATTATTGCGTAAATAAATTTGCCAACCAATTCGCTCTTTTTGGGAAAAAGGGTTTCAAATAGGGTTTTTATTGCCTCATTCCAAGCCAAAGCCGCCACCAATCCAAAACCACCCAGAATCAGGGTGATTGTTTTTTCTTTAAATTCTTTTTTTAACTCTTCCACTCCGTTTTTCACTCCGTTCTTTATTCTTTTTAATGGCCGCAATTTTTCATTTTTCTCCATAAGTGCCGAAGGAGGGAGTTGAACCCTCAAGCCATTGCTGGCAATGGATTTTGAGTCCATCGTGTTTTCCAGTTTCACCACTTCGGCAATTCCGCCACCCAGGCATTTTTTCCTTTTCAATTCTAAATTAGATTCCTTTCCTTTCATTTCCTTTTTCTCTTCCAAATTTTTTGGAGAGTTTTTCGAGCCAACCTCTTCGTTCCGCTTTGTAACTTAGATAGGCAACTTCGCTGCTAGAAAGTTTTTCAATAATAAACTTTCCCACATCTCCTTTTCTTTGCTCCGGTGTTAGCTTGTTTAATAAATTTTGATAAATCTGAATTTCTTTTTTGAAATTATATTCTTCTTTACTGGGAGAACTTAGTTCAGATAAAAGTTCTTCGCCTAGTTGACCTTTTTCTAATTGCTTGATTGCTTTTTCATAATAATTACGGAAGAAATCTTTCGTTTTTAGGTAGGCCTCGCGGGATTTAGGATAGGTGAAAGTCAATCTTTTGCCTACTTCTATCAAAGATTGCGTTTTTTTCTCTTGGTAATTCAAATGCTCAAGAATATCTCTTTTTATTTGCTCATCGAGACCCCCTTCGTTTTTAACCGGTTCGCGTTTTGGTTCGCCTTCTCGCATAATTAAAAAATATCAATTTTTAAGATAAATGTCAATTATTGTCTCTATGTTGCCGGGGTTCGTAATTTTTAAAATCACACCGGGTAGTAGAATTTTGACAGGATTTTTCTAAAAGAAAAATCCAATAATCACGCAGTGAGTCAAAGTTTCACTACCCGGCACATTCTTTATTTGAGCATTTTGTCTGCCTCCTTTTTGTTTCTACTAAAAGCGAGCCGCATTTTGGGCACTTCTCGCCAGTTGGTTTATCCCACAAAGCGAAATCGCATTTTGGCCAAGATGAACAGCCGTAAAAAATCTTTCGTTTTTTGGTTCTTTTTTCAACCAAAGGCGCGCCGCATTTGGGGCAATTTACTTTCAATTTATTTTCTTCCAGCGATTCGGTGTATCGGCATTTTGGAAAATTGGAACAGGCGTAAAATTTTCCGAATCTTCCGAGCCGGATTAATAAAGGCGCGCCGCATTTGGGGCAAATTTTATCCGTCTTCTGGACGGCGATTTTTTCTTTTGAAACCTCTTGATATTTTTTTTCAAGATTTTCCGCAAAAGGTTGATAAAATTCATTAATTACGGGACCCCATTTTTTTTCGCCGCCGGCAATTTTGTCCAAATCCTCTTCCATTTTTGCCGTAAAAGAAATATCAACAATTTGGGGAAAATGCTGAACCAAGAGGTCGTTGACCACTGTTCCGATTTCAGTCGGTTTGAATCTTCTGTTTTCGTCTTTTTCAATATAATTTCTGTCTTGAATTGTTGAAAGAGTCGGAGCGTAAGTTGAAGGCCGGCCGATTCCATTTTCTTCTAATGTCTTAATTAAAGTTGCCTCGGTATATCTTGGCGGCGGCTGGGTGAAATGCTGAGAAGGATTTAATTTGACCAGTTCTAAAATTTCCTCTTTTTCCAGAGAAGGCAATTCATTTTCTTCAAACTTCATTGGATAAACTTTCAAAAAACCGTCAAATTTTAATATCTGACCCGTTGCTCTAAAAGTATACCCCGCACCAGAGCCTTCGGCTCGGTACGGGGCAGGTTTTTTTGCCGAAACATCAACCGCAGTTGAATCGAAACTGGCTTGCGCCATCTGTGATGAGATAAATCTCCGCCAAATTAAATCATAAAGTCGGTATTGGTTGTCGTCTAAATTAGCTTCTGTTTTTAATTTTTCGGGCACCCCGTCAGCGTAAGCAGGCCTGATGGCTTCGTGGGCTTCCTGCGCTGATTTTGATTTTGTTTTAAATTTTCGAAATTGGTAATAATTCTCGCCGTAATTTCCCACTATGAATTTTTTAGTCATTGTCAAAGACAAATCAGAAAGATTCAGAGAGTCGGTCCTATGATAAGTAATTTTTCCGGTTTCATAAAGTTGCTGGGCGAGTCGCATTGTCATTTTGGCCGGCCAATGAAATTTTTTCCAGGATTCCTGCTGCAGGGTTGAGGTCATAAAAGGGGGTGGGGGATTTCTTTTTACTTCTTTTTTTTCTGCATTGAGGACTTTATATTCTGCTCCTTCCAAATTTTTTAAAATTTCATCTGTCTCCTCTTTTGTTTTAATTCCCAATTTTGGAATAACCTCCCCATCTTTCTTAACCAAGAGCGCTTCAAATTCTTTATTTTTGAGAAGCGTAGCAACGATGGTCCAGTATTCTTGCGGCACAAATTTTTGTATTTCTCTTTCCCTTTCCACCACCAACCTTACGGCCACTGATTGGACTCTGCCAGCGGATAATCCCCGCGCCACTTTTTTCCATAAAAAGGGAGATAGCTTATAACCAACAAGCCGGTCCAAAATTCTTCTTGCCTGCTGGGCGTCAACTAAGTTTATATCAATGTCTCTCGGATTTTTCAGCGCTTCTTCAATGGCCGATTTTGTGATTTCGTGGAAAACAATTCTTTGATAATTTTTGCCTGCCCCGTAGGAAACCGAAGATTTTCCTTCGGGGATTTCGTTCAAGCCAAGGGCTTGAACGAGATGCCAGGCAATTGCCTCTCCTTCTCTGTCCTCATCACAGGCCAAAATGACGGTTTCAGCTTTTCCTGACTCCTTTTTTAGGAGTGTAATTATTTTTCTTGCTTTTGTCGGGATAATATATTTCGGCTTAAAATCGTTTTCAACATCCACTCCCAATTCGCTTTTGGGCAAGTCCCGAATATGGCCATAGGAAGATAAGACCCTGTAATTTGGGCTTAAGAATTTACTAATTGTTTTAGATTTCGTGGGACTCTCCACTATTATCAACCTCATAATTGAAATTTAGCGCTTTAGCGCGTAGATGTTTCCTCCCAAATTTCTTACCTTGCCTTTTATTTCCAAAACGGCAAGGGTTGAGGCAACTTTTTGGGCAGATAATTTTGTTTTTTCAATAATTTTATCTATATCTAAAGCCCCTTCTTTTAATGTCCGTAAAATTAAATTATCTTCTACACTTTCCCCAAATATCTTTTTGTCGACGTCTGACGTCGACAGTCCTAATTTTAGTTCTTTTAAAATATCATCGGCATTTTCAACTAATTTTGCCCCTCGTTTTATTAAATAATGACAACCCTTTGAGTTTAGAGAATAAACGGAACCGGGTATAGCAAAAATTTTTCTTCCTTGATTTTTAGCCCAG
>Ga0066637_10003390_pt1 | contig 10696 bp, 5 predicted proteins | sample CryGeyCG2014_020_FD_62737 | JGI IMG/M metagenome (GOLD analysis project Ga0066637, IMG submission 62737) | Groundwater microbial communities from aquifer - Crystal Geyser CG08_land_8/20/14_0.20 | ecosystem: Environmental > Aquatic > Deep subsurface > Groundwater | place: USA: Utah: Grand County...
ATGGAGAAAACCGCCAAGATAGCAGTGATAATGGTCTCCATGCTCTCGGTTTATTCCGGCGGCTGGTTCCTGCGGGAAAAAGGCGGATACAGGCGTTCAGGGGAGGCTCTTATCCTGCTTGGCGCCATAATTTACGGCTCAGGGATTTTCCTTATCGGCCAGATCTTCAATATAAGAAGCAACTGGCCGGACGCTTTCCTGCTTTGGGGGATAGGCGTGGTGGTAATGGGTTTCGCGGCCGGCTCTTTTTCGCTTTTTTACCTTTCGATCCCGATATGGATACTGGGGATCTTTACCTGCCCTTTCGGAATACTGGGCGCCATTTCCGATTACGACCCCTTTATGATGACCTCCACTTTGCTGATCTTCGCGGCTTTCGCCGTAAATTTCTGCGCCGCCTTTTTTATAAGGAAAAAGGCGCCGGACGACGTAAAGGATATCTTCTGATGAACATGGTCGTAATGATACTGTTTTCTCTGCTCTGGAACCTTCTTATCATAGGGCTCATCGTGATAGTGGTGAAGAAACTTTTCTTTTCCAAAAAAACGGACCCGGCGGCGGATAAAAGATCCGGTTTCGCCGTTTCTTTCGGGCGCGAGGACGGGATGAGCCAGTTGTTTTTCCTCTTCTCCGTCTGCCTTTTCGGAGTTCTGCTCCTTTCAGCCAACGCGAAAATAAACAAATTTTTCGAGGGCCGGGACATCCTTTTCGTAACGGCCCTGGCCGGTATTTGCGCGGGATATTATTTCAGGGTCATCTATACCCTGGTTTCCGGAGTTATAGCGATGACCGTCTGGTGGTCCTTGCAGGCCGTTCACTGGGCTGATAAGCCCGACATAAAACCCGCGGCCGTGTTCGCCGGCCTTTTTCTGATAGCCCTCATGCTTTACGCCCTGGGCAGGATATACGAGACCATGGGTCTCAAATATAAAAGGCTGGCCGTGGTATACTCCATCCCCGGCATGCTGGCCATAATAGCCGTTTTCTTTTCTTTTTCCACCAGGTTCGGCCTGCGCGGATTTTCCGGGATAACGGCCGGGGCTTCCGTTCTGAACTGTCCGCCCGTGCTCATTTCCGTGGGCGTTTTCCTGGCCGTCGTTATGGGCCTGCTTTCATACGGGTTTAAAAAGAGAGCGTTCCTTCCCCTGGAAGGCGTTTACCTGATATTTCTCGCTCTGGGTTTCGCGGCTTTGGCCTTTCTTCCGGAACAGTCCGTGTTTTTGAATAAAATAGAGCCTCATCTGCCTTTCTCCTCCAATGCCTATAAAAACGCGGAATTCACTTTCAGCGGGCTGTCGTGGGCGGTTTTTTTCAACGTCGTGATCTTCCTGAAGCTGGTCGGAATCATCTTTCTCGGTTATTTCAAAAAAGAGGACAAGATAATAAATCTGGGCGCCTTTATGGTCGCCTTGCTGATCTTCGTAAAGTATTTCGACTGGTTCTTCGACTTTATGGACAAGAGCCTTTTCTTCCTCGGCGCTGGCGTCCTTCTTTTCGCTTTGGGCTGGTTTATGGAAAGGGGAAGAAAATATATGCTGGCCGCCATCAAAAAGGAAGGCGGTAATTGAGATTTTGATTTGTATTGGGTTAATCTATTGAGGGGGTTTTATGGGTAAATCTGTTTTATTTCTTGTTCTTTCCTTTATTTCAATTAATGTTTCAGCCGGCTCCGGCGCTGATTTCCTTAAAATAGACGTGGACGCGAGAACAGTCTCAATGGGTTCCGCCTATACGGCAGTATCCAACGGCATAAATTCCATAAATTACAATCCCGCCGGACTTTCCGGCCTTAAAAATGTGGAACTGGGCCTCAGCCACACTTCCTGGATAATGGACTCCAAAATAGATTTCGCCGGTATTGCCGTTCCAGTTAAGAAAAATGGAATAACCCTCGGTTTCGGTTTTAAAAGATTCTCAGACGGCGATATACAATCCCGCAACGACGACGGGACTTTAACCGGTTCCTATTCCGCTTACAGCCAGGTCATTACGCTTAGCGGCGCCAAAGAAATGAAGAAAACCGGTTTAGGCATGGGGCTTAAATACCTACAGAGCGGCATAGAGACCGAGAATTCAAGTTCTTTCGCCGTGGACTTCGGTATTACCAGGAAACTGAATAATTTACCGGCTTCTTTGGGCTTATCCGTACAGAATCTCGGAAAGAAGACCGGCTATATGGGTCAGGAAGACAATTTGCCTTTAACCGTATCCGTGGGCGGTCTTGTAAACGTGATGAGTGCCTTTAGTATAGCCGCCGACGTTAAAAGGCTGATTTACGACAAAAAGACCTCGATAAGCCTGGGAACGGAATATACGATATTTTCCGGCGTATCCCCATTGTCGCTAAGGACCGGATATATGAGCGAGAACGGACTGATAAGCTCGAAGACAAAAGGTTTCAGTTTCGGGGCCGGGTTGAACATATTAAACACGCAGGTAGATTACTCCGTCACGCCTTATAACGAATTGGGTAATACGCAGAATATAACGCTGAAAAGGAAGTTTTAAGTAGCTTAGGGAGAAAATATGAAAAAGATAAACCTTATAATCGCGGGAATGATATTTATGTTTTCAGGCATGGCTTATTCACAGGAACAGAGCACGGCAACAGCCGAAATAAACACGTCTACGGATATCCCTGTTTATGAATACAAGTCTAAAGTGATAATCGAGGGCAAATGGGGTAAAGCGGAAGGGGAGTTTGGTAGACAAAGTGAAGTTGATTATGATTTAAAGCCGGAAAGCATGGCGGTAGACAGTAAGGGGAATATTTACATTCTGGATTTTGTTAACAACAGGATACAGAAATTTGACAATTCAGGGAAATATTTAAAAAGCATAGAAATAGAGGGATTGAAAGGGCCGATATATTGCTGGGCAGAACTTAAATATAATCCGGAAACAAAACAGGAAGAAAGATATGTAGGCGATAGCCCTGAAAAACCTACCGGCGTTCCCGAAGAAAAGTTAATACCGTATGTATGGCCGCCGGAAGTCCAGGGCGTCAACATCGTGATAGACAGCAAGGACACGTTGTATTATTATTTAAAAACAAACAAGAATGGCAAAGAAACCGGCGAGGTGTGGGAATTTGAAAATGACAAACTGGTCAAGAAAAAACGCATTGAGGCAAAAGGTATTGCTTCTGTAAATAGCGCTCGCTATTTGCCAAGCGATGTCGATCCCATAAAAGACTGGGTTTACTCAGAGCAGGTAAAAGAAGAAGGGAAAGGGAATTTTAACGCTATAAGCAAAGATAAACGAAATTTTAAATTTAGCTTGCCGGATAATTTCAAGTTTACCGGGGGTTGCGTTTACAACAAGAAGAAATCGCAATGGGAAATAGGCGTTAACCATAGCGGTAAAATGTGGACGCGGTTTTATAATTCGCAAGGTGAGTTGATAAAAGAAGAAGAGTATGCCGCTTCTGCCACATCTGATTGTGAACAGACTTATGGGGATATTAACAACTATTTTTGCGTAAAACTGTCGAATGATAAGTTTATCGTGGTGAAATATGAATTAGTGAGGGTAAAATAATGGGGAAGATAAAATTTATTCTTGCGGTTTTATTTTTAAGCCTTCTTTCCGCGAATCTTCACTCAAGAACCAGGGAAGAAGTTATTAAAGACGCTGTCGTCTATTCAACGTTTAACTGGACTGTTGGCGGAAATAATATTTTGGATGAGGAAAAATATCTTATAAACGGCTCTTCTGAACCCGGTAAAGACGGTGTGGACGACAGAATGGGGCTCGTAAAAGACGCAGATCGTAATGGTGTCATTGACATAAACGATATTACCGATTTAAATAAGGCAAGATGGCCGTTTTATGATGGCAAAGTGGTTGGTGGCGAGGCGTATGCGTGGGGGTACGCGCATCATCTTACTCCGGAAATGAAGAACCCTAATTCGACATATCCATATAAAAGTTTTCAGGAATATCTAAACGAAGGCCGTATAGCTGGCGCTCGGGAGGACGAGCTTGACCGGGTTGGCGTGAACATAGGCGATTTCGGCAATAATGATGATTTTACCGGGCTTGATTGTTCCGGATTCATTGTCCGTGCATGGGGTGTGAAAGAATATCATTGGGGCACCGGGCAATTGCCTGATAACAGCCTTTATGTCAGTACCGGCATGGTTAAGGCGGGAGATGTTTTTAACAGGGTTGGCAAACACACATTATTAATCGACAAGTTATATCAAAGCAGCGCCTCGGTCGTTCACGCGGTTCCCAGTAATTTTACCGCCGGGGAGAAAGTACAGAGAGTAACTACTGAAACAATAAAAATATCGGCTGCATCCGGGAGTTCTATAAAACTATGGGACCAGACATATAACAACTGGTATGATTACAAGATATTGTCGGCTTTTCCCCAGATAACCTGGATAAAGAACGGCGACATAACCGACAGCGTGAAAGTGCTGATAGAGTCCGCCACGCCGATAAGCACATCAACTATAAGATTTGTGGTGGATGAAGGTTCGATCTCGTCGGTGACGATTACGACCGACAAATTGTACATCCCCCAGTCAAAAATCACGAACGACGGCAAAACGGTCGAAGTGGAATACAACATGGCGACGGATTTAAGGATTTCCACGGGCCCGCATAGCGTCCGCGCATACGCCGCAAATTCCATAAATCTGGAATCCGACGAGCCTGTGAACTTCAATCTTACGCGCATAGCCCCCGTTATAACCTGGTTTGAAAGCTGGAAAGGCGAGTTTGAAACCGGCGTAGTTTACGGCGAGGTCGCCCAATCCACAAAACCTTGGCTTCACTCGACAAGCGGGAGCTTTATACTTGTCGGAACGCCGGAACTAAAATCCTTTAAAATCTACGCCGACGATACATTCTCAAATGTCCTTTACGATGAAGTCTTCACAAGCACCACATATGCCAAAACCGATAAGGACGCGCTTAAAGAAGTCCCCGACGGTTTTGACCGGGTGGCGATAGCCGAAGACAGCCTCGGCCGGAAAACGACCATGTACTTCCACCTGGACAGGACCGGGATAACGGTGGACGTAAATTCCGCGGTGATAAACGTCGCAGGTGACGGATTCTCCGTGGACGTCGCCGGCATCGTCATAGACACCATGAGCGGCATAGGCATAGCGCTGGCCACCGCCCCCGGCACAAGCGAACTGCCCCCGGATTTCTATTACAACGGCCCCACGGATTTACAAGGCCCGACAAGTTATCAGTTCTCGCTCACCGGCTTTACCGAATCTTCCAAACTCGCGGCCATGGACAGGGCCTCCTGGGCCGGGGCTTACAATCTGGTGGCGTTTAGCGCTATGACGACAATTCCGGCCGGCGGTATCTGCGAATATTCCCACTACGCCTCGAAACTGGAATCCGCCTCGCTTTCGGTTACGGGTTATTATTCCCCGGAGCCCAGGTGGCTTAGCGCGATAACCGGGCCGACCGGTATGACCGTCGAATTATACGCCGGTTCCGAAGTCGCGGAAAATCCGGATTTCTCCGTAACGCTGAATTTCACGCCGGTCACGAAACAGAAACTCCTTACGGCCGACGCCGTCGGCACGGTGTCCGGGAGCTTTAATTCCCTGATCGCATCGGCTTCCGCGTATCTGGTGAGCGATGGGAACACGAACAGCGGTACGGGTATTTATTGCACGCAGTGGAGCGCGACCCCCGGCATTTGCGAAACTTCCGAGGAACGGACTTACGGGCCCGGCGTTTTTTTCTATCAGGCCGAAGGAAGCGTGAACGCGAAAGTTTTTAATGTCGGCGGCTCGGAAGAATGGTATAAAGACCTCGGCGGGCTCGGAACCGCAATAGCGAGCATGGATTATATTAACGTATTCGTGAACGAACCCGGCTGGCCGTTCAGTATAGACATCGGCAGAAAAAAACCGAATCTTCTTAACCTACCGGTCGGCTTAAAGCCGGTTTACGACTATGTTTACGAGATAATCGCCAACGGCTCCTACGGCGGGCCGGTCACATTGATGATGAATTATCTGGAAGAGAATTTCACCGACCTCCAGAAAGGGAACATGACTATCTACCAAGGCGACGCGAATTATAATTTCTCGGCCCTGACCACGGAAAGATTTGCCGGCTACGTTAAGAGCATCCTGCCGCATTTCTCGCCCTATGCCCTCGTGACCGTAGTGGACGACATAACCCCGCCCAATCCCTCGCTGGTAAGCGACGATTATTCCTACAGTTCCGGCGGAAGCGTTTATGTTTCGACCGGAGCCTATTTCAGGGTCACAGCCCAGGATTACGCCGTGAAAGGCGATATAAGCGGCGCGGCGACGAGGTATTATCTTATAGACGCGCTTCCCGACGCGGCCTGCCTGGCCACGCCTTACGATCCTCAAGCCGGAAAAGGGACCTGCGCGAACCCCGTTTACGACGATATTTTCACCCTTTCAGAAGGGGAACACACTGTTTATTACACCGCGGAGGACAATTTCGGGAACAAGGCGTTATGGCAGTGGCTGGATTTCCGGGCCGACGGGACCGCCCCGGCTACAGACCTGCTTGTAAATGCCGTCGTCCAGACCGGCGGAAATATTTCGGCGACCGCCGAAGACTTTATAAGTCTGGCTTCGGAAGACCCTGTCTCCAGCAACGTATCAAGCGGCCTGGATAAAATATATTACACCACTAACACGCTTAGCGGGGGAGAATTCTACGGCGAGGGGCTTGACCTAAGCCTGTTCCAGACTTATGAAACGTCTTTTCAACTCGGCATAGGGACCTACACCCTTTCCTGGCTGGCTGTGGATAAGGTCGGCAATCAGGAACAGCTTAAGACGGCTTATTTCGTAGTGACCTCGACCATAGACCTCACGCCGCCCGTGACGAGCCTCGAAGTTTTAGGCTCGGTCCTGCCTAGCGGCGCCACGGGCTATATCCAGACCACGGATTTTATAACCCTAAATTCGACCGACCCTTATGTTGAAGGTTTCTTTACCAGTGGTGTCCAGGGCATTTTCCACCTTATAGACATAGACCCCGACACCTGCTTGGCCGACCCGACTTTCACGGGTCCCGCCGGCACCTGCGACAATCCGCTCTATGCCGGACTTTTTACTTTGCCCGCAGGCCCGCATTTTGTCTATTACAACTCGGCCGACAACGCCGGCAATGAAGACATGCCCCGCATAGCATATTTCAGCGTTTCGGAACCCGCCCCCGGCATTATCGCCTCTGACATAACCCCGTCCTCGGGTCCTATAGGTACGCCGTTCACGATAAACGGCTCTTCCTTTGGAACTTACTTAGGCGCGAACACAAAAGTCCTGTTCGGTGATACCACCGCCCCATTGACCCTCTGGACCGACACGCAAATAAAAGGCACCGTTCCGGGAAGTATTTCTATAGGTAGTTATTCCGTAGTGGTCGAAAGAATAGAGGGAAATACTACGACCCGCAGCAATACGCTTTCTTTCGAGCTCACCGCGCCTTATATCACAGGCTTCACGCCTACTACCGGCCCGATAGGAACGCCGTTTACCATAACAGGTGAGAGCTTCGGCAATTATACCGGGGCTACTACCAGAATTCTTATAGGCGGCGCCACCTGCCCGCTTACGCTTTGGTCGGACACCAAAATCCAAGGCACGGTCCCAGGAACTTTAAGTCCCGGCGAATACCCCGTTCTTCTTGAAAGGGAGCTCAATGGCAGCATCCAGACCGATACCGGCCCTATTTTCACTATAACCAGCCCGGCTATAACTTCAGTGACCCCTTCTTCAGGACCGATAGGAATGCCTTTCACAATTCTCGGCGAGAACTTCGGCAATTATCTCGGCTCACTTACCAAGGTCCTCATCGGGGATACTACCTGCCCCTTAACCTTGTGGACCGATACGAAAATACAAGGAACGGTCCCCGGCACTTTAACGCCCGGTGAATATTCCTTTTCAGTAGTCCGGGAGGTAAACGATGGGATTCAGACCGCTTCAGTTCCGAATTTCACCGTCCTGCCCGTAATAGCGGATTCCATAAGCCCGTCTTCAGGGCCCATAGGTTTGCCTTTCACTATACTCGGGTCTTCGTTTGGAAACTACCTGGGCTCTTTGACTAATGTCCTGTTCGGGGATACCACAGCGCCCTTGACCTTATGGACCGATACCAAAATACAAGGAACCGTGCCCGGCAGCCTTTCCGGCGGAGCTTATTCAGTAGTAGTCGAGCGGAAGACCTCAGACGGGGCGGTAAGGACCACAGCTCTTTCTTTTCAGGTCCTTTCAATCAGCGTTACGAGCATGACCCCGACCGCCGGCCCTGTAGGAATGCCTTTTACGATATGGGGCAATAATTTCGGCAATTACCTGGGCTCAACGACCAAGGTATTGATTGGCGGAACAACCTGCCCCTTAACATTGTGGTCGGACAGCAAGATTCAGGGCACGGTTCCCAATATCGCGGCCGGAAATTATCAGTTAATCGTCGAGCGCGAGATAAGCGGCTCAGTAGTCAGCTCTTTGCCGCTTGATTTCGCGGTCACCTACCCCGCCGTGACGGATTTTTCACCGTCCTCCGGTCCCATAGGGATTCCCTTCACGATAAATGGGTCTTCCTTCGGCAATTATCTCGGCGCGCCGACAAGGGTGCTTATAGGCGGGACTACCTGCCCCTTGACCTTATGGTCCGATACGCAGATTAAAGGCACTATACCGGGAACGCTTCCGCCCGGCGATTATTCCATATCGGTAATCCGCGAGGTCAATGGTGGTTTAGTTCAGGTCTTAATCTCTACCTTTACCTTGACTTACCCTGCCGTTTATTCCGTAACGCCGTCTTCGGGCCCGATAGGCATGCCTTTTACAATAATGGGTTCCTCGTTCGGTAATTATCTCGGCACACCCACAAAAGTGCTTATAGGGGGTACCACCTGCCCCTTAACCCTTTGGATCGACACAAAAATACAGGGCACGGTGCCTAATCTGCCTGCCGGCGAATATTCCTTTGTGGTCGAAAGGACCGTCAATTCCGGTACCCAAAGCGTTTCCGGCCAGAACTTCATCGTTACAACGCCCCATATAGACGGAATAGACCCGTCAACGCAGGCGGTATCCGGGGCTTTTACCCTGATAGGTACCAGCTTCGGCAATTACACCGGGGCAACGACAAAAGTCCTCGTAAACGGAGCCACAAGCTATTTAACCCTGTGGACGGATACGAAAATACAGGGCAAACTGCCTTATTTCCTTACAGGCGAATACCCAGTAGTAGTCCAGCGGGACCTTAACGGGGGCCTTTCGGAAAGCAATACCGTCTATATAAGCGTGGTAGAGCCCGCGATAAGCACAATGACGCCGTCTTCGGGCAAGGCTGGTATAAGCTTTACTATAGACGGGGCAGGCTTCGGGACCTATGAAGGTGTAAATACGAAGCTCTGGATAGGGACCATGACGGCTTCTTTGACGCTTTGGATAGACAGCCAGATAAAGGGGACTATTCCGACGCTTAATAACGGGGCATACCTTGTAAAGGCGGAGCGGTTATCCTGGACAGGAAACAGCGCTTATTCCAATGCCCTGGAGTTCACGGTAACCGAGGGGATAGGAACGCTTGGCCTGAACCGGGGCATCCCTTTAACCGTGGAATTTAAGCTTGGCGAGGTTTTTGTGTATCCTAACCCGGCTAAGAACGGCAAAATCCCGACCTTCCATATAGAGACCGGCTTTGCTGACAGGGTAAAAATAAAAATATATAATGTGGCCGGTGAAGCAGTGAAAGAACAGACGCTTACGGGCGGTCCGAATAAAAGCAATCCGGCCTACGCTTATGAATGGGGCTGGGAAGGCTATATTCCGAGTGGGGTGTATTACTACACCGTGGAGACGGAGAAGGCTGGTAAGAAATTAAAGGCGAAAGGTAAGTTCGCGGTGGTGAGGTAAATTATGAGAAAATTCCTCGCCAGTTTGACCCCCGCGCAGAAATTTTTCGCCGGCGCGGCCCTGCAGGTCCTTATACTTCTGGCCATCGTAGCGGCCAAGGTGGCCGTGCTTGCCGGCGGCGACGCCGTTTTTCTCAAGATAATGCCGGTGGACCCGAGAAGCCCTTTCCGCGGCGATTACCTCACCTTCAGGTACGAGATCTCCGAGGTGGAAAGGACGAAATTCGCCCTCAATCCCGTTTACGGCGTTTCCGTTTACGTTCCTCTCGAGAAAAGCGGGCCTTATTTTTACCAGGCGGCCTACCCCGTTTCGGAAACCCCCGGGGCTTTGAAAGGCCGCCTTTTCATAAAAGGCAAAATAAGGGCCATTTCCGAAGATAAAGTGGGGCTCCTTTACGGAATAGAGCAGTATTACATCCCCGAAAATTCAGGCGGCGGGTTCGAATGGAGCAAGGAATCTTACGCCGAGGTGGCGGTAGCCGGCAACGGAAGCGCGGTCATAAAAAAAATCTACAATAACGACAAGCCGTTTCCATGAAGAGAGTAAATAGTAAATAGTAAATAGTAAAGAGTAAATAGTAAAGAGTAAATAGTAAAGAGTAAAGAGTGAAGAGTAAAGAGTGAAGAGTAAAGAGTGAAGAGTGAAGAGTAAAGAGTAAAGAGTGAAGAGTAAAGAGTGAAGAGTGAAGAGTGAAGAGTAAAGAGTGAAGGGTGAAGAGTAAAGGGTAATGAGCGGCAAGGTGGTTTTCCTGAATTGCCGATTACCAAGTACTAATTACTAGTTACTAGTTACTAGTTACT
>Ga0066637_10003396_pt1 | contig 10691 bp, 14 predicted proteins | sample CryGeyCG2014_020_FD_62737 | JGI IMG/M metagenome (GOLD analysis project Ga0066637, IMG submission 62737) | Groundwater microbial communities from aquifer - Crystal Geyser CG08_land_8/20/14_0.20 | ecosystem: Environmental > Aquatic > Deep subsurface > Groundwater | place: USA: Utah: Grand County...
ATTTCATTTCAAAAACTGGGTTTGATACCCCGCTGCTTGCAGCGACCAGTTTTTGAAAGTCATGACCGAATGAGGTATACCGCGCAGCTTGCTGCGGGGTCTCTTCGGTCATGTTGATTCTTCCATTTTTCCAATACTTACCTATTTCTATGAAGAATTACAAAATCATCAACATAACGAATGTAATACTTTGCCTTCAGTTTATGTTTAACAAACAAATCAAGTTCATGTAAATAAACATCTGCAAAGAACTGAGAGGTTAGATTTCCTAGGGGCATTCCTTTTCCAACGACATGGGTTTTATGGTTCTTTAAAATCGTTTTTATCAGCCAAACAATGCATTTATCCTTTACCCTATACTGGATCATGTTCAAGAGAATTTCATGATCAATAGTATCAAAATAGTGTCTTATATCTGCCTTTAGAACGTAACCATGATCTGTGTTTTTGTTAATTTGTTGTGTGTGTGTGTGTGTACTAATTCTATTAAAACTTACTTTTTTCATGAACTGTTCAAACCTTTTTATTGTCGAATGCGTTCCTTTGCCTTTCCTGTTTGCAAAAGAATCATAAATGAAATCTTTCTCAAAGATTGGAGAAATAACATTACACAAAGCATGATGCACAACCCTATCCCTGAAATGGGAGGCACTTATTTTTCTTGTTTTTGGATCTTTAACTATAAAGGTAGTTAAGGGAGAAGGTGAGTAAGTAAAATTTTCCAACTCATATCCCAATTGTTTCAAGTTATTTTCAAGGTCTGCTTCAAATTCCATAACATACGGCTTAGTTGTTTTTCCTTTTCTTGCTCTTTTAAATGCAAGCTCAAGATTTTCATATGAACAAAGTTGAGAGTAAAGATTTTTGTAAGTTTTCATAAAAATCAAACCCTAAGATGTAAGCCACTAAGATCATTTCGAACGCATCGTCGCGCCTGTAGTCCGCATTGACGAGCTGCCTGTTGTTGATGTTGAAGTTGTTGTCGTTGCGGACCAGAGGCCCGAAATGTAACCCATCTACTTCAAATGGTGCCGAAGCACCTACACCACCACTTCGTGATTTCAGCACGGTAGCTTACTCAACGTTGTGGTTGAATTTTATGTCTAGTTTATCCCATACGAAATTCCTAGCACTGTAGATTAAGTGAACTAAAGTTCACAGCTCTACATGACTTCGTCATGTAGATGAGTGTGTGGCCCTAAGCTTACACCTAGGGAGTAATAAAAAGAATAAAAGGAGTTAAAAGAGTGTTTATTTTTTTAATTGTCTTTCAAGAGCATCCAGTTGTTCCGGAGGCCCATCAACAATTAATCTGCTCGGGCTTTCTCTTGTGGGTTTTAGTTTGTCAGGCATCTCAATTTTCGGCGCTGCCTCTCCGAGGTCAGTAATACCCGCCACCCCGAACGCATCGTCGCGCCTGTAGCCCGCACCGACGTTCTGCCCGTTGTCGAAGTTGAAGTAGTCGACGTAGCGAACCAGAGGCCTCATACTTACAACCTCACTATTCAAATGCAAAACTCTGATCTGCTCAAAAGTCAGTCTTGCCAAAACTTCTTGGGTAACTTCCCTTGGAACTCCTGTTTTTTCATCAACTTTCCCTTTATTTCCAGAAACTCGTATATCTGGAGTTATAATTATGATTGATTTTGGATGTATTACTGCAACATTATCAATTCCTCTGTATTTTTCTATTTGAACTCCTTCTGGTTTAATTCCAGGATCAATGAATAATGCTATATCTGGTCCGATTATTACATCAGCTAAGCCTAATTTTACAATCTCACCCCAAGGCACAACAGTTCTGTCTTGTCTATCAAAAAGGTCCTGGCCTGTTTGGAATCTACCGTCTTTTTCTGGTTTTGCATATGCTTCTCTTGCCCAAGCAGGATAGTATGCTCTTAATTTTGCTTTTTCTGTTTCTGGTAGTTTTTGCCATAATTTTATCAGGGTTTCATCATGCAAAACATTAGGAGGCAATCCTCCTTTATCAGCAACTAAATTTCTTGCTCTTATCCAATCTGCTCTCTGATTTAGCGGATTTATTACTTTTCTTTTTGGAGCTTCTTTATTTACAGCCATATTTTCACCTAAATTTATTATATAATTTATGAAGGAATATATTTAAATACCCATCTTTTGCAACAAACACACATGCTAATAAATTTTCAAAAATTAGATTTTATCTTCCTTTAGCCCCGTCTCTTACTGCCTTAACCATTTCCTTTATTTTTTGAATGCTTCCTTTTCCTTCCTCAAATGCAGTCCCAATCTGGATTGCATCTGCTCCAGCCTTAATTACATTCTTGGCTTGCTCAGGAGTCCTAACCCCTCCAGCAACTGTGTACGGAATATCTATAGAAGAAGAAACAGCCTTAATCATCTCCAAAGGAACATGGCCTTCCTTAGGATTGCTTCCTGTATCTGTAATTACAAAATGGAATCCCATATATTGAGCAGCTAATGCAGCTGCAGCTGCTTTTTGTGGGTCCTTTCTCTTAATTAAATCCACTTCTGCAACCTTTCCAACTGTTCCTCCTGGTTCAACTACTAAATAAGCAACAGAAATAGGCTCTATTCCTAATTTTCCTAAGAATGGAGCTGCTTTAGTTTGTGCTCCGCTTATCCAATAAGGGTTTCTAGAATTCAGGAGACTCATATAATAAGTTGCATCTGCATACCTGGTTAGCCAGCTTATATTTCCTGGGAATAAAACTAATGGAACATTAATTACTTCCTTAATTCTCTTTGCTACTTGATCTAAATGTTCCTGAGAACTTAAGGTACTTCCACCTATAAGAACTAAATCTGCTCCTGCCTCATTTGCATTCTTTGCAGTGAGTACTGCATTATCCAAGCTATGATCATCTGGATCAATTAATGTGAATAAAAGTGCCTTGTTTTTCTCTAGTTTTTCAAGAATATACTTCTCAACTTTTCCAATCATATACTAAACCAACTAAGTAATACCGATTTAAAACCTTTGTATTGCCGTCAATGGTTTAGTATAGACTGATCCGACTTTTTTGTTGGATCAGGATAGTATACTTGCTCCGGATTGTTTTTTTAAAGCTTGGAGATATACACAAGTAGCAATATTTATAAACAGTTTCTAGCATTTTTTAGATGTGAATTAAATGAAAACAAAAACTCAATTACGCTCATTAGAATCCATAGGAGCAAGATCTACCCAGTATTATAGAGATACTCTGGGATTTAGGGCACATAGTTTGGGAGATCCTTCTAAACAAAGAACAGTTCTAATTAACTGTGGATGGGCAAGCGTTCCAGAACTCTACACAAACCTCGCAGAAAGACTCAGTAAAGACGGTCTTGCAGTAGTTATTCTTTCTTTAAGAGGAGTTGGAGAAAATCCTCTTGGAAAATCCACTCCAAGTACTTATATTCAAACTTCAGTTGAGGATTCCTTACACTTACTAAAATCTCTAAATGTTCGGGAATTAATTCTTATGCCCCACAGTACTGGAGCACAAGTAGCACTGAAGCTTATTGATCAATTACCTAGTGAAGTTGTAGTCAAAGGATGTATTCTAAATGCACCTTCTCTTCCAGATACACTTGCAGCATTTCCAACAAAAACTATTCTAAACAAGGTTGGAAAATTAGCAGCAAAAGTATTTCTAAAGATGGTTTCCTTAGGAGTAAAAGAAGACCAGATTAATTGGTTTGCAAAATTCTCTGCAAAACTAGCTACCTGGGTATTTAGATTGTGCAGTCCCCTAATGGTCCTAAATGCATACAAGGAATCAAGAAAATTAAATGCAGAATTTTGGAGAACTGCAACCAAACAATCCAGTGAAACACTTGCAGTTTCTTTAGCTGCACTTGCTAATTGTTCAGGAGAATTAACCTCACAAGTACGAATAGATGCTCCATCTGTATTCATTGGATATGAATTTGATACACTTGTTGATCCAGAGCTAGGAATGAATTCAGCTAGCGGGTATGTTCTAGGCAAGCATTCTCGTGCAATTAAGTTAAGCGGAGCCTGCCATTTTGATCATGAAATACGATTTGCAGAAATTTCAGGAGAAGTTAATCGTATTCTTGGTGATTAATTGGGAAAAGCATCAAGGAGAAAACATATACATGCAGTTAAAACTGGAACTACGCCTCTAGACTTAGTTCGTACCAGACCAACTAATTCACGGGAAATAATACGAAGGATCTCTGAAAGTACAAATTGCCAAGATTGTGCATACTGCTGTAAACATCCAAGAGAATTAATGGTCATGCCAAGTGATCCCCATGTTACTGATGTTGCTAGGGCAATTGTTTCTTGCAGAATCCCAGAAACACATGTTGTTTACGAAGGCGGGGGAATTGTCATTACTTTCCCAGATGGAAAAGGCTGTTTTTTTCTTGAAGATTCCAGCTCATGTAAAATATACGTAACCTCACCCTCCTGTTGTAAATGCTTTCCATTCACTTTTGATAAGGGTACGGTTATGCTTTCCAGGGCAACAAATAAACGACAAAAAATAGCATTCTTAACTACTCACTGTCCTGCAGTTCAGGCTATAAACGATGCTGGTGTGGAGATCGTTCTTGGGAGCGACTTAATTGTTGAGAATTCTACATTAGCAAATCCAATAGGCATTGGTTTTCTTGGAAGATCACTTATCTCTCTTTTGGATCCAGCTCATGAAAAAGATATGATGTTTTGTTCAGAAAGTGGCCTTCCCCCCATTAATCCTTTTTAATACTTCTGATCTCAAGGATATTGCATTTACGATTGTTTAATTCTTGATATCTATAACAATCTCTTCAATTCCTTCTTTTATTTTTCTAGATTTAAACCCTAATTCTTTTTTAGCTTTAGAGCAATCAAATGCCCGATCACTGGAAAGAATTGCAACATGTTCCTGAGTAATCTTTGGCTTACTCTTACTCATACTTGCCTTCATCTCCTCTGCTTGTGCAAAGAGAAGAGCCATAGAAATTGGAACTTTCTTAGTTGGGGCAGGAACCTTAAGCAATTTAGCAGAATAATTTAGGATTTCTTCCTGAGTTTCACTCTCTCCAGAAATTACATAAATTCCTTTTCCTTTTGTAAGTGCATTTTTGATTACCTTTGCAACATCTTCTACATGAACAAAGGAAACCCTATTCTTTCCCTCTCCTAAGATTTGCATCTTTCCTTCCTTAATCATCTTAAGAATTAGGGAATAGTCCTCGAATTCCGGACCATAAATAGTTCCTAATCTCAGAATTACATAGTTTGGATGTTTTTTTACGAACTCTTCAGCAAAGGACTTACTCTTTGCATACGGAGTATCTGGATCTATTGGAGTTTTTTCGCTTGCTGGAATCTCTTTCATTTCTTTTCCATAAATAGAAATAGAGCTTGCGAATATAATTTTTGCATCCTTAGGAGTAGAATTTACAATCCTCTCAGTTAATTTTACATTTACTTCCCAGAGCTCATAGTGGTTTAGGAAATTCATTGAGCCTGCAAGGTGTATAATTACTGTTGCATCCTTTAGGATTTTTTTCAGTTGGGCTTCTGAGAAGTTTGTAACAATCTCATTCTTCAGGCCCTTTTTCTCACGAACCAAGGGAATTGCTCCTGGAACTAGCTTAAGCACTCTCTTTCCTAGCCTTCCACTTGCTCCAGTAATATAAATCATTTTTCCAACAACCTCATTACACGCTTTGATATATACTTAGGACATTTTCCTAGGTATTCTTTAAGAACGTTCGGTCTCATTCCATTCTTTATCTCTTCAAGTACTTCTTTGGAAATTGGTTCTCTAAAATATACTAAATCAATGAGGGTTTTTTCCACATCTGAAACAGGTATCCAAAAATCATAATATCTAATCATCTCAAATCCAAAAAACATTCTTCGGTTTATTCTCCGTACAATATAATTTCTATCCAGAAAAGTTTTCCTTCCATTTCTGATTTTTTTCGGAGTCAGAACCACTGGATTTGTTTCCTGTTCCCATAAATTCCTTAAAGAAAGTGCCTCTTGCAAACCATAATAGAATGGAGAATACGCAAATCCAACAATTTCTATTTCTTCCTTAAAGGTATAAACCCCTCTATTTATTTGCTTCATTCTCCCGCTCTTTAGTAAATTATGTACAAAGACATATGAATAATTCTTGCTTATGTTTTTCCTATTTAAAAAAATTCTAATGTCCTTTATTGTGAATGCAGTTTTCTTGGTAAACTCTTGGAGAAATTCTTTCATATACTTCATTTCGACCACATTCTCTTGAGCTCAGAAACCATTTGTTTGAAAGAGGGAATTGCTCCAGAATAAAGTATTGTTTCCAAATTCTGTTCATCAACTGGTTCAGGCATTTCTCCAAGTAACTCTAATATTCTATCTCTTAATTCATCACTTCGTTCTACTATGTTGCTCAGGTGAAAAATATCATATACATCTCTTATGAATTTTCTGTTTCTATATGCATCAATTTTTTCTAGAAGCAGTTGTTCTGGAGTTAAGGAGAGTATTATTGCAGTTGAGCCATCCATTTTTTCATAATTCTTCGCGTCACCACTTTTTTTTGCTGAAAAATTAAACTCAACCCTTACTTCTACAGTTCCGTTGGTGATTTTTGAGAATATAAGATTATCAGTTTTCTTAAACTTTAAGCTCTTCAGTCCTCTTTCCTTGATCTTATTCAGGAATATTTTTTCAAATTCCTCCTTCTTTTGGATGTAAAAATCAAGATCTTCTGAGAACCTATTTCCGCCATAGCATCTCCAGATAGATGTTCCGCCATGCATCACTGTACCATTTTCTATTTCATATATAATATCAACTAGTTCATCCTGAAGCATTCCTATTTCTACCTGCATTCTCTTCTTGAGTTTGTTTGCTAGTGGAAGTTTCATAGTATTACTATTAAACGAAACTTATAAAAAACTATAAGTTTTGCTAATTAGTTAATTTTTGCTTATCTCGTAAGGGTTAAAACTAGTATTGAATGTTATAAAGATTTCTAATAAGTCGGAAACTTCTTTGGGAGATACCTATTAGCCTGGCCCCATTTTCGGTAGGGTTTTTGCACTAGCGACTATTCCATAGCTTAGGTGCTATCGCCGCGCTAGTCTCCTGTTATTCTCAGAGACGCGCTTTAGTGCTTCGCACAGTAGAGTACGATTTGTCAAAACTCCGGCGCTAGAGCTGCCCTAGTCCTAATATATACATCTGGACGCGCTTTGTTGCTTCCAGAGATTCTACAAAACAAATCTCTGTCTATTTGACATAGTCGAATATCGCGAAGGCAGAGTACTCAACAATACTTACATTCTAATTTATTCTATCCAACCAGTCCTTTTACAATCTTCTCAGGATCAAACTTCTCTATATCCTCATACTTCTGTCCAACAGTTAAGTAGAGAATAGGAAGTCCAGTTGATTTAGAAATAGAAAGAACAACTCCTCCTTTAGGATCACAGTCTACTTTAGTTAAAATTACCCCAGTTAATCCAATTTCTTTATGGAAACTGCTCACTTGGGAAAGTACTGCATTTCCTCCAATACTTTCTCCAATATAAATTTTCAAATCCGGCTTAATTACCCGATCCATTTTCTTTATTTCATTCAAAAGATCCACATTTGTATCCTGCCTTCCAGCTGTATCTATAAGCACTGCATCTATTCCTTTTGCCTTTGCATGGTTTACTGCATCAAATGCTACAGCTGTTGAGTCACTTCCATAAGGCCTTTTAATTACGTGAATTCCAAGCCTTTGCCCATGGATTTCTATTTGCTCAATTGCTGCTGCCCTAAATGTATCTGCAGCTGCAAACACAACTGTGAGCCCCTCATTCTGGAGCATTTTTCCAATTTTTCCAATAGTTGTAGTTTTTCCTGAGCCATTTATCCCTACGAACATAATTTTTACTGGTTTTTCTGATTTTTTTACAAATTCTACTATATCAACTGCATTTTCTTGCTTAATTGTTTCGTAAAGAACTTCTTCCATTGCCAGATTCATTTCCTCAGAGATTTTTCCGCGTTTAATTTTCTTTCCAATAAGTTTTTCCTGAAGTCCAGTTTTTATTTCTTCAGCAACTTCCAATGCAACATCTCCTTCAAGAAGTTCCAGCTCAAATTCCTCAAGCATCTCAGAAACATCACTGCCCTTAATTTCGACTTCCCCAGTAATGAAGCTTTTCAAATGATCAGTAATTCCTAAATTTAGTTTAATCTTCTTCTCTTCAGGAGGTTTAGGTTTCTCTTTGATTGGTTCAACTTTCTTTTCTTCTATTCTGGGAGGTTCAATTATTTTTTTCTCTTCTATTTTCTTTTCCTTATGTACAATCAGTTCAGTTTTTTTCTCAACTATAACTGGTTCTACTTTTCTTTCAACTTTCTTCTCTTTAGGTTTCTCAATTTGTTTAACTGATTCAGGTTTCTTATGCTCAATCTTTTTCTTTTCTATTTGTTCAATTTTCTTAGGTTCTTCTTTTACGCTCTCTTTTTTTACTTCCTCAAGAGCTTCTCTTTCCTTTATTTTCTCCTCCTTTGGATGTTCCTTTTCCTTAGGCTTCTCTAGAGGTTTTTTCTCAATTAGTTTCTCTTTTTCTACTTTTAGAGGAGCAATTTCTTCAATTAGTTCAACTTTTTTTTCTATTTTTCCCTCTACTGGTTCAATTACTTTTTCTTCAATTGGCTCTTCTTTCTCTACAATTTCTTTTGGGGCTTCTTTAGGCTCCTCTTGTTTAGAAATAGTTTCCTCTTTTTTAATGATTTTGTTAATGAAGCTGCTGATTTTATTTTTTAGAAGTCCAAACATTATTCCTGCACCGCAGCACCAGAAGCCCTGAGTTTTTCTTCAATTTCCCTCAGTCTCTGTGCAGTCATCTCATATTCTTTTTGAAGCTTCTCAAGGACTTTTTTGATTGACTCTGATCTTTTAGCAAGCTCCTCCTCTGCTTCTTGTTTGCCCATCTTCATTGAGTAGCCTCCTCCAATAGGAACAACTACTTTATCAGAGGTTACTTTTGTTTCTATAAATGCATTTCCTCCAACAGGAATAAGTGCATCAGTTTCTTTTAATCTGTTAATTGTGGCTTTTGCATTTTCTACATCAAGCATAGTAAGTGTAATTTTCTCCATCTCTCCCTTCATCATCTGGAGCTGTTGGTAATACATCTGCCCCTCGTAATAAAGTCTCTGTTGTTCTTGGTTCATTTTGTTCATTCAACCACTTTTTTTACATTTTTGATTTTTATCCTCTCTCTCCTAAGGTTATTGTTTGAACCGAATAATGCATAAATCTTTTCCCTTGCAGCATTCTCTGTTGCTGCAGCAACCTCTTTTTCAAAAGGCCTTTCCTCCTTCAACTTAATTGTTCCGCTTACAAGAAATCTCATGTTTTCACCTTTAACCAAGGAAGCCAAGTGCCTCCTCTATTCTTCCAGCTTCAAATGCTGTAGTTTCCATTCCAATTACATACGAATGATCGTTAGCAAGTACACCTAAGGATACACAGCCAGCACCCATATTTATTGTTCCTACTCCGCCCTTCACCTTAAGGAACTCCTCCATTACCTGAAGTTCTGTCTCATTTGCTCTGAAGTGTGAGAGAAATCCTTTATTGTTTGCAATGCAACAACTTCCAACAGTCACATGTTCTGCGATCTTCATCGGATGGAGTTCAATTCCAAGCGTATCCCCAATCTTCTTTCGTTCATAATCAGAAATTCTTATGCTGATTATTCCGCCCTTATCATTTACAACAATATTGTTTCCATTAGCATTGTGCAAATCCTTGGAAACATAAACATTCAGTCCAGTTTCCTTTACTTTTTTAATCTCCTCTTCCTCAACAACGTTGGGAAGAATTACCCCATTTGAGTTCATTATAGTATAAATCCCAATGAGATTCGAGTTTGCAATCATAAGGGGAATTGTCCTTGTTTTAAGGTTTTCCTCAATTGCACTTTTGAACTTTTCACTTGCATCCAATGGAACAAGTGTCACTTCATTATTTGTTTCTGCGAACATTCCTATGTAGGAATTTCCTGAGTATGCTGTTTGCTTTCTAATCATTTCTTTTCCTCAGACTTTTTCTCCTTCTTCTCCTCTTTTGGTTTTTCCTCTTTTTTCTCCACTTTTCCTGCTTTTTCAGCTGGTTTTGCTTCAGGAGTTTTCTTTGCATCTTTTTTTGCCTTCTCTTCCTTTTCAGCTTTCTTTTGCTCCTCGGTTTTCTCATCTGGCAGGTATACTTTTGCAATTCCATCCTCTCCAGCAATTGCCTTTACTCTTAATTTTCTCGGAGGTTTTTGAATGCTCCTTGCCCAAATCACATCATTTACCTTCATGCTGAGCCAGACTTCAGGAACCTTCATGTGCCTGCTTACAAATGCCCTGAGAAATTTAACAGCTTTTCTTGCCCTTATCGTATGTTTGTATTTATAGACCTTGACCAACGGAACTGTATAAACATTCTCTTTCATATTTTCACCTAATCCTTATCCTTCTTGTTTATTTTTTGAGTTCTCCATACCCGCTGTTTTGTGTTAGAAACAACATCTCTTTTTGTTCTAATCATTACGAATGTAGGAATCTTTCTATTTTGCCTAGTTTTTTTTGCTAATCTGCTTTTTCTCATTGGACTTTTTTTACCCATTATCTTCACCCAATCTTACTTTCTTACAATCGAAATACTTCCAGAAGAGCCCCGTTCCCCTGCCTTTAAGCT
>Ga0066637_10003398_pt1 | contig 10689 bp, 14 predicted proteins | sample CryGeyCG2014_020_FD_62737 | JGI IMG/M metagenome (GOLD analysis project Ga0066637, IMG submission 62737) | Groundwater microbial communities from aquifer - Crystal Geyser CG08_land_8/20/14_0.20 | ecosystem: Environmental > Aquatic > Deep subsurface > Groundwater | place: USA: Utah: Grand County...
AAAAAGGCAAAAAATGTTTTGGCGGAATAGTTGCTAACACCGAACGGAATTATCGCGGACGCTGGGTTTGTTTTGAGAAAACAAGCAAAGACTTTAAGGATAACTCTTTTGAAAACTGGGTTGATTTGATATTATAATAAAAAATCGGTGGCTCCAGACCGTCCGAAAACTGTCATTTTGAGCCGAAGGCGAAAAATCTCAACTTCGAGAACCTGCATAAACATTGGGATTCTTCATTTCGTTCAGAATGACAAATGGCAAAATTTGGAGTTTTCGGACGGTCTGAAGGCGGGCGGGCGCAAAATAAAAAATGTAGAGAAAACTTTTTTGCTGGGTGGCAAGCGTCAGCGAGCGGCGGCGGGGCGGAGCGTCAGTTTCGTTCAAAAAAGGTTCGCGCATTTTCAAACAAAGGGCACTGTTCTTTACATTATCAAAAGAAATGATTTTGTTTGAGCCGTTTTTTTTGTTTAACGGCGAATTTGTGATATAATGCGATAATTCAAATTTATGGTGAAACAAACAAGAAAAATAAATAATTTGTGTTCTTTTAGCGACCATAAGTATAAAATTTGCGTTTCCGGCGCGGCTGACCTTTTATGCTGTTCGCCCAATATTAAAGAATTGGGCGAGAGGTTGGGCCAGGAGATTGTTAGGCAGAGTTGTATTTTGCTTACCGGCGCTACCACTGGCGTGCCTTATTTGGCTGCCAAGGGCGCTAAAAAGGCCGGCGGGGTAAGTATCGGGTTTTCGCCAGCCGGCAGCAGGCAGGAGCACATTAACACTTATAAATTACCGGTTGATTATTTTGACCTGATTGTTTATACCGGCTTTGATTATGTCGGCCGAAATCTTATTTTAACAAAATCAGCCGATGGCGTGATTATTGTTTGCGGCCGGACAGGCACCCTTAATGAATTTACCATTGCTTTTGAGACGCGCACGCCTGTTGGCGTTTTGCAGGGTTCGGGCGGCACGGCTGATTTAATTGAGCCGGTTTTATCCAAGGGCTATCGGCCCAAAACTAAAATTGTCTATGACACTGACCCTAAAAAATTAGTGGAAAAATTAATTAAGGTCATTGCCGCTGAACAACGTAAAACTCTTCCCAAAGAAAGGTCGGCTATGTAATAATTTTTAATTTCCAATTTTTAAGCTATGGTTGTTAAAAAAAAGCCAGTTAAAAAGTCAGCAATCAAAAAGCCCAAAGATAAGAAAAAGGTCAAGAAGGCGATTGTTAAACCAGCCACCAGTAAACCAGTTATTAGCAAACCAAGCAGACCTATTGGCCAAGTTGTCCATTATTTTGACCATATTAAAGTGGCGGTTGTGAAATTATTCGCGGCCATAGCAGCGGGCGATACCATTAGAATTGTTGGTGGTAAGGAAACTGATTTTGAACAAAAAATACAGTCAATGGAAGTGGACCATCAGAAAATTACTAAAGCCAAAAAAGGTCAAGAAGTGGGCTTAAAAGTAAAAGAGAAAGTGCACGAGGGATACAAGGCTTATAAAGTTTAAAGCACGAAATCAGAAGCACGGATTGCTTGTTAGAAAGACACAAAACACAGAAGACAAAGCACAAACAGAACACAAAACATAACTTTACATAACTTTCAAAACACAAACTAAATCTTTAAATTTGTTTGTGTTTTGTGCTTTGGAGATTGTGTTTTGTTTGTAATTTGTGTTTTGTAATTTGTGCTTTATTATTTCGGATTTCGGATTTATTGTTTACTTATGAACAAAAGCCTGTTGGCCGGCGCTACTTTAGTTGGCACAATCATTGGCGCGGGAGTTTTCGCCATTCCTTATGTTTTTTCCCAGAGCGGAATCCTGCCTTGTTTAATTTATTTTTTGATTTTAGGGCCGGTTTTGATTTTGCTGCATTTGTTTTTTGGCGAGATTATTTTGCGCACCAATGAGGAGCAAAGATTGGTTGGTTATACTCAAAAGTATCTGGGCCGAAAAGCCAGGTTTCTGGTGGCTTTATCTATCTTTGTTGGCATTTTAGGGTCTTTGCTGGTTTATTTGATTTTAGCCGGTGATTTTTTGGGCCTTGTTTTGCCTGATTATTTCTCTCCAGCTCAATACTCAATTTTGCTCTGGGGTCTTTTAACTTTTCTGGTTTTTTTGGGCACTCGTTCAGTTGCCTTGGTAGAATTGATAATGGCCGCGGCCTTTTTATTTGTTGTTTCCATTATTCTTTTGTTTTGTCTGCCTCATTTTCATTTGGCTAACTTGGTTTCAGTGAACTTGCATCGGATTTTTTTGCCTTTCGGTATTTTTTTCTTTAGTTTGGTTGGTTGGTCAGCCATTGGGGAAACAGAAGATATCTTAACTGATAAAAAGAAGCTTAAAACAGTAATTATCGGCTCTTTAAGTTTTTGCGTTTTATTTTATTTTTTGTTTGGTTTAATAATCAGCGGGGTTTCTGGCTCGGGCACAACAGCCGAGGCATTAAAGGGGTTAGTGCCGATTTTAGGTTCTAAAGTAATGATTTTTGGAGCTCTATTCGGGATTTTGGTGGTAGCCACTTCTTTTTTAACCATTGCTAATTATCTTAAGAATACTTTTATTTTTGATTATAAAATGCCCTATTGGTTGGCTTTTGGCTTGGCTTGTTTTGCTCCGTTGCTGTTATTCTTGCTCGGCTTGCGTGATTTCATCGCGATAATTTCTGTGCTTGGCTCGGTTATTGGTGTTATTGAGGGAAGCGCTTTGGTCTTAATCTACAATAAGTCCAGAAGGTTGGGCAACCGCCAGCCCGAGTATTCTTTAAAAATTCCTTTGTTTTTGCTTTATCTTATAATTTTTGTTTTATTGGCTGGCGCTATTGCGCAAATTTTTTACAGTTAAATTGTTTGCTAACGAAAGCAATCTCTAACATGCAAAGCCAAGAAAAAGACAATTTAATTATCGCTCGGCTTTTTCCGCAAGAGAATGTTTTTGAACAGTTAAGAAATATTTGCCGAAAGCATAATATTAAAACCGGGGTTTTTATTTCGGCGGTTGGCCAGTTGAACCGGGCCGAGCTCGGCTTTTTTAGAGAAAAAGGCGATTATTTTCCTCAAAAGTTTGAGAGGCCAATGGAGATTTTAAATATGTCGGGCATTGTTTCTGAAAGCGAAGGCGGCTTTGACTTTCATTTGCACATTTCATTGGGCGGGGCCGATAAATCCGTGATTGGCGGGCATCTTATCTTCGGCATTGTCAATATAACTTTAGAGGTGGCGATTATGAAAACAGACATTGAGGTTAAAAGGGTTATTGAGGAAGAAACGGGATTGAAAGCGTTGAAACTTTAAATCCGAAGCACGAAGCACGAAATCCGAAATAAATTCAAAGCACGAAATTCAAAATTCAAAAAATGAAAAAGTTTAGAATTTAGAAAATTTGAATTTAGATATTGTTTCGAATTTCGATATTCGGATTTCGGATTTTATGGTTCAAAGCAAACAAAAAATAATTGACATACTAAGAAACAATGGGGTTGGTATCCTCCCCACCGACACCATCTATGGTTTGGTTGGTTCGGCTTTGAGTAAAAAAGCAGTTGAAAGAATTTATAAAATAAAAAGAAGAAGCCCCTTAAAGCCATTTATTATTTTGATAGCCGACATTGATGATTTAAAAAAATTTGGAGTTGTGCTTAAGGAGCCGACTGAAAATATTTTACGGAAAATTTGGCCAAACTCAGTGAGCATTATTTTGAGTTGTCCTAAATTAAAAAGTGGTTTGTCCTATTTAAAACCATTAAACAGCACATTAGCTTTTCGTTGTCCTAAAGATAGGTGGCTAAATGTCCTATTACAAAAGACAGGTCCATTAGTGGCCCCAAGCGCTAATCCAGAAGGACTGTCTCCCGTGGAAACCATAAAACAGGCAAAGAAATATTTTGGCGACAAAGTTGATTTTTATGTTAACGCGGGAAACCTTGAAGGTTCGTCTTCCACTTTAATTTCGCTTGAAAATAGAAAGGTTAGGATTTTAAGAAAAGGAAAAGTGAAAATATTATGAAACCAATGCAACACCTTATTTTTTCCGGTATTTTAGGGTTGGGTTTTCTGATTTTTATCCGGCCTTTTTGGGCTGCTTTAATCGCTTTTTCATCCGGTATTTTCATTGACTTAGACCACCTGATTGATTTCTGGGCATTGAAACCGGCCAAGCCATTTAATGTTAAGGATTTTTTACATTCGGAAAAATACAATTGTCAGAAAAAATGGCTTTTTGTGTTTTTGCACAACTGGGAATCAATAATTGGTCTTTGGCTTTGGGCTTATTTTGGACATTGGTCAACCATAGTTACGGCTTTGGCCGCGGGTCTCACTTTGCATTTGATTATGGATATTGCAAACTTGCGCAGCTATAAAATGCATCCGTTTGCCTATTTTTTAATTTTTCGGCTCATAAAGGGTTTTAAGAAAGATGAAATTTGTTATGAAAATAATTGCTGATTTTCACATTCATTCTAAATACTCCCGAGCCACCTCGCCCCAAATGGATTTAGAGAATCTTAATAAAGCCGCTCATATCAAAGGGGTGCAGGTTTTATCAACCGGCGACTTTACCCATCCTGCTTGGTTTAAGGAATTGCAAAGCAAATTAGAGCCGGCTGAAACGGGGCTCTTTAGAATCAAGAATCAAGAATCAGGAATCAAGGATGATGAGATGCGGTTTATCCTGACAACGGAAATTAGTTGTATTTACTCAAAAAACAGCCGAGTGAGAAAAGTGCATATTTTAATCTTTGCCCCGGATTTAGCCACCGTAGAAAAGATTAATACCCGTTTATCCCTTATTGGCAATCTCAAGGCCGATGGCCGGCCGATTTTGGGCTTAGATGCTAAGGAATTGGCTAAAATTGCTTGGCAAGCCAATCCGGAATGCTTCGTGGCGCCTTGTCATGCTTGGACGCCTTGGTTTTCTGTTTTCGGCTCAAAGTCAGGATTTGATTCGTTGGAGGAATGTTTTGAAGAAGAAACCAAAAATATTTTTGCCATTGAGAGCGGTTTAAGCTCAAACCCTATGATGAATTGGCGGATTTCGGCCTTAGATAATGTTAGCATTATAAGTTGTTCGGATGCCCATAGCCCGCAAAAGATTGGCCGCGAGGCCTGTGTCTTTAACACGGAGTTAAACTACCCAGCGATTATTGATGCCATAAAAAGCAAAAACCCTGAAAAATTTTTGTTTACCATTGAATTTTTTCCCGAAGAGGGCAAGTATCATTATGACGGCCATCGGGTTTGCGGTGTGCGGCTATCGCCCGCGGAAACGAAAAAATACCGGGGGTTGTGCCCGGTTTGCGGCTCTGCTTTAACTATTGGGGTTTTGCATCGCGTGGAGGACTTAGCTGACCGGCCAGACGGCTCTATTCCTCATAAGGCAATTCCCTATAAATCATTAGTTCCTTTGGCGGAAATTATTGCGGGTTTTTTGGGAAAGGGCGAAAGCAGCAAGCAGGTGGCGCTAATTTATGATAATTTAATCAAAAAATTTGCTTCAGAACTAAATATTCTTTTAGATATTTCTATTGAGGACTTAAAAAGAGATGAGCCATTTTTGGCCCAAGCCATTGCCTCTATGCGCCAAGGAAAGATTCAAGTTGAGCCCGGTTATGACGGAGTTTATGGTAAGGTCGACATTTTTCCTATGAGCGATAAACCGGATTTTGCCGCACGTCAGCGCTCGCTGTTTTAGAGGTTTTGCATTGGGATTATTTGTGTTATATTGTTATGTTAAAAAATTTAAAAAAAGCAGTCATAAAGATAAAAAGTGAAGAAGAATTGCTGAAATTGATTGATTGGCCGAAGGTTGGTTTTTTGGTTCCGGTAATTATTCAGCATTATCTAACAGGCAATGTTTTAATGTTGGGTTTTATGAATCAAGAGGCATTGCAAAGAACTCTGCAAGAGGGTAAAATAACTTATTATTCAAGAACCCGTCAAACGTTATGGACTAAAGGCGAAACATCGGGTAATTTTCAATTCATTAAGAGTCTTTGGCTTGACTGCGACAACGACACCTTGTTAATAAAAGCAAGACAAATCGGCAAGGTGTGCCATACTGGACACAAGACCTGTTTTTATAAAAAGCTGATTAGGCCCAAAGCATGCGAAATAAATTCTAAATTCTAAATTCTAAACAAATCCAAAATTCTAAACTCAAAATTCAAAATGGTTTTGACTTTTGAATTTTGAGTTTAGAATTTGTTTAGAGATTAGGATTTAGAGTTTAGAGTTTTAAAATATTGGTAAACAATTTGTCAAAGTTGATAAAGTAGCTTGCTCTGTTGCGATTTTCATCAAGTAGAGTAAGCTAATAAAATGAGAGTGTAGAAAAACCCTCGAAAATGTCATTCCGAGCGTTAGTGAGGAATCTCCGATAAGGTAAAAACCGCGCCAGAAAGAGATTCTTCACGGAGTTTACACTGAACGAAGTGAATGTGTTCAGAATGACAAAATATGTTTTTCTCCGTTCTTAAAATATATGCCAACAAAAAATATAAAGAATAAATTACATTTGGGCATTCCAGCTCGGGCTTTAAGGTTTCAGGTTCTGGAGTTGCTGGAAAAAGTTGGATTTGCGGTAAATGTTTCTTCCAGCGGTCATAAGATAACTGTTGACGATCCTGAAATTGAATGTTTTTTTTCTAAAACACAGGAATTGGCTGAATGGGTGCAAAATGGTATGTTAGATGTTGCCATTATTCAGAAGGCCCGGCTTTTAGAGCAGAACATTAAAGCGAAAGAAATTAGCGATTTTAAATTCGGAAACGGGATTTGGGATTATACTAAAGTTGTTGTGGCTGTGCCGCAGGATTCAAAATTTAAGTCAATAAAGGATTTGCAGAACGAAGAAGTATTTTCTCGTTTGCCTAATTTAACTAAAAAGTTTTTTAAACAGCAAGGTATTGCGGTTAATGTGGTTCGCACAACATATCCCGGCGAAGCTAAGGCCGAAATGTTTAAAAAGCCATTGGTTGATTTTACAAACACCGGCCGAACCTTGCGAGAGCACAATCTGCGAATTATCGGAGAAATAATGCAAACATCTCCTCGTTTGATTATGAACAACGAGGCCTTTGAAAATAGTTGGAAGCGCCAGAAAGCCGAAAATTTGGCTTTACTGCTCAAGGCGGCTCGTTCGGCTATGGATATGGTCGGCTTGATGCTTCATGTTAAAGGTGATATAATAGCCGAGCTTTTAAGGATTTTGCCGGCCATGAAAAAGCCCACGGTTACTCAATTGCGCGGCGAAAATATCTTTGATGTTTTAACAGTGCTTGATAAAAAACAAGTCCGTGACTTGTCACCCCGGCTTAAAAAAATCGGCTGCACTGATATTGTGGAGTTTCCTTTAGAAAAAGTTGTCTTTTAATTTTTTTATGGCACCTAAAAATAAACCCCAGATCTGCGGGGGTATTAACTCCGCCCGCAGATCTGGGGTGTGCTTTCGGCGCTCGCTCGGAAAAGCAAAAAACGAAGTTTTTGCTTTTCGCTCGCTCGTTTGAAAATAAGAAAATGAAAGAAAAAAAGTTGACTTTTGGTTTACCAAAGGGCTCTTTGCAGGAAAATTCTTTATTATTTTTACGTAAAGCTGGTTTTACTGTCAATGTGGCGCCTCGGGTTTGTCAGCCCAAGATTGACGACCCGGAAATAAATTGTTTTCTTTTAAGGGCGCAGGAGATTCCTAAGTATGTTTCTTTGGGTAAGTTGGATGCGGGTATAGCGGCCAGCGATTGGATTTTTGAACAGAAAGCCAAGGTGAAAGAGGTTTGTAATTTGGATTTTGCCAAAAAAACCATTGGAAATGTCGCCCGTTGGGTTTTAGCCGTGCCGCGCGATTCTTCAGTTAAAACGGTCTCTAACTTGCAAGGGAAAACCGTGGCTTCAGAAGTGGTAGAAATAACTAAGAACTATTTGAGAAAAAAAGGGGTCAAAGCAAAAGTGGAATTTTCTTGGGGAGCCAGCGAGGCAAAGCCGCCTCTTTTTGCTGACGCCGTAGTTGACATTACTGAAACAGGCGAATCCTTAAGAGTCAATAATTTAAGGGTAATAGACGATGTTTTTGAAAGCAGAACTAAATTCATTGCCAGCCCTCAGGCCTGGAAAGATTCTTGGAAAAGAGAGAAAATTGAAACAATGGCTATGCTAATTGGCGGTTGCGTTAAGAGCCATCAAATGACTAACATTATGGCTCATATCCATAAACAGCAATTAAATGATATTTTGCTCCTTGTGCAAAAATACGGTTTTCCAGCGATTAAGAAAATCGCCGAGACCGATTATTTTTCCGTGTTTTTTCGTTGTCAAAACGGACAAGAGCGGGACTTGATTCCAATATTGAAAAGGGCGGGTTGTCAGGGAATTGTTCAATCAAGAGCTTTCAAGATTGGCTAATCAGCACGAAATGATTAAAATTAAATGAGGGGTCGCAATGTTTTTATTGCAATGAAAAGGTAAGTTGACAGGGGTCAGACCCCCCAAAAACTGCATGCAAGATTTAAAGGGGGTCTGACCCCTGTCAACTTGCATACAGAATAATGAAAAAACATTGCGACCCCTCAATTGAATATGAACGTTAATAAAATTTATTATCTAACAAAACAGGGGTTAGAAAAACTCAAGCAGGACATTGAGGAGTTGAAGAAATTGAGAGAGGTTAGATTGGGCAAAGAAGCCCCGTCGGCTTTTTATTCCGAAGAATTGAACTCGGAATTTGTTTCTTTCCGCGACGATATGGATGCTTTGGATGCGAGATTGGAAGAAATGGAATATGTTTTGAACCACTACGAGATTATTAAGCCGCCCGCTCCCTCAGAACGGGATAGGGTTAAGTTGGGCGCTAAAGTGAGGATAGAAATTGACGGGGCAATTGATGAGTTTATGATGGTGGGCACTTGGGAGGCAAATCCGTCTTTAGGCATGATTTCTAATGAATCGCCGGTGGGGCAGGCCTTAATGAATAAAAAAGCCGGGGAGACCGTTGTTATCAATTCGCCTCTTAAAATTGAATATAAAATTAAAAAAATCACCTATTAAATGGGTCGTTTGTTAAAATCTATTTTGGCAGTTTTGTCGGGTATAATAATCTTTGCAGTGGTGACGGTAAAAGCCGGCTCAGAAAATTTAGGTCGGGCTTTTTCGTTATTGTTTGATTTTCAGGGTTTGCTTTTATTGGCCCTCACTCTAATTGCGGTTTATTTTGGGGTTTGCCGTTTGAAGATTATTTTTAAGTCGTTTGGCGATAATTTGTCAACTAAAGACCTTTTTGCTTTATGGTTGGCTGGTTTTGGCATTGGTTATTTAGCGCCTTTTTCAATCGTTAGCGGAGACGCGGCCAAAGTATATTTTACAAAAAAACATTTTAATTTTTTAACATGGCAAAGAACAATTTCCACTGGTCTTATTGAAAGGATAACCGACGGTACGATTTTTTTTGTTTTTTTGTTTGCGGGCTTGGCTGTTTTCGCGTTTAAGGCAAAAACATCTCTTTATTTAAGCGCCGGCGTTTTAATAATAATCAGCGCTTCGTTGGGCTTGCTGTTATTTTTTTATTTCAAAAGATGGCGCCGCGAAAGCGTTATTATTTGGTTTTTTAAAAAACTCGGGCTCAATCAAAGTAAATTTTTCAATGGACAAAGCACCGATATACTCTTGCGCGCAGAAAAAGAGGTCTTTGGGTTTTGTTCTTGCTCTAAAAAATATTTCTGGCAAGCAATCGGCCTCTCAATCGCCCGACATCTTATGCTTTTTTGCCGGGCGGTTCTGCTGCTCTTTTTTTTGACCGGCCGACTGGGCTTTTTTGAGCCGCTGGCGGTCTTTGGTTTTGCCAATTTGGGCTCAATATCGTCCGTGCCCGCCTCTTTGGGTACCTTGGATTTAAGCGTGGGCTTAGCTTTTAGCGGGCTGGGCTTGAGCTTTAGGCCGGGAACGGTCTTTAGTATGGTTTGGCGGGCGGTTGACTTATTAGTAGGACTCATTGGCATCGGGTTTTCCGTTAAATTCGGTTTTAACTTGCTTGAGAGAAAACTCTTGAGGTTGTTTAGTCCGCGAAGGCAGTGATTTTTCCACAGGAAAGTTTAGAGGGGCTTTACAAATCAACCAGAGTAAGTAATAATTAAAAAATAATGATTTTATGATTTCAAAGGTCGTTTTCTAATTATTTTTTCAATAAATTCAATGCGAAAAATATTGTCTATTTTTATTCTGAGTGTTTTGCTGGTTGGTTTGACTATACCAGTATTGGTTGGGGCGCAGGGTCAAACCGTGCCCGCTGGTTGTTATTTAACTAAAGATGGTGCAAAGTGGTCTAGTACGGCAAGGTGTCCGGACCCTACTGCCGATGGTGCTTTTTGCGATCCCAGTACAGACGAAGGCGCGGATTGCGGTATGTGTTGCTTGTTAAATATTATCTATCTCATTACTGATTGGATTTTCTACATAATGATAATTGCCGTGGTCATTGTTTTTGTGATTGCTGGCGCCTGGTTTATGTTGGCCGGGGGCGATGTGGAAAAAACCGGCAAAGCCAAGGGCTTGATGATTTTGGGCGTGGTTGGCTTGGCTATTGCTCTGCTTGCCAAACTCATTCCTTCGGTGGTCAAACTGCTTGTCGGAATGTAGATTTGGTTGGCTGCTTGCTGATTGTCTGGCGAGGTTTTCTGGGGACAGACCTCTTTAA
>Ga0066637_10003401_pt1 | contig 10688 bp, 7 predicted proteins | sample CryGeyCG2014_020_FD_62737 | JGI IMG/M metagenome (GOLD analysis project Ga0066637, IMG submission 62737) | Groundwater microbial communities from aquifer - Crystal Geyser CG08_land_8/20/14_0.20 | ecosystem: Environmental > Aquatic > Deep subsurface > Groundwater | place: USA: Utah: Grand County...
GGCTACTTCGTTGCTCCTCGTTCACAGACCCCCGGTATGCTCGCTCGTCGCGCCTCGTATCCAACTCAAAACTGCGCCTCCAAATACGCCGGTTATTTTTTAACGGCTCCTTATCTCCGCCGTATCCCGGGATCCCCGGCGGGTTCAGGAAACGACGGGATCCAGAAGTATTCTCTGGGCCATAAAACCCTCGGCGTATTTAACCCTGGCCTGATAACCCCTGAAAATCGCGGCGCTTTTCGCGCTTTCTATGATGGAAAGATTCTTGACCTTGGTTTTGCGCACCTGGGAAAAATGGCATTTAAGCAGTCTGGTCTTGACGTCGAGGACGTCGCCGATGTCCTTGTATATGTTCGGCAGAAAATCCAGGGTCGTGGGCACTTCGTAAAAAAGAAGATTGTTCACGTACCTGGCGGCCGTAACCGCCGCTTTGGCCACGTTGCGGTGATCCTGGTGAGTATCGTTGAAATAATTCACGAAAATAAAATCCGGCTTTATCTTTTTTATGTTCTTCTCTATTTCGTTTATGAGCTCTCTGCCCATGGGCACCTCGGTGTCCCTGAAACCGCCCCAGAAAATCCCCGCCTTGAGTATTTTCGCGGATTCCAGCTGTTCTCTTTTCCTGACGTCGCAGTCCCCTCCGTATTCGCCCCCGGTCATGACCAGGAGATTGATCTGAAAGCCTTTTTTGGAGAGCTTGTAAAGGGTCCCGCCGCAGCCGAATTCCATATCGTCCGGATGGGGGCCTATCGCGAGAATTTTTTTCATAAAACCGCCTTTTTAGCTGTTTTTCCTCTTTTCTCCGTTTCGATTTACGAGTCCCGAATCACGATTCACGGATTTCACTGCCTGGCGCTTTCTATCGCTTCGTTTACCGCGGCGACGTCCACGATATCCGCTTGCCTGGAAAAAGCGGCGAGCAGAGCCATATTGCCTATATTGTTTATCCAGCGCGGGATACCGCCGGAACGCTCATACACAAGGCCGCAGGCGTCCTTATCGAACAACTCGCGGTTCGCGCCGGCCTTTTCGAGCCTGTGTTTCATATAGGAAACCGTGGAATCGCGGTCAAGCGGTTTCAAATCGTAGCTCAAGAATATCCTCTGGGAAAACTGTTTATTGGAATGCAGCCTTTCGCTCAACTCCGTCTGCCCGCTCAGGACCAGCGTCAGGAGGGAGCGGCTCTCCGTCTGGTAGTTAAGAAGAAGCCTCAGTTCCTCGAAAACCTTCTGATCGTCTATATCCTGCGCTTCATCCACCGCCACGACCACGTGTTTCCCGTCCCGGTTGGTATCCTTTAAAAATTTTTCTATCCCCATAAGCACGTCTTCTTTCCTCGCCGGCACTTCATAGCCGGTAAAGCCGTGAAGTATCATTCTCAAAAGCCCCAGGTCGTCCAGACGGGGATTGTTAACCGAGGAAAAAAGATACCCTTTCCGGCGCAGGTCTCTTTCCACGGCCTTGAGCACGAAGGTTTTTCCGGTACCGTAACCGCCGGTAAGCGCGGCGCAGGGCTTCTTTTCTTCTATCGCGTAGGCGAGCCTCGAATAGGCCTCCTTGTGATTTCCGGATTCAAAGAAGAAGTCCGTATCGCAAACGTTTTCGAAAGGCATTTTTGACAGCTTGAAATGTTTTAGATACATAGGGATATTATATTACATTAAAAATCGTCTTTTTCTAAAAGGCCCGGCTCCTCTTAAGGGAAAACAGGGCGACCGAGAGAAAGACCAAATGCGGCAGAAAGCAGCCCAGGAAGGGGCCCAGCACGCCTATCTGGGCCATCCTCTCGGACATAACCGTAAAACTCCAGAAGGAAAAACCGGTAAAGATGGAAACGCCTATATTGAAAACTTTTCCGGAAACCAGCCCCGAAAGCATGATGGCGCACCCTATAAAGACCATAACCAGGCTCGAAAGCGGCTGCGAGAGCCTGGCATTCAGGGCGATAAGCTCCCCGTCCGTTTTTATACCCATCTTTCTCATTTTCGAGATCCTGGAAAGCAGGTCAAAAAAACCGGTCCCGTTATCCACCAGGGCGTCCGCGACCAGCTCGCGCGGCGAAGGAAAGCCGGCTAACCGATAGGTCTCGAAATATCCGGCCTCGACCTCGCCTCCCCGGTACTCCATGACGCTGGGTTTTTTCAGGATCCAAAGCCCCGCCGTTTCGTCCCAGGACATCGCTTCCGCCTTTATTTTTTTCAAAGGCAAACCGCGCCCGCCGTCGTAAAACTCCACCAGAACGCCCCGGAAACCGCCCGCCAGGGGGTTATAGGAGGAATATTTCACAAAAACGTCCTTTATCCTGAAAGAGCCGTTGGAATTCCCCCTGAATCTCCAATTTTTATCCTTCCTGAACTGCTCGTTATAAACGGCCTTGGAGCGCAGATAAGCCGGGGCCGCCGCGAATTCGTTGAAAAGAAAATGCGAAACGGCTATAAGCAGGGAGAAAAAGATAACCGGCTTTATTATGTCGAAGGGCCTGTAGCCGCCGGCCACCAGCGCTTTCCACTGGCCCGTGGACATAAGCTCGCTTATCAGGAAAAGTATGCCGATAAGCGCCGCCAGCGGAACCAGCATGGAAATGAAAAACGGCGTCTGGAAGGCCAAAAACCTGAAAAGCATGCCTACCCCGTCTTCGACCCTGGAAAAAAGGCCGAGCTTTTCGAAAGCCGCCCCAAAGAACATAAAAAGAGAAAAAACCGCAAGAGAGGAAAAGAAAGGCCCGATGAAACCCGAGACGGCGTATTTTCCGAGAGTCTTCATCCGGACACCTCTCCGGCCGTAAAGAGTAAAGAGTGAAGAGTAAGGAGTAAAGGGTAAAGGGGGAAGGGGGAAGAGTAAAGGGTAAAAAGTAAAAAACCAGAAACGGTCAAGGACCTTTTAATTTTCCCGTTTTTTAAAGGTTTTAACCGCCCCTCTATGCCTTCTAACGCTTCCATATCTTCCAATCTTCCGGTCTTCATTTGTTCTCCAGCCTGTATTTCCACAAAAAGACGCCGAAAGCCAGGGTTATGAACAGGGGGACGCCCAGAGCCCACGGGAAAGCCCAGCGGTTCCCGGCGGTGAAGAACTCCGCCAGTATTACCAGCCCGTAATAACAGAATATAGTCAGTATGCTTATAAAAAATCCGAAAGACTTGCTTTCCCTGTCGAAAATAAAGCCGAGGGAGGCGGCCAGAAGAAAAAAAGCCAGCGGCGTCAATGAAAGAAAGATCCTCGAAAAAAGCTCCTGAGCGCATTTGAACGCGTATTCCGGGTTCCCCTCCGTTCGCGTAGCCGCCAGCAGTTCCGGGCTGGTCAGTTCCCGCGGGGGAACGGTTCTGTCTTTATTCTCCTCCACGCTGAAAGGCATGAAAGTCGAATACTTTTCGAAATCCCCCCATACGTAAACCGAATTATTCTCGGTATTGAACTGGGAAAAATTTCCGTTCAGCAGGTCTATTTTGATGCCCTTTTCCTTTATGATCCCGTAGCTCCCTTTCCCGGCCGAGATCGAAATCAGGGAAGGGGGGGTATCCCCCTTTTTCTCCACCTTCCTGGTTAAAAGGACGCCCGCAAGTTCGCCGTCGCGCGAGGCTTTGGCGGCGTATATCGTAAAAGCCGAGATTTTTTCGAAAGTGCCCGAAGAAATGTTTATATTGGTTATCCTGGTGAACATGGTTCTCACGTTTTCCCTGGATTTTTTCAGCCCCGCGGGAGAGATCCAGTTATTGGAGACTAAAAGGAAGAAGCACAGGGCCAGGGAAAAAAAAGAAAGAAAACTGGAGATTTCGCCGTAGGAATACCCGCCGGCCCTGATGGCGGTCAGCTCGCCGTTGGAAGAGATCTCTCCGATGGTAAGCATAACGCTCATAATAAGAGAAAAGGGAACGGAGACCGAAAGTATATTGGGGACCAGGAACAGGAGACTTTTTAAAAGCAGGTAGCCGGAAAAGCCGTTCATTACCCCTTCCTCGTTGACTACCTGTATGAAGCTGGCGATAAGGAAAAGAAAAATAAAAACCGCTATGGAAACCGCGAAATAGCGCAAAAAATACTTAAAAACGTAAAAAGTCACGATTTTGTTTTCAAAATTACGAAACAAATTAATCATATTTAGATTTTATTATATTTATAAGGGCTTTTTTTGTAAAATAATCCCATACTGCGAGGCGGGAGCCGTTAATAAGCGGCGGGCGCCGCCGTTGTATTCCCGGAGGACTCCCCGCCGCGCGGCAACGGAAAGCGCCGAATACTTGCCGGCCGGAAGCCGGGCCTCTCCGCTTGCGGCGTAAAGGAACAAAATAAAATCGTGAAAATTCTGACGCTTTTTCTCCTTCTCTCCCTTCAGCTCCCGGGAATTCTCTCCGCGGGAGAAGAAAAAGATTTTATAAATAAAATCAGGAAAAGCAACGATTTGAAACTGATGGAAAAAACCGAAGGAGACTCTTATTTTTCCGGGGAAGAACCCGGCGGCGGAGAAGAAGACATCACGATAGACCCCGATTCGGGACTGAACTATTCCAAAGAGAACTGGATAAAAACCAGGACGGAAATAGAGGAAGGGCGTTTCGGTAAAAGGCTCCGGGAGGAAACCGCGGAAATAGAGATCTCCACCGTTCAAGCCCCCGTTTCGCCTCCCCCCCAGGTGGAATTTACCGATTCGGGGACTTCTCTTTCGGTAACCGGAAGAAAGCTTATAAGCTTCAATTATACCGGTAAAAAATACCTGAAGGACCAGACCAGCACTTCCAGGCCTAAATCCACGAGCCTCTTCGACATAACCCAGCAGATGCAGGTGAGAATGCAGGGCAAGGTCGGTGAAAAAATAGCCGTGAACGTGGACTATGACGACACCAAGGCGGACAAGCAGGATATTTCGGTCGTCTACCAGGGAGATCCGAACGAGGTGGTCCAGAACGTCTCTTTCGGCGACATAGACCTCTCTCTTCCGGCCACGGAATTCGTTTCCTATAACAAACAGCTTTTCGGCATAAGGGCCGACCTCAGGACCAACCGGCTTAAAATGACCTTTATCGGCTCCAGGACCAAGGGAGAAACCAAAACCAAGCAATTCACCGGGAACACGCAGTTCCAGAGCCTGGACATAGTGGACACCAACTATATACGAAGAAAGTATTATGACATAACTTTCGGAAACACCGCCCGCCTGCCCATAAAATCCGGGACCGAAAAAATTTACCTGGACCAGCAAACCAACGAAACCGTGGACGGCATACTGATCTCCAGCATGACCGCGGACGACCTGGCGGTCAGTACCTCCACTTATACCGGAAGGTTCAAACTGCTTACGGCCGGCGTGGATTACGTCATAGACTACGTAAAAGGGCTGGTCACCTTCAACAGAACCCTTAATTCGCAGGACGTCGTGATAGCGGATTACCGGAACTACGGCGGCGCCAGTCTCGCCTACAATTCTTCGCCGGCGGACGTTGCCGGGACCTCCGGCACCGGCAGGCTCAAGCTCGTTAAAACCCTGAACGACATATACGTCTCCACCGACACCGAGGCCGGCTGGCGGAGAGAAATAAAGACCTATTACTCGATAGGCCAGACCAACATCGTGCGCGACGACGGCAAGGGGAACTTCGGGCTCAAGGTACAGGACCTCAACAGGCAGGAAGTCGGCGCTTCCCTCACCCCGGCGCAGAAATATCCGGACACCATAGACGTGGATTTTGAACAGGGGATTTTCAACCTCCAGTCGCCTTTCGCCTCGGAAACGGACCCTTCGGAACCGGACCCGCAGATCTATTCGGCCAGCCCCGTTTCAAAAAGGGTGATACACATCGAGTATTATTACCGCCTTAAAACTTTCACGCTGGAAGCGGGCATAGTCCTGAATTCGGAAATAATCCGGGTCGACGGTAAAAAGCTGAACAAGAACGAAGAGTACTACATAGATTACGATTCCGGCTTCATAACCTTTTATTATCCGGACCGCATAGGCCAGAACAGCGTAATAGACATAACCTACGACGTTTCCCCTCTGGGAGGGACCAGCAACCAGTCCCTGGTCGGAGGCCGGGTCTCTTACGATCTCTCGGGCAAGCTCTCTCTCGGCAGCACCCTGCTTTACCAGGGCAACGTAAAATCCAACACCACTCCCAACGTGACCGACCTGGCGAACAGCATGCTGGTATACGAAGGAGACGTCCAGCTTAAAAACCTGAACCTCCTGGGCCTCAAGACCAGCCTCAGCGGGGAAATAGCCCAGTCCAAAATAAACCCCAACCTCAACGACTACGCCCTGATAGACAACATGGAAGGCATAAAGCAGGAGGACACGGCGAACCTGGACCACAATTACTGGCAGCCGGCTTCCAACCCCTCGGCTCTGCCTTCCCACCCCTCGGCTTTAAGCTGGACCAGCCAGGACATAAAATCCTCCGAAATAAACCCGAACTCCGCGACCGATTCCACCCAGAAAGTGCTGATCCTTAACTACGACTTTTCGGTTTCCACCGAAATTTCGATAGTCTTCCCCTTTTCCTCCACCGGCCTGGATTTTTCGCAAAAAAACTCCTTCGAACTCATAATAAAAGGCGATTCGGCGACGGGACCCCTGCTGAACCTTCACTTCGGGCAGGTGAACGAAGACTCCGACTCCAGCGGCGGCCAGACCCTCATCTGCTCCAACGGGGTGACAACCTATAACGCTCCCAAAACCGAGGACACCAACTGCGACGGACAACTCTCCAATTCCGAGGATACCGGCTGGCTTTACGCCGCGCCTTCATCCTACGGCTACCCGACGGCCAGATACGGAGCTTCGAACGGGAGGATAGACACGCAGGACCTCAATTCCAACGGCCGCCTGGACTCTCAGGACCTGACCGGGGGCGATTTCGGCTACGTGACCAACACCAAATTCAAGGACAATTCGGACAATAACGCGGAAAAAAACCAGATAGATTTCACCGGCTGGCATACCTGGGTCTACCCCATAGTCATTCCCTCGACCGAAACATATAAATGGGCCGGCATAAAACAAATCAGACTGACCCTGAAAAAAGGCGGGACGACGACCGGCTCCCTGCAAATAGCCCGCGTGGCGGCCGTCGGCAACACCTGGAACGTAAACACCTCGACTACGGCCGGGACCCTTCAGCTTCTGGCGGTCAACAATATAGACAATTCGGATTACAATCCCATCTACAACGCCGGAGGCGAGGCGACCAGCGTTTACAACGACCTTTATGAATCGGCCAGCGCTCAAAAATCGGAAAAGAACCTTAACAACCTTTCGGAACAGGCCCTGGAAATCAATTATTCCGGCTTTGTTTCCGCTTCCGCCGCCTATGTCTACAGGAAATTCAGCAGGGCCGTAGACATCTCCCAGCATCAGGAAATGAGATTCCTGCTCAATAACTCGGCGGTGGACAGCGGCAATTCTTTTTACCTGAAATTCGGCGATGAGAACAACTATTACAAAGCGAGCATCCCCCTCGATTTTACCGGCTGGAGGCTTTACACCATAAGCCAGACGGACCTGACCGGCGACAACATCCCGGACGTCTGGGCCAACGGCGGCAATTATTCCGTTGCCATTTCCACGAAGGGGACTTTCAGTCTCCAGCAGGTGCCGCAGATGATAGCGGGCCTGGAGACCGCGGACGCCGCCGCCCACAACGGGAAAGTCTACCTGAACGAAATACATCTGGCGGAACCGATAACTAAAACCGGCAGCGCGAAAAAAGTGCAGGGCGATTTCGAAATCGCCGGGTTCATGAGTTTCGGCGGCAAATACCGTTTCGTGGACAGAAATTTCCAGACGCCGGTAACGGCAATAACGAACCAGGACAACGAACAGCAGACGGCCTATTTAAACCTGGCCAAGCCCTCCTTTTTCCCGACCAGCTATACGGCTTCCAGACAGATTACCGTGACCCCGAACACCTATCTCACGGGCTCGAACAATCTGGTCAATTCGCTTCAGCAGGGCCGGGTGGAAAAATTCGACGGCACGGCCAGCGGGAACCTGAGCCTCTGGTCTCTGCCGAAATTCGGTCTGAATTACGCTAAAAACCAGACTATCTATCACACCCTCGCCAGGGAGGACAACAGGGATATTTACTCGGCCAATACCAGCTACTCCCTGCCGCTGAAGATCTTTATCATCCCGAAAACGATCGCCCTTAATTATTCCTACACCATGAGCAAGGTAAATTACGACGCCGCGAAGCTTGTAAGCCCCGCAGGGTTTTACAATACGGACGAAAGAACGGAATACTACAGCACCAAGCTCGCTTTTACCCCGTTCGGAGGCGCCAGCTTCAACCCGGGCTACAGCTTAAGCCGCACAAGAGAGCAGAAATTCCAGCTTTCCGACCCTTCGGACAGTCTGAAATACGCGAAAGCCATGCAGCAGACCGTGGAAGCAAATTCAAGCTTCAGGCTGATAAGCTGGTTAAACCCTTCGGCGAATTATTCCATAACGACCATAGAGAATAACAACCTTACGGTCGCTACGGTCACGGTGGCCCAGTCCTCCGCCGTTTTCAACACGGGCGAAATAAAAACGGTGAACAGGACCTCTCAGGGCTCGGTAAACCTCACTCTGAACATGAACGAGATAATGCCGCGCAACAAGCTCCTGCGGTCTTTCGTGGTTTCCTCCAATTACCAGCTTCAGGACGGGGACGTCTGGCAGAATATGGAAAAGAGCTTCGACTCGAGGAAACGCCTGTGGATAAGGGACGGGCTCAAACCCTCCAACCCTTACGCCTCCAAAACCTCGCTTACCACCAGGGACACCTATTCCTCCACCCAGAGATGGCAGCCCTTCGAAGGCTATTCGTTCAAGAACAAGCTCAGCACGCTTTCCACCCTTTCCATAAGCAATAATTACAACCTTTCCTCGCAAAAAACTTTTACCACGGGAACCAGAACCCAGACGGTAAATAAAACCTTCCCGGACCTGATTTTCACGCTTTCCCAGCTGGAAACGCTCTTCAAGGCCCAGAAATGGGCCTATGGCGCCACCATGAACCTCAAGTATTCCAAAAACTCCAACGAGACTAAAACTTCCAGTCTTGAAACCGCCAAAACTTACGGCACCGATCTCAGGTTCAGGCTGCTGAACTACATAGACTCCTCGCTCAGCTACAACTTCAGGACCGGGAACAAAATGGATCTCAAAACCGCTCAAAAGACCTCCCAGACGAAACACCATGACGCGACCCTGCAGGGAACTTTCGACCACAAGAAATTCCGGTTCACGCCGAAAATAGATTTTTCCAAGGATTACGCGGAGGGAACGCTTAAAACGGTTACGCAGGACGTGATACAGATAACTCCGAGCGTCCTGATAAAGACCGACATCCAGGCGCCCAAAGGGCTGAAACTCCCGTTCGCGAAAGACACGGTAATGTTCACGAACAGGATAATCTGGACCAATACGATAAGTTACGCGATAAAAAAATCCCCGATCACCTCCGCCGACAACAACAAGCTGCTCTCCCTGAACTCCGTAGCGGACTATGAGGCCAGCAAAAATTTAAGGGTAAGTTTCAACGCCTCGGTGCAGCGGCTCTGGCATAAATATCTGAAACAGGAAGAATATCTCTCCTACCAGGCCGGCAGCACGGTGACGTTTCAGTTTTAAAAAAAGAGATTAGAGAATAGAGACTAGAGAATAGGGAAGGGAGATTAGCGTAAAACGTGAAGCGGAAAGCGGTCTAAAGCTTGAGGGTTAGAGGGTTTGAAGGTTAGATGGTTAGTTTAATAAGGGAAATTCCTTATAAAAAGCCAAACCTCTAAACCTCCAAACTTCCAACCTTCCTGACATTTTTATCTTTACCTTGCGGGGCTTACAAAGTATGCTATCTACCTGACCTGCTGTTACTATTCCCTGGCGAGCGTATAGCAGGCCACTTCCAGCGCTCCGGCTTTCGTCAAAACTCCCGCCGCTTCGTTAAGAGTGGAGAGAGTGGTCGCCACGTCGTCTACGAGAATTATTTTCTCCCCCTTTATCTTCGACGGCTCCGGACAGCTGAAACTGTCCGCCAGATTCTTCTCTCGCTCTTCCCTGTTGAGGCCGGCCTGGGACCTGGTCTCCCGGCTCTTCAGGAGTCCGTCGCGGCAAAACTTTTTCCCCGTCCCGGCCGCCAGCGCCTCCGCTATAAGTTCGCTCTGGTTAAACCCTCTCTCCGCCGCCTTCTTCACGGAAACCGGGACCGGGACCACCAGGCCATAACCGCCCAGTTCCGGATATTTTCCGATCCTTTCGGCCATGAACTCTCCCAGCCAGCGGGAAAGTTTTTTGTAGCCGTTGTATTTGCAGGCGTGTATAACCGCCCTTATCCGGGGCTCGAACATGACGGCGGACCTGGAAAAAGCGAAACTTTTTTTTCTTTTTTCATGCCGGCAGGAATAACACAGGCTCCCCCCGGAATCCAGTACGGTTCCGCAGGAGGAACAATAGGGAAATCTTATGACTTCGAGGTTTTTAAGGCACTCCCCGCACAAGGGAGGCAGATAATCGTATTTCTGGTCTTTTTTGCAGTAAAGGCAGGTTTTAGGGGCCAGGACATTGAAAAGAAAACCGCAAACACCGGCCGTTTTATCTTTCCACCCCATCCCCCCTCCGTTAACCTGAATTCCTCATCCCATTTCCTTAAACTCTTAAGGGAGGGATAGTCCCCGTGGGACAACCGGGGAATTCAGGGAGTTACCAGTTACCAGTT
>Ga0066637_10003403_pt1 | contig 10683 bp, 9 predicted proteins | sample CryGeyCG2014_020_FD_62737 | JGI IMG/M metagenome (GOLD analysis project Ga0066637, IMG submission 62737) | Groundwater microbial communities from aquifer - Crystal Geyser CG08_land_8/20/14_0.20 | ecosystem: Environmental > Aquatic > Deep subsurface > Groundwater | place: USA: Utah: Grand County...
CCGCTTCCTCGCAGGAAACGGGTTCGTCACTGTTCACTGATGACTGGTTACTGATCACTGTAATTTTCCGGCAGCCAGCAGCATAATACCAACTCGCGCGCCGCCTTGACCTCGTCCATGCGCCCAAAGGGGGTTTTCGTCGGCGCGTCGTGGAGCAGTTCGGGCTGGGCCTTTGCTTCTTCCGCGATCTTGATCAGGGCGTCGGCGAAACGATCCAACGTGTCCTTGTTTTCGGTCTCGGTCGGCTCGATCATCAGCGCTTCGTGGACGATGTGCGGGAAGTAGTTGGTTGGCGGGTGGAAGTCGTAGTCCATCAGGCGCTTGGCAATATCCAGGGCGCGCACATCGCTGCCCTCTACCTTGCCTTCTGCCACGAACTCGTGCATGCAGATGCGGTCGTACGGCACGTGATAGGTCTTGCGCAGGCGCGCCAGCAGATAGTTGGCGTTGAGCACGGCGTACTCGGCGATTTCGCGCAAGCCATCCGGGCCGTGCATGGCGATGTAGGTGAAAGCGCGCACCAGCGCGCCGAACTGTCCGTGAAAGGCTTTGACGCGGCCAATCGTTTTAGCGGGTGTGATGAAGCCGAACAGCGGCGGCTCCTCGTCGCTGCCTTCCTCGACGATGCCGACAATGGGCGCGGGAAGGAAATCGGCCAGATGCGCGGCGACTCCCACCGGACCCGAACCCGGGCCGCCGCCTCCGTGCGGGACTGCAAACGTCTTGTGCAGGTTGAAGTGCATCACGTCGAAGCCCACGTCAGCGGGACGGAGGATGCCCAGCAGGGCATTCAGGTTGGCGCCGTCGCCGTACATCAGGCCGCCGCAGTCGTGGACGATCTTGACCACTTCTTCGATGTGTTCATCGAACAGGCCGAGCGTGTTCGGGTTGGTCAGCATCAGGCCGACGACGGTCTCGTCGCAGGCGGACCTCAGGGCGGCCAGGTCCACGTTGCCGCGCGCGTCGGACGGGATTTGCATGACCTGCAGGCCGCTCATGGCGGAGGAGGCCGGATTTGTCCCGTGCGCCGCGTCGGGGATGAGCATCTTGACGCGCTTGGCATCGCGGCGGGCTTTGTGATAGGCGCGCATGATCAGTACGCCGGTCAGTTCGCCGTGCGCACCGGCCGCCGGCTGGAGCGTCACGGCTGCAAAGCCGCTGATTTCTTTCAGCCATTCCTGCAAGGTGAACATCAGCGCCAGGTTGCCCTGCACGGTTTCGATAGGCTGGAGCGGATGGGTGGCGGTGAAGCCCGGCAGGCGGCAGGTATCTTCGTTGATCTTCGGGTTGTATTTCATCGTGCAGGAGCCGAGCGGGTAGAAGCCGCCGTCCACGCTGTAGTTGAATTGGCTGAGGCGCATGTAGTGACGGACGACGTCCACCTCGGCCAGTTCGGGCAGGGGCAGGTCCGCTCTCAGCAGAGATTCAGGCAATTCGGCGCGCGGCACGTCCGGGTCCGGGAAAGAGACGCCGACGCGTCCGGGCGAGGATAAGTCGAAAAGGGTCGGTTCGACGATTTTCGCGTTGAGCGAAGCGTCGCCCTGAGCTTGCCGAAGGGTCGAGGAATCAGTCATGTTCCACCTCCGAAAGGACTTCGACCAGGGCGTCAATTTCTTCTTTGCTGTTCATCTCGGTGACAGCGATGAGCAGGTGATTGTTGAGGGCGGGGTAATCCTGGCCGAGGTCGTAGCCGCCCAGGATGCCGTGTTCGAGCAGGTGTTCGTTGATCTCAGCGGCGGGCTGCGGGCAGCGCAGGACGAATTCGTGGAAGAAGGGGGCGGGGAACTGCAGGCCGTACCCTTTGATTTTGCCCAGTTGGTCAGCGGCGTAGTGGGCGCGCTGGTAGCACAGTTCGGCTACCTGGCGCAGGCCGCGCTTGCCGACCAGGCTCAGGTAGACGGCGGCGGCCAGCGCCATCAGCCCCTGGTTGGAGCAGATGTTGGAGGTGGCGCGCTCGCGTTTGATGTGCTGTTCGCGGGCGGTGAGCGTGAGAACGTAGGCGCGTTGGCCGCGATTGTCAATGGTCTCGCCGACCAGTCGTCCAGCCATCTTGTGGATGTACTGCTTGCGGGTGGTGAAGAACCCGAGGTAGGGGCCGCCGTACGCAAGCGGAATACCCAGCGGCTGGCCTTCGCCGACGACGATGTCCGCGCCCATCTCGCCGGGCGTTTTGAGCAGCGCCAGGGCGGTGGGGTTGGCGGCGACGCAGACCAGCGTGCCCTGGGCATGTGCGGCCTCGATGAGGCTGGTGTAATCGTAGATGCGTCCGAAGAAATCGGGATACTGGACGATGACGAGGGCGGTGTTGGCGTCAATCAAAGAGATTAGAGAATCGAGATTAGAGATTAGTACATCAGAAGGGTCGTCGCCGGTCAATTGCAGCCCCATGCCTTGCGCATACGTGCGCAGGGTCTCTCGATATTGAGGGTGGACGGCCGGCGAGATGACCACCTTCGTCCGCTTGCCGCGGAACTGGGCGTAAGCCATGCTGACGGCTTCGGCGACGGCGGTGGCGCCGTCGTAGTGCGAGGCGTTGGAGACCTCCATGCCGGTCAGGGCGCACATCAGCGATTGGTATTCGAAGATGGCTTGCAGTGTGCCCTGCGAGATTTCCGGTTGATAGGGGGTGTAGGCGGTGTAGAACTCGCCGCGCCGCAGGATGTGATCCACGACGGAGGGGATGTAGTGATTGTACGCGCCCGCGCCGAGGAAGGAAACCAGGTCGCCGCGCAAGTTTTCGTTGCTGGCGGCCAGTTCTTCGAGTTCAGCGGCGGCCTCCATCTCGGTCAGGGCAGGCGGAAGGTCGAGCTTGGGAAAGCGGTGCTTCTTTGGAACGTCCCGGAACAGTTCCTCCGTGCTTTTGACGCCGATGGCTGCCAGCATCGCCTCTCGTTCTTTGGGACTTATTGGGATATAGTTCATAGTAGTTTCCTTGTTCTGTCTAATGCGCCCGCTCTTCGCAATATTTCTGATACGCGGCCGCGTCCATCAGATCGAAGGCATCGCCGCCCTCGATTTGGACCATCCAACCCTTGCCGTAGGGGTCCTTGTTTAGAATTTCAGGCGTGTTCGCCAGTCCCTCGTTGACGGCGGTGACTTTGCCGCTGGCTGAGGCGTACGCCTCCGCGGCGGCTTTGACCGACTCGACCGAGGCGATGGCTTTGCCCGCTTCGATGGCGTCGCCGACTTCGACGAGGATTTCGACGAAGACAATATCGGAGAGTTGGCTTTGGGCGTAATCGCTCAGGCCCATCTTACCACTGAGCGGGTCGAACCATTCATCGGTTTTGGTGTATTTGAGATTGGTGGGGATATTCATCTTGTGTCTCCTCGAAGGACAATTTTGGTGAAAGCAAAAGGGCGCACGTGGATAGAGCGTGCGCCCTCTGTTATTTGCACCTGAGAGATTCGCCGGTTAGTTTTGTAGTTACTTAGTTTTGTAGTTGCATAGTTGCGTGGTTGCGAAGTTCACGATGTTCAACTACCCAACTATCAAACTACCCAACTACCAAACTAACCCGGATTGCCCCGTCGGTGTCACGTTCACGTGACTTTCCAGAGGAAACCGGTGCAGGGTCCTTTTACCTGAGAGTTTCGCCCGGTCTTGCCAGTTTCCGGGCTTGCCCCTTCGGTGCTCGTTATCAGACCTGACATGTCTCATCCGTGCCATTGCTTTCTTCGATCTCCGCGTGGACAATGGTCATGATCAACCAGCCTTTCGCGGAGACATGTCAGGTCTTAAAGAGTCTCTTCCCTGTTGCCGTTCAATTGTTAGTTACATTCTACGGCTTAGAGAGGCAGGAGTCAAGAGGAAAATCGTCAGTCCTCGGGCATACAAAGTGACCGACCTCTCACGAAGCCGGTCAGCGGTTGAATTATCCGGTCAGGGTGCCGCGTACCCAGTCGCCGACCAGCCAGTATTTGAAATCCTGCCCCTGGCTGCACTGAATGCCTCCAATGACGCCGTAGATGAGCGCTCCCAGCGGCATGAGCAGGAAAACGGGTGTCAGCAGGAGGGCAATCGGGATGAGCAGAATGCCGACGATCAGCGCCGAAAGGACGCCGGTCACGGCCCACATCAAGCCGATCAAGACGCCCGCCCCGCCCCACCAGATCAACTGGAAGATGAACGACTGGAGGGAATGATAAGCAACGTACCTCGAACGGTCTTTGTAGATCAAATAGATCAGCAGAGCAACGACCGGGCCAAGAAAGCCTGTGATCAGGTTGGTCAGTACGCTGAGATGAGCCATCAGCGCCCAGGTGCGCTCGTCGCCGGGTGAGAGCGGCTGGGGAGGGACGTACGACGTCGGCGGAGCAGGGGGGAGCGGATGCGGGGGCGGTGAGACTGATTCGGCCGGAGCCGCCGGTGCGACAGGCTCGACCGGTTCGGCGGGCGGAGTGGATTTCTTTGCAGGCATGGCATTCTCCTAAATATCGTAGAAAATTGTGATCGAGTAAATCTATCAGAATATAACGATTTATGCGGGAATACGTTGCAAGGCATTAAACCCAAGAAGCCCGCCCTCAGGCAGGCTTCTCAAAGTGGATGGGTAGGGGTTATGCCCAGCCCTGTTTCTTGACGAAATCGGTGATCACGGGGATGTTGACGTACTCGCCTTTGTAGGCTTTGATGCCCCAGTAGATATCTAGAGCAACACCAACCAAGCCGAGGCAAGCGCCGATGACTACAAAACTCAAAACAAAAGTCAATACCCACAGGACGACCCCCCACGCTAGCGCCTGGGCGTTGTGAGCGCGAATGAACGGGCGATTTTTCTTATCCTCCATTAGCAGCAAGATGATGGGGACGATAGGGGTGAAGAGATAGGCCAGCAAAGTCCACAGCTTATCGTCACTGGTGATGTCGGGATTAATGGGTTGTTGAGTCATTTGTTCCTCCTTGGGATAAAGTTCATGGGATTTAGCGTTATTGTACAACCAAATTGGATAAAAGGCAACTGATTTTTCCAAGCATTTATTGACGCCTACTTTCAGCCATGATATGATTATAGCTTGTGATTTAGCACTCTTGCTTATAGAGTGCTAAATTTTCGAGATGAGATGGACGAACTGACCGAACGCCAGAAACTGATCCTCACCCTGGTGGTGCGCGACTATATCGAGACCGCGAAGCCGGTCGGCTCGAAGATTCTCATCGAGCATTACAAGCTGGACATGAGCTCGGCCACCATCCGGAACGAGATGGCCGCGCTGACCGAGGCCGGCTACCTGCGCCAGCCGCACACCTCCGCCGGGCGCGTCCCGACTGAGGAAGGCTACCGTTATTTCGTCACCCATTTCGTCTACCAGACCGACCTGCCGAATGCCACACGGGACACGATCACGCACCAGTTCTACCAGGCGCGGCAAGACGTGGAGCAATGGATGCACCTGGCGGCATCCATTCTGGCGCACCAATCACGCGCCGCCTCGCTCATCACCGCGCCGCATGCCTCGAGAGCGCGCTATAAGCATCTCGAATTGATCTCCACTCAGGGCCGACAGGTGCTGATGGTGCTGGTGCTGGTCGGCGGGGAAGTGAGCCAACAGATCCTTACCCTGGCCGAGCCGGTCTCGCAGGATCAACTCAGCGACGCTGCCAACCGCCTCAACCAGGTTTGCCAAAGCCGAACGACGGAGGAATTGGCTAGCCTCACCTTGAGCGGAGACGCGTTGGAGAAGGACATCCTGACCCTCGTCATGCAGGATATGAATCGCGGCGAGCAGCGCGTCTCCGGTGAGATCTACCTGGATGGTCTGACCAACGTTCTTTCCGAGCCGGAATTCATCGAGTCGGATGATGCCCGGCGAGCCATCCGGCTGTTCGAGGAGCGCTCCCTGCTCCAGGATTTGCTGGCGCGCACGATGGTCAACAGTCACGTGGGCGGGGTGCAGGTCCTCATCGGCGGCGAAGGCGAATGGGAAGAGCTGAAGCAATGTTCGGTCGTCCTGGCTCGCTACGGCATCCCAGGGATGGCGACTGGCGCGCTGGGCGTTTTCGGCCCGATGCGCATGCCGTACACGCGCACCATTCCCACCGTCCGCTTTATGGCTGACCTGTTGAGCGGACTGGTCTCTGAGACTATGGTTGGAGATGAATCACAACAATGAGCAATAAAAAGACACGACAAGACATCGAACCCGAAAACCAAGAATCGCTTGAGACCCCAGCGGAAATCCCGGCTGAACCTTCTCTTGAGGCAGAGGCAGGCCAGACCGTTTCGCTGGAGGAGTTCGAGGCGCTGAAAAAGCAGCTCGAAGAAAACCAGGCGCAGGCCGCCGAGTACAAGGACGGCTGGCAGCGCGCCGTGGCCGATTTCCAGAACTACCGGAAGCGCGTCGAACGCGAGAACGGCGAGGTTTACCAGAATGCCCTGGCAGGGATCATCAAGCGTTACCTGCCAATCCTGGACGATCTCGAGCGCGCCTTGCAATCCCGCCCCGCTGACCTGGCCTGGGTGGAGGGCATCGAATTGATCTATCGCAAGCTCCAGGCCATCCTGGAGGCCGAGGGCGTGAAACGGATCGAGGCCGAGGGGAACGTGTTCGACCCGAACCTGCACGAGGCCATTTCGCAGGAGCCGGCCGAGGGTCAGGAAAGCGGACGGGTGATCGCGGTCGTTCAAAATGGATACATGCTCGGCGAGCGGGTCATCCGTCCGGCAATGGTGAGAGTCGCGCAGTAACGTCAAATGTCAAATGTCAAATGTCAAAGGTCTAATGTCTGACCTTCGACCTTCGACATTTGACCTTATTTGACCCTACGAGGAGTAATCATGTCTAAAATTATTGGAATCGACCTGGGCACAACCAACTCCGTCGGCGCGGTGATGATGGGGGCTGAACCGGTCGTCATCCCTTCCGCGGAAGGAGAACGGCTGGTCCCCTCGGTGGTGGCGGTCAACAAGAACCACGAACGGCTGGTGGGACGTGTGGCGCGCAACCAGGCCATCATCAATTCGGAAAATACGATCTTTTCGATCAAGCGCTTCATGGGGCGCAAGTATGAGGATCCAGAAGTGCAGCGCACCCTGCCGCGCATTCCTTACACTGCCATGCCAGCCGAAAATGGCGACATGCGCGTCATGCTGGATGGCAAGGAATACTCCCCGCCCGAGGTCTCGGCCATGATCCTGGCCAAGATCAAGCGCGACGCCGAAGCGTATCTGGGTGAGATAATCACGCAGGCGGTCATCACCGTCCCGGCTTATTTCAACGATGCGCAGCGCAATGCCACCAAGGACGCCGGCCGGATCGCCGGTCTGGACGTACTGCGCATCATCAACGAGCCGACCGCCTCCTCGCTGGCCTACGGTCTGGACAAGAAAAAGAACGAGATCATCGCCGTCTATGACCTGGGCGGCGGCACGTTCGACATCTCGATCCTGGACGTCGGCGAAGGCGTCTTCCAGGTGCGTTCGACCAGCGGCGATACCTTCCTGGGCGGCGACGATTTCGATCAGCGCCTCATAGATTACTTCGTTGGCGAATTCAAGAAGGATAACGGCATTGATTTGCGCCAGGATAAGCAATCCCTCCAGCGTCTGAAGGAGGCGGCCGAGAAAGCCAAGATCGAGCTTTCCACCATGATGCAGACCGAGATCAACCTGCCGTATATCACGGCGGACGCCTCCGGCCCGAAGCATTTGGTGATGACCCTGACGCGCGCCAAGCTCGAGCAGTTGACCGGTGATCTGGTCGAACGGACGCTGGGCCCGGTCCGCCAGGCATTGGCGGACGCGGGCCTGAATCCGGGCGATGTGAACGAGGTGGTCATGGTCGGCGGCATGACGCGCATGCCCGCCGTGCAAGAGTCCGTGCGCCGCATGTTCGCCAAAGAGCCGCACAAGGGCGTCAACCCGGACGAGGTGGTGGCGGTCGGCGCGGCAATCCAGGCGGGCGTCCTGAGCGGGGAAGTGAAAGACATCCTGCTGCTCGACGTTACCCCGCTGACGCTCTCCATCGAGACCCTAGGCAGTGTGGCTACGCCGCAAATCGAGCGCAACACGACCATCCCAACCCGCAAGAGCCAGGTCTTCTCCACTGCCAGTGACAGCCAGACGCAGGTGGAGATCCACGTCTTGCAGGGCGAGCGCCCGATGGCGGTGGATAACAAGTCGCTGGGCAAGTTCATCCTGGACGGCATCCCGCCAGCCCCGCGCGGCATTCCGCAAATCGAGGTGACCTTCGACATTGACGCCAACGGTATCCTGAAAGTCACCGCGCAGGATAAGGCGACGGCGCGCTCCCAGCACATTACCATCACGGCTTCCTCCGGTTTGGCGAAGGAAGAAGTCGAGAAGATGCGCAAGGAGGCGGAGGCTCACGCCGAGGAAGATAAGAAACGCCGCGATTTGATGGATGCCAGGAATACCGCTGACGCTTCCATCTACGGCGCGGAAAAAGCGTTGAGCGAATTGGGCGACAAGGTCCCAGACGAGATAAAAGCCAACGTACGCGCCGCAGTGGACGAGGTCAAGAAAGTGAAGGATGGCGAGGACGAGCAGGCCATCCGCAAGGCGGTGGATACCCTCAGTCAGGCCGTCCAAACGATCGGCGCGGCCGTCTATCAGCAGCAAACGCCTCCGCCCGGACCTGAAGCCGGTTCCGCTGAACCCGGGCCGGATGCCGGTCCCGACGTGGTGGATGGCGAAGTAAAGGAATAAACGAGTCAAAAGTCGAAGGTCGAATGTCTGACCTTTGACTTTTGACCTTCGACTTATTATGAGCAACCGCGACTTTTACGAAATCCTCGGTGTGGGGCGGAACGCAACGAACGACGAGATCAAGGCCGCCTTCCGCAAGCTGGCGCGCCAGTACCACCCGGACGTGAGCAAGGAGCCGGATGCCGAGGAGAAATTCAAGGAGATTAACGAGGCCTACGGCGTGCTTTCGGACGCGGACAAGCGCGCCCGCTATGACCAGTTCGGCCGCGCTGGGCTGGGCAATATCAACGGCATGCCCGATTACGCCACCATGGACTTTGGCGACATCTTCGAGGAGCTGTTCGGCAGCTTCGGGTTCGGCATGGGCGGCGGCAGTCGCTCGCGGCGGCCGCGGCGCGGGCGCGATCTGCAATACCAGGTCGCCTTGACCTTCGAGGAAGCCGTCTTTGGCGTCGAGAAAGAAGTCGAGGTGACTCGCAACGAGGTGTGCAGCACCTGTCGCGGCTCCGGCGCGGAGCCGGGCAGCAGTCCGCAGCGCTGCCCCACCTGCGGCGGACGGGGCGAAGTCCGCCAGGTGCGCCAAACCATCTTCGGCTCGATGATGCAATCCTCCACCTGCCCGGCGTGCAACGGGCGCGGCGAAGTGATCACCACGCCGTGCCATACCTGCCGGGGCGGGGGGTTGGAGCGCAAGACGGTCAAGAAGGTCGTGCCGATCCCGGCGGGCGTGGATGCGGGCACGCAGATCCGCCTGGCCGGTGAAGGCGAGCCGGGAGCGAACGGCGGGCCGCAGGGCAACCTGTACTTGGTTGTCACGGTCCAAGCCCATAAGTTCTTCAAGCGGCGTGAGAACGATATTCTCTTGAACCTGAATATCAACATCGCGCAGGCTGTGCTGGGCGCGCAGATCGAAGTCCCCTCAGTGGACGGGGCGGAAAAGTTGAACATCCCGGCTGGCACCCAGCCGGGCAAGGTTTTCACCCTGAAAGGCAAAGGTGTGCCTTATCTGCGCAAAAATGGGCGCGGCGACCAGTTGGTGATCGTCAACGTGGAAGTCCCGAACAGGCTGACGAAGGAGCAGCGCGCCCTGTTCGAGCAACTGTCTGCCACGCTGGGAACGACGCCCATGCCGAAGGAGAAGGGATTTTTGGATTGGCTGAATGAGGCGCTGGGGGGGTAGTGATCAGTTTTCAGTGATCAGTTATCAGTGGTATTATTCTCCCGACTGAAGACTGATCACTGATCACTGATTACTATGAACTCCTGGCTCGAAGTCTCCCTCACTGTGGACGGCGAACTGGCCGAAGCCGTGGCCGAGGTGCTGGCGCGCTTCGCGCCGGGCGGCGTGGCCGTGGAAAGCGGGGTAGCTTACCGCCACGATGAGGACGAAGGCACTCCCAGCGGAGCGGTGTGCGTGCGCGCCTATCTGCCCATGGACGAAAAAACCGAAGAAACGCGCCATAAACTGGAGGAGGCGCTCTATTACCTGGGTATGATCCAACCCCTGCCCGCTCCGGTCTTCGAGCCGATTGCTGACCAGAATTGGATGGAGGCCTGGAAAGAGCACTACCAGCCCATCCCGATTAGCAAGCGCCTGATCATTGTCCCGGCCTGGCTGGAATCGCCGGATGAGAAACGCATTCCGATCAAGATTGACCCTGGCATGGCGTTCGGCACCGGAACACATCCCACCACTCAACTCTGCCTGGAATTACTCGAAAATCTCTTCGAGGCTAACTCGCCACTCGTCACTCGTCCCACGTCACTTATTGACATCGGTTGTGGTTCTGGCATCCTCTCCATCGCAGCCTTGAAACTCGGTGCAAACTTTGCCCTCGGCGTAGACACTGACGGGGCGGCAGTCAAGGCTTCGCGCGAAAACGCGGAGGCCAACGACATTGCAGCGGGGCGGTTCACGCTCGGGGTCGGGTCGGTGCCGGAAATCTTGGAAGGCAGGTTTGGGGTTCGGAGTGCACCGTTGGTGCTGGCGAATATCCTGGCGCCGGTTATCATC
>Ga0066637_10003405_pt1 | contig 10681 bp, 13 predicted proteins | sample CryGeyCG2014_020_FD_62737 | JGI IMG/M metagenome (GOLD analysis project Ga0066637, IMG submission 62737) | Groundwater microbial communities from aquifer - Crystal Geyser CG08_land_8/20/14_0.20 | ecosystem: Environmental > Aquatic > Deep subsurface > Groundwater | place: USA: Utah: Grand County...
TATCCCTGTAAATTGCATTATATAATATGGAATATAAAACCAGAGCAAACCACAAAATTCAGAAGGATTAACCCTGCACCAAATTTGAGTAAAAATATAACTTACAATCACAATTCCTAGTCCAATTAACCCACCTTTTAACCAAGCTTTCATTTCTTCAACCTCATTTTTCTTCAAGACATTCTCCATCAGTCCAATAAGTTACTTTATCATTAACACAAGCGTCACAATAATTTGAATAAGTTTTACAATTAAAGGCTGAACAAGGAGCTTGTATACACCTGATACCAGTATCGGCACAACCACAAACAGGTTCGTAAACCGCTGGGCAATCCGCATTTCTTTGATTTTCAGAACATAAATTCAAATTTACTTCTTTTTTCAGGAATATACTAATATAACTAAAATATAGGGCTATGGCTATTATCACTACAGCAAACACTACAACAATCCACTGATTCTTTTTCTTCACTCTAATTTTACCGATTATAAAGCTGATAAATATTCCAATAATAAAACCTCCAACTAAAAAGATTATGGCAACAGAAAATAAAATTATTAGATTACTTGCCCCCAAGAATCCACTAATAAAAGTAGCTAATAAGAATATTAAAAATATTCCAATTCCAATCAACCCCCCTTTTAACCACGCTTTCATTTTTTCCTCGTGTTGATGACTACATATAAATCAACTAAAAAACCTCCTATGCCTATTAAGAGTAAGACTATACTCAGAATACTTACTTCTTTGAACAATAAAATAATTGCATAAATCATTACATATAGAAAAGCTATAACTCCCAATCTGTCTATTTTAGATGCAAATTTTTCGATTTTCATTTCAATAATACTCCATGCTATTCAAAACATCTTCTACTGCAATCTTATTCACGCTGATAACCCTATCCCCACCCCCGCTATAGACTAATAAATCTTTTTTGTCTAAGCTTAAAACAACTCCTGTCGGGAAAATTACTCTATCAACAAACCCATTTATCTCATAATCTCTTTCAGGTTTGATAAGAGGGTTATTCTTTTTTGATCTTGCGAGTATTTTTTCTGGATTTTTTAAATCTAATAATACTGCTCCGGCGCAATATGGGCGGTGTTTTCCACTCCCCCTGACTCCATGATAAATCAAAAGCCATCCTTTTTCTGTTTTTATTGGAGGAGCTCCTGCACCAAGCCTTTCAGAGTCCCATGACATGCGTCTTGGCAAAATAATGCTTTTTTCTTCACCCCAATGAATCAAGTCAGAAGAATGAGAAATCCAGATAGATGGCTTGCTGAATTTAAAAAATCCCTCTGGCCTGTGCAATGCTATATAATCACCATTTATCTTCTCTGGAAACACTACAACATCTTTATTTTGCTCTCTGAATATTATTCCCCTTCTTTTCCATTTTGTTAAATTGTCAGACATTGCAAGAGAGGTTGAAACTCCTTCGTTCAGCGAAACAGAAACATAAGTCATTATATATCTCCCGCCTATTTTTACAATTCTTGGGTCCTCTACACCATAATCTCCGTCATTTTTTAGCCCGGTAAAAATTGGCTTTTGTTCAATTTTTTCTACATAAAATCCATTTTTGTCTAAAACAACCCTTCTAAAATGAGAGATATTCAAAAGCCTACAAAATTTTCTTTTCAAATATAAAAGATTTCCTTTTTTTATTATTTTTTCTGTTTTAGGGACAATAACTGTTTTTAATTTTCCCCCACGTGTGAATACTGGGCAGGTGAGATTCCCTTTTTCTGGCGGAGAGCTTTCTGCTATTCTAACATATAACATTACTTTTTTATTAGGCAGTCTTATAGCAGCGGGATTTAACACCCCATCTATAGTCCAATTTTTCAAAGATGGCTTGAAATCTTCTGGCCTTAAAAGCAATTTGTCTTCAATTTTCATTTTAGTTTTGCCCTCTTTTTACTTTTTCTGTTTTTAAACAAACGGACAGCTAGCCCTACAAGCAATAGAACAACTATTAAAGAAATAATAATAGTTATATAATCTTTACGATTAATGCTTTTTTTAGAAATATCTTCATTATCTGAAATAAATTGATAGTTTAATTGTTTACAACATTCTGAAAAGTTATTACTGGTCTGAACACCCTCTTTAATAGTGCAATTTCCAACACTAGTTATATAAGTTAGAGAACCAGTTTCTTTATTATAACTCTTATCCCAATAAAATTCAAATCCTTCTGGCAATTTATTTTGAGAAAATTCATCACCCGGCCAAAAATTAATATATTGTTTTGTTTTATGATTTAATGCAAAACCCCAAGGAGCTGGAGCAGCATTTACGAAATTAATCACAAATAATACTATTGATAGTTTAATCAATCCTCCTTTTAACCACGCGTTCATTTCAACTTCATCTTCAACAATTTATTTTTTGCGCCAAAATACTTGATAACAGATTCGCTTTCTCGCAAGCCAAGTGCCATGCTATAAGGTATGCTTCTGCCTGCAATCTTGCCGGCAACAAAGCCAGATGCAAAAGCATCTCCTGCACCTGTTCTTTCAACAACCTTAACTTTATGAGGCTTTAGAAAATACTTCTTTTTTCCGTCGTAACAGCTTATCAGCTTGTCTTTGTCTGTTATAACTGCTATACCTTTTCTTACAATTAGTTTATGCAGGTTCTCAAGCAAATTTTCTTTTTTTCTTGTGAGTGTTTGAGCTTCTTCTTTATTTAAAATTAAAATATCTGTTAATTTTAACAGCGAAGACAAATTTCCTTTTTTAATTAGATACATACTGGGATTAAAAGCAAGCTTTGTGTTTCTTTTAGTTTTTAAAATTCTTATTAATTGCTTCTGTGTTTCTAAGCTTTTTCCAAGCAACGATGAGTAATAAAGCCAATTTGTTTTTAGCTTTCTTAACTGAATATCTTGTATAGAAATTTCATCATTTGCTCCTTTGTAAGTTAAAATTGTTCTCTCTCCGCCCTTGCTGTCTAAAATAATTGAATAGCCTGTTAATTCCCCTTTAACAATTTTTCCTAAGAATTTAATTTTTTCTTTTTTGAGCAAGTTTAAAATTTCTCTTCCATTTTCATCGTCTCCTAATTCTCCTATCCATCCGGTTTTTAGTCCTAATCTTGAAAAAGCAACTGCAGTATTTGTTCCTCCCCCACCTATATCAATTTTCATGTCTTTAATTAAAATTTTAGCCCCAACAGGATAATGCATAAACCCGTGTTTCTCAGCAATGTCTGTGTTTATAAATACATCTGTAACTGCAGAGCCGAATGTTATTACATCGAATTTCATCTTGTTCGTTTTTTTGATTTAAATTTGCTGATGATGAACCCAATTATACCCCCAATCATGAACCACGATAAAAGATTTGTAAGTACTCTGATTAAACCCCAGTAAGTTATAAATGGGAAAAGGATGCAGCACCAAAAAGGTATCGCACATTCAGCACTAGAACAATATATACAGATTTCGGGGAATATAGTCAAAGCTTCTAATATAAGAGTCAGGAGCATATAGATTACAGAAATTATTAATCCAATAATTCCTCCTTTCAGCCACCCCTGCAGATTTTTCCACCTCATTTTTTCCTCTTTTTTGTTTTCAATCTTCTTAAAACAACTTCTGTTTCTTTTTGAGCTTTTAAGATAATGTAAATTGCTATAACTATTAAAATTGTTGCAATAACTGCCGCAATAAACTTATAAAAAAGTTGGTCTCCTACAGGAACAAGCACATTTATAACTTCTTCGATAACATCTTTCCAAATTAAAGCTGCAGCTATTACAAAAGCAGTTACAATAGATGATTTTATGATTTCACTAACAGTTATTTTTGCCATTTTTCCTCTTTTTTCTAAATCTTTCTTCTTATAGAAAGATTTATCTAATTAAAAATCTTTGCATTAGAATGGTAAAGAGGTTGTTTAAGTTTAAGTACCCTAAAACTTTTTGCTTAGTTGCATCCATAGTTCTTGCTTATCTAATTTTCAAGAATCCTTCTGTTAGTTCATTTGTGTCACAATTAGGAAATTTAAGTTACCTCGGGGTTTTTATTGCAGGAATGCTTTTTGCTGTTGGCTTTACAGCCCCTTTTTCAACTGGTTTCTTCATAACTCTAAATCCCCATAACATTCTGCTTGCGGGGATCATTGGAGGAATTGGTGCGGTATTATCTGATTTGCTTATTTTTAGTTTTATAAAAGTTTCATTTGAAGATGAATTTAACAAATTAAGAAAAACAAAATTAATTAGAAGCATAGATAAGACAATTGAAAAAAGCCTTGGTAAGAAACTTAAAGTTTATTTAATGCATGTTTTTGCTGGGTTTTTAATTGCCTCTCCTCTTCCAGACGAAATAGGAGTTATAATGTTAGCTGGCTTGACAAAAATAAAGATTGGAATTTTAGCTGTGTTAAGTTTTATTTTAAATACTATTGGAATACTTGTGTTATTGTGGTTGTAAAAATGAGGAAGAAAAAAGTTTTGGTGATTGTTGCGCATCCTGATGATGAAACAATCTGGATGGGTGGAACGCTTTTGGCAAACAGAAACAAATGGAAATCAACAATTATAAGTTTGTGCAGAAAAAGAGACAGAGACAGAGCCCCGCGATTTAAAAAGGCCTGCAAAATTTATGGAGCGAAGAGCTACATTTCTGACTTGGATGATTCAGAACAAGGGTGTTTTAGAAAAATAAAAACAAAAGAAATCATTAAGAGAATTATAAAATTTACCGACGGAAAATACGATTATGTTTTTACGCATGGAAAAAATGGAGAGTATGGGCATATAAGACACAAAGAAGTTCATAGAGCAGTGAAAGAAATGCCGGAAAATAAAAAATTAACTGGGAAAATTTTTTTATTTTCTTATAAGAAAAAAAACGGAAGTTGTTACGCAGACAAAAACGCAGATAAATTTATAAAGTTAAGCAATTTAATTTTTAAAAGAAAAAAATATCTGATAAATAAGATTTATGGATTTAAAAAAAATAGTTTTGAAGAGAGGTGTTGCAAGAACATAGAGGCTTTCGATGTTAAAGATTTAAAATGAGATGTTTGGTGTTTTATCATTATCCACTTGAAGCAGATGGACAAAGCCTGCAGGGAGATCTGTTATACAGAGGACTTTTGCATCATAAACAAGATGCTATCCCTTGTCATTTTAAAGATAGTTTGCAGAAAAAATTCTATCTCAAACATTTAAAGCCAGATGTAGCTTTTGGGGTGGGTTTTTGGGGAAATGTTCAGGATATTATTAGAGTACCACTAAAATATGGAGTAACGCCTGTTCCTTGGTTTAATGCAGATGGTTGGGTCGCGAATTTCCATGATGAGTTTGAAAAACTAAAATTAATGTTCACAACAAGCAACTGGGTTAGAGAAGTCTACAAAAGAGATGGTATTGATGTGAGCAAAATTGTGCCAGCGCATATAGGCATAGATATAGATTTATTTAAGCCATTAAATAATAATAAAATTAATGAAAAAAATGGCGAGAAGAATAATAGTACATATAAAGAAGCAATAAGAAAAATGTTTGGTGTGAAAAACGGAGAAAAAATGATTTTGACAACAGGAGGAGATGTTACATCAAAGGGGGCGCAAGAAATGATGAGAGCATTAGCAGAAGTTAATAAAGAATTCCAGAATTGGAGGTATGTTTGCAAGTCTTGGCCAAGCGAGTGCGCGAGAAACTGGAGAGAGATTGAATTGCAGCTTGCAAACGAACTTGGTATAAGAGACAAGATAAATTTTATAGACGATGAATTTTCTCCTGAGTTTATGGCTTATTTGTTAAATGCGTGTGATATTTACGCTGCTCCTTCAAGATTAGAAGGATTTGGCATGGTACAGGTAGAGGCAATGGCTTGCGGAAAGCCGGTTATTTCTATAAATAAAATGGGCCCTGCTGAGACAATACTTCACAAGAAAACAGGATTTTTGGCGAAAGTTGCAGAAGAAGTTTTATTAGAAGGAGAGTGGGTTTATGAATGGATGGGTTTTCCAAAAAAAGAATTTATGAAGTTCAAGGAGCCAAAAGTATTTGGCTATAGAGCAGATGTAAATGAACTAAAAGAGTTCACATTAAAACTTTTAACAGAGCCTGAACTTTGTGAAAAAATGGGAAAAGCAGGAAGAGAGCATGCTGTCAAGAACTTTGATTATCACACCACATCAAAAAAAATGCTGGATGTTACGAAGGAGAAGTTGGGATTGGAGTGAATGAAAACTCGCTAGAAAATAAAATTTCCTTTACTTTTTCTTCTCTTTCAACCAATCTTCTTTATGTCTTTTTCCTTTAAATTCCTTAAACATGTCCAGTCTTAATTTGCACATTTGCCCTGTTTTTAGGTTGTGAAAAACAATGCCTTCTGGTTTCTGTTCTATCCCTTTTTTTCTCATGAGCAAACTGAATATTCCACCCTCTTTTATGTCACTTAAAAACCATTTTTTTATATTTTCAAAAGTTTTAGGATATTTATGCCAGCTTTTATATGCTAAATGCTCTCTGCAATAAGTATTAAAAGGAATCCAAAGATGTTTATTTAATTTGTATGGATTGCCATTTAATTTAGGACCGATAACTTCACCAAAATGTTGTCCATCAGGAAGTTCAGTATATCCTCTTTCAAACGCTTCTATTACTCCCTCAACTATATGCATACTTCCTTTACAGAAAAAAGGGATTCTATTTGTTCTGTTCCAAATGCTTGTTATAATCCCATTTTCAATAACTATACTAACATCGGTTCCATCAAGTTTTTCAGTTGCAAGTACATTATTTTCATCTCCTTTAAAAACCCACTTGCATCCTTCAGTAATTTTTGGAGTGACGATATAGTCTCCATCTTTATCTAATTCCCTAATAAAAGGAGACTCTAATTTTGGAAAATCTTTTATTTTTATAGCTTTATTTTTTCTTGCCATTTTTCTCAAATCAAACACTTTTTCTTCTTTAAACTTTCATAAGCCAAAATATAAGTTCCAGCATCCCAGGCTTGCAACATGCCATATGCTTTTTTGTTTAGAGGATTGAGCCATTCTGGAAAATTTCCGCGAAGATTTGCTTCTGCAAGCTTTTTCAATTCTTTTTCAGCTTCTTTAAATTTTTTTAATTTTATTAAAGCTAAAATGTAAAAGCCTCCAATGTAAGGCCAAATTCCTGCATTTAGATAATGATATGGAAGCCTTGCGTCACAATCTAAAAAATAGTCCTGCCATTCTTTATCTCCTTTTTTAATCGGCGGATAAATTGATTTAACTGGGTAAGGCAGATTAATCTTATTTTTTTTAATGTAAGAAATAATTTTCTCTGCTTGTTTTTTATCTGCTAAGCCAAAAACAACTGCCAAAAGATTTCCTAAAGAATCAAACCACTCTCCCAATTCTTTATATTTATGATGATTTTTCCATCTATAAGCATAATAAAAATCTCCATTCCATAATTTCAAATCTCTAATTTCATTAATCTCTTGTTTTAATTTTTCAGCTTGTTTTTTCTTTCTAATTAATCTCAAAACAGAATAGTAAAGAGCTTGAGTGTTTATTGTATCCCCATATTTATGAGGAAAAGCATCCTGCCAGTCTGTTGTTGGAAGCTGTTCAAGAGTTATGTCTTCTCCTACGTCCTGATAAGAAAGCCAGGTTGTTGCTTTTTCAATTGCTTTTTTGTAGGTTTTAAACAAACTGCTTCCATATTTCTTCTTATAAACATGATGCCCTATAACAAACCACAAACTCGAGTCAATAGAAAGATAATCTACTTGCGGTTTTGCTCTGTTAAAGTGTAAAACCGCATTGGGGATTTGACCTTTTTCACTTTGATATTTTGCAAGTGTTGTTAGAGATTTTTTAAATTGCTCTTGAATAAGCTTGTCTTTTATTGCACTTGCTCCAATAAGAGAAATCATGCTGTCTCTCGCCCAAACTCCTTTGTACCCCTTTGCGCCCCCAGAAGCAAACAAGCCATTTTCTGTCGAGCATGATTTTATAGTTTTGATTGCTTGTTCATAACATTCATCTAAAATGTTTTTCACCATCTTTTTTTCTCTAGAATAAGGAGAAAAGAGGTTTTAAATTTAACTGAAAAATAACTTTTGATGGTTTTAAAATTCTCATAGTTTAATTGGTTTTCTTTTAGCAAATCTTTTAGCAACTTCAGGACTCCAAATATATGCGATAGTCCCTCTGCTATCAATAGCAATTTTATTTACACTTTGAAGATAATCAAGAATAACAAGATATGTCTGCCACATTACCTTTTTAGGAAGTTTTTTCCATATTTCTGTTCTGTTGAACTCTCCGCTATGTTTTTCTATTGTCCTTTCTACCATCAAGACAGTTTCAAGTGTTGGACTTCTTGCAAATAAATTTCCTTTTTCTTTTAATTCGGTTTCCATATTATATCATATATCAATTGATATATAAATCTTTCTATAAAAAGGTTTATCTAAAATATAAGTGCATACCACCACAAAAAATTAGTAAATTTTTGGCGTCCTAAGGGATTACCTCAGACAAATAAATTTATAACCCCTTTAAATCTCCTAATTCCATGAAAAAGAAATTTGATAATAAATTCAAAGCCAGGGGAAACTTCAACAAATTCGATAAATTTAGTAAATTCAATAAATCTCCCGGGCGTGAAGAGAATCTTGGCCATTTCGAGCTAAGAGATGTGAATAAAAAACTCCTGGATAAAACGCTTTCAATTACTGCAAGGATTGATAGAATTAATCAAACAGGGGGCCCAACAATTTTTATTGTTTCAGATGGAACTTTAACTCTCGCTCTAAAAGGATTTGTAGGTGTAGGCCAGAGAGCATTTCCAGAACTGAATGAAGGAGACTCAATAAAAGCCACGATAACGATAAACGAATACAACGACGAGCTTGAAGGAGAGATTAAAACTATTTCAAAGCTAGATCCTGAGGAAAGCCGCGAATTTTCTGATAAAATTCTTGCTGTTCAAAAAGAACGAGCCCAAGTCAAAGAGATTCCTTTCTTAGTAAAAAGCATAATTTTAGATAAGTTAAGGCCAAGCATGATAAAAGCAGCCCATGAAATAAAACTAGCAATAATCCAAAATCGCCCAATAATAATAAGGCACCATAATGACACCGATGGTTACTGCGCAGGCTATGCTCTAGAAAAAGCTATACTTCCTTTGGTAGCAAAAGAACACGGTTCAGAAAAAGCAGGCTATGAATTTTTTTCAAGATCTCCATCCCAGGCTCCATTCTATGAGATTGACGATTCAATCCGAGACACCGCCCTCTCTTTGAGGAATGAGGCTAAATTCTCTAACAAGATGCCTTTAGTCATAATTACAGATAATGGCTCAACTCCAGAGGACCTTTTTGCCATAAAACAAGGCAAGGTTCATGGTATAGATTTTATAGTCATAGACCACCACTATTTTGACCAAGATGTCATATCCAAAGAAGTGTTAGTCCACATCTCTCCTTTTCTGGTTAACGAAGATGGCTCTAAATTCTCTGCAGGCATGCTCTGCGCAGAACTCGCGCGATTGATAAACCCGGTAGAAGGTTTAGAGATTCTGCCTGCAATAGCAGGCCTTGCTGACAGGATAGACATAAACAATCCTAAAGTAATAGAAGACTACATGCTCATACCTCAAAAACAAGGTTTCGATAAAGCGCTTTTGATAAACATCTCTAAAGTCATAGATTTTGTCTCAGCAAAAGTTCGATTCATGGAAGTCCGGGAGTTTATTGGGGTCATATTTGGCGAACCTCGAGACAAACAAAAAGCATTAGTATCTTTAATGGCTCCTTATATCCGAAGTCTCGAAGAAAAAGGCCTTGAGATTGCCAGACAAAACGTGAAGTTAGAGCGCATAAACAATACTCATCTTCAATTGCTAGAGATAGAGAATGTATTTCCGGGATTCGGCTTTTATCCCAAACCTGGAAAATGTGTAGGCTTAATTCACGATGATGCGCAAAAAACCAAAAAACTAACTAATCTTATAACTCTTGGCCTGATGAATACTGCAATTACAATCAGGGCTACAGAAGAAGCCAATTTTTCCACACATGACTTGATTTCTTTTCTTAATCAACGCTCACCAAACTCATTTGTTGAAGGCGGAGGCCATAAGAATGCAGGCTCAATAACCTTTTTACCCCAAAAACAGCCGGAGATATCAGACCTGATTAAAGAGTTCGTAAAGAAACTGGGATAAGTGCCCACGATTACTTAATCCTAAGCAGGCTGTCCCATAATTAATTTTAAAAGCAGGGCTCATCTCTTATCTCTAAAATACCTCTCTAACATCTTTACATTCTTCACATTGAAAAAATACCAAAAAGAAATAATAATTAATCTACAAAATTTTATCGGCTCTTAAAATCCTTTTATTTCAAGCCTGTTTTGAATTGCGGCACAGCTTCAGTGCTCAGAAATGCAAATTTTAAGCATTTCTCGCATCAAGGGAAAGGCATAAGAAAATGGTGAAAAATTTATGTCTTTCACTATAGAATACTTTATTAAGCGATTTTTAGATATCAAAAAAACAAAGGGCACCCCCTGTTTAAGATGTAGTTTATAACCTGACCTCGACACTTGCGAGATTAGAATGAGTTGTTATTAGTCTTTCATTTGTAATTATGTTTTAATACTCTGTTTCTTAGCGAATTTTAATTGATTGAAAGGGGGTTTGCAAAAT
>Ga0066637_10003415_pt1 | contig 10665 bp, 8 predicted proteins | sample CryGeyCG2014_020_FD_62737 | JGI IMG/M metagenome (GOLD analysis project Ga0066637, IMG submission 62737) | Groundwater microbial communities from aquifer - Crystal Geyser CG08_land_8/20/14_0.20 | ecosystem: Environmental > Aquatic > Deep subsurface > Groundwater | place: USA: Utah: Grand County...
CCGGTTCCGTCATAAGCCGTCCCGGTTCCTGTTCCGTCTTGAACCTCTGCCACGCGCGACACTATGCGTGCATCATTCATCTTCATTCTCATCGGCCGCGCCGTCTCTATATATATAATGGCGTCAGAATGGTTAAGTGTGTCCAGAGAAGATAGCGGGATTGAAGCCGTGATAAAATTTTTGATGACTGAACGGTAGTTTCCGCCGACGGAGGTGATCAATTTCTTTGCCGCCTCAACGTCACTTGCCCTGATCAGGGCTTCTGTATAAGTCGTTCCAGAGATTGCCTTTGTTCCGAACGCCTTCATATTCGAAACGGCAAATGACGGGTTTGCCTTCATTATATTAAACAGAGGATCGATCTTGGTCGCCGCATGAATATTGCCCGCGATCATTAAAGATAGAATGATTAGATATTTTTTCACGTTGTATTCCCCCTATTTTTTCTTTTTAGATAGCGAAGTAGATCCTTCTACCGATTTTACGAATTTTAGTTTAGTCAGATCATCCATATTTTTTATCATAATCCTGCCGGTCGCAAAGTTTAGAATGATGCTACGATATACAAAACCGGCCTTTGTGAGCGCCGCCTGATGTTTCTTTTTTATATCCACATCGGCCCCGACGATTGCCTCCAGCCACTCATCTTTGGATGGATCATGTGAATTCCATGCCGCCCTGGCCTTTGTATCCAGTTTATTCCATCCCTCGAACGGAGCGGCATCTTTGGACGCCATTGAGTATGCGCCCAGTGGCAAGATGACAACGGCCAATACGATTAGCAGGGTTCTCATGAACTCGGATGGTAAATGAAGAAGGGCAAAAAAGCACTAAAAAAATATTATAGGATCTCTAACTTTTTTGGATAGCCCGCTAGGATCTCGCATCCGGTCTTTGTGATGTAGACCAAATCTTCAATTCTCACGCCACCAATACCCTTATAATAGAGCCCGGGTTCAACGCTGACGATCTGGCCGGCCTCAAGCTTGCAATCCTTCGCGGCAATAAACGGCGGATATTCATGAACCGAAAGACCGATGCCGTGACCTGTGCCGTGAATAAATCCCTGATACGACCCATTGATTTCGCCTGTCTTGTAGCCAAGATCCTCAAAATATTTCACAATCTTTTCGTGAATTATTCGGCCGTTGGCTCCGGCTTTTATAAGCCCGATTCCATACTCCTGTGCCTTTTTAACCGCGTTGTATTGTTTCTTTAATTTTTCCGGAGCCTTCCCCTTGCAAAATGTCCTTGTTGCATCTCCGCAATAATAAGTCTTTTCAGATCTTGGAAAGATGTCGACAATAATTAATTGATGAGGTTTCAGGGGTCCGCTACCCAGATTGTGAGGATCGGCTCCATCTTTTCCGCAGGCAACAATCAGGGAATCTTTTGGGTTATAACCCATTTTCAGCATTTCTACCGAGAGCTGAAACATGACAAACTCAGAGGTCAGGACTTTTCCCTCATAATATAACCTGTTCCCCTTTATCTTGGATTTTTTAAGAATCTTTTCCGTGAATGCGAAAAGTTTGAAGACATCTTTTTGGGCATTAATCATGACCTTCTTTTCCGCAGGTCCCTTCTTGGACTTTTCCGGATAGAATGGAAATGATCCGACTTGAACCTTGAAACCTCTCTTTTTCAACACCTGAGCAAAAGAGATGGGGAACGACGGCGGAACTTCAATAGTTGTGATTTTGTATTTTTTAAAAACAACCTGTAATACGTCGGCAATGTCACCGGGGTTTCCTTTTCTGAGTTCGATATCTTCTCTATAATCCTGGACAGTCAAAATTTTGTCTACTTTTGCCTCTTTTTTGGCGCGACCAACCTCAAGCATATCCAGCAGAAGATATTTTTTATTTTTGTATTCGAAGAATGCGTATGGGTCGTGAGCAGTCACAAACTTTGTTGCATAATATAAATCGGTATTGACTGCGGCGTTATCAAAGATAAATCGTGCTTTAGACATATAATTCCCCCTTACAATATTTCCAAGCGTTTATGAAAGCGGCCCAAAATTTCACATCCATTTTTTGTTACATAGACAAGATCTTCAATCCTGACTCCACCGATACTTTTATAATATAGACCGGGTTCTACGCTCACAACCATGCCGGTCTTTAATATTTCATCTACAGGACCAATGCGTATCGGTACATCGTGAATTTCGATTCCCACGCCATGCCCCGTTGAATGGACAAAGCCCTGCATCAGGCCGGCAGTCTCTCCTGTTTTGTATCCATAGCTCTCGAGAACTTTATGAACTCCGGCGTGAATATCTTTACCGTTAACTCCGTGTCTTATGTTCTTTATTGCATGTTCCTGAGAGGCCTTGACGGCGGCGTGCATCTTTTTCAGTTTATCAGGCGCCTTGCCGACACAAAAACTTCTTGTTGCGTCACCACAATACAGCGATGACATAGATCTTGGGAAGATATCTATAATGATAGGCTCGTGTGGACGCAAAAGGCCCATGTCTGTAGCGTGGATATTAAATGAATTCTTGGCACAACTGACAATAGTTCCTTCCGGAACGAGATATCCACGACTCAAAAGCTCGACATTGATTATTGAACGAAGATCTTCGCATTTGAAAGGCTTTCCTTTATAATATAGAAGGTTCTTTCTTATGGTTGTGGAACGCAGAGCCTTTTCCGCCAGACCCATAGCAGTGAATACGGTTTTTTGTGCATCGGTAATAAACTTTTTTTCTTCTTTGGTCTTCAGCGTTCTTTCTGGATAAAGGGGTATGTCACCCACAATTATTTTATAGTGACGTTTCCGTAGCTGATCGATAAAATCAAAAGGAGAATCGGGAGGGATTTCAAGTTTTTTAACTCTGAATTCTTTGAAGATCGTGTCTAGAATATCTATCTGGCTCGGTTTTTTAAATCTTTTCTCGGCCTTTTTTGAATAGTGTGAAAGGGATAGTACTTTATGTACGCGGGCGGATTTTTTCGCCTGAACAATATCCGTATCTTTTATAACAATATATTTTTTTCGGTTGATTTCAAAATATATAAACGGATCCGGCGTTGCAAGCCTGGTTGCGTAGTACAAATCGGCAGATCTTCGTGCAGTGTCAAAGATAAATCTTGCTGTGGACATTATTTGCCTCCCCTTCATTTATGTGGTATATATTCAGCATATTCATGATGTTGTCTAATAAAAAATATATCGTTCTTGTTCTTGCGGTGCTGTTTATCATCCCAGCTTGTGGCGGCGGAAGGATGAGGGATCCTAAATTTGTAAAGAATGAGCCTTTCAAGGCCGTGGGCACCGCTTCCTGGTATGGTCACGAAGCCGGGAAGAGAACGGCAAATGGAGAGAGATTTAAGCCGTCAAAGATGACGGCGGCCCACAGAACGCTTCCGTTTGGAACAATAGTCAAGGTCACAAATCTCGAAAACGGAAAACACGTGAGGGTCAGGATCAATGACCGAGGGCCCGCGTATTACACGAATCGCATAATAGATGTCTCCAAAAAGGCGGCCAAAAAGCTAGGTTTTAAAAAAGAGGGCCTCGCCAGAGTCAAACTCAAGGTTGTCAGAAAGCCATGCCACCGGCGGCTGAACGCATTCATCGGGGATTGTTTAAAAATCACTTGCAAACTGGATAAAAGATGATAGCATATTTGCCCTTTGCCCAATGAACTGGAGAATTCTCTTTATATTTGCGTGGCTTATACCGTCAATCGCTCATGCAGAGAGTACGGTAACGATTGGTGCGGAAGATGTCCTTTCAAGAGTGCTTGGAGATGCCCCTCAGACATTAATTGCAAGAGAAGAGCTTGGTGAAGTGGAAGCTCTTCTCATGTCTTCCAAATCGATGTTTGATACACAGCTGACGTTAGATGCAAATCATACGCGAGATGAATCCAAGCGCAGTTCCACCTTTTTTGGCACCCGTCAGGATATGACTAACTGGAATCTGGGTGTTGCGAGAAAATTTGCAAGCGGAACGTCCGCCAGCATTGACTGGACAAACCAGAGATCAAAGCTTTTTGGGTCGCCTGTGATTAATGGAGCCAGCATCTTTCCGACGGACGCAACATTTGAATCAATCCTGCAATTCTCAGTTTCTCAATCACTTCTAAAGAATGTTATCGGAATGAACGACAGGGCGGTTGTGAATCAGGCCAGAAAAGCGTTCGCCGCGGCCGATTACGGCACAAAATACCGGATTGCCTCGATCGCACAGGGTGTACTCTCTCTTTACTGGCAGTGGGTGATTGCGAGTAAAAATGTATCTTCGTGGGAGTCGTCGGTTAGTGATGCGAAGAGTTTTTTGAATATAACCAATAAGAGAAAGAGTTTAGGTACTGCGGAAAAGTCCGATGTCCTTGCCGCGCAGGCAAATTTGCTCAATAGAGAAAACGGTTTGGCGGGAGCGAATATTTTGAAAGAGCAGTTGGAAAAGGAGCTGAGAGTTCTCTTGGCTTATGATTCCGAAACGAATCTTGAACCCAAGGACGAATCGCCGCATTTTATTCATGAAGAGATTCCAACAAGAGAAGATGCCGTCACAACGGCGCTGTCTAGGAGATGGGATTATCTTGCACAGAAGGCAGAAGTCGAGAGGCAGAACATAACCCTTGTTGCGGCAAAAAACAAAAGATGGCCGGAGCTTGATGTCTTCGGAACATTTTCGCTGAACGATATTACAACGTCCTATGCCTCAACCGTGAAAGACATAGATAGCCCTGCGTGGACCGTTGGCATGGGTCTCTCATTTCCTCTGGAAAACAGGGGCGCAAGGGCCGAGGCAAAGCAGGCGCGCCACGGAAAGGCCAAGGCAATTTTTCAGCTGAAGGAACTAGAAAACGATATTGCGAATTCCGTTTCAGAGCTTGTCAGCAGACTCAATACAAACATTGAAATTCTAAAAAATGCCGAGCAGGCGGAAAAACTCCAAAAAGAAAAATTGAGACAGGAGCTGGGAAAGTATCAAATCGGAAGATCAAGCTCCGAGTTGATCATCAGATATCAGGATGATCGCCTGATGAGCGAGCAGTCAGCGCTGAGCGCCTGGGAAAATTATATAAATACGGTGTTGGGTCTGAAGCTGGCTGAGAACGTGTTAATAGATTTGTAATTATTGCTGGTCATTGCGAGCGTGAGCGAAGCAATCTAGTGAAAAATAGTTTATTCATTAGATTGCTTCACCCTTCGGGTTCGCAATGACTTCAAAATATGAACAAACTGATACAATTTTTTATTAAACAGCCTCTCTTTGTTAATCTCTTAACAATTTTTATTATTGTTGCGGGTGCTGTCACGTTGAAATCGATGAATCGCGATCTCTTTCCCAACGTGGCCTATGATATTGTTATCATCACAACGGTTTATGACGGGGCATCACCGAAAGAGATAGAGAAATTAATAACAATTCCTCTGGAAAAAGAATTAAATGAGGTCTCTGATGTAAAAGAGATGACGTCGGCCTCCATTGAAAGTTTTTCTGTCATTGCAATTCAAATAGATTCCAATGCCGACGATACCAAAGAGGTTGTCACTGACATTCAACGAGCGGTTGATAAGACAAAAGATCTCCCGGTCGACCTCCCCGATCCTCCGCAAGTTGTAGAAATTGAGTCCAAGGATATCCCAGTGATTGAGGTAAGCCTCAGCGGTGAGATGGATGAACATCAACTGCAACGCCATGCAAAAATGCTTGAAGAAGAGATTTTGGATCTGCCGGAAGTTGCCGGCATCACGCGAAACGGTTGGAGAGACAAAGAGATGTGGGTCGAAGTGGACCCCAAAAAGGGAGAAGAATATCATATTGCACTGGCAGAAGTGGTTCAGGCCCTTGCAAGGAGAAATGTCAGCAAGCCCAGCGGCAAATTAATGAGAGAAGAGAAAGAATATCTCCTGAGGACGACCGGAGAATTTGAGACAGCAGAAGAAATCAAAGAAGTAATTGTCCGCGCAAATGATGCGGGAAATTCTGTCAGGGTGAGAGATATCGCCACCGTCACAGACAGCTTTGCAGAAGAGCAGGTTGTCTATAAAACAAACGGCGGCCGCGCTATCAACCTGACCGTTGTGAAGAGAGAATCGGCAGATGCGATTGATATTGTTAATAAGATCAAAAGAGTCACTGATCAGTATAAAGAAAACATCAACGATGGCTTGGAAATAAACCTGATCAACGATTTTTCATACTATCTGAAGAGGCGTCTCAGGGTTCTTGTCCAAAACGGATTTATTGGAATCGTCCTGGTGGTTTTGTCGCTTCTATTCTTTTTAAATCCGAGAGTTGCTCTGGTCACCGCTGTTGGAATACCCATCGCGTTCATGTCTGCATTTTTTATTATGAAAAGCGTGGACGTAAATATCAATCTCATATCCTTGTTCGGTCTGATCCTCGTTCTAGGAATGTTGGTTGATGACGCCATTGTTGTAGCTGAAAATATCTTCAGATATGTTGAGTCCGGAAAATCCTACAAAGAAGCGGCGGTGATTGGCGTGCTCGAGGTGTGGAAACCGGTTACTGCCACAATTTTGACAACGATTGCCGCATTTATGCCGCTCATGTTTATGACAGGAATCATGGGCAAGTTTATCTGGGCAATTCCGGTTGTTGTGATTATTGCACTGTCAGTCTCGTTATTAGAGGCACTCTTTATTCTCCCCTCACATCTGTCCGAAATGGGCCGCCTTCCCAAGACGCGCCTGGCTGATATTCAAATATTTAAGAAAGCAAGAACGTGTCTAATTACCGTCACGAATTGGTATGAGAAGGTTTTGCGCGGTGTCCTGAAAAGAAGATATAGAGTTGCAGGCGGTGTCTTCGGGCTCCTCATTATAACTGTTTTGATCATAAAATTCTTCCTACCTGTGATATTATTTCCATCAAGAGGCATTGAAATGTTTTTTGTGAGAGGGAAACTCCCGGTTGGAACGCCGCTGGAAGTGACGGAAGAAAAGTTTAAAGAAGTAGAAAAAATGGTTGAGTCGCTTCCAGAGAATGAGTTGGATGATTACGTTACACAACTGGGCATCATCCATGCCGATCCACACGATCCGTTCACACAGCGGGCATCAAATTTTGGACAGATCATTGCTTATCTGAAACCGGAGGCAGACCGGGATCGCACAGCGAAAGAAATTACCGAAGAACTTAGAGAAAAGAGCAAAGAGCTGAAAGGTTTTGAAGAGATAACATTTGAAGAGCCGTCTCCCGGCCCGCCCGTTGGAAAGGCGGTTGCTGTGAAACTGCGCGGAGACAAACTGGAAGATCTGAATGTTATAGCGGAAGACGTAAAAAAATCGCTCGCGAAAATTGAAGGTGTGAGTGACATTCGTGATGACTATGAAGAGGGGAAGGGCGAAATTCGGGTTACAATTGACGAGGCAAGGGCGATGCGGGCGGGAGTTACATACAGTGAAGTGGCTCAGGCTATCAGGCAGGCATATGATGGTGCCGTTGCTACCACAATAAAGAAGGCCGATGAAGAGATAGATGTACGCGTGAGATTTCCCTATGATGTGAAATATGATGAAACGAGCCTGAAATATGTGAAGGTGGTTAACGCGAGGGGCGATCTTGTTCCGCTTCCGGAAATTGCGTCATATGAAAAACAACCGGGGATATCAACCGTTAAACACGTGGATAGGCGAAGGACGATTAATGTTACGGCAAATGTTGATCAGGGGAAAACCACCTCCATGGAAGTGGCCTCAATATTATCAAAGGAATATAAAGATTTTGCAAATGATCATCCCGGGAACACAATAACATTTGGCGGAGAATATGAGGAGACATCTGAATCTATGGATAGCCTGTATCGCGCCTTTCTCTTGGCTGTATTCATGATATTCCTGATTCTGGCCTCAAACTTCAAATCGGTCGTTCAGCCGTTGATTGTTATGATGGCGATACCGTTTGGGATTGTCGGTGTTGCTATTTCGTTTTTATTTCACGGACAGCCTTTGAGTTTCTTGGCCCTTCTCGGGACAGTCGGTCTCTCCGGAGTTGTTGTTAACAGCGCAATCATCCTGATTGATTTTATCAACAAGAGGAGATCCGAGGGCCTCGAACGTGATGCGGCCGTTATTGAAACCGGCAGGGTTCGTCTCCGCCCCGTCTTGATTACAGTTGCCACGACGGTTTTAGGTCTCTTTCCGGTTGCCTATGGATTGTGGGGATCAGATCCGATATTAATTCCTGCGGCGCTGGCGTTGATGTGGGGATTGTTATTCTCAACTGCACTGACGCTGATCGTGATTCCGTGTTTCTACACAATTGCGGATGATCTAAGAAATAAACTGGAATTTGCGAAATTCTGGAAGTAGCCGGTGTTTACATCACATAAATAATTGTGCCGTGAAGTGTGGCGTTGATGTTCGGGAGAGGAATGGTCGGCATTGCTTCTCCTGAGAAGCCGTGGACCACAACGCCTGCACATGATTCATCGTTGCAAAGTCCGTTTCCGCCACCACCGTTATCACCATGGGCGACCAAGCCATTACCTCCGCCACCGTTATCGCCGTGATTGATAAGACCATTGCCGCCTCCGCCATTATCACCGTGGGCAACGAGACCGTTTCCGCCACCACCGTTATCCCCATGATTAATAAGTCCATCGCCTCCGCCACCATTGTCGCCGTGAGCAATAATATCTACTCCGGGCATTAATGGTTCGGTTTCAACAGCATAATCATTATCGAAGAGCAGTTCTTCAAGGCTTGCAAACGGGAAGGAGTCGGTATTTGAAGCGGCGATGATTCCGTCAACAACCTTTCTCACATCACTTCCGCTTGTCGTCTCGACTGCCCCGGAGAACATCTGCCTTTTGAACCGATCTTCCATTCTATAAGCGGATCTGACACTCCCTGCCGCAAGCTCAACACCTTCGTACAAGTCGCTTTGTCTCTCAACTGTTACCAGCTCAGCATTTTCAGCGGCTTCATATGCCCTGTGTTTGGATGCAATGTTAAAAATCTCACCATCACCAAGACCGATACCGCCGACAATTCTTGCATAATAATCTACATAAACAATTTTATCATAGCTGTCATGCGGCGCCGCAATGCTGATTCCGTATCTGTCACGATAGGGACGATATGAAATCTTTGAATAGCCGTTTGGATAAACGATATAGAGTTTTCCAAAACGGGAATTGGATCCGCGGTTCAGTATGATCGATTCCAGTGACGCGCCCAGAAGGACCTGCTGACTGGTGATGGCGTCATAGACGATCGCGAATTCTTTTTCTTCCGTATTGACGTATCCGCCAATGACATCGGTATAGGCAGGACCGGCAATCGCAAGAACCAGTGTCAGTACTATTAATTTGATCTTCATATTTTTCCCCTTTTTCTTGGTCTTCATGGTGGCCTTCTAAAGCAAGTAGTGTGCCACCGGGGAAAATCGAAATTATGCTAAATGATATCAACAAGTTACGATTAATAGTCGTATTAAATCCGGGTGTATTGGCACCTCATCGATTATCACTTTGAAATTGTGTCTGAAATTCGAGCAAAAGTTGTGTGAGATCAGCAGGTTGCTATTATGACGGTATACGAATTATACGTAGGAGGGCGGGTAAGAATAGACCCCTCAGCCAAGAACAGATGTTCATTAAAGTAAATTATTTGGGAAAAGATTGAATGGGCGTCCTATAATGACCCGCCGGCATTCCTAATACCTTCTAGGCTTATATTTTCTTCCGGAGTTGTTGCCAGAAAAATCCCAGCGGAAGCTGGGCAAAATCCAGTCACAACCGCCTTCGCAACTGCGCCTAACACGATGGCTATTCCGGCACCAACAGGTACCCACCAGGGTTGTGGTTCTGGTATCCAAGAGGCTTCTGGTTCTAATGAACTGGGGTGAGGCTCAGTATTTTCTATAAATGCCGGCCTCTCTACCATTGTTCTGAAGTCGGGGGCTCCCTCAGGAATTTTGCCTCCGGATCTGGGGCCGCCACAGTCGTTGCTAATATTATTTCTGAGATCTTGCTCATGTTCAAGTTTAGATCGAAATTTTATTGCACCTGCTTCATGTTGGGCGGGTAAACTATCTGCCGTAAAACCTGTACTTGAAGAGACTTTCAGCATTGTCAAAAAACCGAGAAAGTTACGAGAGGCAATCCTTGCCAACTCCGTCATTCCTATACCAGGGCACTCCTGACGAATCATCTTGATAAACTCATCCTGCTGTGTGCGAACGTTGAATCTATTAAAACCCGGAAGATATTTACCAGCTTTTGTTAGGGCTCTTCTGGCGAAGGCGTCAGCCACGGCGGTTCTAGCTCCACCCACACCTATAAGTCCAGCTGCAACCGGCGCTTCCATCCCGGTCTTGCCAGCCCCACCCGTTTCTGCATGGTCTAGCCTTAAAACTTGCCTTAATGTTGAAACCGCACCGATTGGATCAGAACCCATAGGTACCTCCCTTTATGCGACTGGTTTTATACCACATCTTATTATGCGTCAAGGAAAAATGCACTGTCTGCTGACATAGTTGACATTGGCTGATAAATGAAATAACTGACTCCCTGTTGAAATCAGGAAATGAGACACCAGGGGTCTGACCCCTAGGAGCCTGTCGGGAAATTCGACTTGTCATCGCGAGGAGGCCGAAGGTCGACGTGGCGATCCAGTGAAATCAATTAGTTACACTAGATTGCTTCGTCGCTTTGCTCCTCGCAAT
>Ga0066637_10003418_pt1 | contig 10660 bp, 8 predicted proteins | sample CryGeyCG2014_020_FD_62737 | JGI IMG/M metagenome (GOLD analysis project Ga0066637, IMG submission 62737) | Groundwater microbial communities from aquifer - Crystal Geyser CG08_land_8/20/14_0.20 | ecosystem: Environmental > Aquatic > Deep subsurface > Groundwater | place: USA: Utah: Grand County...
TATCGGCATCAATCTTGAACAAAATGATGACCTTAGGGATGCCGAATAGCTACCCGGTGGTATAGATTGTAATGAACAAGTGGAGACTTTGCCCTAATAATTATTTATGCAACAAAGCCCCTTGACAATATATTTTGCTATGGTATTATTATAGTAGAATTCACACGAAAAAGCACCTCTTAAGGTTCTGTCCTTAGGCGGTGCTTTTTCCTTTATATTCAAGCTTTTCTCTTAAATTAGCAATAAAAACAACCTTTTCCTTAGCTGACTTTTTCAACAGGGTTGAGCAGGTTTCCACATAAGGACTTAACACTAATTTTAATTTTTGCCTCTCATATAAATATTTCACCAGACAATAAAAATCGCCATCGCTTGTTACGATAACTGCTTTATCATAATTACTGTAATCAATCATTGCCTGAAGAACTAAATCCGCATCAATATTGCCTTTATGACTGCCATCTTTATGCGGTAAGACGGGTTTAAATAATAAAACATAGCCGCTTTTTTGAAGTGAAGAGTATAAATCCTGATTTTCTGGAATATAACCAACAAATAAATAGGCAGTGGCAACTTGGTATTTCTCCTTTAAATACACCCTGAACTTTCCAAAATCCAAACGCCAACCTAAGCTACGTACACCTAAATTAAGATTTTGGCTATCGATAAAAGCGTAATTGTTTTCTTTGTTCTGCATAACTATATTCTTGGGAATAACAATTCTTCTTTCTTAATCTTTCTAGCGGTAAACTGTTTAATAATTTTTTCAGCAGTAAAAGGTACAAATGGTTTTAAATGTTCTGCTATAATTAGTATTCGGCCAGCAACTTCTGATAAAATAAAAGATACTTTGTCTATTTTACCTTCTTCCCATAATTTCCAAGGTTTTGTAGCCTCAATAGTTTGATTTGAGTTATTAATATATACATCAACCATTTGTAGCGCAAAATTAAATTTATACTCCTCAATTAATCTCTTAATCTCTTGAAATTGAGCCGTTTTTTTATGTGACTCAATTCCCTCCCAACTTATTTGGACTTTCCCCTTTAAATATTGTTCAATCATCTGAGCTGTTCGGGAAACCAAATTTCCCAATCCATTCGCCAAATCCGCATTGTAAACTTCCTTAAAAGATTCAATGGTAAAATTAGAGTCTTCAAAAGGATGAATATACTTTAACAGATAATAGCGCACCGCGTCGGTGCCGTATTGTTTGATTAAGTCCAGCGGATTAACCACATTGCCTAAACTTTTAGACATTTTTTGCCCCTCATTAGTGATAAAACCATGAATCCAGATTTGTTTTGATGGTTTAAGGCCGGCGGACATCAGCATGGTCTGCCACATGGCCGATTGCTGACGCAGATTATCCTTACCAGCCACTTGAATGGCAGGCCAAAATGACTCAAATTTATCCAGATCATTAGGCCAATCAATGGCCGAAATATAATTGACTAAAGCATCAAACCAAACATACATCACATGGTCAGGATCACCAGGCACCGGCACGCCCCAGGGCATTTTTTCTTTAAGACGGGAGATGCTGAAATCCTGAAGTCCGCTTCTGACAAAATTCTTAATTTCATTAAAACGCTTTTCCGGCACCACAAAATCCGGCTGACTTTCGTATAAATCCAAAAGCTTTTGCTGATAGTTTGACCACTTAAAAAAATAATTTTCCTCTTCCCTAACTTCTAAATCTTTATCCGGATGAAGTGGGCACCGACCATTAATAAGTTCGGAATCAGTTTTTTCCAGCTCGCAACCAACGCAGTATTTAACAGGATAATTTTTTTTATAAATGTCGCCGTTCTCATCACAAAGCTTCCAAAATTCTTGAGCGGCTTTTATATGGTGCTCATCGGTGGTTCTAATAAAATTAGTATAAGAAAGATTTAAAGCTTCTTTTAAAGAATTAAATTTAGTGGCATATTCATCGCAATACTTTTGCGGCTCCTTACCCGCTCTTTGGGCCGCTTGATATATTTTTTGACCATGCTCATCGGTGCCAAAATTAAAAAAAACATCAAAGCCCTCTAAAGTTTTATGACGGGCGATAACGTCGGCCTGAACAATTTCCAAAGCAAAGCCAAGATGCGGTTCGGCATTAACATAAGGCAGGGTGGTAGTGATGTAAAATTTTTTTTTCATGGTAAAAAAACAGTTGCTCAATTTAAACCATTTTTGGTGTGAATTTTCTATCTGCCTCTTTATCCACCGGCCGAGCCTTTTTATAATAAATTAGGTTGTGGATAAAAATAATATTGACTTAATTTATAATATATAATATACTCTTTTTGTAAGTTCTCCTTACGGAGACTTTCTCGATTTTGTTCAAAATCCGCCAATTTTGGCGGGTTTTTGATTTTTATCTAGAAAATCTGTAGTTATTTAACCTATATTCAAAATCTTCCACAAAGAATATTTCTATAACCGAACCTTTATTCTTGGAGTCAAAAACTTCTCGGCCAATATGGTCTCTGGCACCAAAGACATAATAATTTTTATTATATTGATCATACAAATAATCTATCGCATACATTAAATCACCATCGCCGGAAAATAAAATAATATCATTGTACAAATCTTTTAAATTTATAAGATCAACGGTCATTTCCACGTCAAAATCACATTTTTTTTCAAAGCCATCTTTGCTATTATTATTATGAATATATTTAACCCTTTTCTTATAGACAAAGAATTTACTCATTGCCGCTTTTTCTAGTACAGCCCTTGACCATTCAATCATAACCGTTGATGATTCTTTTAGTCCGTAATCGGAACCATAATAAAATCTTCTTAACTCTTGGTTGCCTTTAGAAAAATTTCTAACTAATTGACCAAGCTCTTTTATACCAACAATCCAATGAAGACTTCTTTTCCATTTTTCAACATTACCATAATCAACAATAACGATAGTTCTGTCTAGCTTTGTTTGAAAAGAAACTAACAATTTTTTAATCTCCTCCTGTTTCATTATATTGTTTTGTTATTATCACCACAAACTCCCCTTTCGTCTTATCCCGGCTTAATTGATTTCTTTAGCATACTGTTTATTATCTTTCTCAATGTCATGTAAGGTCATTTTTATAATGTGAAGGAATCTATCCCAATCAACTTTCCGTTTTAAGCGAGGTTCATTAAATTCTTCAATTCTTTTATTAACTTCTTGCTCTAAATTATCAATCATTTCTTTTAGTTTACGCCCAATTTCTGTTTTTAAAAAATTCACTCTTTGATTCTGTAGAAGCGATTCGTCATCGCCTTTATCTGTTGTGGAAAAAAACGGCTCGGACAATTTAGTTATCTCCATCATTATACTTTCAATCTCCTCTTTGATCGCTGCTATTTTTTCAACCATGTCAGGTTCGTTTTTATAATATTCATTTAAATACTTTTTAAAATATCCCCAACCCAACTGCCAAGCTCTAATCTCTTCTTGATAAGAATCAGAAAAATCTCGACGATCGGGTATAATCCGCCCCTTATTAACCAAATGTCCCAATTCATGAGAGGCAATTGAAATAGATAATGCTTCATCTGATTCAGGTAAATAAAGTTTTTTCTCTTCCCAGTCGGCGCGACACCAAAAATAAGGATTATAAAAAGGGTTCTTTTTGACATCCTCTGGCACCGCCTCCCTAGCATTAAGAATTTCTATTTCCGGCTCCATCTCTTTTCTTTCACCTTTATATTCAAAGCTTATAAATCTATTATTCATAAATTTGTGAGTTATTAGCGAGTTTATTCGCGACTTATTCGCATTTTATTAGCGTTAATTATAACCACAAACTCCCCTTTCGTCTTATCCCGGCTTAATTGATTTTTGACTTCCTCAACTGTCCCCCGATACACCGTTTCAAACTTTTTCGTCAGTTCCCGACAAATAACTATTTGCCTATTCCCTAATTCCTTATTCCTAATTCCCCGCCTGCCATCGGCTTCGCCTCTGGCGAATGGCGGGCAGGCTAATTCCTCAATTAATTTATTTATCCGATGCACCGATTCATAAAGAATAACAGGATAATCAGAACTGACTATTTTATCCAGCAGCGTCTGCCTTCCTTTTTTATGCGGCAAAAAGCCCAAAAACAAAAACTTACCCATTGGCAGGCCGGAAAGGGAAACAGCGGCGGTTAAAGCTGATGGACCAGGAATTGATTCAACAACGATTCCTGCACAAAGAGCGGCGGCTACTAATTTTCCACCGGGATCTGAAAGCCCAGGAGTCCCAGCATCTGTAACTAGAGCAATTGACTTCTCTTGATTAGACTGACTTGCCCTAAACCGAGCGACCGAAGGGAGCTCTGGTTTAGGGCTTATTAAACTTATTACCTTATTAAGCTTAAACTGACTGGAATGTTGATGATACGATAAAGTGGGTGTTCCAATACTGTAATGTTCTAATAGCTTACGAGTGACCCGCGTATCCTCGCATAAAATCAAATCCGCTTCTTTTAAAACCCGAAGCGCTCTTAAGGTAATATCCTCTAAATTACCAATGGGCGTGGCCACAATGTATAGTTTTCCCATAACTATTCTTCTAATTTAACTTCTTGGTCAATTCTCTTTTCAAAAAAATCACCTAAAAATACAGAAAGAGCAGTAGCCACTGGTACCGAGAGTAAAGCTCCGACAATGCCGCCAAGTTTAGCCCCAACTAAAATTGCCACAATCACCACTAAAGGATTTAAACCCACAGATTTACTCATCACTTTAGGAGTTATTATGTGATTTTCCAATTGCTGAATAATGATATACAAAGCAACTACCAAAAGGCCTAAAAGTGGCGATTGTAAAAAACCGAAAAAAATTGCTGGCACCGCCGCCAGAACCGGACCAATAAAAGGAACAATCTCAAAAATGCCAGCAATAAGACCAAGGAGTAAAGCATAATGAACACCTAAAATGGAAAGTCCAATAAAGACCAAAGCAAAGATAATTAAAGAAAGAATCAGCTGGCCCCTAAGCCACAAACCCATTTTTTTTTGGATGCGAGAAATAAGCTGGGCTAGATAGGGCTGGTACGAGGCCGGGCTGATTGTCTTGACAAAACTTCTTATACCCTCTTCTTCAACGGTAAAGTAAAAGGTGATAACTAAAACGAGGAAAAAGGAAATAAGGCCGCCAAAAACGCTGAAAATCGTAGAAAAGACATTAGTTAAAGCGCCCGGTAAACTCGCACTTAAAGAATTGAGACTATCCTGTATTTGCTCCTCCACTCGGGCTGGTGCCACCCCCTTAAAATAATTGATGCCGTGAATCACCTTTTCATAATAAAAGGGAAAATTCTTAGCCACTTGACCAACCTCTTTGGTTATCGGCGGCACTAATAAAATGATTACTATAGAAACAACTGCGATTAAAATAATATAAATAACGATTATCGCAAGGCCTCTAGGAATTTTGCGTTTTTGAAACCAATCCACCAATGGGTCAAAAGCCGAGGATAAAACTAATGCAATAAAAATGAGAGCAATCACCTCTTTAATCAAATAAAGAAAAACAATAATCAAAAAAATGAACAGCAGTTTTAAAAAGGTGATGGTGGAGATGTTGATAGTTGTAGAAGGTTTGTCTGGCATACATTTATTTCCTAAAATCCTAGCATACTAGAATGCTAGCATGCTAGAAAAAATAATTAAATATTTAATAAGTTAATAATCTAAGAAACTTCTCTTTCCGTTGATACGGCCCGATAATGCCTAGGTTAATTCTGGAATTTTTTATAATTTCCTTAGCCACTTTTTGAATTTCCAAAGTGGTAACTTTTTCTATTTTTTTAATCTGTTCTTCTAATGTTTCAATGTGCCCTTTAAGAAGCTGCTGGGTACAAAGCCACTGGACCCGCTGGGCAGAATCTTCCAAAGTTAAGATTAGTTTGCCTTTGATAAATTCCTTGGCCCGGTGTAATTCCTCGCTCATAACCGGCGAATTTGTTGCTTTCTTTAGCTCACCTAAAATAGTTTTAATCGCTAAATCAATTTTTTTCTTATCCAAGCCCGCGTAAACCGTAAACGTGCCGGTGTCTTGGTAAACATCAACCATTATTCTGATGTAGTAAGCAAGCCCTAATTTTTCCCTGATTTCCAAAAACAACCGCGAACTCATATTCCCGCCTAAGATTACCGCCAAAAGCGACAAGGGATAAATCCTTGGGTCGGTCATTTTATAAGCCGGGTAGCCCAAGGCCAAGTGAACTTGCTCGGTTTCTTTGGTCCTAAGATTGACTCTTGGCCTGGTTTGATGAACGACGAACTTTTTAAACGAACTATGAACGAGCTTTGGAGGCGAGGAAATATTAAAAGAGCTACTAATTAACTTCTTGATTCTTTCTTGAGGAAATTTGCCGCCAATTGCGACAATTACCTTATCCGTTAAATAATTTGCCTGAAAATAACGGACAATCTGGGCACGACTCATTGAGCGGATGTTTTCCTTGATACCACTAACTAATTTGGCTAAAGGATTACCTTTAAAAACCGTTTCGTCAAAGACATTATTGATCATTAAAAGTGGATTATCCTCATACATGTTGATTTCTTCAATAATCACGCCGCGTTCTTTTTCTAATTCTGCTGAACTGAACAAGGAATTGAACAGCATGTCCGAAACTACGTCCAAAGCGAGTTCCAGTTCTTCGTGGTTAACTCTAACATAATAGCCAGTGTGGTCTTTGGCGGTAAAAGCGTTAAAATCTGCACCCACGCCGTCCAACTCTTTAGTAATATCCAAGCTGGTTGGCCGATTTTTTGTGCCTTTAAATAAAAGATGTTCTATAAAATGAGAAATGCCATTTAATTCTCTTGACTCATAGCGCGAACCGACTTTTACCAAAACCAAAACCGTGACCGCCTCGGTACCTTTCTGCGGCGCCAGGAGCAGCTTTGTTTTGTTATGTAAAGTTTCAAGAGTGTACATCATTCTAGAGCAAAATTTGCATTAATCATCGTTAATATCCAAACTTCTCCCTAAAATAGTCTATAAGCTCGGCAATGGCGATTCTATCCTGCTTCATCATATCGCGATCCCTGACTGTGACTTTTTTATCTTCCAATGATTCAAAATCAACTGTTATACAGTAAGGCGTGCCGATTTCGTCTTGGCGGCGATAACGTCTACCAATACTACCGGTTATGTCATAATCGCACCTATATGATTTCATCAAATTATGATAAATCTCCTGGCTGACTTTTTCTAGCGGTTCTTTTTTAGATAATGGAAACACCGCAATCTTAATCGGCGCCAAATCTTGATGCAACTTAAGCACGACTTCTACTTCTTTAGCGCTTGCGGTGGTAGTTGTCCGACCACCTTTCACTTCAGAGTAAGCATCAATCAAAAATGCCAATATTGACCGATCAATACCGCCAGAGGTTTCTATAATATAAGGGATAAACTTCTCCTTAGTTTCCAAATCTTGGTATTCTAAATTCTTACCAGAATATTTTTGATGGCGCGACAAATCCCAATCGCCACGATTATGAATGCCTTCCAGCTCGCTTTGGCCGAACGGAAATTCGTATTCAATATCCACGGCTTTCTTGGCGTAATGCGCCAATTCATTTTTTTGATGTTCGCGCAAATGAAGTTTTTTCTGATTAACTCCTAACTCCTCATACCACTGCCTTCTTGCCTCACACCAATAATCAAACCATTTGTCTGCTTCTTTGGGTTTAATAAAAAATTGCATTTCCATTTGCTCAAACTCGCGCGTCCTAAAAGTAAAGTTCCCTGGTGTAATTTCGTTCCTAAAGGCTTTACCAATCTGGGCGATGCCAAAAGGAATGGTTTGGCGCGAGGATTGACAAACATTTTCAAAATTCACGTAAATCCCTTGGGCGGTTTCCGGCCTTAAGTAGATTTCTGACGCCGTATCTTCTACCGCGCCCATAAATGTTTTAAACATTAGGTTAAAATCACGGACAGCGGTCAGTTCACCGCCGCATTCCGGACATTTAATCTCCTGTCTTTTGATGTCCACCGGCTCAAACTCCGCCTTAATGCCTTTAACCGTATCTAAAAAATGGTCGGCCCGAAACCTTTTTTTACAGGACTTGCAGTCAACCAATGGGTCAGTAAAGCCAGCTAAATGACCACTGGCCTCCCAAATTTTCGGGTGCATTAAAATGCCACTGTCTAAGCCCACAATATTATCTCTTAGTTGGACCATTTCTCTCCACCAAGCCTTTTTAACATTGTTTTTTAATTCCACACCCAACGGGCCATAATCATAAATGGAATTAATGCCGCCATAGATTTCCGATGACTGATAGATAAAACCGCGGCGTTTGCAGAGGGAAACGAGCTTGTCCATTAAGTCGGACTGATTGGATTCTTTTGTTGATTTTTTGAACATAATAATTGGTTTATAATGCCTAAATTATATAAAAAATTGCGATTTTAGGCAAGACGATATTGACAGATAACTGTTTTAGGTCACAAGCACATTGCTAGTTGCTTAAATTATAAGCGAGTCCACCATAAGGACCCGCTTTTTTATTTGATAATTTATCCCTTATACCTTAATCCTTATTATTACTATTTCAAAACTTCTCCGCCTTTTCTATCCTCAAAACCCCGCCCTTTTCCAAAACGACTTTGTCGCGGCGGCTGATTTTGCCAGTGAGTAAAAAATTAGCCAAAGCATTATCCACTCTTTCCTGAATGACGCGCCTCAAGGGTCTTGCGCCAAAAGTGGGGTCAAAGCCGATTTGCGAAAGCTCTTTAACTGCTTCGTCCGTCGCTTCTAAAAAGATGCCTTTTTCTTCCAAGCGCTTTCTAACTTTAGCAAGCTGTAAAACCGCAATTTTTTCTATCTCGGTTTGAGTTAATGGTTTAAAAACAACAATGCCGTCAAACCGGTTTAAAAACTCGGGTTTAAAATACTGTCTTAATTCCTGAAGTAAAAGCTGATTTTTTATTTCGTCCATGGTTTTCCCCGCTCTGATAGCATCTTGGATGAAATTAGCGCTGGCATTACTCGTGGCAATAATAATACAATTGGCAAAATCAACGGTCCGGCCCAAAGCATCGGTCAACCGGCCGTCATCCATTACCTGCAAAAAAACATTTAAAATATCCGGATGGGCTTTTTCAATTTCATCTAAAAGCAATAAGGAGAAGGGCTGCTTCCTGATAGCTTCGGTTAAAAGGCCACCCTGTTTGGTTTCCAAATCGCCGATTAAACGGGTTAAGCTTTTCTGCTCCTGATATTCGCTCATATCTAAGCGGACCATTTTTTCTTCGGCGCCAAAATATACTTGGGCCACGGTTTTGGCCAGTTCGGTTTTGCCCACGCCGGTTGGACCTAAAAACAAGAGGTTAACAATGGGCTTTTTCGTATCCCGAAGTTCGGCTCTCGCCCGCCTTAAAGCCGAAGCAACAAAGCTCACGGCTTCTTCCTGACCCACCAGCCGCTGATGGATTCTTTCTTCCAAATTTAGGAGCTTTTCTGATTCTTCCTGCGTCACTTCGGTCAAAGGAATACTGGTCTTTTGCGAAATGACCTTAGCCACATCTTCAGAAGTGACCAAGTGATCTTTGCCTTTTTCTTGTTGCACCATCACCGCCACTCCTTCCAAAATTCTAATAGCTTTATCCGGCAGATAAAAATCCGGAATGTACCGCCGCGACAGCTTGACTGCTTTTTCCAAGGCATCATAAGTAAAGAAAATCTGATGTTTACCTTCCACAAATCCCACCCTTGCCTCAATCATCTGAATAGCTTGATTGTCTTCCGGCTCCAAAATATTTACTTTTTCTAAAAGCTGACCCAAGGGATTGCCTTCTAAATATTGTTTGTAATCAGTTGGATTGGTGGTGGCAATAATAATGATACTTTTCTTTCCAAGAAAACGGGCAAAAATTTCTGACAAGTCCACATTTTCCGTGCCGACCGAAGTTAAACCCACTAAATTATGAATGTCATCAATATGGAGAATAATGTTGCCGGCTCTTACAATCTCATTCATAATAACTATGATTCTTTCTTGTAGCTCATTGGGCTTGGTCGCGCCCGCGACCAAATGGGGGATAGACAAGCTTACTAAACGTTTGTCTTGCAGCAGGGGCGGCACTTCTTCAGCCACCATCATGTTGGCAATACCGTAAATTAGATTAGATTTACCCACGCCCGGCAGACCCACTAAAACAACGCTGTTTTTGCCGCCTTCAATGATGTGAAAAATTTCATTAAGCTCCTTTTCTCTGGCAATACATAAATGTAGATAACCAGCGCGGGCTGCCTGCGTTAAATCTTCTGAAAAGCTGTCTAAAGCCGGGGTGGCTAAGGCCGTCATTGCCCTATCCATTGTGCCTTTAGGTTTAAAATAAGCACGAGCATGGTAATGCTGATATTTAGCGGCTAGCTGTTTATTGATATTTGCCCACTTTACCACATTCTCAATTTTTTCCACGGTCACCTTAAAATCCAATAGGATATCCTGAATCGTCTTATCCAACATCACGACTGATTGTAATAAATCAGTGACTTCTACCTTAGACCGACCGTTTTCGTAAGCAAACAAATAGGCTTGGCTTAAAGCTTGATGGATTTTTTGAGCAGCTGGCAATTGGCCGACTGGCGAATTTTCCATTAATCTAGCGCTCACGGCCTGTAAATCTTTGACAGAAACGCCTAAGCGTCCAAAAATCACCA
>Ga0066637_10003419_pt1 | contig 10660 bp, 9 predicted proteins | sample CryGeyCG2014_020_FD_62737 | JGI IMG/M metagenome (GOLD analysis project Ga0066637, IMG submission 62737) | Groundwater microbial communities from aquifer - Crystal Geyser CG08_land_8/20/14_0.20 | ecosystem: Environmental > Aquatic > Deep subsurface > Groundwater | place: USA: Utah: Grand County...
AAATATCCCAACTGTGCGCGCTTTCGTAGGCGTGCCAAGAAACCCCCATCTCTCCACTTATGTCACTTGCGAGCGAAACGTAATCTGGGCTATGAGAGCTCGCCCGCAGAACCGCGTTTGTCTGCCAAACATCTTCAACAAGTTTTGAGTAAAATAAATCAATCGCCGATCGATAATCAGGCCATACGGAAAAATTGCCAAGTACATCCGGGTTTCCCCGATAATTAATATCCGAATCATTAACCTTCGCTTCAAGACCGTAAACAGAGCTGTAAATATTATCTTTACCATCTCGCGAATCTTTCCAAACAACCACCGGTTTTTGATTGTAAAAACTTATCGCCGGATTTCTTTGATAATTAATCCCCGTATCCTGATTGAGCTTTAATGGAGTAGACCAACTTGAGGCAAAGGAGGAGCAAGGAGAAAATAGAAATATTAAAATTAAAATAACGAAAACAGGCACTCGTCTCATTAAATACAGTTTAGCTACATCCCGAAAAATTACAAGCCCTCCTATTTTACCTTGTTCTATTTTACCTTGTTTTACCGGATTTATATCTTAGATACAACATCACCAACCTGACAGGTTGGTGATATTGAAATCACGAACCTTTATATAAAATAAAGTGTAAAATAAATACATGTCGACCGAATTACGATATTTTGACAAAAGATTTTGCTATCATGTCTATAATTGCGGGGTGGAAAAGAGAAATATCTTTTCAGAAAGCTCGGATTATTATCACTTCTTAAAAGCCACAAATTATTACCAAAACGACCAAAATATAAGTTTTAATGATTACGAAAGTTTAGATAATGAGAGTAGAAAAATACACTTAATGAAAAATCCTCTGTCTAATGACTCTTTGCGAGTTAAGATAATCGCTTATTGCCTAATGCCTAACCACTTTCATTTCTTAATCAGACCTAATAGCGAAAACGGAGTATCTTCATTTATTTCGGAACTCTCAAATAGCCATGCTAAATATTTCAACATTAAAAACGAGAGAATCGGTCATCTTTTTCGAGGAGCGTTTAAGGCAAAGGAAATACGATCAGAAGAATCTTTGCTTCAAGTATCACGATATATACATTTAAACCCATACAACTCGAGTAAAACAAACCCAAAAAAAGAACTAGACCTCGAGGAATATCCATATTTTTCCTACAATAGTTGGATTAACAACGTTCTACACCCGACGGGTGTAAAACTTGACAACAGCGAGCTAAAACGATGGTTAGAGATTGCCGGTGGAAAAGAGAGGTACAAAATTTTCGTTGAATCTATGATTGGGAAAAGAGTTGACCTAGAAATTGGCTCTTTAGCGCTTGAGTAAGGCTTTCTACACCCGTCGGGTGTAGAATGGCGCAATAACAACCTTGTTGACTTATTTTACTAAAAAATAACAAATTAGACGGGTGGTTGAAAGAAAAACAAAATTAAAGTATCTTTATACTATCTATGGATCTTTCGGAAACTGCGACATTCACAAAAAGAGCAGTTGTAGTCATAATTGCCCTGTTAGTGGTTGTTTACTCTTCAAAATATGCAATTAAGGCGGGGATTGCCACCTGGAGGAAGATTAATCCTCCGATAGTGAAACCTACTACCAGTTTTGGTAAACTTCCTGCTCTCTCAATTCCCTCTCTTAAACTTGCGGAAGGCGCCACCCCGACGTTTAGTGTTGATACTCCAACCGGAAGACTACCTTCTTTTTCGGGTCTGATGCCCGTTTATAAAGTAATCACCCCGGGAGTCACCCAAAAATATGAAGAAAACGCCATCGCTTTAGCGTCTAAACTGGGATTTGCGGGAGTCCATTCTTCCATCTCTAGTTCCGCCTTCTCCTGGAAAAACGAGGAACTCGGAACCGTGCTGAAAATGAATGTCGTTACAAGAAATTTCAGTATTGAAAGTGATTGGAAAACCCTAAAAGATAAAATACAAATCGCCACTTGTCCTTACCCATCAGAGGCAAAAAACGTCGCCATCGAATTTTTTGAATCCGCCGGATTAACTCTTGAAGATTACGACACATTAACCACGAAACTAGCCAGAACCGATGGAAGCAATTTAATCGAAACCTCTTCCGTTTCCGAATCACAATTTACAATCGTCGATTTCTTTAGATCAATAAAGCCAGGAGAATATCTATACAAAATTCTCGGTCCAAACCCGAAAAGAGGAATGATAGAGTTGGTGATTTCTGGAAAAAAAACAGATCAAAACCGACCGGAAGATACTAGCTTTGTTGGCGGAAGATATATGTTTAGAGAAATTGATAAGAAAAATTTCTCAACCTATCCAGTAAAATCAGTTGAAGCAGCTTATCAAGAGCTTTCGGAGGGGAAAGGATCCATTACTTATTTAAAGCCGGGGAATGAGGACTTTTTTGCGACTTATACCCCAATAAAACCTTCCTCCATAAAAATTAGAGAAATTTATATTGCATATTTTGAACCAGAAACTCTACCGCAATACCTTCAACCAATCTTTGTATTTGAAGGAAAAGCATTTTCGAACGAGGGTAAAGAAGGAGAATACATTGCCTACGTCCCAGCATTAAGTAATGAGTGGATTAAGTAAAATCACTTATTTTCAAATCTCTTAAGAGAACTTCTAATTTTCCTTTTTGCTTCTCCCGTAACCACAATCTCTAACCAATCTCTTTTTGGACATGACTGATTTTTCGATTTAATAATTTCGACTAAATCCGCATTCTCTAAAGGTGTATTTAGAGAAACCAAACGACCGTTAACTTTCGCCCCAACACAAGAAGAGCCCAAGCCTGAATGAACACAAAAAGCAAAATCCAAAGAGGTTGCCCCTTTTGGAAGATCGTAAACATCCCCCTTGGGAGAAAAAACATAAATTCTTCCTGCAAAAAAATCATTCTTTAAAAGATTTTTAAACTCTTCCGAATCCCGAGTCATCCTTTGCCAGGAAGCCAGTTTTTTAACCCACTCAAAACTCGCCCCATTTACCCCCCTATCCCCATCAAGCGCCGCGTCATTCTTTACAACCGATTTTCTTTGAGAATAATCCCAATGAGCGGCCGCTCCGTGCTCAGCAACATTATGCATTTCATAGGTCCTAATCTGCACCTCAAAAATTTTTCCCTCCGGACCAAAAACGGTCGTATGCAAAGACTGATATCCATTTGGTTTTGGCTGAGAAATGTAATCTTTAATCAAGCCCTTTAAAGGTTTCCATTTTTTATGAATCGCGCCTAAAACTTCGTAACATTCCGCCACCGTATTAACAAGCACCCGAAGGGCAACCAAGTCATAAACTAAATCAATTTGACGGTCTTTAAGAAGAAGTTTTCGATAGAGTGAGTACAGATGCTTTTTTCGGCCGTGTACCTCCGCCGAAATATTTGCCTCACGTAACTCATTTATTAGCATCCCCCTTGCCCGCTTAAGCTGTCGATCCGTTTCCTCATATCTTTTTTCGGAAACTTCCAACACCCATTTGTATTCATCAGGATAAACAAAAGGAAAAGAAAGATCCTCAAGTTTTCCTTTAAGATCTCCCATTCCAAGACGCTCAGCAAGGGGAGCATAAATCTCGAGAGTTTCTTGAGCAATTCTTTTTCTTTTTTGCTCTGGCACATATTTTAAAGTTTCGACATTATGAAGCCGGTCTGAGAGCTTGATAAAAACAACCCTTAAATCCTTCGCCATCACCAAAAAAAGCTTTCGCAAATTTTCTAAAAAAATCTCCTCCCGATTTCCTCTTAATTTAATTTTTCCAACGTTAGTTACTCCCTCAACCAAAAGAGCAATCTCTTTCCCAAATTCTTTTTGGATTTGTTCAATAGTCGTATAAGTATCCTCCACCACATCATGGAGAAAACCGGCAGCAATTGTCGTTGGGTCAAGTTTTAGTTCGACTAAATTACGAGCAGTGGCGAGAGGATGAATAAAATAAGGCTCTCCGGATAATCTTTTTTGACCAGCGTGGGCGCTTTTGGCAAAGTGATATGCTTTTTCCACGACTGAAGTGTCCGCTAGAGGTTGGTAGGTTTTGATTTCAGAAATTAAATTTTCAAGATCTAACTCAGACATAAAGTTTTAAGTTAAAATTATGAATAGCATACTATATCTAAGAGGAAATCACTAGTTTCTATGAGATTGCGTTTTTGAGGTCTTTTATTTGGGGCTCAATCGTTTTTGATCCGTTATAATCGTTTACTGCAATTTGCAAAAGGACATCGAGCTTGCAATCTTTGTTTAAAACTTCGGCAAGAGGTCCTAGTCCAAAACCAATTGCGTTAATACTTCTCTTTCCATCTTTTAGAACCATTTTAAGGTGGTCCGCCGTCGCTCCCACCGTTTTGAAATTTTCAAGCGTCAGGCCTCTCACTAAAAATATCGGTTTAGGATTTCCCACTCCAAAAGGAGAGAGATTCTCAACCTCATTTAATAAATCTTTTGAAACATCGGAAAGGCTAATTTCCAAGTCAACCGTAATTTTTGGAGCGATCTCCTCTGAAAGTAAAGTGTCCCCATAAGAAACAAACTCGGTTATAAATTGCTCGATTTTCTCAGTTTCGATACTAAATCCAGCGGCCATCGGGTGACCCCCCGCCCCAAGCAGTAAATGGTCAAAATGATGGAGTGCTTCAATTATATTAAATTCAGAAATGGAGCGAGCAGAACCCCGGGAAACTTTTTCGCCCCTAGAAATTGCGATTGCTGGTCGGTAAAATTCTTGGGAAAGCCTGCCCGCGACAAGACCAATAATTCCTTCATGATAAGTTTCGTGGCTAACAATAAGAATTCCTTTTTGATCTTTTGTTACTTGAGTTTTAGCAAGAGTTAAAGATTCGATGGTTAACTTCTGCCTTTCGGAATTAATCTGATCTAGTGTTTTTGCAATTTCCCGAGCGAGGGATTCGTTATCTGTACAAAGTAACCTTAAAGAAATTAAAGCATTCTCAAGTCTCCCTGAAGCATTAAGTCTTGGAGCCAACATCCAACCAACTTCATAAGTGCCAATTTCTTTTCCGAAAAGTCCGGAAACTTTAATTAATTCCATTAAGCCGATTCTGGAAGTTTTATTAATCGCTTCTAAACCGAACTTTACTATCGAACGATTGGCCCCGACCAAAGGCTGAATATCGGCAATGGTTGCGAGCGCCGCAAGATCAAGGCCAGATGGCAGATTTCCGTTTTCAGATTTCAGATAACTAAGAAGAAACCATGCAATACCGCCAGAACATAGTTTATCTGTCCAAATAATCGCGTCCGCTTTCGGTAACTCTTTGCCCTTCTGATGATGATCCACTACGACTACCTTAAACCCTAAACTCTTAGCCTGATCGATTTCTTTTATCGCTCCAATTCCAGCATCAACAATGATTAAAAGCCCTTTTTTGCTAGTTTGATCTAGTTTCTCCCTTAATTTTAAAACCCCATTCACTGAATTCTCCGAAAGACCATAACCTTCTTCAAATCGATCAGGAATATAAGGAAGAGTTTTTTTGTAACCTAAGGTTTTGTATAAATGTTCCCAAAGAATCGCGGTGGCGCAAATTCCATCAACATCGTAGTCTCCATGAATTATGATTGGAAGATTTTCGGAGATGCCAGATTTAACAAGTGAGATAAAAGTGTCAATTTCAGAGGATTTAATGCCGAGAGATGTTAAATCAATTTCAGAAGGATCTTTTGAACTCAAAAAAGCTTCAATTTCTTTTTTATTGAAACCCCGAACCTCAAGAACATCTCGAGCAGTGGGGTTTTGATATTTTTTCTTACCCAAAATTACCCATTTTTTGTCCATTTTTTCCTCTTTTCCATTAATTCTTTCCAAACGACCAGGAGCGGAGCCGCCACAAAAGTGGATGAATAAGTCCCGGAAATTGTGCCAATCAAAAGAGCAATCACAAACCATTTAGTGGTCACACCTCCAAGAAGTAGTAAAGTAAGTAACATGAAAATAATCGTTAGTGAATTATTCAAAGAGCGAACAATTGTTTCGTTGATCGCTTTATCCACAAGTTCTGGAAAAGAAATCTTTGGGTAAATCCGGGAAAGCTCTCGGATCCTATCGAAAACGACCACAGTGTCATGAACAGAGAATGAAAGAATGGTAAGAACGGCTGTCACAAAAAGGGTATCAATCTCCACTTTGAAAAAGTGACCGAAAATAGAAAATAATCCAAGAATTACCAAGGAGTCGTGGAACATGGCGAGAATCGCAGAAATTCCGTACATTTTATTTTTAAATTGATAAGCAACGTAGGCAAGAATAAAAAGGGCAGCAAGAACTACTCCAATGATTGTTTTAAAGATTAGTTCTCCTCCGAGAATTGGTCCAACCGTCTCAAAACGGGTCTCCTTAACTTCCCCATATTTTTTGGCAAGAACGTCACTGATCACGTTCTTTCTTTCCTCGGTGATCGGCTTAAACTTAATTAGATAGGACTTATCCCCGGTTGATTGAACCGAAACAACCTCCTCCACCTGTTTTTTACCCAAAAACCCCTCCAACTTACGGGCATCGGGGGCGGAGACTCCGGTTTCCCAAATCGCTCCTCCAGTGAAATCAACCGACAAGTTAAGCTTCCAGAGAAACAGAGAAACTATTCCTGGAACAATGACCAAGGCAGAGATGACAAAATATATTTTTTTGAACGAGATGAAACGAATCATAATTACCTATAAAAAACCCTAACCAAAGTTCTTGTTACAACAATTCCGGTAAATAAGCTTATCGCAATTCCTAAAGCAAGCGTCAGGGCAAACCCGCGCACCATTCCAGAAACATTCAAAAAACTCCAGTTAAACGGATTAAAAAGAACAAAGCTTGTGATTAATGTGCAAATATTGGCATCTCTAATCGAATCCCAAGCTCGACCAAATCCCGCCTCCATTGACGGCAATAAAGATTTACCTGATCGCCTCTCCTCTTTAATCCGCTCAAAAATAAGGATGTTGCTGTCAACCGCCATCCCAATGGACAAAATAAATCCAGCAATTCCGGAAAGGGTTAATGTCACCGGAATGAGTTTATAAAGGGCTAAAGTAATTAACCCGTAAACGATTAAAGCGATATCAGCTAAGATACCTAATCGACCGTAATTTCCAAGCATAAAAATAGCCACCAACATCAAACCGATGACTCCTGCGATCAGACTCCGCTTAAGCGACTCTTCGCCAAGAGTGGCGCCAATGTTTTTCTGAGAAAGAACAGAAATAGAAACCGGGAGAGAGCCCGCATTAAGTTGGACAGAAAGTAATTTTGCCTCATCAAGTGTAAATTGCCCAGTAATAACCGCCTGCCCTCCGGTAATTTCCTCTTGAACAATTGGGGCGGTGAGCACAACTCCATCGAGAAAAATCGCTAGGGGTTTTTGGACATTTCTTTTGGTAATTTCCGCGAACTTTTTGGCTCCCTCATCAGTAAATTCTATTGAAATTTGAGGAGCGCCTGTTTTTGAGTCGAAGGTTACCGCTGCACGGGAGAGATCCTTACCGGACAGATCTGTTTTGGCAAAAACCGGAGGCACTGCCGCCTGCTTTTCCTTTTCCTCTGGAGTAAGATTATCCAAAGGCTTTTCCTCAAGCACCTTCTGCTCCGCAAAATCAAGCTGAGCCGTCTGACCAATTAACTGAATTGCCTCTTTTGAATCAGTCACTCCCGGAAGCTCTATTAAAATTCTATAGTTATCTCCAGAAACCGAGGTCTGAATGTTTGGTTCGGTTACGCCAAAGAAGTTAACTCGTCGCTCCAAAACACCTCGGGCAGACTCCAAAGCTACTTTACGGTCTTTTTCCGCTATATCCTTCATATCTGCTTGCAATGTGACCTGAATACCTCCCTGAAGATCTAACCCTTTTTTGATTTGTAAATCCCGAACAAACTTTCCTCCAAACCAACCAATCGCGTAACCGCCAAAAGACTGCTCAACTTTAAAAGGCTTATCAAATTTAATGGTGAACTTTGGAAGGTCGATAATAAGGGCTCCAAAAGAAAGGAGGAGAATAAAAATCAGGACGCTTTTTGGTCTTTTTAGCTTATCTAACATAAAAAAGGGTGATAAAAGTGTTTAAACGTGTCGATTCTACCACAATTGCAAAGCAGGAGCTAGATGCTCCTGCAATTGGAGGAAGCCATCCGCCTTAGGCGGGTGGAACCTCATAAAGTTTTGTTTTTTGGTAAAGCCATTTAGGACTTCTTTGAAGCTTCGTCATTCGAGTTTCGGGTCTGCTGAACCAACACCATCTGCCTCGCCCCTGGAAAAGTGTACGTGATGCGCGCTTTCTGGTAATCCGTCTTCGCCTTCGCGGTATCTCCAACTCTTAAACTCATCCCCTTGAAAAATTCCGAGGGAATTGTCACCGCCGCCGAATTTCCCGTCCTTATAATTTTCTGCTCCATGATCTAATGAATATTCTATCAGATCAAACCAAAAAGGCAAAATGCCGATAGAATAGCTCTTCCACACCCGACGGGTGTAATTTCACCCCGTTTTATGTACAAAAATATCCGCGATCGAGGATAAATTCGTACATTATAGAAACTTTACAAGAATAGTTTTGGCAATAGTGCTATAATGTTAGTAACAATATATGAAAAAAGCGCTATCATTAATTTTTGCTTTTGTTTTAACTCTCACACCAACACTTTTCCCGTCTACTACTCCCACTTTTGCCAAAATTACTCCAAAACCAAATTGGGAAAATAAATTTGTCAGCACTTCAGGTATGGTCGATTGCCCAAATCCAGAAATCGCCTCAGGAAACAATCGATTTGGCATAGTATTTGATGAAAAATGGGACGGAAACTACGAAATCTATTTTTCCCTTCTTGACCAAAACGGCAACAAAATAGGTGGAAATTTAAGAATTACTAACGATCCTGGTGATTCACGAGATCCGGTTATCGGATTCGATGGGCGCAACTTTGGTGTGTTTTGGTATGACAGTCCAGCTGGAGAGAATCGAGGAATATACTTTGTCGCCATTTCGCCAAAAGGTGAGTTAAAAATTGGACCGTTAAGGATAAACGATGTTAACGCGGATGGTGTACACCCTTCCGTTATATGGAACAACGCTTCAAATGAATATGGAGTTACTTGGTGGGACGGAAGAAACGGCGGGGCGTATTTCGGGCGAGTTAATAGACAAGGGAAAACTATTTTAGAGACGCAAGTATCTACTATGCCAGCAAATGCTTATTACCGGCCGAGGATTGGTGCTTCTGGCAAAGAGTATGCGATTTCTTGGGAACAACAAGTTCCTTGCCCTCCAGGAAATTGTCCAGAAATGGCATTTGCACGAGTCAGCAAAAATGGAACTAAGATAGGAAACGATTCGATAATAACAAATTATGGCGCGACAAGAATTAAATCGATCGTTTGGAACGGAAAAGAATGGGGGTTGCTCGTTGGCATCAGTCATTACGCCAAACTACTAAGAATTTCAAAAAATGGAACCGTCATCCAAGACCCAATTTCCTTAGGAGATATAATGATGTCCCAAGCGGAAATGGCGTGGAACGGGAAAAACTACGGGATTTCCTGGATGGACCCACAGTGGGTAACGGCCGAAAATTCACTAAACGGCGAGGTAGCTTTCCAGACCTTTAACAGTCTTGGAAAACCGTTAAGCGATGTAACGAGAGTCTCTAACGGAACCGGTCCATCTTGGTCTTTGAGTTCTCTTATCTGGACCGGAAAAAAATTCGCCCTTACCTGGGTAGAAAATCTATATCAACCCGACCAAGAAATCCGTTTTGCGCAAGGAAAATAAATTTAAACAGGGACGGACCCTGTTCAAACAAATGTTTATAGGATTACGTAATCGAATACGTAAAAAGTACCGTAGACTGTACTACGGTACTAAACTAAAACAAAGAAAAGCGAGACAGGGCCCGCCTAGCCAGTCGAGGCTGGTCTCGCCCCTACAACATGTACATGAATTTTCTTAAGAGGTCCGTCCCTTCAAGAAATACCGATTTTTGCTTTAGAGGGACGGACCTCAAAGACATCTTTGTGAGCAATTATTTCAAACCTTTGTCCAGTCGGAAGGATTGCCGATCAGAACCACATGGGGCTGAAGGAAGACCTTAATCAAGAATTTATCGGTTCGATTAACAAGAATTCCATACTCTTCTTTATCAAGCACAGAGTAATTAATTGCTCGTCCGTAAGTTTTCTCTGCGTGCTCAATCAATTCCGACAAAGCATGCATATTGGGCTTTCCCACAATTAAAAGATCCACCTCGTCGGACGCCGAAACTCTGCCTCTAGCAAAATCAAGAGAAAATAGGGCAAAATCAATATGACCAAGAAGTTTCCGTCGATCAAATATTTGCCTTGGGAGTCCTGATTCTTTTACGGTTAACGCCAGAAGTTCAAAGTAAAGATAATGCTCGGTATTAACGACATAAAAAAGACGGTTGCCGTTTGGGACGCTTTTTAATAGACCAATGGCAACTAATCGATCAAGTTCTCGCCTTACCGCGTTAATTTCTGTCCCTACCCGACGAACCAACTCCCGAACATGCAAACCATCCTTCGGACCAAGAAGCAAAAGGTTAATAATTTTTACCCTTACGGACGATGTAAAAAGTTGATTTAGCATAATGCCATTAACTTGATGTAAAAGTCACTTTGTTTCCCTTTGGCACAATTTCTACCCA
>Ga0066637_10003424_pt1 | contig 10650 bp, 6 predicted proteins | sample CryGeyCG2014_020_FD_62737 | JGI IMG/M metagenome (GOLD analysis project Ga0066637, IMG submission 62737) | Groundwater microbial communities from aquifer - Crystal Geyser CG08_land_8/20/14_0.20 | ecosystem: Environmental > Aquatic > Deep subsurface > Groundwater | place: USA: Utah: Grand County...
AAAATAATTGAACAATTTGGCCAAAGACTGATAGCCTGGCGCAACGTACCGGTTGATGCTTCAGTTATTGGCGAAACCGCTCGAGCGAGCCAACCAGTGATTGAACAGATCTTTATTGCCAAGGGGAAAAAGGTCAATTCTCAACTCGAGTTTGAAAAAAGGCTTTATGAAATTAGAAGAGCTGTTGAAAAAGAAATTCAGGTTCCGAGCTTTTATATTTCCAGCCTTTCCAGTCGCACGGTTATTTATAAGGGCTTGCTTATGCCTGATCAGGTCAAGGCTTTTTTCCTTGATCTTCAAGATAAAGATGTCGTGAGCGCTCTTGCCCTGGTCCACTCACGCTATAGCACTAATACTTTTCCTACCTGGGATTTGGCCCAACCCTTTCGCTTTCTTGCCCATAATGGAGAGATTAATACCCTGCGCGGCAATATTAATTGGATGCAAGCGCGGGGGCTTGACGTGATTGTCCCTGGCGGCAGTGATTCGGCTGCCCTTGATAATGTTTTTGAGTTCTTGCATCTTTCCGGCAGATCCCTGGCCCATACTATGATGATGCTTATCCCCCAGGCGTGGGAAGAAAACAACCTTATGGACAAAAAACTTAAGGATTTTTACAAATACCATGCTTGTTTTATGGAGCCGTGGGACGGACCAGCGGCGATTGCCTTAACTGACGGTACTAGTGTAGCCGCAGTGCTTGATCGCAATGGTTTGCGGCCAGCCAGGTATATTGTTACCACTGATGATGTGGTTATAATGGCTTCTGAAGTCGGGGTCCTTGATACCCCGCCGGAAAAAATTAAGCGCTCGGGCCGGCTTGAGCCAGGCAAAATCTTATATATTGATACCAAAGAAAAAAGGATTGTTTCTGATCAAGAGATAAAAAAACAAGTTACCAGCCAGGCTCCTTATGAGAGCTGGCTCGAAAAAAATATGGTTGAGCTGGAGGACTTGCCGACTATTTCAGCAGATGATGGGCTGGGTGATTACCAACACCTGCTGAGGGCTTTTGGTTACAGCCGAGAAGATTTCAAAGCCATTCTTAAGCCCATGGCTTCAAGCGGGAAAGAGCCGGTCGGCTCCATGGGCAATGACACGCCGCACGCAGTTTTATCTAATAAGCCGCAGCTCATTTACAGCTATTTTAAACAGCTCTTTGCCCAGGTCACTAACCCGGCTATTGACCCGATTCGCGAAGAGATTGTGATGAGCCTTGAGAGCTATGTCGGGCCGCAAGGGAATATCCTTGAGGAAAAGCCAGGGCATTGTCACAAGCTGCGGGCCCGAGGACCAATCTTAACCAATGAAGAGTTGGGAAAAATCAGCGGGATCAGTAAAAACAGCTTTCGTATCAAGACTATTTCCTTGCTTTTTAAAGCTCAAGAAAAAGAATTTCCAAAAGCGATCGACCGCGTTTGCCAAGAAGTTGAAGCGGCAATTAGCGAGGGTTTTTCTTTCATTATATTAAGTGACCGTGGGGTTGATGCTAGAAAAGCAGCTTTGCCGGCCCTCTTGGCGATTGGGGCCGTCCATCACTACTTGATTAAAAAGGCCTTGCGGACGAAAGTCGGTTTGATTGTCGAGAGTGGTGAGCCGCGTGAGGTTTTTCATTTTGCCCTGCTTTTTGGCTATGGTGCGGATTTGGTTAATCCTTACTTGGCTTATGAAGCCATTGTCCACCTGGTCATTGATGGAGAAATTGCCCTGGACGGAAAAACAGCCATTAATAATTATCGCCACGCAATTGAGCAGGGTTTGCTCAAGATCATTTCCAAAATGGGGATTTCCACCTTAAATAGTTATCGCGGGGCGCAGATGTTTGAGGCCTTAGGCTTGGGGGATAAGGTGATTGCCAAATGTTTTTCCGGGACAATCTCAAGGATAAGCGGGGCAGATTTTAAGGTGTTGGCCCAAGAGACCCTGCTGCGCCATGGTTCAAATTCAGAGCTTGATTCAGGCGGGCTTTACCAGTGGCGCCGTGATGGGGAGTTTCACCTTTGGCGGCCGGAGAGCATTGCCGCGTTGCAGGATGCCACTCGTACTAATGATTATAGCCGCTATCAGGAATTTGCCGGTTTAATCAACGACCAAAAAACTGTGCCGACAACCTTACGCAGCTTGTTGAAATTTTGCAAGACAAAAGCAATCTCCATTGATGAGGTTGAACCAGTTAAAGATATTTTAAAACGTTTTGCCACCGGTGCCATGAGTTTTGGCTCAATCAGCGGCCCGGCGCACGAGACTATTGCCCTGGCCATGAACCGGATTGGCGGTAGATCAAACACCGGGGAGGGGGGGGAGGACCCGGCTAGATTTAAGGATGACCGCCGTAGCGCGATTAAACAGATTGCCTCCGGCCGTTTTGGGGTCTCAACTAATTATTTGGTCAATGCCGACGAGATCCAGATCAAAATTGCCCAAGGGGCCAAGCCTGGTGAGGGTGGCCAGCTTCCTGGCCATAAAGTTTCTTCCCTAATTGCCAGGATTCGCTACACTACGCCGGGGGTAACTTTAATCTCTCCGTCGCCGCACCATGATATTTATTCGATTGAGGACCTGGCCCAGTTAATTTTCGATTTAAAAAATGTTAATCCTAGGGCCAGGATTTCAGTTAAGCTGGTTTCCGAGCCAGGGGTGGGGACTGTTGCGGCCGGGGTGGCTAAGGGGCACGCTGATATGATTCTAATTGCTGGTGGTGATGGTGGGACAGGGGCCTCTCCTTTAAGTTCTATCCGCCACGCTGGTTTGCCGTGGGAGCTTGGTTTGGCTGAAACTCATCAAACCCTGGTTTTAAATGATTTACGCTCCAGGGTGAGGCTGCAAGCTGATGGCCAGCTGCGTACCGGCAGGGATGTGGCGATTGCCTCGATGCTGGGGGCTGAAGAGTTTGGCTTTGCCACGGCGGTTTTAATTGTGTCTGGCTGTGTGATGCTGCGGCACTGCCATTTGAACAACTGCTCGGTTGGTGTGGCTACCCAAGATGGATGTCTTTCAAAAAGATTTCGCGGCCGGCCCGAATATATTGTTAATTATTTTACTTTTATTGCCGAGGAGCTGCGTGAGATTATGGCCTCCCTTGGTATTCGATCGCTTGAAGAGTTAGTTGGTCGAGTTGATCTGCTCGAATTAAATAAAGATCTCTTGCCGTGGAAGGCTAAGGGGATAGATTTATCTAAGATACTATGGAAGCCGGAGACTAAACGTCTCGGCTTCCAGGAAACCGCGGCGTTCAGCCGCAGGTTTCCCAAGGTCTTGGATAATAAGCTAATTGAGCTGGCCAAACCAGCTTTAGAAAAAAAAGAAAGGGTTCAAGGAGAATTTAAAATTAATAACACCAACCGCACTATTGGGACAATGCTCTCTGGTGAAGTTTACCGCAGGTGTGGGGAAGCAGGCTTATCGCCAGGGACAATTAATTTAAAATTTAAAGGGGTGGCAGGCCAGAGCTTTGGTGCCTGGCTGGCCAGTGGGGTTAGCCTTGAACTCGAGGGCTTAGCTAATGATTATGTTGGCAAAGGGATCTCTGGCGGACGGATAGTTATTTATCCTGATAAAAAAGCGACCTATGATGCTGAAGACAACATTCTTATCGGTAACACGACTTTTTATGGCGCAATTTCCGGTGAGGCGTATATCCGCGGACGGGCGGGAGAGCGTTTTTGTATCCGTAACTCTGGGCTGTTGGCTGTGGCTGAGGGGGTTGGCGACCATGGATGTGAATATATGACTGGCGGCCGGGTGGTTGTCTTAGGCCCGGTTGGCCGCAACTTTGCGGCCGGCATGTCAGGGGGCATTGCTTATGTTTTTGATCCGCAAAATGAACTGGTTGACCACTGTAACCATAGCATGGTCATGCTGGAAGAGCTGACAGTCGAAGACCAAGAGATCCTCCACAACCTGCTGGAGAACCATTATAAGTTTACTAAGAGCCAGATAGCCAAAAAGATACTGGATGATTTTGCTAACCAAAAACGCTTGTTTGTCAAAGTTATGCCCACAGAATACAAACGGGTTCTTGAAGAAAAAGAACTTGATAAAGCATCAGAGCTAGCGGAGGTCTTAGATGGGTGACATTAAAGGGTTTTTAAAAGAAAAGAGAAAAACTTGTTCCTTTCGCCCTGTTTGCGAGCGCAAGAACGACTTTGTCGAGGTCTTTAAGCTGCGCGATGAGGCTGATTCGCGTTTGCAAGCCTCGCGCTGTATGGATTGTGGCACCCCGTTTTGCCACTCTGCCTGCCCCTTGGCCAACATTATCCCAGAGTGGAATGATTATGTTTTTGGCCAGCAGTGGGATAAAGCTTTTGATCTTCTTGACCAGACTAACTGTTTGCCCGAAGTGACTGGCCGAGTTTGTCCAGCCTTGTGCGAATACAGCTGTGTCCTGGGGATTAATGATGATGCTGTGACAGTCCGTGACAATGAGCTGGCGATTGTTGAGTATGCTTTTAAACACGGCTTAGTAAAACCAAAGATTCCTAAAAAACGCACTGGTAAGAAAGTTGCAGTGGTTGGCTCTGGCTCTGCGGGCCTTGCCTCTGCTGTAGAGCTTAACCGAGCCGGCCATAATGTAGTGGTTTTTGAGCGCGATGAAAAGATTGGTGGCTTGATGCGCTTTGGCATCCCGGCTTTTAAATTAGATAAAGCTATCCTTGACCGCAGGCTTTCTATCTGGAAAAAAGAAGGGATAGAATTTGTCACGGGCAAAGAAATAAAAACGCCAGCTGATCTTAAAGGCTATGATGCTGTTTGTTTAACTGGTGGCTCTCGAGTGCCAAGAGACTTGAGGATTCCTGGCAGAGACCTCTTAGGTGTCCACTTTGCCCTTGATTATTTAACCAAAGAGATTGATTCCAAAGATAAAAGCGTGGTGGTGATTGGCGGCGGGGATACTGGGGCTGATTGTGTCGGGACAGCCAATCGTCGTGGAGCAAAGTGTGTGGTTCAGATAGAACTTTTATCCCGGCCGCCAGAGGAGCGCACCCCTGATATGCCTTGGCCAACTTACCCGCTTACTTTGAAAAACTCGACCAGCCACGAGGAGGGGTGCTCAAGGCAGTGGCAGATTTTGACTAAAGAGTTTGTTGGAGAAAACGGTAAGGTTAAAAAAATATCTTGTGATAAAGTGCATTTTCCAGAAGGGAAGCTGACAGAAATTCCTGGGACAGAATTTGAAGTTGAGGCTGACCTGGTTTTGTTAGCAGTTGGCTTTCTCCACCCAGAGCATGACGGGCTGCTGGCTAATCTTGGACTTGAATTTGACAGTCGGGGTAATGTTAAAACAGGTGATGATTACCAAACCTCTCAAAAGGGGATTTTTTCGGCCGGGGACATGAGGCGTGGGCAATCTTTGATTGTCTGGGCCTTGGCAGAGGGGAAAGGGGCGGCAGAATCAATCAATAGGTACTTGTCATGAAAGCCAGTACCGGGATAGCTGGTCTTGATCATGTCCTTGAACACCTGCGACTCGGCGATAATGTTGTTTGGCAGGTTGATAGTATTGCCAGCTACCTGCATTTTGTCACCCCTTACATTAAACAAGCCTTAGCTGATAATAAAAAGATCGTTTATATTCGTTTTGCCCAACACCCCCCGTTAATCAAAAAAAATCCTAAAATAAAAGTTTATGAACTCGAGGCCGAAGCTGGCTTTGAGGCTTTTTCTAAGGAGATTCATGATATCGCGACAGCCGAAGGGGAGGGGGTCTTTTACCTCTTTGACTGTTTATCAGACCTTTTGGAGGCTTGGGCCACAGATCTAATGATCGGCAACTTTTTTATGGTTACCTGCCCCTATCTTTTTAAGCTTGATACGATTGCTTATTTTGCGATCTTAAGGAATAGCCATTCTTACAAAACTATTGCCCGCATTAGGGAGACAACCCAGCTCCTTTTGGATGTCTTTAATTTTGATGATAAGTATTACGTCCACCCCTTAAAAGTTTGGCGGCGCTACTCGCCAACCATGTTTTTGCCTCATGTTGAGGCCGGCGATAAATTTGAGCCGATTGTCAGCAGTGTTGATACTACCAAGCTCTTTTCCTATATGTCCAGCAGCGGCTCGGATAGCGCCGAGCGCCAACTTGATTATTGGGACCATTTGTTTTTAGACGCTCAAGGGGCTTGCGGCAAAGAGGAAGAGAAGATGTTTGAGCGACTAAGTAAGATTATTCTTGGCAGAGAAAAAAAGATGTCTGCCTTGATCAAGAAACATTTAAAACTTGAGGATCTCTTGGCTATCAAGGAGCGAATGATTGGCACTGGTTTTATTGGCGGCAAAGCCTTGGGGATGCTTCTCGCGCGCAAGATTTTAAAAGATTTTGCTAAGGTTTTAGAGCCGCATGATTCTTTTTATATTGGCTCTGATGTTTTTTACACTTATATTGTTGAAAACGGCTGGTGGGACCTCTGGATGGAGCAAAAGAGTGAAGCAGGCTATTTAGTTAAGGCAGCAGAGCTTCGCGAAAAGATTTTAACTGGTAAATTTCCTGAAGATACGAAAGAGAAATTTCATCAATTGATTGAATATTTTGGCCAATCACCGATTATTATCCGCTCTTCAAGTTTGCTTGAAGACAGCTTTGGCAATGCCTTTGCCGGCAAGTATGAAAGTATCTTTTGTGTTAATCAGGGGAGTCCTGATGAGCGTTATAAGCAATTTAAAGATATTGTCCTCCAGGTTTTTGCCAGCACCATAAATGAGGATGCGCTCCAGTATCGTCTCCAGCGTGGTTTAAATGAACAAAATGAACAGATGGCTCTTTTGGTCCAGCGAGTTTCAGGGAGCCATCACGGCGACCAATTTTTTCCGTATATGGCTGGAGTTGGTTTTTCTTATAACACCTTTGTCTGGCATGAGTCAATGGACCCCAAAGCCGGGATGCTGCGCCTGGTTTTTGGTCTTGGGACCCGGGCGGTTAATCGGGTAGAGGGAGATTATCCTCGGATTGTAGCGCTGGATGCCCCAGATAAAAAACCATATGTGGGCATAGACAAGTTAAAAAGATTCTCCCAGCATGAAGTTGACCTGCTTAATATTGCTGATAATCAGCTGCAGACCCTGCCGCTCTCCAAAATTACTGATGTTGACTTGTCAATGATTGGGGAGAGAGATATTGAGGCAGAGAAAAAGCTTAAAGAACTTGGGCTTGCCGGCAGCTCATGGGTCTTAACTTTTGATAAACTTTTTAAGGAAACTGATTTTGTTAAGATAATGCAGCAGATCCTTAAAAAGCTGGAAAAACAATACCAGTACCCGGTTGACATTGAATTTACGGTTAATTTTGACCTTGATAATGAGCTGCGGATCAACCTGATCCAATGCCGACCGCTGCAGGCCAAAGGTCGGACTGGCCAGGTTAAGATCCCTCAAAACATAAAACCAGAGAATTTAATTTTTAAGTCAAGCCGCAATTTTATGGGTGGGAGTGTTGAACAAGCGATCAAGCGCTTGATTTATGTTGATCCCAAGGCTTATGGTGAGCTTTTAATGCCGAAAAAGTTTGAGGTTGCCCGCTTGATTGGCCGTTTAAACAAGACCATTGCTAACCAGAGTGATCTGCCAACGTTAATGATTGGTCCAGGCCGCTGGGGGACCAAGGACCCGACCCTTGGGGTGCCGGTCAATTTTGCTGAGATCAATAATATTGCAGTCTTAGTTGAGTTGGATGATCCGGACGGCGGTTTTATGCCTGAGCTCTCTTTTGGCTCCCACTTTTTCCTTGATTTGGTTGAGACCAATATCTTTTATGTGGCTTTATTTATGGATGATGAGGCGGTTAGTTTTAACCAAGCGTGGATAGCGAAGTTGGCGAATAAATTATTGGAAATAATTCCTGAAGCTAATGGATATGAAAAGGCTATTAAGGTTTATGATTTTGCTGATGAAGAAGTCAGGCTGTTAGCGGATTTAACACTTCAGAAAGTTGTTTGTTTAAAATAAGTTTTTGTTGACACTTATGACCAGCTTTGTTTATAATCAATCATGCCAAAAATTGGTATTATTGGTGGTTCAGGCTTAGATGACCCGCAAATTTTAAAGCACTCCATTGATAAAGAAGAAAACAATAAGTTTGGCCAGCCGACTTCACCGCTTAAATGCGGTCTAATTAATGGAGTTGAGGTTGTCGTTTTGGCCCGCCACGGCCGTGACCACAACATCATGCCAACCAAGGTCAACTTTCTAGCTAATATTTATGCGTTAAAAGAAGAGGGTTGTACTCATATCTTAGCAGCTACCGCGGTTGGTTCTTTGCGGGAGGAAATTAAACCAGGCAATTTGGTTTTTCCTAACCAATTTATTGACTTTACTCGGCATAGGAACTTAACCTTTTTTCACGATAAAGTTGTTCACACCCCCATGTCAGAACCTTATAGCCAAGAGTTAACAAATTTACTTTGCCAAGCATGTGATGATTTTGGTTATGAATACAATCGGGATGTGACTGTGGTCACCGTTGAAGGCCCACGCTTTTCGACCAAGGCTGAGAGCCGCATGTTTCGGGCTTGGGGGGCTGACATTATTAATATGTCAACTTGTCCTGAGGTTATTTTAGCTAATGAGCTTGGTATCCCTTACCAAACCATTGCCATGTCCACTGATTATGATTGTTGGAAAGAAGATGAAGCACCGGTTACTTTTGAGATGGTAATGGAGCGAATGAAGGAAAATGCTGACAAAGTAAAAAGGTTGTTAGTTAAAGTAGTTGGGGGAATAAAATAATGCCGATAAAATCAAGGATTCGCACCGTCCCGCACTGGCCTAAAAAAGGGATCATGTTCCGTGATATCACCACCCTGCTTAAGGATCCGGTGGGGTTTAGGGTGTGTATTGATGATTTTCTCAAACGTTATCAAAACCAACTGATCGATGTCGTGGTTGGGATTGATTCTCGAGGCTTTATTTTGGGTGGCGCGTTAGCTTATTTGCTGGGCAAGGGTTTTGTGCCGGTCCGCAAAAAAGGTAAGCTGCCAGCAGCCACCGAACGCGAGGAATATGCTTTAGAGTATGGAACTGATGTGATTGAAATTCACAAAGATGCAATTGAGCCAGGCCAAAAAGTTTTAATTATTGATGACCTGATTGCAACCGGAGGCACAGCTACCGCGGCAGCAAAACTAGTTAAGAAACTTGGCGGCGAGATTGTTGAACTGGCGTTTATTGTTGATTTGCCTGATCTTGGCGGCCGCAAAAAATTAAAAACTGCTGGCTATTCAGTTTATGCCCAGACAGAGTTTGCTGGCGAATGAAGGTTAACGGCCAAGACTTTCGCACGGTTTGGTTACAAGGCTCTTCTGTCTTTCTGATTGAACAGAATCTCCTCCCTTTTGAATTCAAAATCTTTGAGGCAAAGTCTTATAAGGATACTTGTCTAGCTATTAAAACTATGTTGGTGCGTGGGGCAGGGGCGATCGGTGCCACTGCTGGTTTTGCCCTGGCCCAGGCATTCTTGGAGGCTCCTAGTAAAGCAGCAAAAGCAAAAAAAGAGATTGAAGCAACGCGGCCAACTGCACAGAATCTTTTCTATGTTACTAATCGAGTTTTTAATTCTAAAGACCCAGTAGCTGAAGCCCAAAAGATTGCTGATGAGGATGTGGCGGCGTGTAAGGAGATTGGAAAGTTAGGTAATCAGTTGATTAGGGCTGGGATGAAAATTGAGACCCACTGTAATGCCGGTTGGCTGGCGTTTGTTGATTATGGCAGCGCACTTGCGCCAATTTATACTGCTCATCGCGCTGGCAAAAAAGTTTTTGTTTATGTTGATGAGACTAGACCTAGGGGCCAAGGGGCTCGTTTAACTGCCTGGGAGCTTAAAAACGAAGGTGTTCCTTTTAAAATTATTGCAGACAATGCCGGCGCCTACTTAATGTCAAAAGGCGAGGTTGATCTAATGATAGTAGGGGCGGATAGGATTGCGGCCAATGGTGATGTAGCTAATAAAATTGGGACCCTGGAAAAAGCTGTTGTTGCCAAATACTATGGAATTCCTTTTTATGTTGCTGCCCCAAGTTCCACTGTTGATAAGAATTGCCCATCAGGCCAAGCTATTCCAATTGAAGAACGGTCAGCAGACGAAGTGCTTTATCAAACTGGGCCGGGCAACCAGAAAATTTTGGTGGCTGCCCCAGGTGCCACGGCTATTAATCCTGGTTTTGATGTTACACCAGCTGAATTAATTACTGGAATAATTACCGAGTATGGGATTATTAAGCCTACCGAACTAACTAAGTTGTTGTTTGTTAAGCATTTTTCTGCCATAATAACCACAAAAACAAGGAGGTGAAATCAATGAAGAAGAGAATTACTGAGATAGCTGTTCACCAAACGAGTAAAACAATGGCGATTTTATATGGCTTTGTGGCCTTGGTTATTTGTGCCATCATTGCCTTACTTGCCCTGGTCAAAGGGGAGATAATTGGCGCTGTCCTAATAATACTTATGCCAATACTTTACACTGTTATTATTTATATTGTTCTAGCAATTGTGAGCTTGCTTTACAATCTTACGGCTAAATGGAGCGGTGGCATAGAGATTAACCCGGATTATTCATACACGAGGGGAATTGCGACAGAGTGTCATTTTAGTTTAATCTAATTTTGGTAAGTTTTTTTTGTGGCTTCAAACAAAAAAAGAGGGATAACTCCTGAAAAA
>Ga0066637_10003431_pt1 | contig 10637 bp, 10 predicted proteins | sample CryGeyCG2014_020_FD_62737 | JGI IMG/M metagenome (GOLD analysis project Ga0066637, IMG submission 62737) | Groundwater microbial communities from aquifer - Crystal Geyser CG08_land_8/20/14_0.20 | ecosystem: Environmental > Aquatic > Deep subsurface > Groundwater | place: USA: Utah: Grand County...
TGTTTGTGGCGTGCCTGTCGGAATAGGTGCTGCCTTCAGCGTCATTCTGGGCGCAGCATGTCCCAAAGATAGAGAATCTGCTATTACCATGCATATTGTGGCACGGACGATTGATACTATCGCTAATGATGTTGGCCCAATGTGTTGTAAGAGTTTTGTTAGAACTGCTCTCGGCGTAGCCTACAATTCAGCGAAGGAGTACTTCAATGTTCATCTGCCAATTCATCGGGAAAAGATTTCCTGCTTCCATTCTAACAAAAATCCTCATAGCTGTAGGAAGGAGAAGTGCCTCTACTACCCTAAAACAGTATAGGAAAAATGTTGATTAAGGTTAATTGAAATGGACGCAACAACGTATAACAGCGGATAAAAGGGGAATCAAAGATTTCCCCAAATCCCGACAAGTCGGGACTTCTTTTATTCGCCATACCGTTAGTTGCAATTGGCGGGCTCTTTGGGAGATGAAAATATGAAAAAGAAATTTGATCGGGTGTATCAATTTAAGGTCACGCTGGCGGACATCAGGCCGCCGATCTGGCGGCGAATACGGGTTCCCGAAAATTACACATTCTGGGATTTGTATGTTGCTATTCAGGATGCGATGGGCTGGGCGGATTATCACCTCCACAAATTCACGATATTCTCTCCTAAAGAAGGGGAAGTGGAGATAGGAATCCCTGATCCTGACTGGGACGAGATGGAAATTCTGCATGGCCGGAGACAAAAAATAGCAGACTATTTTTCATTAGGGAATAGAGAGGCGGAATATGTCTACGATTTTGGCGATTACTGGGAGCATATGGTGAGGCTTGAAAAAATCCTTCCGCTGGAAAAAGGCGTGAAATATCCTCTCTGCATCAAGGGAAAAAGAGCGTGCCCGCCTGAAGACTGCGGCGGCGCACCCGGTTATGAAGAATTCTTGGACGCCATAAGAAATCCCAAGCACGAACAGCATAAGGAAATGTTAGATTGGATTGGCGGCAGATTTGATCCCGAGGATTTTGACGTCAAGAAGGTAATATTCGACAATCCTAATGAACGCTGGGAGATTGCGTCTGAATAGCGGCCGGTTGGGTAAAGGAGACAATCATGAACAGCGAAGTCAAGGAAAAAACGCAGAAACTGATTGCGATGACCGGCGGGTTTTGCGATAAGCATCTGGACGATGACTACAAGCAGTTGTGTGAGAAACTTGTCCGAAAGATGGCGCGCAAGCGAAACGTTCCTTTCCTTTACGGCCAGATAGAAATATGGGCGGCGGCGATACTTTATACGCTGGGTCGAATTAACTTCCTATTTGATAAAAGTTCCAAACCGCACTCAACCACCGACGACATATGCAACCATTTCGGCGTATCCAAAAAGACCGTATCGCAAAAGTCCAAAGCAATACGCGACCTGCTCAAATTGAGTTATTGGGACGAGGATTTTTCAACCGCGGACACGAAGAAAAGCGACCCATTTTCAAATCTTGTGATGATTGGCGAGATTATCGTGGATAAACGGCATCTGGAGGAAATACTTCTGCGAAGAATGAAAAATCCAGAGGAATAATGACAAACACCGGTTCGTCGGAAGTTTATTCTTTTTTCATATTTATTTTTCACTTATTTTCCATGAAATCAAGCGGATTGCCTATGCGCACCCCGCATTTCTGGCACACCGCCGCCGGGGTGCCGAACGGCTTTCCGCAGCCGCGGCACTTTCGGTCGCGCAAGAGGTTGGGGGCGCCGCATTCGACGCACTTTGTCACGAGGTCGTTGCAGTTCAGGCAGACACGGGACCGCGCCTCTGCGCCGCATTCCGGGCAGACTATCGTGACGTATTTTGCCTCAAACCCGCATATCGGGCAGTATTCCGGCTTCTGCTTTATTCCTTTCCAGACGTCTATTCCGTATGATTTCCCGCAGGCGCCGCATTTGACCATCGGCGGCAGCGGATAGCCGTCCGCGGAATATTCTATGCCGCACTTGGGGCAAATCCGGAATTCCTGCGGCTTGCCGCAGTCCGGGCACGGATGCTCTGTGAAATACAATTCCCCGCCGCACTTCGAGCATGCCGGTCCCACAGGGCGCAGCCCTTTCCAGACGTCGATGTGATACACGTCGCCGCATTTCTCGCATTTTACCTCCGCCGGAAGCGGCGCTCCGCTGATGGTAGACTCGTGCTTGCATGACGTGCAGATGCCGAACTCCTGATAATGGCTGCAGTGCGGGCACCTGTATGCAATGGAGTAAATCTCCTTTCCGCATGATGCGCAAACAGGTCCTGCCGGCAATTCCTTTTTCACTGCAACGGCGACCGGAGGCGCCTTCGCCTTCTCTGCGGGCGCTTCCTTAATCAGCTCCGTTCCTACGACGACCAGTTTCTCCTTCTTTCCAGTGAACGAGAATGCAAAACCTTTCCTTCTCTGCGGTTCCGTTTCCTGCATTCTTGACGTAACGGACAATAATTCTGCCTTCGGCTCTTTCCCGGCGGGCTTCTTCTTTCCGAATGCAAACGACGGCATTACGAAAAGCGGCTTCTTCTTTTCCTTCGGCTCTGTTCCCTGCATTCTTGGTGCAACGGACAATAATTCTGTCTTCGGCTCTTCAGCTGGCGCGCCTTCGGCAGCCGTTTCAATGCACGCTTTGCACCAGAGTTTTCTGCTCTGGACCCAGAATATTACGAAGCAAATGTCAAGCGCCGCCAGAACCTCGAATATCAAGTGGCTGCCCATGTAATCGGTGATTTTGAGCGCAATGAGCGCCTTACTAGGATCAGACTGGTATGCAATCCAGTTGCCTATGGACAGCATGGCGAACAAAAGCAGTAGCGCGGCGCCTGCCACCGGCGGAATCCATGATGCGTATTTTCCGGGACAGTTGACTTCCCGTCGGCTCTTGTCCCTGCATCCTTTCACGAGCACCCTCAGCGCTATGAAGCCGCCGAGCGCCAGAACCGACAGCAGTATGAAAAGCACGCTGTAACTTGAATACGATACGTAATCTTTCAGCGGCTCAACGTATTTTATCCCGTGCAGAAGCGAGCCGGCTGCGCCGAACGTGTATATGCCGAACAGCAGCAGGACGGATAAGATGGACCCGGGCGCCGCGACTATGGCGCATACGACCGAGCCGGCGACAAGCCATGCAAACGTTGCCACCGTCTTGTCTATCGCCGTCGTCGTGGTGCTGACATAGACCCCTGTTATGTAAAGCGCCGCCGAGACCGCAAGCAACGCGACCAGTATTATTTGCCGGATGGTTTTCATTTTCGGCTTTCCAACTTCGCTCATAAAATTCATTTAAGTATATGAAGACAGTTAAAAAGAGTTTTCGTGGAAAAAGCCAAAAACGCGCCGCATGCACCGCAAAAACGCAAAATCATATATGCGCGACTACGATACTGTATTCGATAGCAATGAGAATATGGGTAAAAATCATCATAGGCATCGTCGCGGCGCTGGTAATGTTGGGTGCCTTAGGCGCATATCTGTATTTCACCGACTACGGCGTCGAGGCGACAATAACCGACAAGGGAAGCGACGACAAGGGAGACTGGGTTGAGGCGACCACTGTCATCGGCGGATTCAAGACTAAGCAATATCTGGATACCAGCGGATATCAGGGCGCTTTTGCGTGGAATGCCGTGCAGGAAGGAAATTTCGTCGTCTACAATATCCAATCCGGGCGCCTTCGCATGTGGCAAAGCGAGAGCGATTACAGGAGCGGAGAGAGTCCGGTTTACGACAGCAAAGGTTAGTGGTCAGTCTATCGAGTCCAAGAGTCTGAGAGTCTAAGAGTCCGAGAACCGGGACGAGCCCCGGACCCCGAAATCCGAAACCCGGACCCCGAATTCCCTCGCCCTCTTCCCTCATCACTCATCACTGGCCACTCGTCACTGGTCACTCACTTATTCCTGATAATAGTATTCTCCCCAGCCGCGCTGTTCCCTGTCGAGGCGCGACCCGGTCTTGTTTATCCTCGGGCGCCTCGTTTCCTCGTCGCGGCGGAAGGTTATATCCATGCGCCTGAGGAAGACGTTCATTCCCTTGCGCATGTCGTAGGGCCCTTCCGATTCTCCGCGTATTCCGGGCTCACCGCCGAAAACCATGATTGAATCGGAAACCATGTCCACGAAATAGACGTCGTGGTCCACTATCATTCCGGAAGTCTGCTGCTTTTCCATCACGCGCCGAATGGTTTTGGCGCACTCCATTCTCTGGTTGCTGTCAAGATAGGCGGAAGGCTCGTCGAGAAGGTAAACGTCCGCCTCCTGGCCAAGGCATAGCGCCACCGCGACGCGCTGCAACTCGCCGCCTGAAAGCTTGTTCACCTGCTTGTTGAGAAGGTATTTCAGCTGGAGCGGATGGGCGACTTCTGCCTGGAAAAAAGTGGAATCAAAGCGCCCCTTGAGCGTCATCCTGAGCATCATTTCTACGCTTGAGTTGGACTCGGATTTGATGTACTGCGGCTTGTATGAAACCTTGATGTTCTTCTTTATCTTCCCCTCGTCCGGCTGGATAACGCCGGCGAGCATTTTCACGAACGTCGTTTTTCCGGTTGCGTTCGGACCCACGATGCCTACTGCCTCTCCTTTATGCACAGTGCCGGAACTCGATTCAAAACCAAAGGAAGGAAACTTCTTGGTCAGGCGCTCGAAGTCGATGAGCCGGGCGACGTTCTCCAGCGGCTTGGGCGCTCTCACATCGAATTCTATTGAGTGGTCGCGGAACCGCACGTTCTCGTCGCGCAAGTATCCGGAAAGATAAGTGTTTATCGCGCTTCTGACCGGCTGGGGGTGGGCGAAAATACCGTATGCGCCTTCGGAGCCGTAAATCAGGTGGGCGTTGTCCGCGAGGAAATCCAGTATCGCAAGGTCGTGCTCTATGACCATGACGTACTTTCCATTTTCCTCGGCCAATGTGCGTATCTTACGCGCAATCTTGAGCCGCTGCGTTATGTCTAAGTAAGATGAGGGCTCGTCGAAGAAATAGATGTCCGCGTCCTTTAACATGGCAGCAGCAATCGCCACCTGCTGGAGTTCGCCTCCGGAAATGCTATCAATCTCCCGGTCAAGTATTTTGCCGAGATTGAATTCCTCCACGATGCCGGAGTAGTCGGGACGTACCTTCGCCAGCAAATCCACGACCTTGCCTTTGTACGTCTTCGGTATCGAATCGACGTACTGCGGCTTGAAGGAAACTGATATTGTTTTGTCGGCCACGCGCTTCAGGTAGTCGTAAAGTTCAGTTCCCGCATAATGCTCCAGAACCTTTGCCCAGTCCGCTTTCTCCTCAAAATTCCCGAGATTTGGAATCTCCTGCCCTGAAAGAATTTTTATCGCCGTGGTTTTACCGATTCCGTTGGGACCCAGAATCCCAGTTACCTGTCCCTGTTTCGGAACCGGCATGCGATACAGCCGGAAGCCATTCTGCCCGTATTGATGGACAACTTCGCCCTTTAGTTCCTCAGGCAGACCGATTATCTTTATCGCCTCGAAGGGGCACTTGTTGACGCAGATGCCGCATCCGGCGCAAAGCGCCTCCGATATTATGGGCTTCTTTTCCCGATCCTGCGCTATGACGATGGTCTGGTCTCCCATGCGCACCCGGGGACAGAAGCGCTGGCATTCGTAGGAGCACTTCTTGGGGTTGCACCTGTCTCTGATAAGAACGGCTATTCGCATATATGAACGGCAGGGTATCTTTTAAAGGAATAAAACTGTTAATACCTACAAAATCCCCGCCGCCTTCAGCATTTCCCTCGTTTCCTTTACTGGAAGGCCGATTACGTTCGTGTAAGAGCCGCTGACCTTTTCCACAAGGGACGCGCCCTTCCCCTGAATTCCGTATGCGCCCGCCTTGTCCATCGGCTCGCATGTTTCGACGTAGGCGCGCATCTCTTGCGGCGCCAGCCGCCGGAATTTCACCTTACTCGAAACAACGCGCGCCAGACTGCGGCGCCCGCTGGCGCCGGCAAGCACAACCCCGGTGAGAACGGTGTGCCACTTGCCAGAAAGCGCGGAAAGTATGTGCTCGGCTTCTGTGCCGTCGCGCGGCTTCCCGATTATCTTTCCTTCCAGAACCACGGCGGTGTCCGCCGCCAGAATCCACGAATTTGGGAATTTTTGCGCCGCCACTTCCGCCTTTTGCTTTGCGATGCGAAGGACGTATTTCTGCGGCGCTTCCCTGTCTTTTTGCTTCTCGCTTACGCCGGAATCTGAAACCTCAAAATTTACCCCGAGCATTTTCAGCAGTTCGCGGCGGCGCGGGGATTTGGATGCGAGAACGAGTTTGACCATGACCCGGTTAACGCTTCCGGCGATATGAATCTATGCAGTGCGCCGTCCTCCGTCATACTTCCGATGTCAGATTTCGGATCGCGGATTTCGGAAGTTCCGACCTCTCACTTCCGACATCCCACTTCCCACTTCCGATTTCCCACTTCCGACTTCGATATGACCGATTGCCTTAATACACATAAACCAATTCCCGTCTGATTCCGATGGCGGTGAAAATCGACGAGCGCTATTGCAAGGGTTGCAACATATGCGTCGCCGTTTGCCCCAAAAACGTTCTGGAGCGTTCCTTGGCACTCAACAAAAAAGGCGTTGCCGTGCCGCTTGTCGCCCGCCCGCAGGACTGCATAAAGTGCCGTATTTGCGAGATGAACTGCCCCGAATTTGCGATTGACGTTATTGATGAAAACAAGAGTGCGCCAGCGTCCAGTGCGGTGAAAAAGCCGTCGGCGGCACCGGCGGCTCCAGCGCTTCCCTACGAAATGAAATCGCTCGCCCCGCGCACCGTGCTTCTTCAAGGGGACGAGGCGATTGCCGAGGGCGCTATTGCCGCGGGGTGCAGGTTCTATGCAGGATACCCGATTACGCCTGCAACTGAAATTGCGGAAACGATGGCGCGCCTGCTGCCGCAGCATGGCGGAAAGTTCATACAGACGGAGGATGAAATTGCAGCAATAGGCGCCGCGGTTGGCGCTTCGTGGTCTGGCGTTAAGTCGATGACTGCAACTTCGGGTCCCGGATTCTCGCTGATGCAGGAAAACATCGGATACGCAGCGATGACCGAAACGCCTTGCGTGATAGTCGATGTCCAGCGCTCCGGCCCTTCCACTGGACAGGCGACAAGACCGGCGCAGGGAGATGCCATGCAGGCAAGATTCGGCTCGCACGGCGACTATGAAATTATCGCGCTTTCGCCAAATTCGGCGCAGGAATGCTTCGACCTTACGATACGCGCTTTCAGCCTTTCTGAAAAATATCGCGTTCCAGCCATCCTGCTGGCGGACGGCGAGATAGGGCACATCAGGGAAAGCATGAGAATTCCAAAAGAAATTGAAATACTAAACCGGCGCGCTCCGGAAGAAGGGGATTCAAAGTTTTTTGGAATGCCTGAAGGCATGACTGCGAAGCGAATCACAGCGCCCATGCCGTCATTCGGCACCGGGCACTTCGTCCATGTCACCGGTTCCACGCACAAGGAGGACGGGATGCGCGACGTGACGACGAAAGAGGTTCATGAACGCATGGTAGAATGGTTCTGCGATAAGATAAACAAGAACGCAGACGACATAGTTTCATTCGAGGAAAAGTTCACCGACGGCGCCGAAATTCTTGTCATATCATACGGCGCAACTTCCCGCCCTGCTCTTGGCGCAGTTCAGGATGCAAGGAAAGCAGGAATAAAAGTGGGCTTCTTCCGCCCGGTAACTATATGGCCTTCGCCTGAAAAGCGCCTGCGCGAAATTATTGCAAAAGAAAAAATCAAGAAAATAATCGTCGCCGAAATGGCGCTGCGCGGATACTTCCCTGAAGTTGAAAGAATTGCGGCCGGCAGGTGCGAACTAATCCACAACTCAAAGATTGGCGGGGAAATTCATACCTCGAAGGAAATCCTTGATGCAATAACGGAGGCGGCAAAATGACAACCGCCAAGGAGATCCGCAACAAATATTTGCGCGTCCGTCCCTTCCCGTTCTGCCCCGGATGCGGTGGCGGGATGGTGCTGAACGCCTTTGCGCGCGCAATCGACGACATGAAAATCCCGAACGAGGACATTCTCATCATCGCCGGAATCGGCTGCTCATCGTGGATTCCAAGCCCGTTCTTCAAGGCGGACACGCTTCATACCACACACGGTCGCTCGCTTTCGTTCGGCACCGGTGCCAAGCTGGCAAACCCATTGCTCAAGGTCGTGGCATTCACCGGCGACGGCGACGGCACTGGCATAGGGGGAAACCATCTCATCCATGCCGCGCGAAACAACATCGACATGGTCGTGCTTTGCATAAACAACAACATCTACGGCATGACCGGCGGGCAGGTGGCGCCCACCACTCCGCGCGAAGTAAAAACGGCGACCACGCCATACGGCAACCCATCCAATCCCTTCGACGCCTGCAAACTGGTCGAGGGCGCAGGCGCTACTTTCGTCGCGCGCTGGACTACGGCGCATATTCCGCAACTTATTTCCACAATCAAAAAGGCGCTCCGGCACAAGGGTTTTTCATTCATAGAAGTCGTGTCGCAGTGCCCCACGCACTACGGAAGGCGGACCGGAATGCAGGATGCGCCGTCAATGCTGAAATTTTTCAAGGAAATTTATTCCATCAATGCCGCCGAATCGAGAATGCGCCTTGGGGAATTCGTGAACATCGAAAAGCCTGAACTCTGCGAAGACATTTCAAAAATGATTGAAATGGTTGCCGGCGCAGAGCAGGCGAAAGAAAAGAAAACGGGACAATCCACCGCCAAAGGCGCAACCTGCAAACCGATGCAGGTCCGGATTGCCGGAAGGGGCGGACAGGGGATTGTTCTTGCCGGAATACTGCTTGGCCACGCCTTTGCCTCCTGCGGAATTAACGTTCTCCAGACGCAGTCCTACGGCGCCGAAGCCAGAGGGGGCGCCTGCAAGGCGGACGTAATCGCGTCGGATGAGCCAATAAACGACCTCTCACCGGAAAAGCCGGACGTTCTTCTGGCAATGAGCAGCGAGGCGCTGGAAAAATACGGAAACGGCGTTCCGCTGATTATCCTCGATGACCTCGTGAGCGCGGCGGCGAAAGCAAGAGCGGTCTTTGACCGCTCTGCTCAGTGCTGTCAGACAGACAGCACTCGAGCCGAGCCACTGGCAAGTGGTCAGTTGTCAGTGGTCAGTGAACAGAAGGCGAGGATTGCAGCCGGATGGGAGGTGTCCGCCGGCTCGAAAGTGGTAAGGGTGGCGGCGACAAAAACCGCCAAGGAATCCGGCTCGATAATGTCCGCTAACATGGGAATGCTCGGCGCGTTCGCGGCAATCACAGGCTCCGTATCCAAGGATGCGCTCGCGGCTGCGATAAGAGAGAATTCGGACGAGAGGTTTGCAGAAGTCAACGTCAGGGTGATGGAGAAGTGCTTTGGGGATATTGGTAGATTGCTGCCCTCTTGAAGCAACGGACAAGGGTCTTTACGGGTCTTTACTCTTGAAGTAACGGACAATAAATTATTGTCAGATTATTTCAAGAGGACCAACGTATTGTCCGTTGCTTCAAGCGCACCGCGTTATTGTCAGATTATATCAAGAGCAAAGACACTATGGAGAGATATAGACGATGTTCTCGCCGCGCACCACTACCATGCGGTGGTTCGTGTGCTTCTCTTCCGGCTTTCCGACGCGCTCCACTTCCTCGACTTCCCTTAATATCACGTTAATGTGCGGGGTGTCGTAGCCCTCCAGTATTCCCCTGTATTCCCGGTCGCCGCGCACCGCGACGATGACGCGCTTGCTGAGCGACTGATTCAAAACGTCGAACGGCCTTGTCATGGAAGCAACACCGAATCGATAGAGTTTATTTAACTGTTGTCCGGGTTTGGCATCACTGATAGAAACATTGTTGGAAAGGGTGCTCCGCCAGCGCGCCGCCTCTCGCAAACAGCACAAAGTATCCGGATTCAGCACACAATATTATATATCGGCTAAAACATACATGATACGATGACATGGCAATGAAACGAACGCGAATGAAGAAAAGCAAGGGAGCGGGATATGTCTACGTTATCCGCGATGCCAAGGGGCGCTTCAAGGATATACAAGACATCGGACGCGCGACGCAGCAGGACAAGAAGCGCAAGGCGAAGACGAAGGCGAAGCCGGGATTCAAGAGCAGGGGCGACTGAAGGCTTCAGTTCAAAAAGAACGCCTTGTATGCCTCGTATGCCGCGTAGACGTCCGCCTTGCTGGAAACTTCGAACGTCGAGTGCATAGATAACAGCGCGGGTCCGCAGTCGATTACGTCCATTGCGTATTCCGCAAGGAATTTTGCGACAGTTCCGCCTCCGCCCTCGTCCACCTTTCCAAGCTCACCGGTCTGCCATGCAACTTTGTGCTTGTTGAAGAGAACGCGCATCTCGCCGACGAATTCCGCGTTTGCGTCGTTTGCCGTGTATTTCCCTCCGGAGCCGGTGAACTTTGTCATGACCACGCCGAATCCTATCTTCGACGCATTCGACATCTCGTGCACCTGCTTGAAGTTCGGCTCGACGCCAGCGTTGACGTCCGCAGACAGCGCCTTGGAGCGGGAAAGGACTTCCATGGTGTCAGTTTGTATGCCGCCAGCAGCGCCTGCGCCGCCGCGCGCGTCCGCCTTTCTCATCAGGCAAGT
>Ga0066637_10003433_pt1 | contig 10635 bp, 10 predicted proteins | sample CryGeyCG2014_020_FD_62737 | JGI IMG/M metagenome (GOLD analysis project Ga0066637, IMG submission 62737) | Groundwater microbial communities from aquifer - Crystal Geyser CG08_land_8/20/14_0.20 | ecosystem: Environmental > Aquatic > Deep subsurface > Groundwater | place: USA: Utah: Grand County...
GTCATTAAAGGATATATTGGCGTGCTCAAAGACTTACCTTCTTTGCCTGGCGAAGCGGTATCGGCAGTCAATAAAATTGACAATCATGCAGATGATTTGGCCAAGTTTATCAACGACTTATTACAAATAACAGAAGTTGAAATAACCAAAAAAGACGAAACTAAAAGTGATTAAAACAGTTTTGTTTGTTGCGGTTTATGTTCGGTTTCCTCCAGCGCTTCTTCTTTAGCCGATTTCTCTTTAAGAAACTTTTCGTATTTTTTGAGGATTGCAGGCAGTCTTACGAAGCTTTTTTTCAATTCTTCTTTAACGGTCGTGGAGCGCAGTGCCGCCGCCGGGTGGTAAAGAGGAACGATAAGATTGTTTTTCCACCAGAAGACTTTTCCTTGGTCGCGCGATATCAAAGCACTCGGCAGGAAGAAGTTCATAGAAAATCTTCCCAGAGTAGCGATAATTTTGGGGTTAATGATTTCTACTTGCTTCATTAGATAGGGAGAGTAAGCGGCGATTTCCTCTGGAAAAGGGTCGCGATTCTCCGGCGGACGGCGCTTAACGATGTTGGTTATATAAACATCTTCTCTTTTCCAGCCAAGACCATTCATGAGCTCCGTAAGTAGTCGTCCGGCCCGGCCGACAAACGGCCGCCCCTCCAAATTTTCATAGTAACCTGGAGCTTCCCCGATAAACACTATCTCTGCGTCAGGACTGCCTTCTCCGAAAACTAGGTTAGACTCCTGAAGAGGTAAGGATTTATTTTCTTCTATCTCCTGTCTTAGATTATGGAGCGCCTCTTCTTTTGGGCTATAATTAGTTAGTGGCATTTATTTATCTTACTACAAGATTCATTTATCGACTTAGGGAATTCTTAGAACACTGGTACGTGGGCGGTTTTATGGCGATAAGCCGTCAAGCGGTTTCACTTTTAGAACAGCTTGACAGGACTTTCGCGCTACAGGTTACCTTGCGATACATTTTTGAGCCACTTTATCAGGACAGGACCGTACTGGGGCACATATTAGGATTTATATTTAGAAGCGTACGCATTCTTTTGGCCCTTGTGATATACGTCGTCGTGTTGGCCGTTTTCACAATCATCTACTTTGCTTGGTCAATACTCTTGCCTTACGCGCTTTATCGGACGGCAGCCGCCTTTAATCTTATTAATACAATCTCACTATGGAACCTGTAAAAGAATTTTACTTCAAAGAGCCGTTACTGGAAATGCCAATGGTCTCCCGGAAAGCAATTAGTTTTATAACTGCCGTCTGGTCGGTAATTTTAGTTGCCGCAGCGGCTACGTTTCTCTTATCCGGGACAGCAAAACTTTTCTGGCCAGGTTTGCTTATATCGTTATATCTTACACACAGATTGTTTCACTTTAATGATGCTAAACTGCTCCTTTCTAAAGTTCCTTTATCGGGGAAAATTAATACCGCCGATTATTTAAACAGGCAGTCCGTTAAAGCAATTACCCTTGCCTCTGATAGGTCTTTACTTTTCGGAGGAGATTTTTCTCTGCATCTTATAAGTGAATTGTCTCAATCTAAAGAGGTGCGCGAGGCTCTTTTGAGACTAGATGTCAATTACGATGAGTTTAGAGAAAAACTTGGCGAGCATTTAAAGAAGAGCGTATCCGAAACAAAACAGAGCCACAATGACATTATTTTAAAAATTAGAAATTTAGCCCTATCCGCCATAAACCTAAGTCTTAAAGGAGGGGGCAAGTATGTGGACGATTCCGATTTATTTGCCGCCATAGGCGACTTAAAAGAAGAATCCGTGGAGAAGATATTCAATCTTTTTCAGATTGATTCGGATAATTTAGAAAGAGCGTTAATTTTTGGCAGATTCCGCCGTCGTTTTTTCTGGCACAGATTGCCGACTAGTTTGGGCGGTTTCGTAAATCAGCCTTACAAGCTGAGACACAGAATTATGAATCGTGCTTGGACGGCGAGGCCAACTCCCATGTTAGATCTCTTCGGCGTTGATTTCACCGACATGGCGCGCGCCAGCATGGCCGGTTTCTTGGTCGGGCATGAAAAAGAATATGACAGGATTTTGGACATCCTTTCCCGCCCTAACCAACCTAACGCGCTCTTGATTGGCGAGGCTGGCGCCGGCAAAGAGGCCCTTGTTGGGCACTTAGCTTACGAGATTATTCATGATAAAGTGCCCCCGCAGCTTTTTGATAAAAGATTGGTGACGCTGGATCTTAATTCTCTTTTAGCGGGGGCGGATGTTCCAGAACAACAAGCAAGAATAAAAAAGATTTTTGAGGAAATAAACAGGGCCGGGAATATTATTCTCTATATACCGGATATACACAATCTTTCGCGTACCGCTGGCCGATACGAGTTAAATATTATAAACACAATTATACCCTTCATTCTTTCTAATGACTTTCCTACGATTGGCTCGACGTATCCCAAAGAGTCTAAACAGTTTATAGAGAGTCAGAGTTCTTTCGCTCAAGCCTTCCAATTTATTCAGGTTGATGAAATTACTCCGAGCGAAGCGGAACTCGTGCTCACTTACGATAGCCTGATACTTGAGGAACAGTACAAAGTTAAAATTACCTACGGCGCTATTAAGAAAGCGGTTGAGGTAGCTTATAAATATTTCAGGCAGAGACTCTTACCGTCTTCCGCTGATGATCTTTTGAAGGAAGCCTTGGCCGAAGCGGCTCACTGCGGCGATAAAGCTTTGTCTGCCGATGATATCATTGCTATTGCTGAAAAAAGGACTAATGTGCCGCTAAAGGAGGCTGGTTATAAAGAACGGGAGAAACTTCTTCACTTGGAAGAGTTAATCCACGAGAGATTAATTGACCAAGAAGCGGCGGTTTCGGCCGTTTCCAAAATTCTGCGCGAGTATCGCAGCGGTTTGGCGAGCGGCAAGGGACCAATTGGCAGCTTTCTCTTCGTCGGGCCTACGGGCGTTGGTAAAACGGAGCTCTCTAAAATTTTAGCCAAAATTCAATTCGGGTCGGAAGATATGATGGTTAGGTTTGATATGTCGGAATATCAAGATAAGGCGAGTTTCTACAGGTTTATCGGTTCGCCTGACGGCGAGATCACAGGGGCGCTCACGGATGCGGTACTGCAGAAACCTTACGCCCTAATATTGCTTGATGAATTTGAGAAAGCCCATCCTGACGTTTTGAATCTATTTCTTCAAGTTTTTGACGATGGGCGGCTAACCGACAACTTGGGGAGGATGGCAGATTTTAAGAATACGATTATTATAGCCACCTCTAACGCCGAATCAAATTTTATTAAAGAGGAGATAGACAAGGGGAGAATTATGGAAAGCGTTGCCGAAGAACTTAAAAAAAGATTGATTCACTATTTCAAGCCGGAACTCTTAAACCGCATGCAGACGATAGTTTTCAAGAATTTGAGTATGGAAGATATTATTAAAATTACAGGGCTTCTTATGAACGATCTGGGTCAAACTCTCGCTAAGCAAGGCATTAAGATGAAAGTTGAAGATGGCGCTTTAAGAAAAATCGCCGAGCTGGGATTTTCACCGGCATATGGCGCAAGGCCATTGCGCGGAGTTATTTCGAATCATATTAAATCTCCTCTTTCGGAGATGATTTTAAAAGGAGAAATTAGTCGCGGTGGAGAAGTAATCATTTCATTGAAGGACGGAGGAATAAAAATAGCGGCGTTAATAAGGTAGTTAAGTATTTTAAGAATGAAGAATCACGAAGTCGCTAAAATCTTGTTGGAGATAGGAGAGTATCTGGATATGCAGAGCATAGCCTTTAAGCCTAGAGCTTACGAGAAAGTCGCCGGCGTTATTGATGGATTAGAAGAAGATGTAGAGCAAATATACGAACGCGGCGGGCTCAAAGCCCTTGAAGAAATACCGGGAGTTGGGGTGTCAATTGCCGAGAAGATTGAAGAGTACTTGAAGACCGGGCGCATAAAGTACTACGAAGAGCTTAAAAAGAAAACCCCAGTTGATTTATCAACATTGACCCAGGTTGAGGGCTTGGGCCCCAAAAAAATCAAGAAGCTTTATGAAAAACTGGGAATTAAAGATTTAGACGACTTAGAAAAAGCGGCAAAGGTTCACAAGATTGGAAGCTTAGAAGGATTCGGCTTGAAGTCCGAAGAAAATATTTTGCAAGGAATTGAATTTCTGCGCAAGTCAGGCGGGAGATTTATTCTGGGGTTTGCCATGCCTGCCGTTAAAGAAATAGAAGAACGACTGCGCCGTCTCAAAGAGGTTAAGAAGGTTGTTGTCGCGGGGTCTATAAGAAGAAAAAAGGAAACCATAGGAGACGTAGATATCCTCATAGTTTCTATGAAGCCCAAGCCGGTTATGGATTACTTTACCTCCATGCCGGAAGTGATAAACGTTTATGCCAAAGGCGATACTAAGTCAGCCATTAAGATTAAAAATGGTTTGGACGTCGATTTAAGAGTTGTTCCCGAAGAATCGTTTGGCGCGGCTTTGAATTATTTTACCGGCAGCAAGGATCACAATGTATCCTTAAGAAGAAAGGCCATGGAGAAAGGATATAAGTTGAATGAGTACGGCTTATATAAAATTAAAAATGCAAAAATCAAAAATCAAAATGACAAATCAAAAATAAAAAAATTAGAAATTCAAATTGCGGGGAAGACAGAAGAAGACTTGTATAAGGCATTGGGCTTAGACTATATTGAACCGGAATTGCGCGAGATGACCGGCGAGATAGAGGCCGCCTACAAGCATAAACTTCCCAAACTTATCGGCTACGATGATTTGAAAGGCGATTTACAAACGCAATCCAACTGGACCGATGGCGCTAACTCAATTGAGGAATTGGCCCAAGCGGCTCTTAAAGCTGGTTTGGAGTACATTGCCATAACTGACCACACAAAGAGATTGGCTATGACTCACGGCTTGGACGAAAAAAAGCTTCGAAGGCAGATGGCAAAGATAGATAAAATTAATTCAAAATTCAAAATTCAAAATTCAAAATTCAAGATATTAAAGGGAACAGAGTGTGATATTTTGAAGGACGGCAGTCTGGATATAGATGATAAAGTGCTATCCCAACTTGACGTTGTCGGCGCTTCAGTTCACTCTTATTTTAATCTTCCAAAAGAGGAACAAACGGAGCGTCTCGTGCGGGCGGTGAAAAATCCGCATGTTGACATACTTTTTCATCCTACGGGCCGCATCATTAATAAGAGGCAGGCCTATGAGGTTGATATGGATGAGATTATAAATGTAGCGGCCTTGACCGGCACAATTCTTGAGATAGACGCTTTGCCAGATAGGTTAGATTTGAAAGATGAGCATGTAAGGAAATGTGTCGCCAAGGGGGTTAAGTTGGCCATCGACTCTGACGCTCACTCTGCAACCCACTTTGCTTACTTAGAATACGGCATTGCTCAAGCCAGGCGTGGGTGGGCAACACGGGAAGATATAATAAATACACGGCCGTTAGAGAAAATGAAGAGCTTTCTCAAAAATTCCGAGCGGTAGCGAGAGATTTTTATTAGAAAATCTTCACCGAGCACTCAAAACATTGTACAATGACTTGAGTGCTCGGTGCTCAATGTTGTGGTAACCGAGCACACAACATATAATTCATTATCACTAACCGTCACACCATTAGTTGTGTGCTCGGTTAACAACATTGGCATGATCAAAGATTCAACGAGAGAAATATCCGCTGGCGTCATTATTTATCGCAGGACTAATGAAGGTCCTAGGTTTCTCTTACTTTACCACGGCGGACAATATTGGAATTTTCCTAAAGGAAAGATAAAAGCAGAAGAAAAAAGTTTTGCCGCCGCCATTCGTGAAACAATGGAAGAAACCGGCTTGACTGCGGAAGACATGCGTTTTAAGAATAGGTTTAAGGATTACGAAAAATACTTCTTTTTTAAGGGGAAAAACAGAATATTTAAAATCGTTACATTCTACTTGGCGGAGACAAGGAAAAGAGAAATCCGCATTTCAGAAGAGCACGAAGGATTTGGCTGGTTTCTCTACAGGGACGCGAGAAGGCTCTTAAAATCCTATTATGACAGCGAGTCAGTGTTGAAGAAAGCCCGCGAATTCATTCGCGCTAAGAACCTTTGATTTCAGCAACTAACTTTTTAAACATTTCGGGATGATTTTCGGCGATATTAGCCAAAATTTTGCGGTCTAGTTTAATGTTCTCTTTTTTGAGGAGCGCAATTAATTTGCCGTAAGTTAAGCCGTTTGCTCTTGAAGCGGCGTTAATTTTAACTTGCCAGAGACTGCGGAAATTGCGCTTCTTTTCTTTTCTGCCCCTAAAGGAATGACTCCAAGCGTGAAGTAAGGCTTCTTTAGCGGCTCTTTCTTTCGATTTCCTGCCCCACTTGAAACCCTTGGTATAGCGTAATATTTTCTCTCTTTTTTTGTGGGCGATCTTACCCCTTTTAACTCTCGGCATTTTACCTTGATAAATATTGAACTATTCTTCTTTTGTCAGATTCACTAACGCGCAAGGCGTCTCGCTTCCTGCGGATTTCTTTACCTGATTTCCCGGCTCTGAAGTGGTCTTGCGCCATTCGCCGGCGTATAAGTTTACCGGTTTTGGTTATTCTTATTCTTTTTACAACGCTTTTTTTAGCCATTACTTTTTAATTACTTGTACCGCGAGCCCCCTGCCGCCAGGTTTTATTTCCTGGGCGATGTTGTGATCGACGGTAATCATTTTTAAAAATTCTTCCAACTTTATTTTAGCGAAATCTTTCATACCTTTTTCCCTGCCGCGCAGCGTCATAACTATCTCTACCTTGTGCCCAGCCCCCAAAAATTTTTCTAATTTTCTGATTTTGGTTGAAAGATCATTCTTCGCTTCCCGGACGCTTATTTGAATCTGCTTCATTTCCAGGGCTTTCTGGGCTTGTCTCTGCTTCTTCCATTCCTTCTCTTTCTCGTAGCGGAATTTATCGAATCTTGTGATTTTGGCGACTGGTGGAGAAGCGTTGGGAACGATTAGAATTAAATCCAGTCCTTTGGCAATTGCCGCGGCCAATGCTTCTTTGAGAGGCATAACGCCCAAGTTGCCGCCATTTTCATCGACTACTCTAAGTTCCGGAGCAGTTATTTGGTTGTTTGTTCTGAATTCTTGGATGCGACTATCATAGCGTAACCATCCATAAAGCGCAACCCCTTTCGGCTTGTGTTATAATGAAAATATGAAGAAATACCTATTAGTTTTTATGGCTCTTTTGGTCGCAAGCTTGGCTTTGCCGGTACAAGCGGTCGAATCATCACCCGTGGCAAGCGGGAAAGTTTTTCCCTCAACTCTTAAATCCGGATCGACCGGAGATTTTGTAAGCGACCTCCAAAATATCCTTAAAAGCGACACCTCGATCTATCCGGAAGGATTGGTTACCGGTTATTTCGGCAAGCTTACAGAGGAAGCAGTAAAGAAGTTGCAGAAGAAATACGGATTGCCGGAAACTGGGGTAGTTGACGACACGACACAGCAAATTATTTTTCCTAACACCGTAGAGATAACCGTGGTAACTCCTAACGGCGGAGAGAGTTGGGATAAGAAAGACGTTCATAATATTTTATGGAAATCGACTATTGGGCCCGTGATGTCGGGAGCGGCATCCGGCGGTACAAGCGCTGGCGCAGTGGCGTCTTCAATAGCCCCATTTTTCCCTCGGGCTTCCATTGATTTAATAAAAGATTCTGATGTTTCGTATCGCTATCATATTACTACTGTAAGCTTGTATCAGTCGCAGTACCCATGGAAAATCCCCGGTAATATTCAAGAAGCAAGCGACTATAGAGTGAGGATATCAACCGGTGGGGACGTCCCGTGCGTTTACCGCATGGAAGGAAAGACCGATACAAGTATTATGCCTTACCCGTGCCCGCTCTCTGCCGCTTATCCCATATACTCGGCAAGTGATACAAGCGACAATCCGTTTGCCGTTACCGGCACCATGCCTCCTTCGCCGGAAATAATAGCCAAGCTAAAAGCCCAAGTAGCCCAGATCGAAAACGCGCTTAACAATCTACTGCGCCAAGTGCAGGAACTTAAGTCGCTTATCGAAAGTCTATAAATTCACAGCACTCCGCAACGAATATAAAATAATCCCGCAGAACTGCGGGATTATTTTTGTATTAGGTGTGAGGGGTCTTTGGGGTGGGGTAGTATGGGCTTATTATTAAGCTTTAATTTTGGTAAGAATATAGTCTGAATTGGTTATCCACAGAGCATTGACTGCTTGTAGGTTTAGGTTTATACTCAAATTAAGTTACTTCGCCGGGCCTAGTGCCCGGCCTTTTCGTCTTTATTTTATAGAGTTGTTGGTAGGTTAGTGGCTCGTTCGATCTCAGACTTTATAGAATCTAAACTCACAAACCAAGAACCGTATTTTATCTCCCAAGCACAATTGTTTTCATAAGCGATGAATTTGACTCTTTTCTGGGCTTTTAAAATATTTTTCTTCGTTCTTATAAAGTCGCTATCTCCACTAGCAATATATACGATATCTAAATCATGAAGATCGTTCATTATTTCATCATGCATTTCAACGTCGAAGTTGCATTTATTTCTAAATCCTGACGGAGAGTTGGAGTCTTTTATTTTCTTTAGATCTTTTGCTGTGACCGTATAGCCTATCTTAGTGAAATACCTTTCTACAGCTTCGCTGATAGATTTAGCTGGTTCATACCTAGGTCGGCCTTTGTAAATTCTTGCATAAACTATAGTATTTATTTTAGCGACCCACTTATAGAGCTTTTTATAGTCGGTCATCCACCCAGCCACTTTACCCCTATTATATAAATTGGAATCGTCAATATATAATCCTGCCTTAGGTTTTGGTGGTAACTTCATGGGAAGTTGGGGTTTAGAGTTTATTGTTTTAATCATTCTAACTTTGTTTTTTTGCATCTTTTTCAAAATCGGATTTTTTTAAGAACTTAATCCCGTTCTGTAGGATCTTATATTTACCCGAAGGATCTACTTTAATAAAATTATTTTTAGCCGATTTAGTAGTTAGGGCTCTAACGTTTTTTGATTCTATATCATCTCTAAGTTTTGTTGCTAATGACTCTATTTCAACTGGAGAAAGTCCATCTATTTTATTTGATTCGGCGTAATTGATTAACCACAGTATCCGGTGGCCCTTACTATCGATTTGCCAGTAATTTGGCAATCCTTCTTTTTCTCCAGAAATATCCAATTTGTTTACCTCCTCCCTAATAGCTTTCTTACCACCACTTTTATTGGTTTTACTCTTGCGTCTACTGTTGCGATTTTGGTTATTAAGAGAGAAGCCGTTTAAAATTGCTTGAGCTCCTCCATCAGTTACAGAGTATTGACCCTTTTGAACATCGTCCTCAAAGATATAACCGAGATCGTCTATTGCAACCTGTAAGTCTCTACTGAAATTTTTTGGCATCTTTTCACCCGTTTTCTTCATGATTTCTTGAACTTCTCTTCCAGAAAAATTTGTCTGGTTATCTCTGTCCATCAAGTATTTTCCCAAAACGGTAATCTTTTCTGGGTTAGTTTTAGCGTTAGAATCTACTAGTGCCTGTCTAGGAGTTGTTTGAGTGTTAGTGACACCCGTTAACAGTGCAGCAGGTTTAGTTGGATTGGGTATGCTATCGGATTTAATAAAGGCTATAACTTGAGCGGCTTTAACTATATCCGTCTCTCCTTCGAATGACAGTCCTCCGCCTTCTATCTTGATTTTTATATCCATGCCCTAAATTATACAGGATTAGGGTATATTTGTCAAACAATGATACCCTAATTGCATAAAGCCTAGTATTTATAGGGTTATTTAGAAAATTGCTTGTACTTATCCACAGTTATGTAAACCTAATAGCTGTAGGAGCTTTGTTGGGGTGGAGACGGGGGAATTTCGCTGCTGTTATAGTAGGTGTTTCTTTGTAAAAGCGTGGCCAGACCCATGCTTTAAATATTTTTCAAATTTTAGAGCTTTAGTTTTATTGGGGAAGGCACAGAACCAAACTAATTTATACGGTCGCTTACTCGAAGAATACCTAGTAGAACCTGTATTGTGATCTTGGAATCTTTGTTTAAGGTTTTCTGTAACGCCTTTATAATAACTACCATCCCGCTCACTTTTAATTACATATACGTAGTACATAGAGGCGATTATAACATAGCCCCGCTTCGCTTTCTGCTACGCTAAAGCTTCGCAGAACAAGAAAGCTACGCAGGGCCACTGCTTCGCTGCTAACAAAAAACCACCTTTATGGTGGTCAATTGTTGCAGTGTGTTTGCACTGCGAAGCTCGTGGCGAAACCGCGAGCGAAGCAGTGGAGACGGTGGCATTGAAGCCACGTCCAAAAATTATTTGCCTAAACCGTCTACGAGCATGTCTCGGTGAGACCGAGCGTACATGCTCCGCTCTGTTTTTGTTCCGCATACTGCGGAGCGATTTTTGCGGAACGAGCCTCCTTGTATTACACCAGTTTTAAATCCAAGAGGCCCGGACTCAACTGATGCCCGCTTAAGCTAAAGCGAAAGCGGGAACCGCAACATTTCTGTTGGCAGTTATAATTGGTTTGTGAGATTAACGACTTCACAGTCGGCTCGCAAATCTAGGAAACGGTTCTTGTCGAAGCCTTTCGTCCCCATTACTTATTTTTGGCATC
>Ga0066637_10003434_pt1 | contig 10633 bp, 12 predicted proteins | sample CryGeyCG2014_020_FD_62737 | JGI IMG/M metagenome (GOLD analysis project Ga0066637, IMG submission 62737) | Groundwater microbial communities from aquifer - Crystal Geyser CG08_land_8/20/14_0.20 | ecosystem: Environmental > Aquatic > Deep subsurface > Groundwater | place: USA: Utah: Grand County...
ACAGGGTTGCCGACCGCTAAATTTGGAGGCCTGGGTGGGATTCGCCCTGTGATTTCACAGGGTTGCCGACCGCTAAATTTGGAGGCCTGGGTGGGATTCGAACCCGCGTTTACGGTTTTGCAGACCGCTGCCTAACCACTTGGCTACCAGGCCGTGAGATCTATCGTAACTTGTTTAGCAAGTCTCTTATTTGTTGTCTTAGTAACTGCTTGCCTCTTGTTGTTTTTAAGTAGCGTTCTCTTCTCTGTGCGTCAGTTTTTTCCGTATACGCTTCGTAGTGTATTAAAGTTACTGGTCCTTTTGATGAAGTTGATTTAACTAAGCCTCTTTTATGCTCATCAATTCTTTGTTTTAGGTTAGCAGTATATCCAGTGTAACATTGCTTATTTGCTAATTTAAGGATATAGACATAAAACATATTTCGGGTGGTCACCTTTGTTAAAAACTGCAGTAGACCTTGGGAGGGATTCGCCCTGTGATTTCACAGGGTTGCAGACCGCTGCCTAACCACTTAGCTACCAGGCCATGTCCAATTTACTTATATTGTTGCTGCATTGTTTTTCGCTGCCTAACTCCTCCTCCGCTTTGCTTTCTAGCTGCATCACATACTCTCGAAGATTATCTGTTTTAACAAGTATCACTGTTCTTGTGGGAGCTTCGGCGGACTAATTCAGCCTACAAATCGCACTTCGTGCTTTTTGGGCTTCATTGAGCACTTGGCTACCAGGCCATATTTAACTTGTTTGTGTTACTACCTTTCTTATTTTACGATGCTCATTGAACACATGGCCGCCAGGTCATAGCGTCCTACTTTATTTCATTTGCTCTAGAGTATAAGCGATTTTGACAATGTGATCCTCATCGGTGATAGAGTAATCAATCTCTTTGCTTGTTACTACATAGGTGCCATGTCCGTGGTTACTTGATAAATTTAGCATCTCTCCCTTGACTAACGGTACTCCTCCGTCAGATTCAAAAGTTTCCTCTTTATCTAAGTGCTTTATTTTAATCGTAGCGAATTTCCTGATAGCCATAAGGTTAATACTTGCGCATTATAGCACAACTATGATAGCTTGTATTTAGCATATGAATAAGGAGTTGCTTGTAAAACTTATCCCCGTAGCTATTATTGTAGTTGGTACCGGTATTTTGTCTGTAATATTTTTTGGTAAAGGCCAGTTGCGGATTTCCTCTCCAAAAAAAGCCGGTTTGCAGGTGGAGAGTTTAAGTCAGGAGAAACTGGAAGTCTTTATCGATGGTCAGCTCAAAGGAACTACTCCCTTTCTTGACGATAATTTAAAACCGGGGCGTATTTCGCTGGAGCTAAAATCAACCCAAGGCTCTTACGCCACTTCCTTAGATTTATACGAAAACACTAGAACCACGGTTTTGCGTCAGGTGAGCGCTAGCCCCATTCTTTCTGGTGGAGAAGTAGTTTGGCTGGAAAAAATTGCAGTTAGCGGCCAAAGCCGTCTCAATGTTATTGGCACTCCTGAAGGCGCTAAAGTCTTTTTGGAAGAAAATGAAGTAGGTACCATTCCTTATATTTCCGAAACTATGGATTCAGGAACTTATTTAATTAGGATAACTGCTCCTAACTATAAAGAAGAAGTGGTACGGGTTTCACTACAGGATGGCTACCAACTGACTGCCGAAATTACTTTGCCGATTATCCCTGTTCCCCAAGGAGAACTCAAAAAAATGCCAGAACATGAAACTTCGTATTGGAGTATTTTTGATTTGTCTTCATCCAATAACAATCTAACCCCCCTTCCTGCCAGTTGGGTAAAGGCAGTATCTCTTTACTACCAAAGCAATCCTCTACCGGCAAGGTTTGATTTTTATTTTGATTACCAAGGTAATTTTTATGATAAAGATGGCGCTTTGGTTAATTTTAGCGATTCTACAGCAGTCAAACCAGAGCCTTTGGCTGGGCAGATTTTTGTTTTAGGATATTTGGGTAATGCTAACGATCAAAAAATTTCTAATTTAGCGGAAGAATCTTTGAGTATTTTAGCCCAGTTGTTGGGAGAGAAGTTTGGGTTAAAGGTTAAAATTTTGCCTACCGCACATGGTTGGTTAAGGGTGCGCTCTACTCCCAACGGTACCGAAGTGGCGAGGGTTAATGAGGGAGAGCAATACACTTTGTTGGAAGAAGTTACCGGTTGGGTAAAGATACAGGTTTCGGATCAGCTAACGGGTTGGGTTTCCTCTGAATTTATTAGTAAGTTGTAGACTCTATGGATTCTCTTAAAACCAGCGCTTCATAAAAATCCCCCTTTAGTTCTAAGGCTTTGTTTATATACCTGAGTGCTTCTTGTGGACGATTCGCCAGCGCGTAATCAATCGCCAGGTATAAATATGTTCGCGGTTCGGTGGGGGCAATTCTTTGCAATTTACTGGTTACAACATCCAGATTTTGTAAAAAATGTTTATCTTGTTGGGCAAGCAAGTAGTAGGTGTTAAAAAGCTTTTTTAAAGTCAGATGATTGTTAGGATTGAGTTTATATGCTGCGTTCGCCAGTCGCTGACTTTTTTCTATCGCTGTTGGCGAGTTGGCTGCTTTTGCCCATTCTAAGGCGGTAGTGCTTAGGTAGGTCGGTTCGTCAGGATTTAATTTGATTGCCTTTTGGAACAATTGTTGAGCATAATTTCCCTTGTTATTTTGAAGGAGCCGTGAGCCCTTGGTAAAAAAAATTTCGGCGGCGATGATTTTTGCCTCGTTAGCTACGAGAATTATCGTTAACACAGCAACAAAGATGCCAAAAAAAAGAGGACTATTCCTTTTTTCCATAGGTTTGTATTAGTAGTGGATACGACCAAAAAAGCACAGCGGTTGATACCACCAAAAAACCGGTGGTATTGGTTATTTGCAATCCCAGCCACCCGGCCAATAGCCCTGCTGCCATAGTTCTTTTTGGCTTTGGGATTTTTAAAGTAAGCCATATTGCCACTATCACTGCCATTACTAGGCAAATTACGCCGAGTAACCCTTGTTCTGCCCAAATATTTAAGTATTCATTGTGAGCTTTGTTGTAAACAAAATCCCATTCTGATGTTTTATTTAACTCTATCGGTCTAAATGGCAAGAAGGAGTAGGCAAAAGTAGCTGGACCGGTGCCTAGGAAGAAAATCTTTGGCTGGCTAGTTATTAAACGCCATGTTCCTTTCCACAAATACTTTCTTATTTCCCATGAATCTCCTCCGGGTAGGGTATCTGTCTCTTGGGCGTGGATGGTAATCGATCCTCTAAATTGGCGCTGGAGCCGTTGCCCCATCAGTCCGGGGTTCAGACAGGAAACAATAATCGCCCCCGCTCCAAGAATCACCAACCATGAGAAGTTCTTAATTAAGGTTTGCCGGCTGATTATCGCTAGCCAAACAACCATCGCCCCCGCCAGCCCAACTAAACCGGAGAGTGAGCTGGTAAACCACAGGGCGGAATAGAAAAGCAGGGACAAGCTGGTGTAAAGAGCCTTTTCTTTTTTGGTGATTACGCAAGAAATACAAAGGGGAGTGATTGTCACTAAAAATGCGGCCAGCCAGTTGGGTTGTCCCAAAGTGGAAAAAACGCGGCTGTGCACATCCTGGACCCAAAAATTCTGGTCCACGCCAAAATGTTCCAAGACCGCCCACAGGGAAACCATTGCTCCACTTAACATTATTCCTTTTATGACTGTGTTTAGCCAGATGTCAGTTTCCTTCAACTGTTGCTCCAAAGCTAGTATAACTACAAAGAGAGCAAGATAACTGCCTGCCCCGCCAAAAAAACGACCATAGTAGCCAAACCACGATGTTCTTATGTCAATCGACACGGCTAAAGAGGTTATCAAAGACATAAAAAATAGAAGTATTACCGCTCGCCAGAGAGATGATTTTCGCCAAAATTCCTTTTTGTCTCTCTTTCTCCAAAGCAGAAATGCTCCGATTAGAATCGCGCTTATTTGTAACCACGCGTTTTTGGGGAATTCGAATAGTTCGCTGGTAAACGGGGTCACTAGCAGGGGAATTATCACAAAAACCCCCAACACTAAAAATCTTTCTATTGACATAGCAAACTTATTTGTCATAGCCTTGTATTGGTACCACAATATTTTACTAAAAAATCCTTGCCCGTATGGCCTCAAAAACTCTCGCTCGTTTGGTTGATCAAGCAATAGTCCCCGCTGTTTTTTTGGTGGCGGGCAAGATCCTTGGTGTTTTTTTGGTAAGCCGCTGCCTTAATCTTACCTGGGAGTTTTCTGGTTTTGGCTTGTTCTTTCCAATCAAAGAAGAAGCCACCCTGGTTAATACTTACTCCTCTCTCGTTATGTTTGCCTTTGCTTGGCTAGGTTTTGTTTCCATTGTGATTAGCTCCCATTTTTTCCATGATACTCATATCAGTCCGCACTTTGCGGCTAGATTGTCCTCTTTTGGTTTACTTCATTTAGTAGAAAGTACATATGAACTCTACACCAAAGCAGTAGTTTGGTTAGCCTATGTTTGGTTATTGGCCGGAACTTTTACTTTGCAAGTTTACTTCGGCGGCCTGTACTATTGGTTATCGGTTGTTTGTGTTTCTGTATCGGTGGTGACAACTGTAGTTTTTGTAATTGATATAGAGCGAGAAGTTCACTCGGTTCAAGAGGAGAAAAAGTCCAGTTCGTCGGTCGATTTCACCAACCAAAGCAGTGGGTATTTTTATTGAACTATGAAATTCCTTGCCAAACTTTTAACTGATAGTTTCTTGGTTGTTTTACTGGTGGCTTTGCTGGCTCTGCCGATTCCTTTGCAAGGTTTGGTTAAATCAAATTCTGCCAGCGAATTGGTTCTGGGCGCTTCTTCTCAGCCTCGGGCGGTTCCGATTTTGGCGGAAATTCTTTCTTCCCGGCAAGAAGAGTCCTATCAGTTAAAGCTCTCTAATTACTCTTATGAGGATAGTTACTACTATGGTTACTTGGAGTTTACGAATACTAACGATCAATCTCGAGATTTAACAGCGAGTGTTGATACGGTAGAGGCGTTGGGCTCGGCTGTTTTTGAGTCGACTAAAAGCTCTTCAAAAATTTTGCCGCCATGGGAAAAAGACAAGATTATAATTAAAAGCCGTTCTTCACAGGTAACTCTAACAATAATTTCTAGGTAATTCAGGACAAAAAATAGATTGTGAGGTAGGTAAAAAAAGACCAGAGCACTCCAGTGATTATCAAAGGCAAGTCGGTGGCAATAATTTTTTCTGGCGCCTCGCCCTCATTTTTTGCGTAAATTAAGTACATATACCGGCTCATACCGTAAAAAACAATTGGGATAGTTAACATTAACCAATTGGGTTGCGCGAACATTTTAGGTAGAAAAGTGGCAACATAACCACCGGCTTTGGTAGTTTCGTAGTTAAAAGTGTAAATTGAGTAGGTTAAAAAAGCCGATCCAAAACTAATAGTTAGATATTTGTCTATTAAAATAACTGGATACTGTTTTAGCGTTTTCCGGTGTAGTGATGGGTCGGTTCCTTCCAATGAAGTTATTTCGGCCCTTCTTTTGCCAAAAGAAATAAAAAGCGCGCCAAAGATGGTAGTGAGGACAAGGAGGGATGATATTGAAACATTGCTCACTAATGCTCCGGCAAAAACTCTTACCACAAAGCCGGCCGCGACTGTCAGCGCGTCAATAATGGAGATGCTTTTTAGGAACAAGTTGTACAGAAGCATTAGTATAAAATATGCCAGTACTCCTAGAAAAAAGCTGGGATCAAGTTTGTAGCTTGTTTTTAGACTAACCGCCAAAAGAAGTATCGCTGCAACGATGGCTGTTTGCGGTGTTATTTGGCCACTGGCAACCGGGCGTCTTTTTTTGATTGGGTGTTGGCGGTCTTTGGGGGCATCAATTACATCGTTGATGAGATACATTGCCGAGGAAGCCATACAAAAAATTAAAAATCCTTTTGACACTTGACTAAGACGATGTAGATTATTTATCTCTCCGCCAAAGAAAATAGCCACATAAAGGCTCACATTTTTTAACCATTGATAAGGTCTCAAAGCCGCTATTAAGCTTTTGATTTTGCTTACAATCATAGTTTGCATCATATCAACCAGTATGCTAATCTACAAGGCACCGAGTTTATGCTCCAGCTTCCACATACGACCGTGGGTTTGCTTATTGCTTATAGCGTTAAAAGTCCTATTGCCTTGCCTATTGCTCTGCTTTCCCATTTTGCTTTGGATTTAATTCCTCATTGGGATTTTTTTACCAATGGCAAGGAGCTTTTTCTTTGGCGGAAAATTGCCATTCTGACTGATTTTCTTTTGTCTGTGGGTATTGGACTTCTCTATTTTAAGATGGTTGGATACGATCCCTACCAAGTGTTTATTGGACTAGGTTGTTGTGTTATGGCTAATTTACCTGATGTTTTAGAGATTCCTTATTTTTTGAATTGGAAAAATAGGCTTACAACAGCAGTTCTTAAAATTCAGAGCTTCTTCCACTGGCGGTGTTGTTTTCCTTGGGGTCTTCTTCCGCAGGTTCTTTTGGTTTTATGGGGAGTATTTTTGCTTTTCTTTGTGAAAAGATAAGAATGGATGCAAACAGTCCAAGGCTGGTGAGAGCCGTTAGTACTTTTACCTTTCCCGAGCTGGCGAGTACGCCACCGGCCAACAGAGCGGTTACGCCCCAATATACCAGACTAACTTGAGTTTGAGTTAGGCCTAGATCTAGCAACTTGTGGTGAAAATGTTGGCGATCCCCCCATACCGGCGATTTTCCCTGTTTTAGTCTTCGGGCAATTGTGTAAAGAGCATCAACAGTCGGAATAAACAGAATAAGGGTGGCGGTGGCTACCTTACCGGTGGAAAAGATGGAGATAGCGGCCAGTATTAGTCCGATCGCGGTAGTTCCAAATCCCAGCAGAATTTTACACGGATGCCATGTATATTTTATTATTCCCAGGCAAGCTCCTAGGGTAGCGAAAGCCAGAACAGCCGCTTGTACTTGTTCAGGGTTGGCCTGGTCAAATCGTAGGGACAAGATTCCTAAAGTAAGTGATGAGATGGCAATTATTCCTGGAAACTGCCCATCTACTCCATTGCTCCACGAAAGCATATTCATTACCCAGAGCATCCATAGAAACGAGACTAGATTGGCAAGAATCAAAAAAGTGTGGCTGCCCCAAAGTTGGAATGTGATCTGCGGTTGTGTAAGATTAATCACTCCGCCCCATGGGTTGGTCAAATAAGCGGTTCCTAAACCAAAACCGATGGTTACTATTACTGCCAGCGGCATTAGAACTAGCAGTCTTACATAAGGATTAAGGTCAAATTTGTCGTCTAAGATTCCCACCAACATCGCAATAAAAGCACCTAGATAAATACCTATTAACTTTTTACCCAGCGGCAAGAAGATGACGCAAGTAAATATTATGCCCAACACCACGCCTACCGCTCCCATTCTGGGGGTGGTTTGTTTTAGCAGCATGGCTGGATGATGGTTTTTTTGCGGATCAGTAATCACCGAGTATTTTTTGCTTATCCTTATTATTACCGGTGTGGCGAGGTATGTAATTAGCCAGGCGACTATTGCCGGAAGTGCGGTTTTACTAAGTAAGCCAAAGCTAATTAAAGGACTTGCTACTGTTCTGGCTACTAAAATAAAAGTTTCCCCAGCATAAAGGAGCTGAAGGAGCATGGTGATACCGGAGATAATTCTTAAAGTAATTTCTTCTTTTTGGTCATCGAGTTTTTTGGAGACTATTTGATTTACCGTTAGAATAAGAAGATGACCGACAACCAGTAATAGCAGGCTTTCTTTTGAAGCCAACTGCCCTTTTCCCCAAGGTTGGCTATGCCATAAAGGGATTAAGGTTGGAAGCCTTGTCCAGCAGATGGCGAGTACCGTCGTGGAAATAGACCAAATTAGCCAGCTAAAAAACAAAAAATTATTTCCCCAGGCATCATCAAGTTTTCTAAAATTATATGTGGCTCTTGAATACCAGTTTTTCATAGTTAACTCTTCTTGCATTCGGCTCGTATTTTTGGTGTAAACCAAAGCTCCAGCCTTTTATTTAACATTAATCTGGTAGCAGCATCAACATACGGTATCAAGTTAAAGGTAAGCATATTAAGTATAACTAAGGGTCCCTCGAGCGTGGTCCATATTCTTTTCCAAACGGACCATGTTTTTGGTTTAGGCGGGGTGAGCTTTTCCCTAAAAATTCCAATCGGAAGGAGAAGAATAAAAGCTCCAGTGAGAACATAGCCGGTAATCTTTGGTAGGGAAGCTCCTAAGGCAGTTTGTTCTACGGAAGGGTTAATCAAATGGAAAAGGCTAAAACCAAAAGTGATCAAGAAAGCAATGGTGTACCATATTGTGTATTGTTCAAGCATTCTAAAAACCCTTACCAGTTTATCCAATGGCTTTATTTTGCTATTAGTTAAAAATCCCTTAATCGCGATGGGAAAAACAATTATTCCCCAACCCCACCTAAGCAGCTGTTTGTATTGGCTTATATAACTTTTGATAGTGGTTTCCCCTTGAACGGCATCAGAGTAAAGGGGAACATAAAACTCCTTGCCCGAAAACTTACCGTCCCTTTTTATTAAAGTTCTCCAGAAAAAAGGAGTATCATCGACACCTAGTTTTACATCCCAATAACCAGTATCAATTACGGTGGTTAGTAGTACTGAATAGGCGGAGAAAGTATCTTTGCTGAATGGGTCAAAAACCCAACTGGACAAAATTGCCAAGCTTAAACTGCTAGCTTGAATTCTCATTAAGGTTGGTACTTCCCAGATGTTATTGTGAAAAAGGTAAGCGGCTGGTTGGTAAAAGCGGTCTTGCCTTTCTTTATCGGTTAAATAGGCGTAGGTAAGACGGGGAATGAATTCGCGGTGAATTTGGCTATCAGCATCAAAAGTAGTAAAAATCACTCTCTCCAAAGGAATATTTCTTTTGCGTAATTCTTCCACAACATGCCGCCCACCCCAAGTTCGGTTAGCCGCGCCGGCTCCCTTGGCTTCGTTGGGGATATCGGCGGGGTGGATAAACATAAAAAACCCGCCAAAGTTGTGCCCATATTTTTCCTTAAACTCCGCAAAAGTATTACCAACATTTTTTTCTCCCTTTTGTTCAACAGTAAGAGCGACGAAGATTTTTTCCTTAGGATAATTGTTTTGATATATGGACATGAATGTTCCTTCAAGAACATCTTTTGGCTCATTAACTGCTGGTATTAGGATTAAATGATACAGTTGATCGAAGCTTGCTGGCAATTGGTCGGCGTTTGGCAATTCATTTAGCTTCAACTGTCGGCATTTTTCCAGCCAATCAATAGCTATTTCTTTTTTGTATCTACCATATCCAATAAAGAGACCAACAGTATGAAGAAAAGCTCGATACACCCAGAATACCGCCAGCCAGGTAAGAAAAAAGTTCATCCATACCGGTAGTAATTTGCCGAACCAAATGGGTGAGGTAAGCACTGCCCAGGTAAGAGCTCCCGGAATGATTTCCAAAATTCTTTGCACTTTATTGTCGTTTTTTTTGACAGCCTCGCTGATAGACTGCATAGATGCTCTGTACGATTGATTAAATCACAAAAAAGGACTCGGCCGTATCTGTAGTGACGGAGGTGATTACCCCAATGTCAATTTTTTTTGTTTGAGCCAAGCACTGTGCGATTATTTTAACATAAGCTGGTTCGTTGCGCTCGCCTCGGTGCTCCTGCGGGGCTAAAAAGGGCGCGTCTGTTTCTAGCATTATTTTTTCCAAGGGTATTCTTCTGGCGATTTCTCTTAAATCGTCAGCGTTGGGAAAAGTGATTATTCCGGTAAAAGATATTAAACAATCAAGATCTAGGAATTTTTTGGCGATTTGGTAGGGATAAGAGAAACAATGAATAACTTTTTTAATTTTTGGGAATTCTTTTATTATTTTTAATGTTTCTTCAGCGGCTTTTCGAGAATGAATTACTGCTGGTAATTGGTATTTTTCCGCTAACTTAAGTTGCTGTTCAAACAGCCAAATCTGTTCTTCTTTGGTTTGGTTTTCCTCTTGTGATGGCGTAGAGAAATAATCCAAACCAATTTCTCCTACGGCGACTATTTTGTTCTCTTTGGAAATCTTTATAAGCGATTCAATCTTTTGCCGCTGGCCGGCTAGTTTTGCCTTTGTTCCCGGGTCGGTATTATGAGGGTGGATGCCGGCCATTGTCCATAGATTCGGATATTTTAGCGCTAACCTGATATTTTTTAAACTCTCACCCACCGAAGCGCTGGCCAAGACTATTTTTTCCACCTGGCGGGCGCTCGCTCTTTTTATCACTTGGTTCTGGTCTTGCTGAAAGTCGGGAAAGTTAAGATGACAATGGGTATCAATTAGCATAGTAAAGATATTTTACTCTCCTTCGCCAGAAAGCTCCAGCCTATCGGTCTGGAGATTAGTGGCGTTAGGGAGAATTACCTTTACGAAGCCTTGGCGAAGTAGGGTTACCCTTTCGTAACCGAATCTGACTCAGTGAAGGAGGATATCCGGCTACGGAAGAGTTGATCCAATAAGGAATTTTTTAGAGAACGACATTTAAACCTATGGAATTTTGTCATCCTGAACTTGCTTGCCCGCCGAGGAGGAGGGTTTCAGGATCTAATACCCAGTAAGATTCCGA
>Ga0066637_10003436_pt1 | contig 10631 bp, 7 predicted proteins | sample CryGeyCG2014_020_FD_62737 | JGI IMG/M metagenome (GOLD analysis project Ga0066637, IMG submission 62737) | Groundwater microbial communities from aquifer - Crystal Geyser CG08_land_8/20/14_0.20 | ecosystem: Environmental > Aquatic > Deep subsurface > Groundwater | place: USA: Utah: Grand County...
TCAGCGCTAAATCAGCGGCCACTGCCGAAGGTAGTGCTAATCAGCGTAAATCAGCGTCTTCGAGCAAGGCTCGAAGAATACAAAGAACAGGCTTTTATTTCAAAATCATTAGTTCAAATGAAAACTGATATTCCTTTAGATTTTAATTTTAAAGATTGCCAATTCGGTAAATTCAACGAAGAAAAAGTTGTTAAAATTTTCAAAGAGCTTGAATTTGAGACTTTAATTGGAAGATTGGAAGAATTTAAAAAACAACAATCCGGTCTTTTTCCAATAAAAAAAGAACGGAGAGTTGAAGAAAGGAAAGAAAATAAAGAGAAAGAGATAGAACGGCTTTATCAAGAAAAAGTCTTTTCAGAAAAAATCTATCAGATTGAGAAAAAATTAGTCCCGGTAATTGAAAAAATGGAAAAAAATGGAATAAAAGTAGATTTAAATTCTTTAAAAAATCTTTCAAAGATTTTAGATATTCACCTTAGAAATCTAATATCTAAAATCTACAAACTTGCTGAAATTGAATTTAATCTTAATTCTCCTCAACAGGTTTCAGAAGTTCTTTTTGAAAAACTTAAAATTTCTGTTAAAGGAATCAAAAAGACGCCAAAAGGAGTTCTTTCAACGAGTTCTCAACAACTCCAGAAATTGAAAAGAATTCATCCGATTATAGATTTAATTTTAAAATACCGCGAGCTTTTTAAATTGAAATCGGGTTTTGTTGATACTCTACCTTGCATGGTTAGTCCGAAAGACGGGAGGATTCACTCTCAATTTCATCAGTTAGGAACTACTACTGGGCGTATTTCTTGTCTTCCCGCCGGCACTTTAGTTAACACCAAGCAAGGACTTGTGGGTATTGAATGCGTAAGAGTCAAAGAGTTCATCCGGACATCTTGTGGGCTACGGAAAGTTTTAGATTGGCAAGCGACTGGTAAGAAGCCAGTTGTTGTTTTGGCGTTCTCTAACGGTATAACTCTGCGGTGTAGTCCAGATCATCGCCTGCGAAGTAAAAACGAATGGGTGAGGGCAATTGATATAAAAGTAGGCATGCCAGCATATATGAGTTTTACAGATGGCATTTTTGGGGATCAAGTTGCTCTTAATTTGAATTACACAGCTAAATATCGTACCAAAAAAACGCCCATATTGCCTAAAAGATGGACTGAAGATCTGGCCGAATTGATTGGGTACATACTCGCAGATGGGCATATTAGCAAAAGTAACTATAATGGGAAACCGAGTAGGGTTGTTCTTGCATTTGGATGGGACGATGAGTATCCTATCTCCCATTTCAAATGGATTATCGAACGCGTTTTTGGGAAATCTGGTGTTAGGCGGATAACAAAGACCTGCCTAACTCTCGAAGTTTCGGGGGTTGATATTGGGGGGTGCGTGGAACAGCTCGGTGCCGGGGGACTCTCCGGGAATATTCGAGTGCCCCCGAGTCTTTTTTATGCCTCTGAGGATATTGTTGCCGCCTTTCTACGTGGATATTTTGAGGGCGATGGTTATGTCGGAGATGATCAAATAAGTGTTCGATCAGTTAGTTTAAGTATGCTTAAAGATGTTCAGCAATTGTTAACCCTGTTTGGCATTCCTTCTTCTATCTCAAAGGGTTCGGCTGATCCCCAGGGTTATGCCCGGCGATACACATTAAGAATTGTTGGTGATAGATCTAAACAGAGTTTTTATTATCGTATTGGCTTTCTTTCGGCACGAAAACAAGAGGCCTGCAAAAAATCTGTAATGGCCAGTAATAAAAAAAGTCCAGCCGAATTACTTACTCTTCCCGATAACTTAAATCTCGAAAGCATAAAACCACAATTATACTCTGTCCATCGGGACATTAAACAGAGGGTACCGCAAGCCCTCAGTGTTTTCATGCATAAATTTGTCGCAGGTTGTCAGACAATTACACTTCAACGAGCGGAATGGATTATTAATTCATTGTTAAACAAAGAGTTGAGGCAAAGAATTTCTTTTCTAGACGAGGCTGTTAAGGGCCAGTATTACGAGGTGACGGTTACCAAGATTTCTCATGAACCCGCTGTCCCAATGTATGATATTTCTGTTGAGGAGGTTGAACAATATATAGCACAAGGCATTATTGTTCACAATTCTTCAGAACCTAATTTACAAAACATTCCTATAAAAGGAAAGTTAGCCAAAGAAATCAGAAAATGTTTCCGAGCTGAACCTGGCTACAAATTTCTCTCTGTTGATTATTCTCAAATGGAATTAAGGATTGCTGCTGTTTTAATAGAAGATAAAAAGATAATAAAATTTTTTGAAGAGGGAAAAGACATCCATAAACTTACAGCCAGTGAAATTTTCAAAATCCCGGAAGATAAAGTTACCGAAGAAGAAAGAAAAATTGCCAAAACTTTAAATTTCGGAATGCTTTATGGAATGGGTGCTCGGGGATTTTCTGAAAGAACGAATCTTTCTTTGGAAGAATCCCGAAAATTTATTGATAAATATTTTGAAAATTTTCCAACCTTCGTCAAATACAGGGAAAATTTGATTAAAAAAGTTAAAGAAGAAAAATTCGTTGAAACTTTCTTTGGCAGGAAAAGATTTTTGCTAGAAATAAACTCAATCGACCCAAGATTAAAAAATCAGGCGGAGAGAATGGCTATCTCTACCAAAATCCAGGGGACAGCCTCTGATATTATTAAAATGGCAATGGTAGAATTATCCGAGAAGGAAATTATTGATGGTTATTGTAAGTTAGTTTTACAAATCCACGACGAATTACTTTTTGAGATAAAAGAGAATGAGATTAAAAAAGTAGTCTCGGAAATTAAAAAAGTCATGGAAAATATTATAAAGCTTGAGGTCCCTCTAAAAGTAGAGATAAAGATTGGTGATAATTGGGGTGAGATGGAAAATATGGTAAAATAAAATAATTATATAAAGGTCGAAAAATAAATTCCAAATAAAAAATAATTATGAATCAGAAAATTTGTGCAGTAGGATTAATTGTGGTTTTGGTAATTTCAGCGGTGGCTTTGTATCTGGCTATTACTGGTCCGAATAAATTAATAACAGCTCAAGAAGAAGTAACTGAAAGAATAGATAGTCAAATCCAGGAGTTGCTTCCAAGAGTTCCTCGCGGCTATGCTTATGCTGGTTTGGCAGTGGGCTATGTGATTGAATTTGAAAACGGAGTTAGATTTTTCTTCCCCGGAGGCAGCGGTTTTTCTTATGACTATAAAGTTCTGGTTGGGGATTTTCTAAAACCAGATGTTAGCTTCTTGCCTATCGGGAACTACTATACTATGGACGCTGAAGTTGCTGCTTATTCTGCTTCAATGATAAATCCGGAAGGAACTAAGTATATAATTCCGACTCATTACGGTAGTTCCAGTTGTCCGATGGTTGATAAGAACCCGGTGAAATTCGTCCAAGCTTTGGCACAGTATAATTTGCCGGCTGAAGTTGTAGAATTTAACGAGGGAGATGAAAAAGAGATAATGGGAGTTAAGGTTTTATGTATGGGTCACAGCAACTGGCTTTTTGAATCACCCGGAGGAGCCAGGATAATAGTTGACCCGGCGGTTCAATATAATATGTCTATCCCCGAAGAATTGAAAGATTTAACTCAATACAAGAAAGTTGACTTATTGCTTTTAACCCAGGCTCATTTTGACCACTCTTCTGTTCAGGACTTGCAAAGATGGGCTAAGCTTTACCGACCAATGATTATTTGTCCCTATGAGTTGGGAATATATCTGAAAGAATATGTGGATACTCCTATTTTGGCTGTGAATATTGGGGCTAATATCGGAAAAGAGTCCTGGCCAAGAACGGTTTTTGAACCTGAAGATTACAAAGACATTGAAAATTTGAGGATTTGGATGGTTAGCGGTATCCATAGTACATCCATTACTCCGGCCGGACAAGCAGTTTCCGTATCAGGGCAATATGGAGGCGCCCCGGGAAAGGGTTACATGTTAAACGAATAAAAAAGATTATTTAACTCTTGATATTAAGATAATCATCGAGAGGCGAGGTGTCCTTTTTTAGCGACTACACCTCGCCTCTCGACTCTGATACCTTTTAAAAAATAAGATAAAATGAAAAAGTATTCATTATATACTTTAGTTTTGGGTATATTTGCTTTATTAATTGTCGGCAGCGTTTTCTCTGTTTATTTTTCTGTAATCCAGCACAGAAATAAGTTAATTGAAACAGCAATTGACGAGAAAGCCAATTTAGCTTCAATTATAAATGCGATAATTTCTTCAGATGTTTGGTTTTATCGAAAGACTCTCTATATGGGGATAGAAGAGGTTTTTATTGATAAGATGGCTCGTTCCGGAGATGTTCGGTATATCAGGATAGTTAAAATAGATGGAAGTATTCAGCAAAGCAGCATAGAAGAAGAACGCTGGGGAACTCTTGAAGACCCGGCTATTGCTAAAGCGATTACTACTAAAAAAACAATAATTAGAGATGAGGTTTTTGAAGGGGAGAAAATAAAGACGGTTATTTATCCCGGCTATCAAGACAGCACTATCTGGATAGCTTTTTCTTTAAAGAGCATTGAAGAGATTATTCGGACTATGTTCTTGCATGATATTGTAGCTACTTTAGGGATATTGGCTTTTGTTCTTTTGGTTATGTTTCTGATTCTCCATGCTGTTGTTAATCCTTTAAAGAAAATAACTTTAACTTGTGAGGAGATTAGAAAAGGAAATTTAGATGTAAAAATTGATGTTAAATCTAAAACTGAAATCGGCGAACTGGTTAATACCTTTAATAGAATGCTTGAGGATTTAAAAAGGTCTAAAACCGCTTTAGAAGAATCAAAAGCTGTTTTAGAAGTAAAAGTCAAAGCCAGAACCAAAGAGTTGAGAGAGTTAGCAGAGGTTTTAGAAGAAAAAGTTAAAGAAAGAACAAAAGAACTTCAAGAAAGAGTTAACGAGTTGGAGAAGTTCCATAGATTAACTGTTGGTCGGGAAATAAAAATGGTTGAGTTAAAAGAAAAAATTAAAGGACTGGAAGTAAAATTAAAAGAGCAGGAAAGAAAAACTGAAAAATAAAAATTGACAAAATTTTTAAAATAGTATAAATTTGATTATCTTTAAAAATATCGAATAATCGAAAAAAAGAATAGTTTTAAAAAAAGAAAGTGAGGTAAAATATGCCACGATTAGGCGTAAACATTGACCATGTCGCTACAATTCGAGAAGCTCGTAAGACCAACGAGCCTGATCCAATTGCCGCGGCTGTCATAGTTGAACTGGCGGGGGCTAATGGAATTGTCGTCCATCTTCGCGAAGATAGACGGCATATCCAAGACCGTGATGTCAGGTTGCTCAGACAGATTGTCCAAACCCAGCTAAATCTGGAAATGGCGACATCGGAAGAAATTATTGATATCGCTCTTGAAGTTAAACCGGATAAAGCAACCCTGGTACCGGAAAAACGAGAAGAAGTCACTACCGAAGGCGGATTGGACGTAATCGGAAATGAAAAAAAGATCGCGGATGCTGTCAAAAAACTTAATCATGGAGGCATACCGGTATCTCTTTTCATCGAGGTGGATTCCGATACGATTAAATGTGCGGTCGGGGTCGGTGCTGAAGCAGTTGAACTGCACACAGGCAGGTATGCTGAAGCTAAAACAGAGGAAGAGCGCGAAAAGGAACTCCGGAGGTTGAAAGTAGGCGCTCAAGAAGCTTTAGAGCTCGGTCTAATTGTCCACGCAGGACACGGACTGACTAATCGGAATGTCTGCCCGGTTGCTCAGATCGAAGGCATCGATGAACTTAACATCGGTCATACGATTATAAGCAGAGCTGTTTTTATAGGGCTTGACCGAGCTGTCAGAGAAATGCTGGCTTTAATAAAATAGGAAGAAACTGAATCTCAAAAGGGAGAGCTTGACTCTCCCTTTTTTGTTTTGTTGAAGATATACTAAACTAAAAATATGAAAATAAAAATAGAGAAAATAATAGAAGCTGCTGAAATCGGAAGTAAGGTTTTAAAAAAGTATTTCGGCAAAAAATTAGAAGTTGTGGAAAAATCCTCACCTGCTGATTTTAAAACAGTAGCCGATGAAGAGTCAGAGGAGAAAATTTTGAAAATTCTGGAAAAGGAATTCTCAGATTTTAGCATTCTTACGGAAGAGAAGGGATTCAGAGACAAAAACTCAAAATACACCTTCGTCATCGACCCTTTAGATGGTACAAGTAATTTTGTTTTAGGTATTCCCAATTTTTCGGTAAGTATTGGGTTGTTTAAGAACAATAAAGGGATAGCAGGGGTAGTGGTGAATCCTATACTGAAGGAGGTCTATTTTGCTCAGTCTGGCAAAGGAGCTTTTTTGAATGGGAGGAGAATAAAAGTCAGCCGGGAGAGCGATATTAAAAAAGCAACGATTGGTTATGATTGCGACTACGGTTATTATTTAAATAAAAATCTAAGAAGGATTCTTGAAAAACTGGAAGAAAAAAAGTTAAAAGATTTATGGTCAATATGTCCCCGGCTCTTGAACTTTGTAGGGTTGCCGCAGGCAGAATGGAAGGGTTTATTAATAATGCCAATGAAATCTATGATTTCGCAGCCGGGAAATTGATTGTTAAAGAAGCCGGGGGAATAATAACTAATTTTAAAGGAGAACAAGAAATTAACGAAAGAAATAATGTTTTCTGGCAGCTAATAATGTGAATATAAATCAAGAACTTTTAGAGATTATGAGTGTTTTTTAAAAAAGGGATTAATTTCTCTTTTTTTGTTTTATTAAAAAATATGGTAAAATTTTTTAATAAAGATTTTTAAAATGGAAAAATTTGATGTGGTTATTATCGGAGCGGGACCGGCCGGTCTTAGTGCTGCCAAAATCTTAGCAGAGGGAGGGAAAAAAGTAGTTATCTTTGAAAAGAAAACAAAAGTTGGTCCTAAAATCTGTGCCGGAGGTTTAACCTCCAAAGTTTTTGATTTAGGAATTCCCCTTTCTTTAGCAGACAAAAAATTTTATTCCGTAAAATTTCATTGTTTTGGTAAAACCACTGAAATAAAACGAGATAAGATTTTAATAGCAACCGTGGACAGAGAAAAACTCGGTCAGTGGATGGCAAATCAAATCGAACGGGATGTTGAAATAATACTTGATTCGGAGGTGGTGAAAATTGAAGATGATTCCCTCGTTTTGAAAAGTGGTCAAAAAATAGGATTTGATTATCTTATCGGAGCTGATGGGAGTTCTTCCGGAGTTAGAAAATATCTCGGTCTCTCCACTAATAAAGTTGCGATTGGAGTTCAATATAGTCTCCCCCAGGTTTTCAATGACCTTGAGCTTTTTCTTGACCAAAAATTATTTGGTTCAGGATATGTTTGGATTTTTCCTCATCAAAAATATACTCTTATTGGCTGTGCTTATAATCCAAGCCGGCTAAAAACGGAGATTTTAAAAAATTTTCATCAGGTTTTAGAAAATGAAAATATTGCTCTCGGTCAGGCTAAATTAGAAGCTCATCTAATTAATTTTGATTATCAGGGATTTATGTTCGGCAATAAATTTTTAGCTGGGGATGCCGGTGGTTTTACCTTAGATATATCTGGGGAAGGAATATATTCTGCTATTGTTTCTGGCAGAGAAGTAGCCAGGAAAATTTTAGACCCTAATTATAATTGTCCAAAAATTAAAAAAATTTTAGCGCTCAAAGTAATTCAGGAGAAATGGGGAAAATATTTAATGTTTAAAATTTTTAGAAGCAAATTCTTAACTCGATTAATTTTTAAAAGAAGTATTTAAGATGATGACCATTATTTTCAATTTCTGTTCTCTGGCAGCATTTATCTTTTGTTTAAGCGCCGGGTTTAGATTGCGTCGTTCCTATCAGCGAATTAGAAATGAAGTACTAAAAGCTTATTCTAATGGTTTTTTCTTTGTCAGTTTTGCCTATCTTATCCTCAGCCTTCCAGGACTTGTTTTATTTGATTGTTTTTGGATTCAAATAGATTTTATTTTAGTAGATATTTGTTTCTTGATAGCAATTTTATTTTCTGGACCAGCCTTTTTTAGTAGTTTTTTTGAGAAATTCCGTCATCTTAAAAAAAGAATTTTCTTTCTTATTTTATCTTATATCTTAATATATATTCTCCTTAATCTTATTTTCTTTTCTTCAGCTATTCCTTTAACAGAAGATAATATCGTTTATTTCTGGAAAGCTGGAACTCCTTGGCTCCAAACTATAGCTAGGGGATTTTTAGTGGCGGCACTCTTATTGATGGCAGTTTTCTTTTTCCGCTGGGCAAAAGAAAGCCCAGAAAAGATAGTCAGTTATCGTTCTTTCTTTATTGGTTTGGGTACGCTGATTATCGCTGCAGCCGGTTTTGTTCTCTGGTTTTTCCCTTTTTTCTATTTTTCCTCCAATTTGCTGATTTTTAGCGGCCTTTTTGGCTTTTCGGGATTTATGATAGGTGTAGTTAATACTACCGTACTGAAATTTCCGGAAGAAATATCAGGTTCCGGCGTTTGACTTAGCCACTTAATTTTATTTGATTTAAGGTTAGTTGAAATGTTAAAATAAAAGATATAAGAGTAATAAAGGTCGAACGGTTTTAGTTAAAAATAAAAAATCATGGATAAAAAAATTCTTATTGGATTAATAGTGGTAATTATAGTTGTTGTTGCCATCTGGCTGACTTTTTTCCGAGGCGAAGAGAAACCATTTGGAATTCTTCCTCCTGGTGAAGAAGCTGTTAAAGCAGAAGGGGTAGGTTATGGTTGGAGCGTTAAAGATACAACAAGTGAGGCAGTCAGAGAAGCTGTCTCAATGATGAAAGAGAAGTTAGCAGGAGAGAATCCGCATTTTGTCCTTTTGTGGTACACCATTGCTTACAATCCAACAGAAATTAAGGATATCTTAAGAGAACTTTTAGGACCGGTTGTCCAAATTCAAGGGAATTCCTCAGCAGTAGCGGTGATGAGTCCGGACGGTTATCATTTAGGCCCGGTCGGTTCTTTAGCCATCATGGGTATTTCTTCTGATAAAGTAAGTATTGGAGTTGGTGGAGCTAATTTGGATGAGATGACTCCGAGAGAAGCCGGCCGGAAAGCAATACAAGAAGCCATGGCTAATTCCGGTAAAGAAGGAAATCCCCGATTTATTTATATCACCGCTGCTCCGGGTCAGGAGGAAGGAATTTTACTTGGAATTGAGGATATAATCGGCACTGATATTCCGATAATCGGAGGAAGTAGCGGAGACGAAACTCTTGGAGGAAAATGGAGCCAGATTGCCAATGACCAGGTTTCTGTCAGCGGATTGGCTTTAGGAGCTGTTTACACCGATTTAAAGGTTGGTCAATCCCATGAATTCGGTTTTATGAAAAGTGTGGAACAGGGTATTGCCACAAGGGCCGAAGGAAGGACTTTGTATGAGATTGATGGAAGGCCGGCCGCTGAGGTCTATAACGAATGGACCGGCGACCACTTTGCCAAAGAACTGGCTGAAGGGGGAATGATTCTTGCTGAAGCTACCTTTTATCCCTTGGCTAAGATTATCCACGGAGAAAAAGAACAAACTTATCTTTGCGTCAGCCACCCCGGAATAATTAATTTGCCGGAGAAGTCCATTACCATGTTTACTGACATAGAAACAGGAGATGAGATTATGCTTTTACATGGAAACTGGGAATGGTTGGTAAACCGGGCTCAAAGTACCGCCCGGAAAGCTATGCAAAGTGAGAATATTGCTTCAGGAGAAGGACTTTTTGCCTTTTATACTTTCTGTGCCGGAACATTGTTAGCTATTCCTGAAGCAGAACGACCCAAGATCCCTTCTTTGCTTCGGGGCGAAATCGGCAACATTCCATTTATTGGTGGATTTACGTTGGGAGAACAGGTATTTATGCCGGGGGTTGGCAATCGCCACGTAAATCTTGTTAACTCTCTAGGTATTTTCAAATAATTTGAAAATATTTCCCGCCTTTCCCTATTTTAGTTTTCAGGGAGAGGCGGGAAACCCCGGCTTGGTTTCTAAAATCTGTCTGGGAAATTTTGAAGTAGAACCCCGCTTTTTCAGTTAATAATTAACTAAGGTATTTTAATTATGCCTAAATTCATTAGAGGATTCTTCGGAAAAGTTTTTGGATTGATAATATTGGCATCACTTACAGCCGGAGCGATTGGTGTGGCTATAGCCACCATAAGGCAGATTAATTTTATAGAGGAAACAGTTGTTAAAGAAAATAAAGTATTGGCTGAAGTTGCAGCAAAAAGCATTGAAACCGGATATTTGAATTTTTTATGGCCGCTTGAAACCCTAAAAAAAATTAGCGACTCTGAGGGAATTGTTTTTTTGTGGATAGTAAAACCGGATGGTAAAATTTTATTGGCTGACGACCCGGAAATGCAAGGTAAGGTGATTGACGACCCTTTTCTGGGAACGAAGAAACTCGTTGTTAATGACAGCATCTATCTTGGTCATAAGATAAAACTGATTGTCTGTCCGCTTGAAATAGAAGTTGCGAAAACTCCCTGGAGTCTTTATTTAGGAGCTTCTTTGAAACCGGTGGAGATTGCTCAAAAAGAAACAATTTTTACCGGTCTTGGTATTTTTATCTTAATAGTTCTCTTTACTGCTCTTCTTGCTTTCTATTTATCCAAAGGAGTAACT
>Ga0066637_10003440_pt1 | contig 10630 bp, 15 predicted proteins | sample CryGeyCG2014_020_FD_62737 | JGI IMG/M metagenome (GOLD analysis project Ga0066637, IMG submission 62737) | Groundwater microbial communities from aquifer - Crystal Geyser CG08_land_8/20/14_0.20 | ecosystem: Environmental > Aquatic > Deep subsurface > Groundwater | place: USA: Utah: Grand County...
TTTGTAAATAAATTTTTTGTCAAACAAATAAAAACCGACTATTCTTTTTATCGAGGTCTAAAATTAAAAAAAACTGAAAAGATTGAAGCTCAATTCTCTGATCATTATCCAATTCTTTCCACTTTTGAGATTTAATCTTTAATTAGTTTATTAAATAATTTATTTATTTGTTTTAAATATCCTTTAAAAAACTCTTCTTTTTTTACTTTAACATCTTTTGTATTATAGACTTGTCCACCCATTGTATATTTAAATGTTTTTTCCTGCAATTTATCTTTAAATAAAAGATAAGTAGTTGCAGTAATAAAATGATAAATTAATTTTAATTTACCTTCTTTTTTCATCCTCCTTAACGAAAAATTTACTTTTAATTTAGGTAAACATTTTGCTTTTATTCCCCAATAAAAAGCTTTTCTTATTATATGATGATCTTCACCAAAAAGGTTATCAAAACCACCAATTAAATTAAAAGCATTTTTTTCCCAGATCATTGAAGGACCTGAAGAAAAAGGTTTATTAATAGTTTGAGACCATTCAACTAACTTGTTTACTATAGGAAAAATAATATTAATTTCCGGATATTCTTTTTTTTCTTGAGGAATAACATATGGTAAAAAAACTAAGCCTTTTTTATTTTTAATTTGCTTTTCAGCTATGTTAGTAAAATATTTACTAACCAACATATCAGCGTCAATAAAAATCAAATATTTTCCTAAAGCTATTTTTCCTCCTAAATTTTTTTGATTTGACAAATTTGGCTCTATTTCGATAAATTTAAAGTTAAAAAATTTTTTATGTTTAAAGATTATTTTTTTTGTTGCATCGGTTGATTTACCATCAACAATAATTGTTTCAAAATTCTTATTTATCTGATTCTCAAGATTATTTATTAATCGAGGGAGATATTTTTCTTCGTTCAATGTTGGGATCACAATTGAAAAAAACGGTTTCATACAGTTTAATTATAGCATTTGATAAAATAATAGTTATGAAAATATCTGTTGTCATACCAGTTTATAATGAAGAAAAATGTATTAAGAATTGCCTTGACTCTTTGATGAATCAGGAAGAAAAGCCTGATGAAATTATCGTCGTTGATAACAACTGCACTGATAAAACTGTTTCGATTGCCAAAAGTTATAAAATTAGAATCGTTCAAGAAAAAAAACAAGGAATTATACCGGCGAGAAACACCGGATTTGATTCGGTTACCGGTGATATAATAGCTCGATGCGATGCCGATACTATCTTGCCCCCTGATTGGATAAAAAATATTAAGAATAGTTTTTTGAAAGACAAATCGATCGTCGCCGTATCAACGCCCGTTCTCGTTCACGATATTAAGTTTGGTAACAAATTCACTTTTCTTTTTTATCTTTATATGTTTATTCCAAAGTTGTTTATTGGTTATTACCCTTTACTTGGTCCAAGTATGGCTATTAAAAAAACTGTGTGGGATAAAATTAAAAAAGAACTTTGTACAGATCCTAAAAAAGTCCACGAGGATTTGGATATTTCTTTTCATATCAAAAAATACGGCAAGGTTTACCATGATAGAAAAAATCTCGCTTTAACTTCGGGCAGGAGAATAAAAAATAATCCGTTGTCTTTCTTTGGAGAGTATACTCTAAGATTCTTTAAAATGTTGAAGAATCACTGACCCTTAAACATTTTCTCTACTTCTTTCAAAGTCGTTACTTCTTGGGGGTTTTTATCATCCCTAAATCTTTCCAGTCGTGGAAAACGAAGAGCTAAACCAGCCGTATGGGTTGGTGATTTGGTGATTTCATCGGCTTTTATTTCAACAACAATTTTTGGAGTTACCCAAACATCACATTCCATCATTTTATCAACTAGATAATTGTTTGGTTTGGATTTTGTCATTTGGATTTTGGATTTAAGATTTAACTCCCTCCATTCTTCATCAGTTAACCCTGTGCCAATTTTAGCAACCGTGACAAAAATATCTTTTTTTTCATCTCTTATTCCCACTAAAAAAGCTCCCATGCCAAAATCAGTTCTCTTTCCACGACCATAGTCATAGCCCATTACCAAACAATCAACTGTATCATTAACCTTTGAAGAATAGCTTCTTTTATATTTAATCCAGTTCCATCCCCGAGCGCCGGGCTGATAAATCCCATCAATTTTTTTGGCAATTACTCCTTCTAGTTTTTTATTGATCGCTTTATCAAAAATTTCTTCTAATCGATCCTCTTTATCTACCTCTTCTTGATCATCAACAATAATAATTTGTTCACTAATATTTTTACTTTTCTTTATCGACTGCTCTAGAGCTTTTCTTCTTTCAATAAACGGGGTCTTAATAAAATTTTTTCCATTCAAATACAAAAGTTCAAAAGCAAAAAGTTTTAATGGCACCTCGATGGCTTTCTCTTTAATATCATACTTTCTTTTACGCTGAACGGTCTCTTGAAAAGGAAGAAACTCATTGGTTTTTGGACTATATCCAATCGCCTCTCCTTCAATGATCAGCTCTTCCGCCTTAACTTCGCGTCTTACCCCTTCAACAATATCCGGATACATATAGGTCACATCTTCTAAACTCCTAGAAAATAATTTAACTTGGTTATTTTTGTAATGCACTTGCAACCTAAACCCATCAAACTTCGGTTCAACCAAACACTTTCCTATTTGCTTAATAATTTCTTTGGCCGATGACATTCTCTCGGCTTTCATCATAATAATGGGCGTAAAAACTTTTGGTTCGATTGCTTTTAAACCATCCAGTCCCTTTTCTTTAAGTATTCTTCCAATAAATCCTAAGTCAGGCCGGACATGATAGGCGGTTTCAATCATTGGCCGAAAACTTTTATCACCTTTTAACATCCAGGAATAAGCGTCCAATATTGTCATATCAGAAAATCCCAAACGGATAATACCAGTCGGAAGACGAACCAAATAGCGTCCGGATAAAGGATCAAGCTGGCGAATAAGTTGTGACAAAAGACTTATTTTAATATCTTGGGAACCGCTGCCGGAAGCCGTCGCCAATCGATAAAAAAAATCAAAAACTGCTAATACCTCCATATCTTTTTCCTCGAACGACGTATATAGCTTTTTGAAACTTTCAACAGTCTGCCCCAGATCTCCGCTCTTTTTAAACTCTTTTTCAAAATAACTTCGGTCAATATTAAGGGCGGACAGAGCAGATTTAATAATGGTTCTTTCCGCCATACCAAAATCAATTCCCTCATATGCGGGACCCACTCTTCCCTGTAACAAATAGACAACTTTTTCTATCTCTTGAGAACTTAAAGATTTAAATAACTCAGACAATATTTTAGTAATTTCCAAACGGGAAGAGTTTTTTTCAATTCGTTCGAAATATCGTGCTAATGCTGAAAAAAGCATAAGGTATATTTAGACTGGATTCCCGCCTCCGCGGGAATGACAGTAAATCGGTAAATGAAAATTTATGAAAACAACCTGTTTGAGTCAGTATATTTCACACCATCACATATCTCGCCGATTTTGTACTTCCGATTTTTTTAATCAGTCCTTTTTTTATCATATCCTGAAGATCGCGTAAAACTGTATCTTCAGAGACATCGGGAAAGACATCTCCGAAAGTTTGATTTTGAATATAGCCAACTTCCTGAATATATTCAATCATTTTCATCTGTCTTTCCGTCAAATAGATCTGTTGACCGCCAAATTTCTCTTTTAATTTAACATCTTTGGACAACTTTAAGATTTTTTCTTTAATTTTTTCAAACTCAATCCCCGCTCCAGAAGTAAAGTATTCAAGCCAACTACTCAAATCTCCAGCTGAAGCTTTTTGTAAATTCTGATAATAAGTGATGGCATCTTTGTCATAATACTCTTCAAGAGAAAAAAACCGGCGGATATCATAGCCGCCTAAAAATAATATCAAAGTCGCCAATACTCGAGAAACTCGGCCGTTGCCATCCAAAAACGGATGAATCCGCACCAGTTCGTGATGAGCAATACCGGCTTTTAAAATCGGGTGTAGCCGATCGCGGTCATCACGATTTAACCAGTAAATAAACTCGCGTATTAAAAAAGGGACTTCAATCGGAGGCGGCGGCCGGAAAGTCACTTCACCGTTAGCTGAATTTCTAATGATTACCTGCTTTGTTCGATACTCCCCTAATTCTTCACCAATTAAAATTTTATCGGTCAAAATCCGGTGCAGTTTTTTTATCAAAAGCTCGGTAATTTTGTCTATCTTTTTTTTCGCCTCCTCATCAATAAACTCAATTACCTTTCTATAATTAATGATCTCTTGTATATCACGCGGCCGGCCAATAATATCTTTTCCCATCAAAATATCTTTGGCGTCATCTTTATGCAAAGGATTACCTTCTATGTGGGTGCCGTGATAGGCTGATCTGATCAGCGCTTCTTCCTTAAACTGCTTCTCCCAAAGTGGTAAAAGTGGCGAATGCTTTATCACTTCCTCAGCTGCTTCAATCTTAGAAATATTAATTAAAATTTTATTAGTAATGGTAAAAGTGGGATTGAACATAAGATAATTATAACTTATAATTTCTTCATGGTCTACGCTTTGACTATTAATTCCACTAGTTTTCCGGCGGCAAAAGTAGCTAAAATAAGTGATATTATGAATCTAGCTCTACCCTTAGCTTTAACCGGGGCCGGACTAATCTTTTTGGTAATAACTCTTGAGGCTGCATTTGATATCTTGACTCACGGTGATAATCCTGACGCATTAAAAAAAGCTTATGCTTCAATTACCACGGCCGTTTTAGGTTTAATTATTGTCATTGCCAGTTTTTTAGCAATCCAATTATTAGGAGCTGTCTTAAAGACAGACATAATACCAAAATGAAATTTTTAGCAGACGCAGAGATTGATAAACTATTTGGTGGTATTTCCCCACCAGCCGCCATGAACGTCGGCGGGTCTGATCCGGTGGCCGGACTGGGTAAATTTGTTGCTTTTGGCATCAATATGTTTATTCTGGTTGCCGGCATGTTTTTGATTCTTTATCTTCTTATGGGTGCTTTTGATTGGATTACCTCCGGCGGAGAGAAAGAAAAAATTGTTAAAGCCCAAAGCAAAATTACTAACGCTTTAATTGGAATGGTTCTTGTTTTTGTAGTTCTAACAGTATTTAATGTTTTAGCAGGAAATATCTTAGGAATTGTTGTGCCAAATGACAGCGGTGGATTTGATATAAAATTACCTACGTTATAATAATTATTCTATCTTATAAACCTTGCTTCCCTGGAGAATATAAATTGAGTTCTTGTAGACAACAAAGTCTGAAGATTGGGAAAGAATCTTTGAATTAACTTGCTCTTGATAGTCGCCGTTTTTTCCCATCACATAGACTGTTCCTTTTCCCTTATCCCAGCCATAAACTTTTTCCAGGTCTTTGCTGGTAAAAATTTTAGTTATATTAACATTACTATCAGGTAAATTAATTTTAAACTCATCTCGTAGTCCCGAAGTATATTTAACCATGACTGAGTCACCGGCTAAATAAACTGAGCCGTCTATTGTTAAAGAATTTATTTGAGATAAATCAATTGATTGACCGGATTGAAAATAGGAACTTTTGCCTCCAAACCCAGACTCCGCATTCAAATACTTCCAGATCTCATCTTTGTCCCGATCTAATAGATAAATATTACCGTTAAAGACCGCCAAATCAATAATTTTTCCCCAATTCTTATCGTTTTCTATTACTTTATTAGCTTTTCCATCGACCACTTGATAGACACCAACATCTTCAACAAAGAAGTATTTTTTATTTTCATATGAGGCGATTAAACTTGATCTTTTGATAGTGCTGAACTGATCTTTATCCAAAGATTTTTTATCTAGTGAAAGATTAAATAAAATACCATTATTCTTATCTAGAACCAGAAGTTCGTCTTTATTCAAATAAAGCTTGTCACCTTTGGCATTCTTATCATCAATGGTTAAATCAAAAAATTCACTATATTTTTTTTCCTCTTTTTTTAAAATTTTATTCTCAGTATCCGTAATCATTTTCTCCAACTCTTTTACTTGCCCCGCGAAGCCCGAAGAGCGAAGTGGGGTTAGTTTATCAACTTCATCCTTACTATCGGTAATTAAACTTAATGCGCTCGGCATATTTAAAAAGGCCACTTCTTCAGCTTTATCTAATTTTTGACTGATCAAATCCTTAGTTAATTTGATTTTTTCTTGGGTAGTTTCTTGGGTCCGTCTTCGATAACCTAATCCCACACTCCAGATAAGAATCAAAAACAGGACAAAAACCGTCATAAAAGTCAAGGTTTTTTGTTGACCAAATCGTTTATAAAAGTCTTTTAAATTAAAAGCAAAGACTTTTTTTTCCGGTTGTTCAAAAAAATCATTAACTGGTTTTTCCTCTTCTACAATTTTCTTCAGTTGTAAAAATAAAGCCGCTGCTCCCTGATCATTTTTGAGCAATAAATCCGGAATAATTTCGTCAATGATTTCTGAAATCGGACGATGATCAAATTTTTTGTTTAATCCGGGCTCTTCTCCTAACAATCCCATAAATTTATTAAAAGTAAAAATAAAAATATCGTTTTCTTCAATATATCCTGAAGCAGTTTCATCATTTTTAATAAGCAAAGCTAATTTATTTTTCCGACGGATATAAACTCGACCTTGACCAATTGTTTTAAGATAAAATATATTTCCTTTCAGATAACCAGCCGAAAGAAAAAAACCGGTCGGCAGATTCTTTTCTTCGATCAAACTGGAAATAAAAGAATCGAATTGCTGTAAATTCTCAATCATGATTGTGCTGATTTTTTCTTTTATAAAAGCTGTCAACTCCCTACCCTTATCAGGAGTGATACCGGCCTCAATTTCAACCGCTAAAAATAAATTATTTTCGTTGACAAAACCGGAAAAACCATCAATTTTTTCGTGTCCTAAGTAAAAACCAACGTCTTGTTTAAACATATTTTTATATTAAAAATATTGCTAATATTAATATTAGCAATAAAATCAATGAAACTGTCACTTGTAATGAGGTAATAAGAAGTACAAGACCGTTATATTTATCCTGCAAGGTTTTATCCATAATCTTGACTTGTTTGGAAATTACCAAAGCATAAAAATAGTAAAAAACAGTAAAAAACACAATAATAAGTTTAAAAAAAATATTATTTATTCCAAGATCACTTATAATGGCTAAAATATTTTTAGGATCCATGTTTTTTACTTAATAACTTATTGATTACTTGAACCGCGTCAGTCGGATGAGACACATCAATAAATTCAACATTAGCTTCTGTACCGGCGGTTTGAATAAAAATTGATCCGTAATCAAAAAGCGATTCAAAATATCCCCCGCTTTTGACCGTAATATCTTCAATTTTTCCCAGTTGAGCTGTCGTAATTTCCTTATACAAAACTGCATAAAAATCAATGTCAATTACCCGCTTACTGGTAACTATTCCAACATTAAAATACCAATTCAAAACATTGAACCAAATATAACTGAGAATAAAAACAATAAAAAATAGATTAAATAAAAATATTTGCTCCAAATTAAAAAAGCCTCGAATAAAAAAATTCAAAACAATCAAAAAAATAAAGAAAAATATTGAAGTTAAAATCCAACCGATTTGAGTAAAAGGATGACTACGAAGTTGTAGATATACCTTCTCACCTTTTTCTTGGGTATCAAATTTTATCTGTGGATTAAGGGAATATGAATAAAAAACCGAGCTTTTTTTATTATTGTTTTCCATCCTCCTATATTATATACTATTAACCGCCCTGGTTACTTGAGCGACTTGGTCCCACCCTTTTCCATCCCGAACAAGGTCGTGAAACGAGTCAGCGCCGATGATACTAACGTCGAAAGATAAAGGGAAAGTAGGTCGTAGCCGGGGCATTATTTTAAATTAAATATTTTCTTATCGAAGTCTTCTTTTTTACAGGAGTTTAGAATTTCTTTAATATCTATTTTTCTTTTCATGTATTGACTGGCCATATTTTCAATACCGGAAAAATTTGAGTTAAGCATATTTTCAACTATAGACACATAAGGAGATAAAAGATATTTTTTTATTTCTCCATCTTTATCAACTTCTGCCAAAACATTTTTGTTTTTGATATAAATTTTTGCCTCAATTTTGTCGTCTTTATAAGAACATTTATAAGGCCCTTTAAAATCAAATTTAAACGCGTAATTTTTTGAGATTGGTATTTCTGTAGGGGTCGGATTTATCCGACCCGTTTTTAATTGACCGAATTTAAACATTAAAGATAAAATAACAACAATAATTGGAATAATTATTACCGCCTTGGAAATAAAAGAAAAAAAATCATCCATATTTATTCACCTGATTCTATTTTTTTTAATTGCTCTAATTCCGGCAAAGTTCTACCAACAATCCCCTCTAAATCTCCATGCATCCCAAGAAGATTATCGGCTACTCGAGTGATGCTTTTTTCTTCACGGGCCCATTTTTTAGTAAACCAGTCTTTTTCTTTTTGCAGTTCATCACGTAAATTGTTGTAAGATTCGTAAATCGCTTCAACCCGTTGTTTAAATTCCACACTGGTCAAATAATTCCATAAAATTTCTTTTTTTTCTTCTTTGCCTTTATTAGCCGAACGAAGACTAAATATTTCGATTAAATTATTTCTAAGGGATATGGCCGCACCGATGACGGTTTTGTAATCTACAATCCAGATTCCGTCCTTCAAACCAAAATTACTTATCCCTTGTGGTATAACCTGAGTCACAATGATAGCCAACTCAGCTTTTATTTCCCGTTGGTCCTGCTTTAATTTAGAAATCCATCCTTCTGTCCAAACTTTAGTTCGCTTCGATTCCCACAAAATTGTTCCGCACTTTTTTCCCAGATTATTTTTTACAATCTGAACTAAATCAGCACCCCTGATGCCTTTGGGGACGTCCGATATTTGATCGTAAGGAAATTCCGCCATTAAAATTTTTTTCAGCTCGTCTTCCATCACTTCGCCCTGAAGTTGTTGAGAACCTTGCTCAGCCTTTCGTCTGGCTTCCTCCAGTGATTTTTTTAAATCTTCGTTTTGTTTTTCAATTTCCAAAAATTTTAATTTATATTGATCTTCAAATTTTTTTTGTTCGTCTTGTCTGATTCGATTTTGTTCATTGGCTAATTGTTTTTCCAGATTTAATTTTTCCTCCTCCATCGAAGTCCTTAGATGTCTTAAAGTTTTATTTAATTCCAATAGTTGGTCTTGAAAATTTTTGTTCTGCTTCCTTAATTCTTCTAGTTCATTGGCTTTATCTTTCAGTTGTAACCCAACTTCCTCTTTAGCTTTTTTAATCGCTTCATCTTTTAATTGGACAGATAATTTTTGCTTCTCTTCCTCAAGCCTTATTTTGTAGAATTTCTGATATTTCTCCTGCACCTGATGAGATAAAGCTTGAGTTAAAGGAATGGATTTTCCACAATGCGGGCAGTTAATTGTATCGTTCATTTTATATGATTTCTTACGGCAAAGGCAAAATTATAAAAGTATTTCTGCCATAGTAAATCGCTTGGTTTATAAACATTATCTCCGTAAAAATAGTCTCCTATATTCTCATAAACTCTTGTTAATTCTTTTAATCTCGACATATTTTTTTATCATCGATTGAAAGAAACAACAATTCTAAAGCTCGATTAACAGCTTTTTTACTAAATTCCTTATTTCTATTTTTCCAAGATATTGCCCTTTCGATCTCACTGCCAACATTGGCCATTTGTTCAAAGAAAGTTAACTCGCACCAGTGACCAGCAGCCAATTGTTTGTGTTGTATTTTTTTTGTGATTATCTTCATAATAATATTATACAGCTCAGAAAGGGGTATTTTTTTGGTAAAATATGACTGTTCTTTTATTTGTTTATTTGATTATTGGTTTATTTAATCATTTTTTTGGGGAGTGGTGTAACGGTAACACGCCAGACTTTGGATCTGCGCGACTCAAGGTTCAAATCCTTGCTCCCCAGCAAGATTGGAAGAAGCGTAACAAAAACGGTTGGTTTCAGTTAGAAATAGAGCGGTAGATTAACCCGCTCTTTTTTTGTCATCTGTACCCCTGTCTTACCTCTCAAATAGCGGAACTTACCGCGGCAATCTGTAAACTTTGTGAATCTTCTTTTAAGAATGTAACCGTTAAACCAAAGTCTGGCGTGTTCAACAGTTTGAAATGACCTTAGCTTTTGAAGTCTACCTTCAAGGTGTCCGTTTAATCCCTCGATAATATTATTGGTGAGAGGTGCTTGAGGAATATTCCGGTAAGCTAGAAGTTCCGCTTTATATTTCTCAATATTAATTAGTATCTGTTTACATAAAGAATCATTACTAAAATCACGATAGAGTGCCCATAACCAACTATTAAAGTTCTCATCCGATAATTTGTTTGATGAGTCAAGTATTGATTCAATTCTTCTCATAAATGGACGGTAAAGGTTATCTGACCTGACATGTAAATCTCTCCTGATATTTTCCTTAAAGTGATTGTAGCATGTCTGGATTTTAACCATCGGGAAATGCTTTCTTGCGGCCATTTTAAGATTAATATTATCGTCGCAAACCAGAAGCTCTGGATGATGATTCAACAATCTAAAGTAAAAAAAGAATTTACTCCAGTTTTGATAGTTTTCGGAT
>Ga0066637_10003441_pt1 | contig 10630 bp, 11 predicted proteins | sample CryGeyCG2014_020_FD_62737 | JGI IMG/M metagenome (GOLD analysis project Ga0066637, IMG submission 62737) | Groundwater microbial communities from aquifer - Crystal Geyser CG08_land_8/20/14_0.20 | ecosystem: Environmental > Aquatic > Deep subsurface > Groundwater | place: USA: Utah: Grand County...
CATTTACTATTATTTATTAAGATAGTATAATGTAAGTAGTTATCAACCGTTATGTATATTATATCAAAACTTAATAAAAGCGTAAACCAAAAAGGGAGTTCCTTGTCGTTGCCCGCGCACCCCAGTAGTAGAACGCTTTGCGTTCACTACGGGGCAGGCGGGAGGGCTGGGGCAAGGGCAACACCTTTTCTTGCGGCGCTTTTTGCGAAGCAAAAAACGAAATTTGGCGACGGAAAAGCGAGGCGGGAAACTCGTTTTGTCCTAATTGGCTGCCGGGCAGGGATTCGAACCCCGGTACCATGCTTCAGAGGCATGTGTCCTACCGCTAGACGACCCGGCAAGGGAGTGACATTTATTAGTATAAAGACAATGCCGGATTTAGTAAATATTCGCCATACAGATGGCATCTTGATTTTTATTTTGAGATTTTGTAAGATGTAAATAGTAACTTTCAAAAAGAATAGGAGGTAAAAAGATGAGTCCGATACCACCGAAAGGATCAATACCAGGAAGAAAGCCGAGAGGAAGAGCTAGCGGTGATGCTGGCCTTGTTGGCAATCTTTTAGGAGGATTGGATTTAAGCAAACTGGTCAAAATTCAGAGTGGAGTCAAGGGTCACGTTTTGGGGAGACCTTTTGGCGGAGGTTTGCCGCTAGGGCGGAGAGGTGAATCCCAGGAAACGAAATTTGAGGTGAAGGGCACTCGTCGGCCAGCCAAAACTAAAACTGGGGCCGCAGGGACTCGGGTTTCAGAAGAGATCGAAGTTCGAGAAGTGGAAATTGATCCAATCGAAGAGGATGAAAACCATTTTGTAATCCGAGGTTATTTAGCAGGAGTTGCCAAAGAAGATATATCCTGTGAAGTGCAAGAAAATGGAACCATTTTGAAAATATCTACTGCGGGCGAAAGAAAATACGAGAAGAAGGTTGAACTTTCTTCGAAAGCCATCAAAAAAGTTAATTGGAGTTATAGGAATGGAGTTTTGGAAGTTATTTTAACAAAAAGGGAGGCAGTCTAAACAGGATTAAGTTATCCCAACAGGTGAGCAATTGCTTACCTGTTTTTTTTTGACTTGCATTTTTCTAATGGTTTTGTTAAAAAGATTTAGAAAGAGGTTCTTTGAAAATATTTTTGATTTTTATCTTTCAGAGGAGGTATAAAAATGGTAGAGTATCTTGAACTTAAAGTTAGCGAAGCTGAAACCAAAGATGTTGGAAGAGTAATTGCTAGAATTGACCCCAATGATATGCAGCTTTGCCAGATTGGTATTGGCGATATTGTTGAGATTCAAGGCCAGAAAACTACTTTGGCTAAAGTTATGCCGATTTATCCTGAAAAAAGAGGAAATAAAATCATTCAAATAGATGGGGTTACTAGAAAAAATGCTGATATTGGAATTGATGATGAAGTAAAAATTAGAAAAATTTCTCCAAAAGATGCTACCTTGGTAGTTTTTTCGCCGATTCAGTCTCTACAAAAGTCTATCCCTACCAAGGCTCTTGGAGAAAAACTGGATGCCGTTCCTTTAGTAAAAGGAGATATAGTTAGGGTCACTCTTTTGGGGACCCAGTCACTGGAATTTATTACAGAAAGCGCCGAACCTGAGGGATCTGTGATTATCAGACCCCAGACCGAAATAACCATAAAAGGCCAACCTCGGGGAGAAAAGCCAACCGGTACTTGTTATGAAGATATTGGCGGCCTCAGAAAGCAGATGCAGAGAGTAAGAGAGATGATAGAACTGCCCTTGAGATACCCTGAAGTTTTTGAAAGATTGGGTATAGAAGCTCCCAGGGGCGTGCTTTTATACGGACCTCCGGGATGCGGCAAGACTTTACTTGCTCGGGCAGTAGCCAACGAAACCGACGCTTACTTTATTCAGGTTTCAGGTCCTGAAGTAATTCACAAATTTTATGGGGAGTCAGAAGCTCATTTGAGAAAGATATTTGAAGCAGCCCAATCCAATGCTCCGAGCATAATCTTCTTAGATGAAATTGAAGCCATCGGCTCCAAACGAGAAGAGGTGAGAGGGGATCAGCAGGTAGAAAGAAGGGTTTCAGCCCAACTTTTAGCTTTAATGGATGGATTAAAAGAAAGAGGCCAGGTGGTGGTGATTGCGGCCACCAATGTCCCTGATTTGCTTGATCCTGCTTTAAGAAGGCCGGGACGCTTTGATAGAGAGATTATAATTCCGGTTCCAGACACCGAGGGCCGAAGAGAAGTTTTAGATATTCATACTCGAGGAATGCCCTTAGCCGGAGATGTCAGTATTAAGAAATTGGCCGAAATCACTCACGGTTTTTCTGGAGCTGACCTCGAAGCTCTAGCTAGAGAAGCAGCAATGGGTGTTTTTAGAACTTGTATGCCGGATATTAATTTTGCTTTGGAAAAGATTCCTTATGAAAAAATAATGACTTTGGAAGTTAAAATGGATGATTTTCGTGAGGCAATGAAGGAAGTTCGGCCTTCTCTTTTAAGGGAAGCATTTCTCAAAACTCCGGATGTGACCTGGGAAGATGTTGGTGGCCTGGAAGAGATTAAACAGATTCTTAAAGATACCATTGAATACCCTCTTAAATATGGTGATTTGTTTGAACATGTTAAAACAGCTCCACCCCGAGGCATTTTGCTTTACGGGCTTCCGGGAACAGGCAAGACCCTGGTTGCTAAAGCTGTGGCCAAAGAATCAGGAGTTAATTTTGTTTCGGTAAAAGGACCGCAATTAATATCAATGTGGGTTGGTAAGACCGAAGAAGGGATTAGAGAACTCTTCAAGAAAGCCCGACAAACTACTCCTTGCATCATCTTTTTTGATGAAATAGATTCTATTGCTCCGAGGCGATCCGGAATGGACTCTTCCCGGGTTTCCGAAAGAGCAGTGAGTCAACTTCAAACTGAATTGGATGGAATTGAAGAGCTAAAAGGAGTGGTGGTTTTAGGCGCTACTAACCGTAAAGATTTATTAGATGATGCTTTGCTCAGGGCAGGAAGATTTGATTTTCAGATTGAGTTTCCAGTGCCGGATAGAGCAGCCAAGCTCAAGATTTTTGAAATTCACACTCGTGAAAAACCTTTAGCTAAAGATGTTAACTTCGAAAAACTGATTGATCTTTTAGGAGAGAAAGCTAGCGGTGCCGACATCGAGAGTTTATGCCGAAAGGCCTCGGTGCTGGCTATTCGAGAATTTATCCATACGGCCAAAGACGTAAAAGACAAAAAGAAACTTTTTGTCAAAATGTCACATTTTAAAGAAGCCTTGGGAATTGAGCCTAAAGATTCACAGACTAAAGCTGAGAAGCAAGTTCAGAAGGATGATTTTTCAAAAAAAGTTGAGGAGATTGAGATAGAAGGCGCTGAAAAATTTAAAAAAGAATTAGAAGATTTCTAAAAGAAAACCGTAAAAAGCCGGGGTCGGAACCTCGGCTTTTTTGTTCTACTAACGGAGTTGACTTAAAGAGATTGACGCATTACAATAAACCCAATGTTCATTGACAAATATGGAGGTGAGGGGTGAGAACTTTATATTATGTGCCGATTATGCACTCCTTGGAGGAATTAGGATCTTTAGCTAAACCAGCAATGGAAATAGAAAAAAGAGTTCATGGTCCTCAGGCAGAAAAAAATTATAAAGAGAAGACTAATCGGTTTTGGGCAGAAGTTACTGGGCGTCTCAAAAAAAGGGAGTTAAATACTCCAGAAAAATGCAAAAAGATGCATATTTATGCCGATGGGTTAACAGCCCAACCATTTTATTGCAAAACTTGTTTTGATAAAACCGGCGAGAAACGTTACATGGATGAAATCACAAGTAATGAAGTCCGATGTTCATTCTGTGGAAGGGTAGCCCAGGCAGCTGTAGAAGAATTTTTATCGAAACTGGTAAGGGTTTTGATCGAAAAAAGGTTTCCCCTTTATTTGATTATTGAGAAATTAATGGAAAGAGGAGCAAGAATACACGGCACAGAGTCTCAAGCGCTGCTTATTGAAGAGCGTAACATGTGGGTAAATATAGCAAAAGGAATAGATACTAATCTGCTAAGAAAGGCAGAACTACTTATAGAAAGGGATGAATTTATTGCCCGGCGAATCAATGGAACTCTTCCCCAAGATGGAACCGCTATCTTATTCATAGGGAGTGCGCATCGAGTCGGCAAGGAATTACAAAAATTTCCCGATATTAAAGTAATTTATCTTTAAGGAGGTCAAAATGTCGAGTCTCTTTTTTTGTCCTAATTGTGGGCATAATTTAACTTACATTTCTAACCGGAGATTAAAATGTTACAAATGCGAGAAGTACTTTACCGAAAACTTTATTTGTCGATGCCAAAGAGATTCAGCTTTTAAGTATTCGGCTGAAATTATAGCTCCAAATAAAGTTAAATGTCTTTTTTGCGGTAAAGAAGCTCAGGTTCCGGCCAGCTTAGAGCCTCCTTATATAGATAAATATCGAGGCGGAACTGACTCTGGGGGTTTGGGCAGCTGGGATGGACAAGTCAGCGGATTCCAGCCGTCTAGCCGAAAACCGAGACCGGCGAGAAAATTAGAGCAGAGAAAATCAGAGCAGAAAATTAAAGAAACTGAAGAGCCGGAGATTGATTATGTTTCCGAAGACAAAAATCATATAGTGATCAGGTTTCCCGTTCATAATAATTTAAATCAAATTCGCTGCGAAATTATTGATGGCGTTTTGGAAGTCCGGAGTTTATTAGTTGATTTTTCAGAGAAGTTTCAGTTGCCAGATTTCCCAGTTGAGATAGAAGCAGATTTCAAAAATGCTATTCTTGATATTCATTTGAAAAGAAAGAAAAAATAGAAAAACCTCGGTTTTGCTGCCGAGGTTTTTTAATATGTTCATTAATTTTTTGTGCTATAATTTGTGTTGTGTATGAAAAAATGGACAAGAAAAATCGTTCATATTTATTTCAACAAATCGTCAAGTTCACAAGAAAGCAGGGCTGATTTATTGAGCACAATCTGTTCTTTCTGATTCAGATTATCAGCCGTCATACGGATGACTTTGGTAATAATCGCATCTCCGAGCATAACTCCGTTGGTCTTCTTGAAATACTTTTCCGTTTTCTGATAAAAGAGGGTCGCGTACTGCTTGAGCTTATCCTGCGGAGTCGGACGACTGCTAACCCCGTTGCTTCTGAAGTCCATCTTTTCTTCCAGTTTCTTATCTGCTTCAATCTGCAAATTACCCTCGCCGAATATAATCCAGTACTCGCTTAGGTTATAAACAATCCTGATTGATCCGCCGTCCTCCGTCGTATACCAGTACACGAAAGAAAAAGTATCTGTGCGAAAGTCCTGATGTATGCCAATGTTCCTCAGTTCTTTTAAGGTGCGGATTTTATATTCATCCAGAAGCCGCAAATAGCTTTCCCGCCAGTTTTTGAGCCAATTATCGATGAATATCCTATTCGTGAAAAGAGGCGAGATGTCCTGTTTTAGGTTGTCGTCGTTCACTCTATTCATCTGAAGCGTGAGTTTGTCAAAAAGAGTCTGCGGATCCTTCACATCCATACCCTTAGCGACCAGGTAATCAAAATCCGGAACTACTTTTTTGGTCATGTACCAGAGTAGGTCATAAATATCCCGTCCCTTTTCTTCATACACTGCCTCGCCGACACCACGTGTTCCGCGCAAGAAAATTGCAGCAATCTTGCTTGCCATGAGCGAGGCCATGTTGTAGGCGAGAATGACAAAAGACAACTGGTCGCGGTTTATCGGTCTTCGTTCCGTCACGGTTATGGAGGTATTTCTTTACTTTTTCGTAAAACTTTTTCTGTTCTTCCTCACTTATCTCATCAATATCAATTCGCAATTCCTCGACCATTTTTTTTATTTCTTCAAAACGGACGCCCCGAAACTGGCGAGTCCTGAAATACAAGAGATCGAACAATGCCTTTGACGGAGCGGCGATAAAGAAATCAAATTTTCCCTTCGCGAGCGAGTAGTCCGAAAAAAACTCCTTTTTGATCGACTGGTAGGAAAATGTACCGGCTTTTGTTTCATAATCCCTTGTGACCTTTGGTGTTATCGAAGTGATGGAGTGTATGGCTTCCGTTGTCAGATTGTAATACTGGAGCGCAGCCCATGAACTTACATATGATGGGGTGCGAAGGATGTTTGCGAGATAAAAAGAATACGAAATATCACTCTTATTCTTTGTAAAAAAGTTAGCTGATATGTACAGGCCTCTTTTGAGCGACAGAATGTCTTTATGTTTCAAAAAGCGGCTAATATAAGTATTAACCGTGCTATTTTTAAGCCCCAACTGGTTACCGAGCTGATATATGGTGCTCTTGGTAAAGTGAGGCAAAATATCGAGCTGTTCCAACAGGTTTTTCTTGCTTTTCATATGTATGACAATAGTGTATCATATATGAAATGAGTAGTCAAACGCGAAAAAAATAAGGAAAGACAATACCGGATTTAGCTGGAGTTTGTAAGGGTGCTGCTTCTACTTGTAATTTACTGTTTTTTTCGATAAAATAAAAACCAATGAATACAGATATAAATGAAAAAAAAATCGCATATTGGATACGATATTCCGCCACTTCCAGAATTATTATAGTCGGGATATTGGCAATGCTTCTTTTGATTCCAATCAATATGATTAAAGGCCTTATTTATGAACGAGAGAGCACAAAACAGGAAGCGATTTTAGAAATAAGCCAAAAATGGGGCGAACAGCAAACAATCGTCGGCCCCATAATTTCTATTCCGTATAAAAAATATGTGATAAACGAAAAAGGAGAACGCGTTAGCGCGGTTCAATACGCGCACTTCTTGCCGGAAACGCTTTTGATTGACGGTACGATTGAACCCCAGATACGGTCGCGCGGGATTTTTGACGCGGTTGTCTATTCATCGGAAATAAATTTTTCAGGAAAATTTGCATGGAATGACATTCATAATCTTGGAATAAAAGACGCGGACGTGGATTGGAGCAACGCGTTTATATCCGTCGGCGTTTCCGACGCGCGAGGTATAGAGAATGAATTAAAATTAAATTGGAATAATACAGAAATAGAGTTTAAACCCGGGGTTCAAAGCAATGATGTTATTCGTTCTGTCGGGAACAATTACGAAGCGATTCCATACGAAGGAAATCGATTAGAAACGAAAACTTTATCTGTTCCATCTCAAATTATTATGGATATTGAACAAAGTTCTGGTATCAGCGCGCCTTTGCCCGCGAGTATAAGAAACAAAAACGCGGATGGTTATGATTTTTCTTTTAAATTGAATCTTAACGGAAGCAGGGATTTGCAATTTATTCCGGTGGGAAGAACGACCGAAGTTTCCCTGAAATCAAATTGGGATAAACCAAGTTTTGGCGGAGCATTTTTGCCTGACGCGCGTGAAGTTACCGATAACGGATTTAACGCGTCATGGAAAATCCTGGATTTAAACAGAGGATATCCGCAATCATGGCTCGGCAACACATATAATATTTATTCATCCGCATCGGGCGTAAAGCTTTTGGCGGGAATTGACGGGTATGCAAAAGCAACGCGTAGCGCAAAATACGCCATGCTTATTGTCGCTCTTACATTTCTCGTATTCTTTTTTGCCGAGGTGTTCAACAGAAAAAAAGTGCACCCAATCCAATATATTTTGGTTGGGCTGGCAATTGTTTTGTTTTACGCGCTGTTGGTTTCAATTTCAGAAGTAATTGGTTTTGGTTTGGCATATTTAATTTCGAGTATCGCGACCATTGGCTTAATTATGCTTTATTCAAAAAATGTTTTAGCAAATACAAAAATGGCGTTGGTGCAGAGTTGTGTTCTCGCTTTCCTTTATCTTTTTATATACATAATACTGCGGCTGGAGGATTACGCTTTTCTCATAGGCAGCATACTACTTTTTTCAATATTGGCTGTTATTATGTATTTGTCCAGAAAGATTGACTGGTATGCTGTTGGCAGTGAGAGACAGGAAATTTAAAGAGATGGGCATTGGTCCGGGCGGATGCAGGAATGAATTTGAATGCGAAGCATATTGCGATTCAATTGACCATATGGATGAGTGTATATCTTTCGCCGAGGAAAACGGGCTGCTGTCGGCCGCAGAATTGGCAGAAGCCAAGAAAGTTCAGGCCGCCAAGAATCGCGGCGTAAAAATGCCCGCCTGTGGCAGTAAAAAATCCGGTGATGCCTATTGTTCGGAGCCGGCTCATATGGAGGAATGTATAACTTTTGCCCAAGAAGCCGGTTTTATGGATCCAAAAGACGCGGAGATGGCCAGAAAAACTAAAGGCAAAGGCCCCGGCGGATGCAAAACCAAAGAAGAATGTGAAAGTTTTTGTGACAACCCGGCTCATCAAGAAACTTGTTTTAATTTTGCCAAAGAACACGGATTGATTTCAGAGGAAGAGATTCAGAAAATGGAAGAAGGCAGACAGTAATTCCAGCGGGCCATGCAGGAGATGCCGCCGGAGGTTTATCAATGCTTGGAAAATTTGGTTGGCGCGGATACAATGGTTAAGTTCAAAAACGGCGAAGCCATGCCGCCTAAGGAAATAGGCGATTTGATGAGAGAGTGTTTTGAGCAAAATATACCGCAAATTCTTCCTCCATGCGAAGGAGAAGAATGTGGATTGCCCCCGAAAGAAATGATGCAGCCGAAAGAGTCAACGGAGCCCACTTCTTCCATTTTTGATTTGCTTTTGGGAATAGTTTTGGCGCCCATTCTTCAAATTTTTCAATAGTTTTCTATGTTTTCGTTATCCACAGATGGATTGTGTTGAATAGTTTTGGTTAGATTGGATAATAAAGTTAGATTGTTGGATTAAGCAGTGGTCGGCTGTTCGTATCCGACGATTAATATCTTAGTCAAATGGTAAAAAAGAAAAAAGGAGGAAAGAAAAAATAGTTTTTTCAAAATCCACCCCCGCCAATGGCGGGGGTGGATTTTTTTTATGATTGCGATTGCGCACAAAGGTGATATTATTTTAATTATACCACGAATGAGAATTTTTGAGAGGGAAAAATAATTTTAAATTAAACACATGAATAAAAGCATGTCTAGAATAAAAGTCGGCGTTGCAAGAGGCGGTCCTTCTTCTGAATATGATATTTCTCTTAAAACCGGAGGAGAGGTTTTAAAATATCTGCCTGAAAGATATGAGGGGCTGGATGTTTTGATAGACAAAAGCGGGCAGTGGCATTTATCCGGTTTCCCCCAAAAACCGCTTGAAATTTTTGAGCGGGTGGATGTTTTGTTTAACGCGCTGCACGGAGAGTTTGGAGAAGATGGTCGGGTCCAGCAGTTGTTTGAGGGATGCAACGCGCCTTATACCGGCTCAAGGATTCTTGCTTCCGCTTTGGCGATGAAAAAGCATCTGGCCAGGGAAATTTTTCAGCAGTTTGGGATTAGTGTTCCCAAGGCGATGGTTTTTTCCGCTGACAAGTTTTACGGTTTGGATGTGGCGGATTGCGCCAAAAAGATTTTTAATTCCATGTCTCCGCCTTGGGTGATAAAACCCGCTTCAGCCGGCTCGTCAGTAGGGGTGAGCATTTGTAGTAGTTTTTCCGAACTGGTTCGGGCCATGGAAAAGGCATCCGCAGTGGGTGACGTGGTTTTGGCCGAGGGATATATAAAAGGAAGGGAGGCCACCTGCGCTGTTTTAGAAGATTTCAGGGGGGAAAAGTATTATGCCCTGCCTGTTGTTGAAATTGTGCCACCGCTGGGAAAATTTTTTGATTACGATGTAAAGTATGATGGTTCCACGCGTGAAATTTGTCCGGCGGGTTTTGACGGCGATACCAAAAGACGGTTGGAACAAACAGCTCGGCTGGCACATCAGATTTTGGGCTGCAGGCATTATTCAAGGGCTGATTTTATTGTCGCGAAAGACGGCGTTTATTTGCTGGAAGTTAATACTTTGCCCGGATTGACCTCTGAATCGCTTTTTCCGAAAGCCGCGGCAGCGGCCGGGTTGGAGTTTCCCCAACTCCTTGACCATATACTAAAACTGGCGTTGACAAAAGGTTAACTTTTGTTAAACTTTTGATATATGGAAAATTTGGTTGGTTTAAAAGAGTTGCGTCAAAATATGGATAGTTATGCCCGAAAAGTTCAAAAGGGTCAGTCTTTTGTTGTCTTGAAGCAATCTAAGCCGCTTTTTAGAATCACTCCGCTTGATATTTGTGGTGATGAAGGAGAATGGGAAACTTTGATTGACTTTACTAAGATTCGGAAAGGCGGCATTGCTGCAGAGGAATTATTAAAGAGACTGAAGGCATTGGATAGAAAGAAGAAATAGATTGTTTTATGGATAGGATAAACAAATTCCTTAAAAGTCTTTCCCTTTCAAGAAGGAAAGAAATTAGGGTGCTTGTTGAGAGAATTCTTAAAAAAGATTTAATAAATTTAGATTGTAAAAAATTGCGCGGTTTTTCCGACATCTATAGAGTAAGACAGGGAAAAATCCGTATTATATTTCAAAAAAATATTAAAGAAAAGAATATGATCATTGTTATTAAAAATAGAAAAGAAGGCACTTATAAATTTTCTAAGAAGGGCCCGTAGCTCAGTTGGCCAGAGCACTGGTTTTGCATACCAGGGGTCAGGAGTTCAAATCTCCTCGGGTCCACCATATTGAATTAGCCGCCTTGCT
>Ga0066637_10003443_pt1 | contig 10627 bp, 3 predicted proteins | sample CryGeyCG2014_020_FD_62737 | JGI IMG/M metagenome (GOLD analysis project Ga0066637, IMG submission 62737) | Groundwater microbial communities from aquifer - Crystal Geyser CG08_land_8/20/14_0.20 | ecosystem: Environmental > Aquatic > Deep subsurface > Groundwater | place: USA: Utah: Grand County...
CGTCTCTTTTGGCATTGGGAAGCCAAGATTTGGCATTACCCCAGCTGGGCACGCATTGTTTTTGTTCCGCCGCCCACTTAAAAGCCGACCAATCAGTGCATTGACGCGCCACAAAACGATGGCAGTCGGTGTTTTTGCGCCAATCCCAATAACCGGAATAACTTTCTTGAACTATAATCGTCTTGGTCGGAGTTGATGTTGGTTTTTTAATAGGAGTTATGGGAACAGACGGAGGCGTGCCGCCGGGAATGACTAAGGTTTCTCCTGGGTTGAGAATTGAATCTTCAGTCAAACCGTTAAATTCAGCGATTTGTTTGATTGAGGAACTGTATTTTTTGGCCAAAGATGTAAGAGTTTCGTCTTTTTTAATTTGAATGCTCAGTCCGTCAGTGGGTAGTATTTTCAATTCATTGTCCGGCCTGATAACCGACCAATAATTAAGTTTATTTTCCCAAAGTATGGTATTCCAATTCAGTCCGAAATTTTGAGCAATACTGCTGATTGTATCCCCCGGTTGAACGGTGTATTTTTCAATTTCAGTGCGGGTTCTAATCGGCAGGTCTCCTTCGTTTAAATTGGTTTCCGGTGTCATTAAAACGCTTTCTCCCAAAATAAGAGAAACTTCGGAATCATCGCTAATGTCTAAAATATCTCCGTCAATCTTTTTGTCTTCGCGCCAAGCCGCTATTTTAAATTCAGCTTTTTCTTTCTGAGCTTGGTTGGTAACGGAAGATAAGCCGGTTTCAACGGTAATTTTTTGTTCCTGCCAGATTAATTTATTTAAAGCGGTATTTTCAAAAGAATTTCTATTGATAATAGACGTTGTTTCTAAACAAGAAAAAATAATAAAAATCGTCAAACAAACGGTTGTTGGCGTATTTTTAAAGGAAGAAGCGTATTTTTGGCACTTAAAACAAAAACGGAAAAAGCAGACTAATCTAAAAATAGCCTTCTGCGCCAAATTCTTTAAAAAATCGATTATTTTAGTTTGCATAAACGAAAATTTCTGCTATGCTTAATCAATTCTTAAAACAAGAATAATAAATTTATTATAGATAAAAATTAAATATAGTCAATATGACTTATCAACAGCAAAAAAATAACGATAATTGTCAAAATTCAGCTAATTGGCGGCGAACAGAACAAAAATGGCAGAAGACGTGGGACAAATTAGCCAACAATAAGGTTAACGGTAAAGAAAACAGCCAACTGGGAGACAAAGAATATATTTTGGTTGAATTTCCTTATCCCTCCGGCTCCGGATTGCACATCGGACACGGTTTTTCTTTTACCGGCGCAGATGTTTACGCGCGATTTAGAAGAATGAACGGGAAAAATGTTCTTTTTCCAATAGGGTGGGACGCTTTTGGTTTGCCCACGGAAAATTACGCCATTAAAGAAAAGAAAAATCCACAAAAAATAACCAAAGAAAACACAACTTATTTTAAAAAACAAATGCGGACATTAGCTCTTTCTTTTGATTGGGAAAGGGAAGTAAATACCACTGACCCGGACTATTATAAATGGACACAATGGATTTTTCTTAAATTATTTGAAAAGGGTTTGGTTTATAAGCGTGAAATGCCCATTAATTGGTGTCCAAATTGTAAAATTGGTTTAGCTAACGAAGAAGTGATTGATGCTCATTGCGAAAGGTGCGGAGCTGAAACAGAGCGGCGCAATATCAGCCAATGGATAGTTAAAATTACTGATTATGCCGATCGTTTGATTCAAGGCCTAGATAAGACGGATTTTATTGAAAAAGTCAAAGCGGCGCAAATCAATTGGATAGGTAAAAGCGAGGGAGCGAGCGTAATTTTTAAAATCGTTGATAACCGGGGTAAATTAGAAATTTTTACCACCCGGCCTGATACGCTTTGGGGGGCGACTTTTATGGTTGTTGCCCCGGAACATCAATTAGTTCAAGAAATTTTAGATAATTCTGTCGTTTCCAACAAAAAAAAACAAGAAATAAAAAATTATTTAAATCAAACCAAGAAAAAATCGGACTTAGAGAGAACAGAATTAAACAAAGAGAAAACAGGGGTTTTCACGGGTTTTTATGCCATTAATCCGGTTAATGATAAAAAAATTCAGATTTGGATTTCCGATTTTGTTTTATCCAACTATGGCGCCGGCGCAATTATGGCTGTGCCGGCTCACGATGAAAGGGATTGGGCTTTTGCCAAGAAATTCGGATTGGAAATTATTCCGGTTATTAAACCAAAACAAGATTGGGATTTTAATCAGGGAGCTTACACCAACGTTGACGAGGGAGAAATTATAAATTCAGACCCCATTAACGGTTTAGTCCCGTCTCAGGCGTTTAAGAAAATGATAGAATGGCTAAAAGGTAAAAATCTCGGACAGAAAACCAGTCAATATCATTTAAGAGATTGGATTTTTTCGCGTCAGCATTATTGGGGAGAGCCTATTCCGCTTGTTTTTTGCGAAAATTGCGCCAAAAAACAAAAAAATGAAGGATTTAGCAAGGGAGAAATTCTCAATCCGGGGTGGATTCCGGTATTGGAAAAAGATTTGCCAATAGTTTTACCCGAGGTGGAAAATTATCAACCGACTCAAACCGGAAAATCTCCCCTGTCTGATATTAAAGAATGGACAGATGTAAAATGTCCAAGATGCGGTTATCCGGCCAAAAGGGAAACAGACACAATGCCCAATTGGGCCGGTTCGGATTGGTATTACTTGGCTTATTGTTTCGCGGATAGGCTAAAAAATTCTAAATCTCAAATTCCAAATTTTAAACAATATCAAAATATTAATATCCAAAATCCAAAAAATTTTGGAAATCATGAAATAGAAACGAAGAAACCGCAAAATATTTTTTCCGAGAGCAAAGACATTTTGCATTATTGGTTGCCGGTTGACATTTATATTGGAGGAGACGAACACAATACTTTGCATTTATTATATTCGCGTTTTATTTATCAATTTTTATGGGATATCGGCGTCGTTCCCAAAGAATTTCCCGAACCGTATCAAAAAAGAATTTCTCACGGAGTTATCTTGGGTCCGGACGGACAAAGAATGAGCAAATCAAGGGGTAACGTAATTCTTCCCGAAGAAGTAATCGGCCGTTTTTCCAAATATGGTCCGGATATTTTAAGAATATACCTGATGTTTCTCGGCCCGTTTGACAGCACTATGATTTGGAACGACGATGCTCTAATGGGGGTTAAAAAATTTTTAGACAGGGTGGAAAATTATATTGACATTTGGCTGAACGCATTGACTGAAAATAAAAATAACAAACAAGCAAAAGTTTTTTTACATCAAACAATCAAAAAAGTTACCGCTGATTTGGAATCAATGAAATTCAATACCGCGGTGGCAAGTTTAATGGAGTTTCTGAATAAAATTAAGCAATTGGCGGAAAATATAATCGGAGATAACGGCAAAAACTTTTTAGAAAAAGGCGATTTGGAAAAATTTATTATTCTTTTGTCTCCGTTTGCTCCTTATTTTTGCGAAGAGCAGTGGCAGAAAATTAAATTTTTTGAACGCGGCTTTTGGTCAAAGTTATTTAACAGAACAAGACCGAAAAACAAAAGTATTTTTCAGCAATCGTGGCCCAAGTGCGATGAAAGTTTGATTCAAGGAAAATACATTGAATTGGTGATCCAAATAAACGGAAAACTAAGAGACAGGGTTTCGGTCCCGACTGATATTACCGAGGGTGAGGCAAAAAAAATAGCGTTAGAGCGGCAGAAAATAAAAGAAATTTTATTTGGCAAAAAAATAAAAAAGACTATTTTTGTTCCCAAAAAATTGATTAATATTGTGGCGGATTAGAAGATAGAATTTAGAATGCGGAAAGAAAACATTAGAACATTGGAACATTAGAACAGCGAAACAGAAAAATATTAAAACATAATTTCTAATTTTAAATTTTCATTAAATTTTCAAATCAGTAATTTTCAAAATTTTTATTGTTTAAAGATTGTTTCATTAAAAATTTCAATAGAAAATGAAAATTAGACATTAAAAATTTTTAATTAATAAATACTGTTTACTGATTATTATTTACCATTTATTTATGTCTCTATTTGCGGTCGATACAATCGCTCAAATTAAGAATATTTGCAGAGAATATGGCATTACTCCATCGCGACAAAGAGGGCAAAATTTTTTAATCAATGAAGCAATAGTCAAAGAAGTTATACAAACTGCGGAATTAAATAAAGATGATGTCGTTTTGGAAATCGGCCCCGGTTTTGGCATTTTAACTGAAAAAATAGCGGTCAGAGCGAAAAAGGTCTTAGCAATTGAGATTGATAAAACTTTAGTAAATATTTTGAAGAAGAAATTTTTTGATTTTAAAAACGCAGAGATAATACAAGACGACATTCGTTGTTTTGACTCGGATAAATATGGTCTAAAAAAGTATAAATTAATCGCTAATCTGCCTTTTAATTTAACAGGGTTTGTCTTAAGAAAATTTTTAACCGCGGAAAACAAACCGGAATCAATAAGTTTGGTTTTACAAAAAGAAATAGGAAAAAAAATAATCGCTCAATCGGGAGAAATGACCAAACTTTCTTTAATGGTTCAACTTTATGGACAAGTTGAAATTATCAGAGAAATTAAAAGCGGAAATTTTTGGCCAAGACCAAAAGTTGATTCAGTTATTGTCAAAATAAGGCCTTTTAAGCGAATAAATTTTGACCAAGAAAAATTATTTCAATTTATTCGGGCCGGGTTTTCTTCACCTAGAAAATATTTGCTTAACAATTTAATTAAAAGCGGTATAATAGAGAAAGACAAAGCGATAAAAAAATTTCAAAATCTCGGACTGAATTTAAAAATTCGCGCCGAAGAATTATCAGTTGAAGACTGGAAAGAGGCGGGGGAAGAAGAACATTAGAACACGGGAATATGCTTAAAGTTCTTTCGCGCAGACAAGCGGGGCAACGCACGAGGCGAGACCTCGCACATAAGACCTCGCACATAAAATTTTAAATTAATACCTTTAATAAATTCCAAACAACAAATTATCTCGCTCGGTAAGAAGAAATCAGACATTTTAGATCAATTCAATTGCTAATTAATGATTACGGACTATTATTTACTGCTTACAAATTACTAAATCGTTTTACGTTTTTTCATGGTATCGCGGAAATTTTTAACAATTATTTTAACGATTTTTTCTTTCTTGGTTGTTGGTATTGGTTTTTATCGTTTTAAAAATGCGATTTATGCGCCGTTTAAGAAAGAAACGAGCGTAGAACAAGAACAACAATTGACCAAGGATGATTATTTAAACGTTTTGTCAGAACAAGATACAGACCAAGACGGGTTATCTGATTTTGATGAACGATTTAATTATCAAACTTCATTATTTATTTTTGATACGGACGGAGACGGTTTTAATGACGGACAAGAAATAAGCCAAAAAACAGACCCGTTGAATCCTTTATCCAACATAGAACAAATAAAAACAGCGGGGAAAGACGCAGATGCCTCCAATGAAATCTTAGAAAAGAATGTTACTTCTCCTAATCAAGAAGAGTCAACTGACAATCAAGAGCTTTCAGTCCGGGAAATAAAAAGCCTGTTAATTAACCAGGCCGGTTTAAGTCAGGAAATTGTGGATAAAATAGATGGCAAAACTTTAAAAGAGTTATATAATGAAACAAAGAAGGAAACAGGAACGGATTTATTCAATTTGCAAAATGGGTCGCAATTGCCAGAAGAATACCAATCGTCAATCGGCAATTCTTTGGGTTTGAGTATTTCGGAAATAAGACAGTCCCTGATTGAACAAGGGATTGACGCGGAAATGCTCAGACAGATAGACGACCAAACGTTGGAGGAGATGTTTGAGAAATCAATGCTTGAAATTCAACAATAAAATAATAAAAAAATTCATTTATGCGGTTTTTAATTGATAACAAAAAGCCCGTTTTAGTTTTGCTAACTATGATTTTAATAGTTAGTTTATTTTTACCTCAGCCGACCGAGGCTCAGCTGGTGGTTACGGATCCCGTAAAACTCCTTTGGGATAAAGTGGAAAAAGCCCTTGAAAAGGCCTGGAATAAAGTTAGCGAATCAATAAGAAAAGCAGGGGCCGTTGCTTACAAAAATGCGCTTGGAGTTTATTTAGGGAAAATGGCCAAAGAAAGCGCGGAATGGATTGCTAAGGGCGCTCCCGGCAAAGGTCCGTTGTTTATAACCGACAAGAAATATTTTAGCAAAATGAGCGATAGTATTAAGGGCGATTTTCTTGAGAAAACAGTCAAGAATTTTACCGGTATGAGTTTGTGCGACCCCATTAACCCCTTGCTTAAGCTTAAACTTGTTGGTTCTTTTGACCCGCAATATAAAGCTATAAACTGGAATAGTTCTGCCAGGTGTTCTCTCACGGATATAAAAAAAAGGATGAGCGATTTAACTCTTAAAGATTTATTTCAAGTTGAACTTGATTTTAAGCAAGGTCCGGCTGAAAAATACAAAAGCAGTATGATTGATATTATTCAATCCGACTCAATTTTAAATAAACACCATCTTGTTTGCGATGTAAATGGGTCAAAAATTTTGGCTATGCTTAGATGCCCGACTGCTTCTAATAACGGAGATTGTCCCCTTGATTGTCTTGAACAAGATCTGAAGAAAAAAACCATAGAAATATTTTCCATTAAAAAAATGGATTATATAAAAATTATTGATATTCTTGTTTATCAGGGCGCGATAAATGACGGAGCTAATGAGTTATTAAATATAGCCGTTAGATTGCAAAAACTTCAAAGTATGATGAAAAAAATGACTCAAAGTTTTGCGCTTTCTCTAAAATTAGAAAGCAATAAAACAGCGATTGAGGCAAAAATAGAAAAAATGGAAGAACTTAAAGAAGAATATATAGACAAAACCACTAAATTTAAAAATCTTCTCCTTCCTTATAAAACGGAACCTTATGCCGGAATCGCGAAAAAAACACAAGATTTTTTAGAATCGTATAAAGAAAATCCCGGGATTAATCCATTTGAAAGAAACCCTTTAGTTGCTGAAGAAGATTTAGACGCGCTTTGCGAGGTTTCCGGAGACAAAACAAAGGCGTCTACTCAAGACAAGTGTATAGGCTTATCAAAAGATTTTTTAGAAATACAAAACGAGTATGATGAGTATAGTGAAGCTATAACAAAAATACAAGAAACAAAAAAGAAGTTTATAGAAGACGTAAAAAGTACATTGGACAAGACGTTTCTAGCCGATTTAAACGGAGATAACGAATTTAATGTTCTTATTAAAACCATCACAGAATATGAAAAAGAATCCGCCGCCTGCGCGGTTAAAAGCGCGGTTGACTTTTTTAAGACAGACGAATGCAAAAGTCTTTGCAAAGAAGGATTTAATGCTAATGATACGCGCTGTGATAATCCATCTGCCGATAAGACGGTTGATTCAGACGTAATACTTTATATCGAAAGATATAATCTTTACGCCAAACAACTGCTTGAGTGGGCTAATAAATTAAAATCCGCTGCCGAAAAAACGATAGTGAGTTTGGGACAACAAGGGGATATTCCCGAAACAGATCCTCTGACTGATTTGGGAAAAATGTTTAATCCTGAGGGCAATGATATCGGAGTGAAAATGGAAATGGAGGGCATGTTGGCTAAACAAGTAGAGGAAGTTGAAGACGCTAAGTTTTTTCAAAATTTGCAGGGAAGAATGAATGATGTGACTACTAAAATTTCCAAAGTGACCAAAACGCCAGCTACTTTAGTGGATGAATCAAGCAGGAAAGCGATAAAAGACGCAAACGTGTCTTTGGGAAAATTTACTAACGTGGCTATGGCCGACGCCTTAGGAGTATTTACCAATACCCTAATGAGCAAATTAATGCAGAAAATTTTTGACAAAGGAATTTTAAATTTTGGCGGTGGAGATTCTCCTGTAGACGAAGACAAATCTTTTTTGCTTAATAGCTCGGTTTCACCTGTAAGATATAACGCGACTTTCAATGATCTGGCGGTAGTTTCTTTAAAAAACGGCAACGAATTTAATATTGATGAAGAAATCGGAATCTGTCCGCCAAACCCCACTACTTTTAATTGTTTATTGGATAATGTCGGTTTAATGCGGGCTGTAACCGAAGAAATAATCATCCAAGACGCGATTGATCAAGGATTGATTAGTTCTGGCGAGCAGGTTGGCAGGCCGGATGATTATGAGGGGATTTTCAGCTATAATAAAGTCAAAAAAATGCGTCGGCTAAGAATTCTTCCTTTGGGAATGGAAATTGCGGCGCGCAAAATTTTTAATCGCGAGGTTGGTGGTCAACAGTATACTATTAAACAGATTATTGATGGGTTTGAGGATCCAACCAGTCGTTTTTATCATTTAGTTGACCCCAACTGGGTATTAAAAATTCCGGGCTATAAGTGCGAATTGCTCGGCTATTCGGCTCGGCCTTTACCGGAAGGCGCGGCTCGGCAGGAGACATGTTTGGATTTAAAAGATTGTATTCACTATAGCGATGACGGACATTGCGATACTTATGGTTATTGCACCAGGGAGAAAAATATTTGGCGGATTGACGCTGATGCTTGCGACGAACAATATGTTACTTGCGAGAATTTTACCCGAACGTCGGACAACAAGAAATTTTCGTTTTTAGAAAATACGCTTGATTTTGACAACTGTGACGAAAATAGCGTTGGCTGTAAATGGTATTGTCAAAACTGGAACGTCTCAGAAGATAAATGGGGATGCCTTGATTCTGATCAAGGTGAATGTAATTTAACTCCCAAATGCGAAATTAATGATGGTTGTCTTTGTTCTTGCGACGGTTCAAATGGTTGTTCTAACGGGTCTTGTAACGTTGCGATCGACGAAATTTCTTGTGTGTTAAAAGACAAATTAGGTGAATGTAATTTAACTCCCAAATGCAAAGTTAATAATGGTTGCCCTTGTTCTTGCGACGGTTCAAATGGTTGTTTTAACGGGTCTTGTAACGTTGCGATCGACGAAATTTCTTGTGTGTTAGAAGACAAATCAATGGCATTGTTTTTTAACAGCAACGCAAAAAACTGTTTGCCGGCAAACGAGGGTTGTCATGAATATATTGATTTAAGTCCGGGTTCAGGCGCGAACTTGGTTTTTAATGGCGGATTTGAAATTGATGATAATAAAGATCAAATTCCGGATGGATGGGAAGACCTTAGCGGACAAAGTTCTTTAGACTCAGGCGTTTATTTCGCTGGCGAGAATTCTCTTTTTTTAGAAGTTGGCGCGGGCGGCAATTCTAGTATATATTCTCGATCAATTCAATTAACGCCCGGACAAAAATACACTGTTTCCGCCAGAGTTGAAATTAAAATTAAACCTGATTCAATAATTATTGGCAACGCGGAATTTATTTCCGGACAAAACGACGTTGATTTTGATAAAACCAGCTGGCAATTATTTAAAACAACATTTATTGCCCCGTCTGAAAGTTTTAATTTTTATTTAAAAATTTCATCTGCCGACGTCAGCGCAGTCTATTTTGACAATATTAAATTAGAGCCCGGAGAATTAGAATCAGCCACAACTTATAAAGGATACAGTGAAAATAAAAGAGTTTATTACAAAACCGCGCCGGAGTGGATGAAGTGTTACGATGACACCAAAGAATGTTTTGATGGAAATCCTGATAATGATGGCGCTGTTTGTCAGAACAATGATGCCTCTTGCGCCGATTTTATGGCTGGTTGCGTGGCTGATTATGTCGGCTGTGAATCTTATAAAATAGCCGACAAGACTCGACCGTCTGTTTCGGCTATAATTAGTAACAGCGATGTCTGCCCGGAAAAGTGTGTTGGTTACGAAGCTTTTAAACAAATGCCGACAGAATTTGAGGCCAGCTCGCCATTAGTTAATTTGATTCCCACTAACGCCACCAATTGTTCAACGCCGGGGTGCGAGGAATTTACTAATTTAGAAACAGAAGATTTGAAATATTATTCTTATTTACGGCAATGCGTTAAAATTGACGCGCAAGGGAATACTATTATTAACAGTGACGGCACTACGACTACGCCGGCAACAGATGTTTGCGGTTATTATTACACTTGGATTGGCTCGGAGAACGCCGGTTATCAATTAAAAAAATATTATTTAGAAAAAAATACGGCCGGTAGTCCGCAAAAAATATATAATGATTATTCAATCGGAGGAGATTGCGCGAGCAAACAAGACGCCATAGACAATCCGAATTGCAAGGAATTTTATGATGCAGCCGGAATGGTTTATTATGTTCATTATAAAAATACCGCCACTTGTTCGGAAGATTGTCAATCATATCGCCGCGCGGTTGATAACGCAACCACAATGGCAATTCAAAGTCAGGGTGAGGTTTGCGCCAAAAAAGATGTAAATTGCCGCGAATACAAGGGCTCGTCCAGTGGGAATATAAAGCAGATTTTTTATAGCGATTTTGACGATGGAACGACTATGGACTGGAGTGGAGATAGTGCTATTGCTGTTTCCTCAGAGTCAGTCAATTATCCTGGAAGATCATTGGGCGGTTCCAATGCAGGGTTGACAGTTCTTTCCTACGACGTCAGTAGTGTTATCAATCAAAGCAAAACTTATTTTATTTCATTTTGGGTTAAGGGTTTTAGCG
>Ga0066637_10003446_pt1 | contig 10624 bp, 13 predicted proteins | sample CryGeyCG2014_020_FD_62737 | JGI IMG/M metagenome (GOLD analysis project Ga0066637, IMG submission 62737) | Groundwater microbial communities from aquifer - Crystal Geyser CG08_land_8/20/14_0.20 | ecosystem: Environmental > Aquatic > Deep subsurface > Groundwater | place: USA: Utah: Grand County...
ATAGTTTAAGCTATCATGATCTCAACAAGACATGAAATCTGCCTGGCTGGTTTTCATCGGGATTTTACTTAACTTCTTATTTTTATTTCCAGTCCAGCCGATCTTAGCCCAGGTAAAAATTAATGAATTTGTGGTTGATGCTGACCCGGAATGGGTCGAATTCTATAATGCCAGTGACAGTGCCGATTACTTAAAAACTTATTGGCTCGATGATGATGAAAAATTTGATGATGATTCCGGTTCCAGCGCGAAAAAAAATCTGACAAACCTTAATATTAATAATCTCCATTATCCTTACTTTGAATTACCGTTATCAATCTTTAATAATACCACTGCCGACTGGGTGGTAATTTTTGATAATACCGGTTATCTCATCGACAAATATCAATATACTTCAAGCCCAGGAAAAAATATCGCCATCGGCAGAAATCCCGACCATGAAGGTGGTTTTTTCACACTTGAGGAATTAACCCAGGGAAGAACTAATGCTTTGCCGGTAAAATCTCCTGAACCAACCCTGTCTCCTTCTGCCAGTCCGAGTCCGTCATCGACAAGCTCGAACCAAACGACCACACCACCATCACCAACTCAAAACCCGTCGCCTTCACCCACCCCCCAGCCGTCAAAGATCTACCGGGTAAAAGAGATTACCCTGTTAAATCTTTCCCCCGAACCGGTCCTGGGCACAACCAGCGGCCAAACCGACCCAGACTTTTCGGCCAACCGGCAGGTAGCTATCATACTGATAACTACCGGGGCTGGATTACTGCTGGCAGTAACCTTTATAATAGTAAGATCATGGCGCAAAAAATAAGATTATGGCTGCCGGTTCTAATCTGGATGGGGGTGATTTTTACTTTCTCGGCCATGTCAATAAACGGCCAGGCAAAATTCAGCTGGCCGGATTTTATTATCAAGAAAACCGCCCATGTCACCGAATACGCCATTTTATTCTGGCTAACTTACCGGGCCAATAAATCTTTTAAATATAGCCTGATAATTTGTTTACTTTTTGCCCTGTCTGACGAATGGCACCAAACCTTAACTCCAGGCCGCGAGGGCACTTTACGGGATGTTGGTTTTGACAGCCTGGGTACACTCTTATCCTTAACCTGGTTAAAAAGCCGGGTATGAAAATTTTAGTTACCGGCGGCCGCGGCTACATCGGCGGCATTACCGCGGCGCTGCTGCAGCAAAACGGGCACCAAACTATTATTTATGATTTGAAAAACGGCCGGGATATTAAAGACACCCGTCGGCTGGAAAAAACTTTGAAAGCCGAAAAAATCGAAGCCGTGCTGCATTTTGCCGCTTATATTGAGATGGGAGAGTCGATAATTAATCCCCAAAAATACTTTGACAATAATTTTTTGGGTTCGCAAAGCCTATTAGAAGCCATGGTGGTGGCTGGCATAAATAAAATAATTTTCTCCTCCACTGCCGGAGTCTATGGCAATCCGGCCAGAATCCCGATCCGGGAAACCGACCGGAAACTGCCGGAAAATCCTTACGGCCAGAGCAAATTAATGACCGAGGAATTACTGCGGTTTTATGACCGGATTTACGGCATCAAATCAATCAGCCTGCGCTATTTCAACGCCGCCGGGGCCACTTTGGACGCCAAAATGGGCGAGGCCCACCAGCCGGAAAGCCACCTAATTCCCAATGTCATCCGGGCGGTTTTAAACAATAAAGAGTTTATTTTGCACGGCAACAATTATCCCACCCAAGACGGCACCTGTATCCGCGACTATATCCAGGTTTTAGACCTGGCCCAGGCGCATATTTTGGCCTTGAAAGCTTTGATGACCGGCCGGCAAACCGATGTCTTTAACGTCGGCACCGGCCAAGGTTATTCCAATCTGGAAGTGATTAAAATGATCGAAAAAATCAGCGGTCAACCGGTCAAATTGACCATCGGCCCGCGGCGCCCGGGCGACGCCAACGAGCTGGTCGCCGACCCGGCTAAAATTAAACAGACGCTAAAATGGCAACCCCAATATTCCGATTTAGCCACAATTATCCGCACCGCCTGGCACTGGCACAAAAACCAGGCTACAATTTAATCATGGGCTTGTTTACCACGCTGATCTACCAGCCGTTTTTTAACTTGCTGGTAGGTATTTACTGGATTTTGGGCCAAATCGCTCCGGCCGCCGCCGATATGGGCGTCGCCGTCATTGTCTTTACCATAATTTTCCGGATTATTTGGCTGCCGATTTCTTTTGCTTCCGGCCGCTCGGCCAAAGAACGCCACGAAATTTCCTTAAAAATAAAAGAGATTCAGCAGTCTTTTTCCCAGGAGCCGGTCAAATTACAGGCGGAAATTAAAAAATTGACCCGCAGCAACCGCCGCATCATATTCATGTCCAGTATTAATTTATTTTTCCAAATTATGGTGATGCTGATGCTCTACCGGATTTTCACCACCGGCTTAGAGGGAGCTGATTTCCATTTAATCTACAGCTGGCTGCCGCCGCACCCGGAACAGTTTAATCTGACTTTTTTGGGAAAATTCGATCTGGCTCACCCCAATTGGATTTTAAACTGGATTAATACCGGGGTGATTTTTGCGGCCGAGCTTTTATCCAGCCTCTTATCCCCTTTTCCCACCGGGCGGACTGAACTAATGAGTTTATTTGTTCTGCCTTTAGGAGCGTTTACTTTCTTCGCCTATATGCCGGCGGGGAAAAAACTGTTTGTCATTACTACCTTACTGTTTTCCATCGTTCTAATGCTGGCAAAACTGGTCAAAATAGTTTATTATGAATCTAGGTCGCGCTTACGCAAAGTGGCTTATGGCTTGATAATAAAATAATATGGATTTTGACAAATTGGTAGTGTCATTTTTAGTCGATGAGTTTGTGGGCGGGTTTTTCGTCTCGGTGCCACCCGGGCACGTCGCCTGCATTCATGATCTGGGCCGGGGCGTGCTAAAAACAGTCTGGAAACCGGGACTGCACTTAAAAATCCCTTTTTGGCAGAGGGCCAAGCTGTTTAACGCCCAAATTCTGGAATACTTAATCCGGCATAATTTTGATTTAACCCACCCGGAAGCTTTAGGCGATGAACCGATCACCGGTAAAACCACCGACGGCAAAAATATTCAAATCGAAGGCTCAATCCTCTTAAAAATCGATAAAAACCGGGCCAATGAGCTGTGGGAGAATATCGGCGATAATTTTGTTTCCAAGATCGTCCGGCCGGTTGCCCGCAGCCGGATGCGCAGTGTTTTATCCGAGGTTTCCCTGGCACAACTGACCAGCTACCGCACCCAGGTAGAAGAAAAAATTAAAAAAGAGCTGGGTGAAGTTTATTCGAAAATCGGCATCTCCTGCGAGAAATTTTTGCTGTCCGAGGTTAAAGACCTGGGTAATCTAAAAAGCGACAAAGACGACAAAGTGGTACTAACGGCTTAAAAAGGCAATTCTTAAAACTTCGTCCAGGTGGGAAACAAAGTGAAATTTAATTTCGTGTTTGACTGGTTCCGGCACTTCCCACAAGTCTTTTTGGTTATTTTTTGGCAAGATCAGAATAGTAATACCCGCCCGGTGGGCAGCGATGACTTTTTCTTTGACCCCGCCGATCTCCAGCACCCGGCCGCGCAGAGTAATCTCGCCGGTCATGGCGACGGTTTTTTTGACTTTCTTATTGGTCAACGCCGAAATCAACGCGGTCGCCATGGTGATTCCCGCCGACGGCCCGTCTTTAGGCACTGCCCCTTCGGGCACGTGCAGATGAATATCGTTTTTGTAGTAAAAATCTTTATCAATTCCCAACGGTTTCCAGCGTGACCGGACGTAAGAAATCGCCGCCTGGGCCGATTCTTTCATGACGTCGCCCAATTGCCCAGTCAGGGTAATTCTCCCCTTGCCGGGAACCACCGAAACCTCGATAAATAACACGTCGCCGCCGGACTGAGTCCAGGCTAAACCGGTAGCCAGACCGACTTCATCCCGTTTCTCTTTCATAACCGGCAAAAACCGGGCCGGACCAAGGTAATCGTCCAGTTGTTTCGGGGCAACCGCAAATTTACCTTTTTTACCGGAAGCAATCTTTTTGGCAATTTTGCGCATAATTTTATTGATCTCCCGTTCCAAATTTCTGACCCCGGCCTCACGGGTATAACTATCAATAATCTTCTTGAGCGCCGTTAAAGCCAGCTTCACCTTAGCCTTATCCAGACCATTATTAGTTAAAGCCTTAGTGATTAAGTATTTTTTACCGATCGCTTCTTTTTCGTCGGCGGTATAGCCGGAAAAACGGATGACTTCGAGCCGATCACGCAATGCCGGCGGAATCGTATCCAAAATATTAGCCGTGGTAATAAACATTACTTGGGACAGGTCAAACGGCACTTCCAGATAGTGATCGGAAAATTCCCGGTTTTGCTCCGGATCCAAAGCCTCGAGCAGGGCCGCTGACGGATCACCGCGGAAATCATTACCAACTTTGTCAATTTCATCAAGCATAAATACCGGGTTGTTAGAGCCGGCAGTTTTAATCCCCTGAATGATCCTGCCGGGCAGAGCGCCAATGTACGTCCGGCGGTGTCCGCGGATTTCGGCTTCATCGCGGATGCCGCCCAAAGACACTTTGACAAACTTGCGCTTCAAAGCCCGGGCGATCGACCGACCAAGCGAGGTTTTCCCTACTCCCGGCGGGCCGACAAAACACAAAATCGTCGGGCCGGTACCCCGATTCTCTTGTTTCTGTTTCTTCTTTAGCTGCATGACCGCTAAATATTCCAAAATCCGCTCTTTGACTTCCTGTAAACCATAGTGATCGGCTTCCAGGATTGACTCTGCAGCTTTAATCGTCACTTGATTGGGAGTGGAAATGCTCCAAGGCAGTTCACATAACCAATCCAGGTAAGTCCGCAAATACCCGGTTTCCGGATTATAGGCGTGCATCTGCCGCAAACGGTCGAGTTCTTTGACGGCCCTGGCTTTAACTTCATCGCTCATCCCGGCTTTGGCAATTTTCTCTTTATAATCTTTAATATCCTTATCTTCATCATCCTCGCCTAATTCTTTTTGGATCGTCCGCATCCGCTCCCGCAGGACATTTTCCCGCATCGATTTGTCAAACTTTTTTTGGGTTTTGTTATAAATTGTCCGTTCAATTTCCAGAATTTTTAATTCCTGGGCCAGATGGTCGGAAACTGCCTGAAGCCGTTTCTTGACGCTTATCTCTTCCAACAGGGCTTGTTTCTTGGCAGTCTCGACATCCAAATTAGTCGAAACCTGATCGGCCAATTCCGAGGCAGACACTCCCCCCATCACCCTCATAAACATCAAAAAATCCACCGACTTACCCAAATTGACCGCGGTTTTAAAACTATTGCTGACCAATTTGGTCAAGGCCGTCATTTCGTCGGAAACTTCCGTGGTTTCCGGTAATTCCTCCACCTGGGCCAATAAAAACGGTTCCCGGGCAGTCATCTGATTAATTTTGACCCGGCTCATGCCTTTGACCAAGGCGTTGATTTCACCGTCGATCTTTAAAATCCGCTCGATACTGCAAAGCGTCCCGATGGTGTAAATATCATCAATTCCCGGTTCATTAGCCTGCGAGTTTTTCTGGGTGACAAACACAATCAATCGGTCAACCCGAAACGCAGCCTCAACGCCGGCATTGCTTTTCGGCCGGCCGAAAGTCAACACTGTCTCGGTGTGGGGAAAAACTACTCCCTCGCGCAGTGGAACTAAAGGCACGGTATGCAGAATATTTTTTGCCCTGGACCCGAGTAAAATCGCCATAATTTAGCAGTCTAAACTGCTGATTGCTAACTGTCAAGTCCCATTATTAATTCTCTTAAAGTTGCTTCGGGGTTTGGGCTTTTGGCCAATTCTGATGCTACTAATACCCCCTTGCCGCCGGCTTGAAAAGATTTCCGGACATGTTCGGTTGTCCGGATGCCCCCGCCGACGATGAGAGGCGTCTGGGCCGCCGCGACTGCCTGCTTAACCAGGTCAAAATGGGCCTCGATCATCGCCACCGGCCCGCCGATTAACTTGGGGTCTTCAAAACCAATATAGTCAGGCTGTAATCCATTGGTTTTTTTAATCAATTCAATCGAGTCGGTAATAATCATTGTTTTTAATCCTTCCCGACGGCAGAGTTTAACCGTGGCGGTAATAGTTTCAAGGTTAAGTGGATGATCAGAATGATTTAACAACACGCCGCTGGCCGCCGCCAAACCCACCGGATCAACGTATTGACCCCAAATCTCCAACTCCGGCAAGGCCTGTTTAACCCGGTAAATATCGACCGCCTGCAGACAGGGGATTACCCGTTTGTCTTTTATCAGCCGGCAAAGTTTTAAAGTATTTTCCCCGCTGGTTTCTTCATAAATTTTAAAATTTAAAAAGATCATAGGTTTATTTTACTGGCATTCAATTTCTTTAGCTACCGAGCAAATGTCCTCTTCTAATAATTCCTCGCAGGCGCCGATCTTAATTTTTCTTACCTGCTTGGCCGGAAAGGTCTTAATTTCCTCACTGGTTGATTCCAAAATTTTAACCACCTGGGTTTTAATCGTTTCACCCAATACCTGGCTGACTTCATCGCTGTTTAAACTCTTCAGATCGTCAACAGAAACCCCGTCTTCCAAGCTGTCAACTAAAGCACCCTGAACTCCCTGGATTAATTCCGACCGCTCTAATCCCGGCCAGAATTTTTGGCCGACGGTGACGACACCGAATAGGCCGAAGCCCAACCAAGCCAGTTTTAACAGCCACTTGACCATCATGATAAATTGTAGCAGAATAAAAGAGCAATGAAAAAAGTCTTCATCCCTCTATGTTTATTGGTTCTGCTGGCCTCGCCGGCTTTGGCGGCCAACGCTACCCGTCCCGGCAAAATCCGGGAAGAAGCCCGTATCCGAATTCAGTCAATCCGCGACGAAAAAAAACAGCAGATTTTAGAACACATCAGCAGCCAATTGACTTTAATTAACGGCCGGACCACCCAAGCCATGCTTAAACATCTGGAACAGATCCAGGCGCTGTTAAATAAAATCAAGGTTCGGATGCCGGCAGTTGATATTGCTGCTGCCCAAACCAAGATTAACGAAGCCGAAGCCGCGGTCAACGCCCAGGCGGAAAAAGAGTATGTGATCGAATTTACCGATGAGTCAGGATTGCGGGTTGGGGCCTCGGCCGCCAAAACCCAGTTTCGAGCAGATATTAAAGCCGTCCGGGAAAAAGTCCGTCTTGCCCGGCAGGCAGTGGTTGACGTTTTAAAGGCGGCTAAAGCCCTATGAAAAAATTGACACTCCTAATTTTCGTCTTAGCCTTAGTCGGCGGCCTGTTTTATTTTTTCAACCAACCCAAACCTGACGAAACAAAAACCCAAAGTGAATCTGAAGAATTAATCGCTCCGGCCGTGTCCCCGGCAATCTCCGAAGATGATTCGTTAACTACGATTGATGCCGAGCTTTCCGCTACTGAATTGGAAGACTTTGATCAGGAAATTCAGGCTTTAGACGAATCAATCAACCAGCTGTAAGTGTTGATATAACTGTCCATCTTTAAATCCGTGCTTTTGATAATATTTTTTGGTGCCAATACTGGAAATTACTGATAATTTTTTATAACCTTTGGCCAATCTTTCCGCTGCTGCCAGCAACTGTTTGCCTAGGCCCGAATGCTGGGTTCTCCCTAATCCGCCCAAGGCTAAAGCGTGACCGTAAACATGCAGTTCTCTGATTATAGCCGCCCCGGCTAATTCTTTAACCGGCGCTTCAACCCGGGGCAGACATAAACGTAAAAATCCGGCAATCTGATTTTCTTTCGTCACCCACTGTAAAAACTTTTCCCGGCCGATAGACGTTGTATAAGTGATTATTTCCAACCGTAAATCATCCGGTTTAACCAGAATGTTTTTTATTTCCCGGTATCTGATTTCTTTAATATTTTTTGCCCGGGCCTCGACCAACTGGCGAAAATTAGTGGTTTTGTTGCCGACGACAATATCGTCGCTGGAAAAATCACGGATCATCCGGGAAACGCGGCAATACGGTTCCACCATCGGCAAGACTAACACCATTACCCGCATCAGCTCGGCCCGGGAATAAGGCCGCCATAATTTTTTCCGGCAATAATTCATTAACTCAGCTGTCTCGATTAAACTGCAGGGGTAGATTTTCAATTCATCCGGCCGGTACCAAATTTGTCCAAATAATTTTTTAAAATCGGCAATGTCTTTGGCCGGCGTCGACCCGTAAAGATTAGCCATCCAGTGAGCTTGGATTTTAAAACCAAACGAGCGCAATAGCTTAATCGCCTTTTTAGTCGCCGCAACCGTGTGGCCGCGCCGATTTAACCGTAACACCCGATTATCCAGGCTTTGAATCCCGATTTGAATTTTGGTACAGCCCATTTGGCGCAGTTCAATTAACTGACCCAAAGTAATAAAGTCCGGCCGGGTTTCGATTGATAAGCCAACACACCTAGTTGAAGCCGTTTCGTTAATTTTTTGCGCTTTTAATAATCGCGGCCAAGCTGCCTCACCGGAAATTTGCGGCGCGCCTAATTTTTTATCCGGCTTAAATTCATTCAGGGCTTCAAAACAGCGGCCGATAAACCAGATTTTATAAGGCAGGGGGTAAGCCGACCAAGTACCGCCTAATATAATCAGCTCAACTTTCTCGGTGGTGTGGCCATTGGCATAGTAAGACTGCAAACGGCTGGATACCTGGTTGTATGGATCAAAATTATTGGCTGCCGCCCTTTGCGCCCCCGGCTCGGCCGATAAATAACTTTTGGGCATCCGGACATCGTTGGGGCAAAAAATGCATTTACCCGGACAAGGGTAAGGCTTGGTGAGTAAGGTTACCGGCACGACGCCGGACATAGTCCGAACCGGCTTGCCGATCATTTTTTCCGGCAACGGCTGACCCGGATGTTTTCGGCGCCAACGGCTAATTAACTCAACTTTGGAAATACTCCTATTTGTGGTTAAATCAGGATCAGTCATATGGATTTACTCAAATTAAACGAAAAATTTTATTTAAAGACACAGGCCTATTTTAACATCTCCCGCCAATCCCCCTGGCCCGGCTGGCAAAAACTCTTATCCTACCTGCAGGGTCCAACCCTGCAGGTGCTCGACCTGGGGTGCGGCAACGGCCGGTTCGGCGTCTGGCTATCCGGTCAGCACCGGATTGACTACACCGGCCTGGATAATAACCAATACTTGCTCGATGCGGCCGCTAAAGTTTTACCGGCCGGTCGATTCGTCCGTCAAGATATCACTAAACCTTGGCGCTTAAAAAATAAATTCGATTTAGTGGCTATTCTAGGAATGATGCATCATTTACCCCAACCCCACCGTCTACCTCTATTAAGGCGCGCCGCCGCCAATCTTCTCCCGGGTGGCATTTTATTTTTGAGTTTCTGGAAATTCGACCCGTCCAAAGGCAAGGTACTGGACAATAATGACTATCTTTTACCCTGGAAGTTGGGCATTTCTGCCGAGCGCTACTGCCATTTATATACCGACGCCGAAATTAAAACCTTGCTCGCCCCGCTTAAACTTAAACTCCTCGCCGATTTCCGCGCCGACACCAGTAATCGTTACCTGATTTTGAAAAAGTAGACGATTTATAGACGATTCACAAACCTCCTTACTTATTCCTTATGACTTCGTTATAATTAATTTATGCCTTGGTATTTTTTCGCTATTGTCAGCGTCTTTGGAGTCTCCATTGCCACCTTGCTTGAAAGAGTCTTAATGAAAGAAGAAAACAGCAATCCAATCAGCTACGCCATTATTTTCCAATTTTTAGTCGGCTTTATCTCGCTAGGATTTACTCTACTGCTAAATAAATTTGTCTTGCCAACAAACATAAATTTGTTACCAAGATTCTTAGTTTCCTCTTTTTTATGGGCAGGCATGACCGTTTTTAATTTTAAAGCAATAAAAACACTTACTGCCGGTGAAATAACTATTCTTGGAACAAGCGGCACAGTAATCTCCATTTTATTAGGAGTTTTGTTTCTAGGAGAAACTCTAAAAATTTCTGGGATATTAGGAATATTATTAATATTTTTAGCAATCATAATAATTAATACAGAAAAATTATCATTCAATTCTAAAAAGGGAGTTTTTTTTGCCTTATTATCTGCCGTTTGCGGAGGAATTGCTGTTGTTAATGACGCTGTTATTCTTAAATCTTATGAAGCCTTTTCTTACATGACGATTATTTCTTTATTGCCTGGTCTTATTTTACTATTGTTGTTTCCTAAACAATTTATAGAAAGCAAAAAATTAATTAACTTAAAAAGAATTAGACTGATGATAGTTTTTTGTATTTTCTATTCAATACAAGGAATCGCTTATTATCTTGCCTTTCAAAAAGACGCCCCGGTATCACAATTATCTCCATTAGTTAGGTCGTCAATTGTACTCACTGTGTTATTGGGAGCAATCTTCTTAAAGGAACGGCAAGATTTGGTAAAAAAATTATTTGCTGCGGTTATCGTCAGTGCTGGGGCAATATTGGTTAGATAAAATCAGATATTATCTAACTATTACTACTCATACACTCCCTGGCGATGCTCGATTTTATGGATTATTATCCATCCTTGCTTATCATTCAGTTCATAAATAACTCTAT
>Ga0066637_10003447_pt1 | contig 10623 bp, 8 predicted proteins | sample CryGeyCG2014_020_FD_62737 | JGI IMG/M metagenome (GOLD analysis project Ga0066637, IMG submission 62737) | Groundwater microbial communities from aquifer - Crystal Geyser CG08_land_8/20/14_0.20 | ecosystem: Environmental > Aquatic > Deep subsurface > Groundwater | place: USA: Utah: Grand County...
GGCCGGGTCAATATACCCGGCGCCGCTTTTCTATCAGTGCTGAAAAAATGAAATTAATCGGATTAATCTTGATGTTTATCCAAACAGTGCTATTATATACCCATGAGTTTTAAAAAACGCCATAAGAGGATGTATCGGATTTGGCTGGTTATTACTATCCTGGCGGTTTTGGCTATGATTGCTTTCACGGTCGCGCCTATTCTTACCTTGAGATAAATTCATGCGGGATAAATCAAATTCTTGGCTGATAAGAGCGATTGTGGTTTTAATCGCAGTCGTTTTAGGACTATTCGGCTACATATTATCCAAGGAAGTAAAAAAGAAAAGCCAGATTAATATTGAAATAGAAGCGTTAAGGCAAGAGGCGGAAAAAATCGAAAAAGAAAATATGCGGATGGAAGAAAGAATTGATTACTTTGCCAGCAAGGATTATCGGGAAAGAGAAGCTAAAGAAAAATTAAATCTTCAAAATCCCGATGAAAGAGTAGCTATTATTACTCAAAACCCGGCAAGAAGAGAAGAAAAAAAACCGGAAGCCAGCCAAGCCTATAAAGAGCCGTCCTTTCAACCGGATCCCATTCCTAACTGGCAAAAATGGTGGAATTATTTTTTTGAATAATGAGCGCGAATAAAGAGGTAAAATTCAAGACGATAATCTATTCAGTGATTATTATCGTTATCGGTTATACAATCATCATCGGCAGTCTGATTTATCTTTTTGGCATTGATAATCGCTTGACCAGGAAAACAGCTCGGGTAATTCCTTATCCGGCGGCGATAGTCGGCGCGAATTTCATCACGGTAAATAAGTTGCTTAGCCAGCTTGGATCGGCAAAAACTTTTTATGAGAATCAGGATTTTGGAAGTTTTGGACTCCGGGTTGATTTTTCCACCGATGATGGCAAAAAAAGGCTTAAAATAAAGGAAAAAAATATATTGAACAAATTGATTGAAAATTCAATAATTGAATCGGAAGCCAGGGATCGAGGAATAAAAATAACTTCCGACATTATCGATCAAGCGGTTGATCGAAAGCTGAAAGAATACGGCACGGATGAATATCTGCGGCAAAATCTCAAAAAGCTTTACGGCTGGGAGATGGAAGATTTTAAGGAAAATATCGTGAAGCCGGATTTATACAAAGAAAAATTGTTTCAAGATATCAAAAAAAACGATTCGTCTTACGCTCAAGCTCAAGAAAGAATCAATGCCGCTCAAAAAGATTTAGCCGGCGGGAAAAAATTTGAAGAAGTAGCGGCAAAATATTCAGAAGGGAAAAGCGCCGATCGAGGAGGCGAACTGGGCTGGTTTGACGCCAGTCAAATGCTTCCCGAAATCGCTTTGGCCGTTTTGATTTTAAATAAAGGACAAACCAGCGAAGTAATTGAGAGTTCAATCGGTTATCATATCGTGAAAGTGGAAGACAAAAAGAATGAAGACAATGAGAATAAGATCAAAATCAGCCAAGTTTATATCAAGACCAAGCCTTTTTCCGATTGGATAACGGAAATGGAGAAAAATAAAAAAATTATTATTTTACCGCGTGATTTTAAATGGAACGCCGATTTGTCTCAAGTGGAATTCAGAAGCGAGAAAATGAAGAATTTCGAAAAGAACCTGGTTAAAAATTCGCCCGATGATATTTCAGTCATGTTTTAACAATTAACTTTTAATCAATTTAAATTAAAATTATGGCCAAACCAAAAGTCAATCAGGATCTTTGCATCGGTTGCGGAACCTGTGAATCTCTTTGCCCGAAAGTATTCAAACTGGAAAACGGAAAATCGCTGGTGATTTCCGAAAATTGCGAAGATTGCGATTGCCAAGAAGCCATCGACAGTTGTCCGGTGAGCGCGATATCAATGGAATAATTCCTCTGCGAATGTTGTAATTATTAAAAAAACAAATATGGAAAATTTGGAAAATGAATCGCGCGGCGAAGTTTTTAAAAGGGAAAAATCCAGATCTGGATTTGGATTTTTCCTAGCAATCGTCATAATTGTCAGTATTTTTATATCCGCTACTTTCGGGGCTTTTTTCGGTTTTTTAGCTTCTCGATCCGATTTTCCGCTGTTCAGCGCCTTGGGAATTAAAAATTTTTCCGGATTATTTTCCCAAAACCAATCAGGTGAACCCAATATAACCAAGCAAAAAATAATCCAAGAAGATTCAGCGGTTATTGATGTGGTGCAAAAATCCACCCCAGCGGTCGTAAGCATTGTTATCACAAAAGATGTTCCTAAAATTCAAAGCTTTGGAAGCCTGCCTGATTTTTTCGGCAGTCCTTTTGATTTTTATTTCGGTCAGGGAAGCGAAAGCGGCAATAACAGCGGCGGAACGCAAAAGCAAACGATTGGGGGCGGCAGCGGTTTTTTCATTACAACTGACGGCATGATTATTACCAATCGCCACGTAGTGGATGACGCCAGCGCTGAATATACGGTAGTGACTAACGATAATAAAGAGCATCCAGCCAAAGTTTTAGCCCGTAATCCGATCAATGATTTAGCCGTTATTAAAATCGATGGCGGCGATTATCCCACTCTCGCGCTCGGTAATTCCGATTCAGTTCAAATCGGTCAAATGGTAGTGGCTATCGGCAATTCTTTGGGCGAGTTTTCCAATACCGTGAGTCGCGGAATAATTTCCGGACTAAAAAGAAATTTGACGGCTGGGGGATCCATGGGACAGTCCGAAAGATTGACAAATATCGTTCAGACTGACGCGGCGATCAATCCGGGCAATTCTGGAGGGCCTCTTTTGGACATAAACGGGCAAGTGATTGGAATTAATGTCGCCATTGCCCAGGGAGCGCAAAACATTGGATTTGCTATTCCGTCCAATCAAGCGGAGCGGATGGTAAATCAAGTAAAAACCACCGGCAAGATTTCCACTCCTTTCATCGGTGTTAGATATATTCCTATAAATGATACCATCCAGAATCAAAATAATTTGCCCTATAACTATGGAGATTTAGTGTTGCGCGGCTCTAGCGCGGCTGATTTAGCTGTTATCCCCGGATCTCCGGCGGATAAAGCCGGAATAATTGAAAATGACATTATTTTGGAAGTTAACGGCCAAAAAATAAGCGATACCGGCGGAAAGAGCTTGACGGATTTAATTTCTCAACATAATGTGGGCGATACGATTACTCTTAAGATTTGGCGTAAAGGAGCGGAAAAGAATATCCAAGTAACGTTGGAAGAAAGACGGTAATTTTTATGGATCTAAATAAGCTAACCACTAAATCGCAGGAAGCTCTCCGGAATTCTCAAGAGCTTGCTATCATAAGAAACCAACAGCAGGTGGATGTTTTTCATTTGCTTTTTGCTTTAGCCAGCCAGGAAGAATCGTCAGTGCCTTTAATTTTCAAAAAAATAGAGATTAATCTGAATAAAATCAAGTCATTGCTTCTGGCAGAAATTAATAAATATCCCAAAGTGGCGCCAGGCGGATTATCCCAAATTTTTATCACTCCTGGAATGATCGCGGTTCTTAACGGTTCTGAACAGGAAGCGAAAAAAATCGGCGATGAGTATATTTCCACCGAACATTTCCTGCTTTCTCTTTTGGCAACCAAAACAAAAGCGAAAGATTTTTTGGAAAAAAATTTGATTACTTATGAGGCCGTGCTTAAAATCATGTCGGAAATAAGAGGCGGACAGCGCGCGGATTCGCCCGAGCCGGAAACTAAATATCAAGTGATGGACAAATATACAATCAATCTTACCAGTTTGGCTAAAGAAAAAAAACTGGATCCGGTTATTGGACGCGACAATGAAATAAGACGCGTCATGCAAGTTTTAAGCCGCCGGACTAAAAACAATCCGGTACTCATCGGCGAAGCCGGAACCGGAAAAACCGCTATTGTGGAAGGATTGGCGCAGAGAATTGCCGATGGCGATGTGCCGGAAACGCTCAAGGATAAAATGCTGGTCTCGCTGGATTTAGGTTTGCTTTTAGCCGGCACTAAATTTCGCGGAGAATTCGAAGAGCGATTCAAGGCCATGATGAATGAGATCGACCGGTCAGCCGGAAAATATATTCTTTTTATCGACGAACTGCATACCTTGGTGGGAGCGGGAGCGATTGAAGGAGCGCTGGATGCTTCCAATATGCTGAAGCCGGCTCTGTCTCGCGGAAGAATTCGGATGATTGGCGCTACCACGACCAGAGAATACCATAAATATATCGAGAGGGACGCCGCTCTGGAACGGCGGCTCCAGCCGATTTTAGTCGGGGAACCTTCCATTGAAGACACTGTCGCTATTCTCCGCGGACTGAAGGAAAAATACGAAGTTCACCACGGAGTTAAAATTACCGACGGCGCCATTCAGGAAGCCGTAAGACTTTCCGATCGCTACATTACCGACCGATTTCTTCCGGATAAGGCCGTGGATCTCATTGATGAAGCTACGAGCGCTCTCCGAATGGAAATAGATTCCATGCCAGCCGAAATCGACACCACTCAAAGGCTCATTCGCCGGATGGAAATTGAAAAGAAAGCTCTGGAAAGAGAACCTGGCGCGGATTCCAAAAAAAGGATCAGGGAGCTCAAGAAAAAATTAGCCGAGGTCAAAGACCAATCGCAAAAGATAATGCTTCAATGGAAAACAGAGAAGGATCTTATCACGAATATCCGAAAACATTCGGCGGATATTGAAAAACTTAAATCGGAAGCGGAAATCGCCGAGCGTAAAATGGAATTGGATAAGGTGGCGGAGATCCGTTACGGAAGAATTCCGGAACTGGAAAAGAAAATTAAAACGGAAAAAAAGAAACTAGATAATATCCAAAGCCGGACGCCGATCCTGAAAGAGGAAGTGACGGAAGAGGATATTGCCAAGGTTGTTTCCCGATGGACGGGGATTCCCGTGCAAAAAATGCTGGAGAACGAATCGCAAAAGCTCATTAAGATGGAAGAAGAACTGGAAAAAAGAGTAGTGGGCCAAAAAGAAGCCATTAGCGCCGTCTCTAACGCCATAAGAAGGTCGCGGGCGGGAATTTCCGAAGGACAGCGCCCGATAGGATCGTTTATATTTCTCGGACCGACCGGCGTGGGCAAAACTGAATTGGCCAAGGCTCTGGCCGGATTCCTCTTTAACGATGAAACGTCCATGATTCGAGCGGATATGAGCGAATATATGGAAGCGCATAGCGTTTCTAAAATGATCGGGTCACCGCCGGGCTATGTCGGTTACGAAGAAGGAGGACAACTTACGGAGCTAGTCAGGAGAAAGCCTTACAGCGTTATTCTTTTCGACGAAATTGAAAAAGCCCATCCGCAGGTATTTAACATTATGCTTCAGATTCTGGACGAAGGACACCTTAAGGATGCCCGGGGACGGCTGATAAATTTCAAAAATACGGTGATTATCATGACCTCCAATGTCGGATCGGACATAATTTACAAAAGCGGATTGGGTTTCAGGGAATTCGATGATGGCGGACCTTTGAGCGAAGAAGAAATGAAAGAAAAAGTTTTAGCGTCGCTCCGGGAAAGTTTTAAGCCGGAATTTTTAAATCGTCTGGACGATATAATTATTTTCCATCCCATCAATCGGAAAATGCTTAAACTTATTATTGATCTCGAGATGGAACTTATCCAAAAGAGGCTTGATGAAAAAAATATCAAATTGACGCTCGCGCCCGAAGCAAAAAAATATCTAAGCGAAAAAGGCTTCGATCCGGCCTATGGCGCGCGTCCTCTTAAAAGAGTCATCCAAAATGATATAATGGATGAATTAGCGCTTGAAATAATTGAAGGCAGGATCAAGGAAGGACAGAGAATTAAAGCGAAGGTGGAAAAAGGAAAAATAATTTTCAAGTAAAGAAACTAAATTCAATCTTGTGTTTCTTAAACTGCAACCATTAGTATACAGCTTGATTTTTTTAATCGGTCTGGAGCTTATCATCCTTTTTCACCGGCATGTTTTTATAATTGTGCTTTTCTTATTCCTCGTTTCTATTTATCAAGGGAAAAAAGTCAGCGGAAAATGGCGCTTTTCCATTCTGCCGGTTTTTTTCACGCTTTCTTCCGTAGCGCTTTTATATCTCGTTACTTTATTAATCGAGCAGCAAATATTCGTCGTTCTGACATCTTCTATGTATTATTTTTCGCTTTTGGGAGCTTACCGATTGAATAAATACCAAGGCGACAAAACAGCTCTCGGACTGAATATGGCGGCTACCGTTTCAACTATTTTCTTCACTTACGCGGGCGCTTACGGACTTTATCTTAATTTTCTGGTGCCGCTCTACGCTTTGATGCTGGTTTATTTAATCGCGACGCTTATGGTAAGTTACCAGCATTTTTCTATAATCAAGCCTGTTTTATCGGGAGAAGGAAAGAATCGGAGGAAAACAATCTGGGCCTATAGTTTTCTTCTGTCGCTGGCTATGACGGAATTAATCTGGACCATGAATTTTTGGCCGTTCGGGTATTTGACGACGGGAGTTATCGCGCTTATACTTTACTATGTGCTTTGGGACATGGTTCAAAGCCATTTTTTAAATCTCTTGAGCAAAAAAAGAGTGGTAGCTAATGTAATTTTCTTTTCAGCCGTAATCTGCCTTGTTCTTTTAAGCTCGAAATGGATACCGGTAATATAAGAAGCATGAATAAAGAAGAAAGAATTAAGCGATGAAAAATTTTAATAAAATTTTTTCTACAAGCATTACTTCTTGCTTCATACTTCTTGCCTCATTATAATAAAAAATGAAGAAAATTATATTTATATTTTTTATAGTTATAATAAGCGGAATCAGCGCTATTGCGTCTGATCGCTATCTGTTTCCGCGCTTGGCGGCCAGCCAGCTTTTTTCCAAGTACGGATTCTTAAAAAAATCGGTTGAAGACACGACTATAATAAACAAAACGGAGCAGATATATATCCGGGAGGATTCTTCCGTCAATAAAATCGCCAGCCAGGTAACGCCGGCAGTGGTGAATATTGTTTCTTATTCCAATCAAAAAGGCGGAGTTTTGCTTAAAAACGGAACGGGTATGATTATTACCAGCGATGGAATTATTATGACCTATTCCTCGGCCATCGGCCTGGAAGACTCGTCTTACAAAATTATGACAAACGATGGCAATGTTTATGACGGAGAACTTTTAGGTGTTGATTCCTGGAGCAATTTGGCTTTCTTGAAAATAAATGCCAGCAATCTGCCAGTCATAGCGCTGGCGAATCCGGATGACCATAAACCGGGAGAAAAAATAGTCGCTATTGAAAATAATTTGCTAAATCAGGATAACCGGTTCGCCCAAGGATTGCTAAGCAGTTTTAATCCCGCCTATAACATTTCCGGAAAAGCTTTGGCCGTGCCGGAAAAACTGGAAGGAATTTTCCTGACTGATTTGAATTTCCAATTCTTGGCTTCCGGCGGACCGGTTATAGATTATTCGGGACAAGCGGTGGGAATTATCGGATCAACGATTAGAAACGGACAAACGGAATATTTCGTAATCCCGGCCGATAAAATAGAAATCGTGATCGGCAAAGCCGTTAAGAAAGAATTGGATACTAATCCGGTTCTGGGAATTTATTATCTTCCGATAGACCGTTCTTACGCGCTGGCTAATAATTTAGACGTCAATCAAGGAGCTCTGATTTTTTCCGGATTAAATCAGCAGGGGTTGGCTGTAATTTCCGGAACTCCCGCCGCGAAAGCGGGATTGAAACTTGGAGACATAATCACCAAAGTTAATGGAGAAGATATAACCTTGGACAATAATCTTTCAACAATTTTATATAAATACAAAAAAGGAGACAATATTCAGCTGACTTTGAAAAGAGGCGGGCAAGAAACAACCGCGAGAGTTCAGTTATAATAAAAAAGCGGAATCTCTAAAATTTTTAAAACGTTTTCCGGCGTTTTTTTGTTTTGCGCGATTCCTTGACAAAATTTAATAAATTTGCTACTATTGGACGTTAATAATCTAAGTTTAAAAAAATAGCTATGATGAAGCAAAAAATGTTTAAAAACGTCAATAATAAAACCGGAATAATCATATTCGGAGCAGTGGTGGCAATTTTTGTCGCGTTGCCGATTTTCGCGTTTTCCGGACGGCACGCTGATTTATACGTGAATGCCAAAGCCAACGGAACGGAGAATGGTTCCAAGGAACATCCTTACGAGACCATCAGCCAAGCTATTCATAAAGCTAAAGGCAATACGGAAATTCACGTTTCCAACGGCGAATATAAGGAAAATATCACTATCAAGAAAGATGTTAAAATTTTAGGAGAAGACAAAAAGAAAACCATTATTAAAGCGAAAAAAGATAAGTGGGCCACCGTCACCATGAAAGACGGTTCGGAAATAAACGATTTCACCATCAAAAACGGAGAGGTCGGCATTCTGGTGGAAAGCCATGATTCCGCTAAAATCATCAATTGTATCGTAAAAAACAATGATCAGGATGGAATTTTCATTGAAGGGAGCGATATTAAAAAATCCCATCAGGTTATTATTTCTAAAACTGAAGTCAAAGAAAACAACTGGTCGGGAATTTTTTCCAATGGTCCCCGCCGAGTAGTCGTGACGGAAAGCGATATATTGAATAACAAAAAAGACGGAATTGATCTTGCTCGCGGCGCTAGCGCCTGGATAGCCGGAAATTCCATAAATGAAAATAAGGGAAGCGGTTTAAAACTGACCGTTGACGCTTCTGACATTTGGACTAAAAACAATAGTGTCCGAAGAAATAGCCGGGAAGGAATGGAAGTGTCTTTTTTCGGAGGAAGCGGAAGGGTGGATGTGTCGAAGTCCAAATTTGTCGGGAATGGATTTTACGGCATAGCCAAAATTCAAAGAGCGTCTTTTGGAAACAGCGTCGGTTCTTGGAATAAATATCTGACTATCGATGGCAAAAACGAATTTTGGGATAATGGAAAAGGAAGTATTTCAAATATCTTCCATATCATCTAAGTAGAAAAAATTTATGTCTGCTCAAAAAATGTTTCAATTAGCCAAGGATCGCCTAAAAACAGCCGCTCTCGCCGGACTTCTTTTGGGAGCGCTGTCTTTTATGTTTTTAGTGATGACGCAAAAAAACTTTCGCGCCAACACTGATTTTTTGATCGTTCAAAATCAGGAAGGCTTTTCCGATTATTACGCTCTTTCCCGCTCGGCCGATTATTTAGGCGGCATTATCACCGAATCCATCTACAGCGAGAAATTTTTGGATGAAGTCACCGCTTCCGGAAAAGTTTCTTCCGTTTTTATCACCGGAGATAAAGTGGAGAAATTAAAAAAATGGAAGAGAATAATAAAAGTCGGTAAAAGCGGCAATGTGGGGATAGCTAAACTCGCGGTTCTTTCCAACTCGCAAAAAGAAGCGTTGGAAATTTCCGAAGCGGTTACTTTCGTGCTTACAACTAAATGCAGTTTGTTTTTGGGACAAAACCAAAAAATAGACGTCCGGATTTTATCCGGACCGATTGTGGAAAAAAATCCCAGTTTTTCGCAAATACTGGGAATAAGCCTTGGCGGATTTATCATCGGCGCGCTCCTGGCTTTGCTTTGGGCGATGTATCGCGAAGAATATTTCACCGCCAGAAATGAGATTGAATTTACGGAGAATAAAGTTAAGAGCGAGGAGGTTTGTCCGCTGGACGATAACGGATATTGGGAGCAAAGACTCAAAGAAGATTTTGGAAAATAATAGTTTCATCCGAAAGGTATCTTTAAAGGTACCTTTTGACGAGATGGTTATGGAAAGTTTTTTTAAAAAATAATATTTCAAAGAGGAAAAAAGGAGGAGTTGAAAATGAAAGTTTCTCGGTTTCTTTTAGTGGCAATCGTCGTAGCGCTGGCCGTTTCTGGCTGTGCTACCGGTAGTAACAAAGTATCAACCTACGGCTTCACTCAACCGGAACAAGCGACTTCAGTATCGCATCCGGTCGAGATGGAAAAGGCAGGAGATAAATATGTAACTATTTTCCCTGCCATACTTGATGCAGGGGTGTGGGGATCGGAGTCGCTGAATGGCGCCGGAGTTTGGCCAGTTCTGGCCGAACAGAAGGGTAGTAAACTTTTGGTGGGCTACGCGTTTGTAACTGACCTAAACTGGTGGGGCGATTATTTGCTCCAAGTAGTTATGGTCGGACGTGTTGAAAACCTTATTAACTCCAAGATTGTGTATCTCAACCGCGATGGTGGATGGGTATATGATCTGACGGGTCGGGAATTCAATTACGACTCAAAAAAATTTGACGAGGATCCGAGCTATCAAACTGAAACCTTTAATCAAGGTACGACTTTCGTGGAACTTCAAAACTTTTGGAAAATCTACTCAGAAAAACGAGGAGTTGATCCAAATGTGGAGATTTTTCAGGAAATCCGGGTCGGATCGCCAGAATGGGAAGGTTTCAAGACCCAACTGGCTAGTCGTTTGGGCAATAATTACACAATGGCTGATGGCGAGGTCCGTCAGGGGTATCTACCCTTGAAGGATTTCAGGAAAGAGTCGGCCAAAAATAATGGAACCACCGCCGGACAGTGTTTCATGAGAAGCGCGTTCATTCCGGTGGCCATAGACCCGATTAGCGCCGGCATTGGCGTTGCCAGTTCTATTTTGAACGGGCTGATAGCGGCCAATAATGGTCCAATAAC
>Ga0066637_10003450_pt1 | contig 10619 bp, 10 predicted proteins | sample CryGeyCG2014_020_FD_62737 | JGI IMG/M metagenome (GOLD analysis project Ga0066637, IMG submission 62737) | Groundwater microbial communities from aquifer - Crystal Geyser CG08_land_8/20/14_0.20 | ecosystem: Environmental > Aquatic > Deep subsurface > Groundwater | place: USA: Utah: Grand County...
TCATTCCTTTTTTAGATTCAACAAACCTATCAAAACTTCCCTTTAATACTGCTTCTTTTGAAAAAATATCCCAAATTTTATCAAAATTGTTTAAATAGTCATTATAAGAAATAAACATAATTCTTGCTACGCTTGAATCATCTTTTACATTTGGTTTAACTCTACAATCATAAACAATAAATTCCTCAAAATCTGTTAGTATTGATATTGGTATTCCCATATTCCAAGCATAATGCCTTAATTGATATGCAAATTCTGGGTTTTCTTTTAGGTTAACAGATGGTTTCTTAGCTTCTACAAAGAAAATCCTTTGTCCACCAATTCTAAAAGAATAATCTGGTGCTTTGGTATTACCACCAATTTTTATGGCATCTTCATTAATAACTTCTTTAAATTGTTCAGAGTTTCCTTGCTTATTATCTATATCCCAATTCAATAACTCAAAAAATTTATCAATAAACTCTTTTCTTACTTGTGCTTCTTTGTATGTTGGAAGTTTATATTGGTTTATATTATCTTTAAAGGTTTGGACTAATTTGCCAATTTCTTGTTTAGCTTCTTCTTTTGAATACATCATAATCAATATGTTAAATAAGCTTTAAACTATTTCTGATTGCTTTCTTATGAATCCATCGCCTTTTTAAATACCTTTTTAAACCCTTTTAAATACTTATTGAAAGAAGGAATGAGATGTCAAAAACGGTTAGTTCCATAAAAACAACAAAAAACAACAAAAAACAACAAAAAATAACAAAAACGGTTTTTGACAGACAATAAGACAGACAATAAATTCCATCCATAATCATTCTAAAATGATGGAATTTTTTGGATTTAAAAAGGGGGAGAGGTCGAGAATTTGAAGTACACTATTGTTAATCTGGTTGCGAGCGCGAGTTTAGGGGGAAGCCTTGATCTTTACACACTGGCCATGTCATTGCCTGATATTGAATATGAGCCTGAGCAATTCCCCGGGGCCATACTGAAATTAAAAGAGCCAAAGGTCAGCATGCTGCTCTTCAAGAACGGAAAGGTAATCTGTTCAGGGGCAAACAATGAAAAGGATATTGAATTAGGCATAAAGAAAGCCTCAAAACTGATTAATGAAATTCAGCCGTCAATTAAAGTAAAAAGAAAGGTTGAATACCAGATTGTAAATCTTGTAGCAACAGCTGCATTAAATAAAACACTTGATTTATTCCAGGTAGCTTTATCCCTGGATAATGTTGAATATGAGCCGGAGCAATTCCCTGGCGCTATTTTAAGAATAGCAGACCCTAAGATTACATTGCTTTTATTCAAGAACGGGAAATTAATCTGCGCAGGGGCAAAGAAAGAGGAATTATTAAAGAAAGGCCTGAATAAAGCCGCACTGATGATTAACAACATGGGAAAGAAGAAGAAATCAAAATCCTTGGAGGATCTTTTGAATGAATAAAGCTTCCTCAAATCAGTTTAAGCTGACAGATATTATCAGCATGAATGATTTTACAAGGAAAGATATTGAATTTGTTTTAAATTACGCCTCAAAGATTGAAAAATTAAACCATGCAAAGAAACAAGCCTTATTGAAGAACAAGGTTATTGCTTCACTATTTTTTGAACCAAGCACAAGAACAAGGTTAAGCTTTGAAACAGCCATCCAGAATCTTGGCGGAAAGGTAATCGGATTTTCAGATGCTTCCACTTCCTCAACCAAGAAAGGTGAAACCTTAAGTGATTCTATTTTAACAGTAGCTAAATATTCTGATGTTATAGTAATAAGGCATCCTGTTGAAGGGGCAGCAAGAAGGGCGGCAGAATTGTCCAATAAGCCAATAATTAATGGCGGGGACGGGGCAAACCAGCATCCTACCCAGACATTGCTAGATTTGTATACTATCAAAAAGGCATTCGGGAAGATTGACGGCTTGAATATTGGATTGGCAGGGGATTTGAAATATGGAAGAACAGTCCATTCACTTGCTTATGCCTTAGCTATGTTCAATAATATTAATTTGTATTTAATAGCGCCAGACATGCTGAAAATGCCTGCTTATATAAAAGAAGATATTAAAGGAAAGGTTTCAATAAAAGAAATAGCTGATTTATCAGCATTCATTCCAAAGCTTGATGTTTTATATGATACAAGGATTCAGAAAGAAAGGTTTGCTGATCCTTCGGAATATGAAAAATTAAAAGGTGTTTATGTAATTGACAATGAATTATTGAAGAATGCCAAGGAAACATTGAAAGTAATGCATCCTCTGCCAAGGGTTGATGAAATAAAGCCTGAGGTAGACAGGACAAAGTATGCATTATACTTTGAGCAGGCAGCAAATGGAATTCCCGTTAGGGAAGCATTGCTGCATCTGATGTCTAAAGCTAAAAAGAAGGTTGTATAATTAAGAAAGATTAAGAAAACAAAATTGATGTAAAAGAATCAAGATTGATGTGAAAATAGCTGGAAAGAAAACAAAATTATGAGAATTAGGATTGATGTGAAAATATGGCTAAAAAGATTGCAGAAGGAGCTCTAGAAGAAAAGAAGAGATATATCAGGCCGATAGAAGAAGGAACAGCGTTAGATCATCTGCCTATAAACTCTGCCTTAGTTATACTGAAGGTTCTGGATGTAAAGGATACGCCAATGACCGCTGCAATAAGGGTGCCAAGCAGAAAAATGGGAAGAAAAGACCTTGTTTTCCTGGAAGATTATTTCCTTTCAAAGAAGGAAAAAGATAAAATTGCATTAATAGCCCCAAATGCTACACTAAATATGATAAGAGGCTGCAAGGTAGTGCATAAGGAGGAATTATCCCTGCCGGATAAGGTTGAGGATATAGTCACATGCATTAACCCTAACTGCATCACAAACCATGAAAGCATTGGAACCAAGTTTTATGTTTATAAAAACCCCTTAAGGGTAAAATGCCATTACTGTGAAAAGATAATGGCTGAAAAGGAATTCAGGGAAAGGATAAAATAAACTAATTTCACCTTAAATTTCCAATAGCCTCAACTTTTTTAAATGCTGTTCTATTATCTCATTTGCTAGGAATCTTGTAAAAGGTTTATAATTTTCTTTATTCCCTTCAGCTTGGGTTATCATGTAAGCTTCCCTTTTTGCAAGAGGAATATTTGTGAATGGCATTTCTTTTTGTTGCAATATATAATTCATGAGCAATCTCGCCATTCTGCCATTTCCATCAGCAAATGGGTGTATTGAAGTAAATTTGGTGTGGAATTTTGCAGCTAATTCAACTGGATGAATCAATTCTTCATTTTCTTCATGCCATTTCACAAGTTCTTGCATTAAATAAGGCACCTCATGAGGCAAGGGAAATTCATGGGAGGATCCAACAATATAGACCTTAACCGGACGGTAAATTCCTTGATATTTTTCATAGCCCGAAATATTGTCCAGCAATAAATAATGGAGCTGAAGAATAAGTCTTTCTGAGATTTTTTCATTTATCCTTAAATATTTATCATAATAATCCAAACTAACTTTTAGGTTTAATGCCTCCTGCTGTTCCCTATTTAACCCTGTTATAATTATATTTCTCCTTTTGGCATCTCTTATCCTTTTTTCATGTTCAAGCAAGTTTTCTGTTTCACTATACGTCAGGGAGCTTCCTTCTATAGCATTAGAATCAGTTATGAAAGTTATTCTTTCCCTTTTGGCAAATTGTTCTTTATGCGTTTTAGTTAATTGCCCAAAATATTCTTCTTTATTTTCCGAGGCATCTTCTAATTCTACAGCTGTTTCATTTGCAATGAATTCAGTCAATGGCTGAACTAAAACAATGTGCTTCTTTTTTATGCACTTATTTTTTAATTCTTCAAATGCTTTCAGAAGTTCTTTTTGTGTTGGTTTCTCTGAGCCAAGATATATGCTTTCCTTGACCCATTTTTTTCCTGATTTAAATGATTCTTCAAGGTATAGATATTGTTTCTTTTTTATTTTTCTAGTAATTATATTACTCATATATAGTTATCACTGGCAAAGTCTTAAATTGCTTACTCAGTGATAACTCAAGGCAAGTATTTAATATTCTAATGTTTATAATATACTGTAGGGAACCAAATGGGCTCATACGAGCTTGCGCTGAATAACGGAAAGCTGTTTTTTAATAACTCTTTCATTGATGCAAATATCGCTGTTTTAGATGGCAGGATTGCTGAGATAAAGAAGGTTGAAATTCAGGATGCTGAACAGATAATTGACTGCAAAGGAAAACTGATTTTGCCGGGAATTATTGATGCACATGTGCATTTTAGGGTTCCGGGAAATGAAAAAAAAGAGGATTGGGTTTCTGGAAGCAAGGCTGCGCTGCATGGCGGTGTCACAACTGTTTTGGATATGCCAAACAATAATCCTGCAATAACAACTGCAGATTTGCTTGAACAGAAAAGAAAACTTGTTGAAAAAGATTCTCTCATTAATTATGGATTCCATTTCGGCGTTTCAAATGGAAATTCCCGCGAATTGAAAAATGCGAGAAATATTGCTTCATTTAAATTATATCTGGGCTCGACAACAGGCAATTTGCTTGTGAATGATGATTCTGCTTTGGAAAAATGTTTTGAAATAGCATCACTAAAAAGTAAAATGATAGCAGTGCATGCTGAGGATGAAAAAATCATTTTGCAGAATGCAAAGAAATTCCAGAATGAAAGCAATGCAAAAGTGCACAATAAAATAAGGACTGTGGAAGCAGAGCTTGAGGCAATAAAAAAAGCGATTTCTTTCGCAAAGCAGTTTAAAACAAGGCTGCATATCTGCCATGTTTCTAGCAAGGAATCATTGTTTTTAATACAGGAAGCGAAAAAATCCGGCTTGCATATAAGCTGTGAGGCAACCCCAACCTATTTATTCTTTGATGAATCTGATGTTGGGAAGAAAGGCTGCTTATTGAAGGTAAACCCTTCAATAAAAACAGAAAAAGACAGAAAGGCATTATGGTTTGGCCTGAATACTTCACAGTTTGATATAATTGCAACAGACCATGCACCGCATTTGCTGGAAGAAAAACAGCAGGATTATTGGAAAGTGCCTTCTGGAATTCCTGGGATTGAAACATCATTAAGCTTGATGCTGGATGCTTCTGAAAAAAGGCTGATTCAGCTTGAAAAAGTAATAAAATTAATGACCGAGAATCCGGCTGCTTTGTTTAAAATAAAAAATAAGGGAAAAATTGAGAAAGGATATGATGCCGACCTTGTGGTTGTTGATTTGAAGAAAGAATTTGTTGTAAAGAATGATGAATTATTTTCAAAATCTGCCTGGACACCGTTTGAAGGCCTTAAATTAAAGGGAAAGGTTGAGAAAACACTGGTGAAAGGAAGCCTTTTATTTGATAATGGTGATATTATAATTAACAAAAACAAGGAATCTAAAGCTAATTTAGAGGTTGGATATTATGGTTGATAAGAATATTAAGACTGATATTTGTTTGCAGCTTTTTGATATTGGGGCTGTGAAATTTGGTTCCTTCAAATTAAAGGACGGATCAATGAGCCCGATATATATTGACTTAAGGATGCTGGCATCCTATCCTAAACTGTTAAAATTGATTGCAAAGCAGCTTATTGAAATATCCAAAGAGTTAAGGTATGATAAAGTAGCTGGAATTCCTTATGCTGCTTTATGCATTGCCTGCGCATTTTCCTTGGAAACAGACAAACCAATGATTTACCCGAGAAAAGAAGTAAAGGAATATGGCACAAGAAAGCAAATTGAGGGAGTGTTTAATGCAGGGGATAAAATTTTAGTAATTGATGATTTAATTACAAAAGGATTAAGCAAAATTGAGGCTATTAAGCCATTGGAGGAAGCAGGCCTTATAGTAAAGGATATTGTGGTATTGCTTGATAGGGAACAAGGCGGAAAACAAGCAGTGGAAGCAGAGGGCTATTCCTTACATTCAGTTTTAAGTTTAAGCGAAATGCTTGCTATTTTGTTTGAGAATAAGAGAATTACTAAAAAGCAATTTGAAGAGTTGGAAGCATATCTGGGAAAATAGCAAAAGCAAATTTGAGGTTGGTTTTATGGTGAAGAATTACACAGAATATCTCAGGGAAAGTGCAATACAAACTAATTCCATTGTTTGTTTGGGTTTAGATCCTGTGATTGAAAAAATTCCTTTGAAAGAATATTCTGTAAAAAAGAAAATCCTTGATTTCTACAGCCAAATTATTGAAGCCTGTGTTTCAGAAGAGGTGATGTTCTCTGCATTAAAGCCAAACTATGCTTTTTTTGCACAATATGGATTTGAAGGGTTAGAGGCTTTGAAAGAGTTGATTACTGATTTGAAAAAATTAGAAATTCCTGTGATTCTTGATGTGAAAAGAGGCGACATTTCAACAAGCCAGGCAGCGTATGCAAAAGAGATTTTCTCTTTTTGGAATGCTGATGCTGCAACAATAAATCCTTTGATGGGGTTTGATACAGTTGAGCCTTTTATTAATCTGATTAAGAATGAGGGAAAAGGAATATATTTGCTGAATAGAACTTCAAATAAAAGTGCTGCAGAAATCCAGAATGAAAAATTAGCTTCAGGAAAGCCTGTTTATATGTTATTGTCTGAGAAGATTGCAAAATGGGCAAATGAAAATGCAATTTCTCTTGGTGCTGTTGTTGGCGCAACATCAATTCAGGAATTGAATGATATAGCAAAATTTTATGCTAAGGAAAATAAGCAGAATTCTTATTTTTTAATTCCCGGGGTAGGGTCACAGGGGGGATCAGCAAAGGAAGTAGTTGATTCCCTGCAAAAATCTGGCCTTGACTTGTGTTTGCAGAGGATAAATTCAAGCTCAGCAATAAACTATGCATATGAAAAATTCAAAACAGATGATTTTGCCGGAGCTGCTGTTAGGGCTTTGCGGGAATTGAATAGAGAGATTGGATTTAAACCAAAATAGTAGATTCATTACTGATTTTGTTCAAATTAATTTTAAAAAATAGAAAAATTAAAGGGATTAAAATCCACTAAATTTCCCTAATTGGAAATTTACTGTCTGTCAAAAACTGGTGGTTTTTGACAATCCCTTCAATTTCAAACAAATTTATATACGTTTTTGATAAAACTTTTATGAAAAAGTTTTATCTGATGAAGTCAATTCCTAATCCTGAATCCCTTGTAGCCACTGATGCGCCTTTCTTGTTTTTCGCGTTATTGATATATGGTGATGTTACCCCTGTGAAAATTGCAATTACTTCAATCTTATTTTCAAAGGTAGGATCAACTCTTGCACCCCAGATTACTGTTGCTCTTGGGTCAATCTGTTCTGTTAACATTTCACCAACAGCGTTTGCTTCACCTAATGTTAATTCTGGCCCACCTGTTATATGGATTAAAGCTCCTGTAGCTCCTTGCATATCAACATCAAGCAATGCGTTCTTTAAGGTGTCATCAACAACTTCATTTACCTTGTCTACTGATTTACTTTCACCAACTGCAATAACACTCAGGCCCTTGCCTGCCATTACTGCTCTTACATCAGCATAATCTAAGTTAATTAATGATGGCTGTGTAATGGTTTCAGTAATTCCCCTTACTGTTCTTGCAACAACTTCATCCGCAACTTTGAATGCGTCTTGGATTGGCAAGTTTGGCACTAATTCTACCAATCTATTGTTGTCAATTACTACAACAGTGTCAGTTACTTCTTGCAATTTTAGTATTCCTTCTTCAGCTTTTACTAATCTTGCTTTTTCTAAGGCAAAGGGATAGGTTACAATTGCAACAACAATTGCTCCTTGTTCTTTTGCTATTTCAGCAATAACCGGAGCAGCTCCTGTACCTGTTCCACCACCCATACCTGCAGAGAGGAAAAGCAAATCTACATCGTTTAAAACTTCTTCTAAAGCATTTCTTGAAACTTCAGCTGCTTTCTCTCCGATTTCAGGATATCCTCCTGCACCTAAACCTCTTGTTACACTTCTACCAATTAATATTTTTGTTAATTCATCATTTATCATTGCTAAATGCTGTTTATCTGTGTTCACTGCAACAAGCTGTGCACCGCTGATACCCATACCAGCTAATCTGTTCACTGCGTTACATCCTGCTCCTCCTGTACCCACTACCATTATCTTTGGTGAGGAAAAATCTTCCAATTTATCTTCTTCTTTGGCAGCTCCAAATTTCTGTACTGCGTTTTCAATTAAACTCTTCACTATTTCACCCCTCTATTTTTAAAATAGAAAATAGTATTCAATGCGTCGCGCATATAAAACAAAACTTATTTTTATTTGATAAATATTATGCGACACATTGTTAGGTATATATATCCTCAAACTCCTTTAAATAGCTTTTGTTTTGAAAATAAGGATAAATTAACACTCTTAACTAAAAATAAAGGTTGTTAATGGAAATAAGGTATGCTTTGTTAACTTTTAATATCTTAAAAGTTGACTTATTCAAATGCTTTTCTCAAACTTTTATGATTTTAAGCAAAATAGTGGTATTAAGTGGTTTTTTTTAGCTAAATAGGGTTATATGGTTATTTTTTATATAATAAACCATTAAAAAAGCACAAAATTGAATTTAGAAGTATATTAATACTTTAAATTTTGTTAATAAGTTATGTTGAAGAGGTCTGCTTTGGAAGAATCTTTGGGTTAACTTCCCATAAGGTAATTTTAATGATATTAAGGTTATGTAGATATATGTAAATTTAAGATATTTCCTTTAATATTTTATCTATTTCTCGAAGCTTGTGCTTCAGCCCTTAAAGATCTTGCCCCTTTTAGTGGAAATCCCAATACTTGCGGGAAATTTAATTGATAATTAACTAGCAAATGTATAGCATCTTCCCTGCCAAATAATATGCCCAATTTTTTAAGCAATTTTTCAGCAGGGGCTGCGGTTTCATGCTCTGTAGGCCACAAAGGTATTTTACTGGCACCACCAACAACAAAGCTAGGGACAAGTTCAGCTAATTCAGTGGCATATTCACCAAAAGCCCTTAGCACAACATTCCTTGTTTGTGGGCTTTCAAGCTTTTTTATTGTTGCAGGGCTCCTGTTCGATAAAGCTATGGCTGTTTGTGCAGCCAGCCTGCCCCTTACCTTTAAAATTGTTTTTAGGTGGGCTCTTCTGGCAATCTCTTCAGCCCTTTCTTCTAATTTCAGTAAAGCATCTCCCTTTGGCCTGCTTCTTGTCGATGCTCTTCTCAGGGATGCAAGTGTTTTATTATATATTTTAGGAAAGGTTCTGTTAGCCAAGCTGTGCGCAGTTTTTTGGATAACTGATTCAGTCGGATATCTTAGCCTAGGCATAATAATTACCTTGTTAGGTTAATAATAAAACAATATTGGCAAGACTTAATAAATGGCACTTGTTTTAAAATCCTTATGTTGATATTCAATAATATTGTAGGTTAATTTGATAAAGAAGTTTCTCTTCTTGCGCCAATAGTTTCTTTTCTTTTTTGGTGCAACCAGAGTTTCTCTTTTCTTTTGGCACAAATAAAACTTAACAGTTTTATTGTGCATTAAAATCCATTTTTGGGTTTTAATTGCAACTTACATTTCCAAATAAAATTCTTTCGAATTTTATTGGACCAATAAAACCTTTGGTTTTATTTGGTTCTTTTCTCTTGGAAAGAGAAAAGAAAAGGCAGGTCTCGGTAGCTCAGCGGTAGAGCACCCGGCTGTTAACCGGGTGGTCGTAGGTTCGAACCCTACCCGGGACGTTTTTTTCTAATTTTTAAATTCAGCAATATTTATAATTTGCTTTAAACAATAATAATTTATGCCCTCCAGATTATTGCCAAAAACCCCAAAAGGAAAAAGAATTCTTTATGGAAAAATTCTGCACAGAAGGAAGGCGGACAGGGTATTTAGATTAAAATCCGGTAATCGAGAAGCAATAGAATTAGTGGCTTTTCAATATCCCTACCTTGGCCCAGAAGCACATAAAAAAATTGCAGGAATATTTTTGGATAAACAATTAAATTTAGGGGAAAAAACAATTTCATTAAAAAGCCTGCTTGAAAAGGAATTGAGCAGGGCAAATACTGTTGGGATTGCAAGCTCAATACAAGAAGCAATTGCTGATGCCACTAAAAGTTTATCAGTTTGGCAGAAATCAAATCCCCGGGCAAAGATGCGAAAAAGGCCCATAGCCCAAGTGTAACCTCATAACTTAAGTGTAACTGTTTCTTAAATATTTTGTACTTTTTAAAAATAATGAAAGCAAAAAATATTCTGGTTTTGGTTCTGTTAATTGTGCTTGTTGCACTAATTGCAATTTTTGTCCTTAGTTATACTAATTCAGACAAGTTCAAATCTGAATTTGACAATAAAGTGGGTGATTTGAAGGGCCAGGCAGAGAACGCTGTAAATGATATGGTAGGAAATAATCCAAATCATGATGCAAAATTTTCTTCTGATTACAATGAAATACAATTGGATGAAAATGCCTATGTGCATTTCATTGATGTCGGGCAGGGAGATTCTATCCTGATTCAATATAAGGGGGAAAATATTTTGATTGATGCAGGGGATAATGGCAAGGGAAAGATTGTTGCAGATTACCTGAAATCAAAAGGTGTTTTTAATCTAAAATATTTAGTTGGGACACATTCAGATGCAGACCATATCGGCGGCATGGATGATTTAATAAAAA
>Ga0066637_10003451_pt1 | contig 10619 bp, 8 predicted proteins | sample CryGeyCG2014_020_FD_62737 | JGI IMG/M metagenome (GOLD analysis project Ga0066637, IMG submission 62737) | Groundwater microbial communities from aquifer - Crystal Geyser CG08_land_8/20/14_0.20 | ecosystem: Environmental > Aquatic > Deep subsurface > Groundwater | place: USA: Utah: Grand County...
GTGGTCCTCTCGGAAGACAGGAAATGCGCCCCTGTTTCGAACCTGGCCAGGCCGCCCGGCAGGGCCGGGTTGGAATAGAAGGAAAGCGGGTCCTGCAGCGCGGCGGCCTGGCCGCCGAAACCGAGCTGCCGCGCGCCCGCCGGGATATCCTCAAAAACCGCGAAAGAAGGGGTGGAAAAAGAAAGCAGCAGAATAACCGCGGAGACGCAGAGTGGAGCGAAGCGACACAATCCAACCGCAGCTACAAGAACGCAGAGAAACACGGACGAGAAAACTCCGCGCAACTCCGCGGCCTCCGCGACCTGTTCTAAACTTTGAATTGTGTCGCTTCGCTCCACCCTGCGGTGAGGGGCTCCCTTTCTTCTAGCTATTCCCATCTGTGTTTCCTCCGGCGGCCGCCTTTTCCTTTTCTTTTTCCACCGCCACGTCCGAGTAAAGGGCAATGCTGCCGCGCCCGTGCGACTTTACCCAGTAAAGGGCGTCGTCCGCCCTTTCCAGCAGCCCCTCCACCCCGGAGGCGTCCTGCGGGAAAGTGGAGATGCCGATGCTGAGCGTTACCTTCAGCTCCCTCGTCTTCGAAAAAGGCACGGCTATGCGCAGTTCGGAGATCTCCTCGCAAAGGCGCTGCGCCAGCCGCGCCGCCTCGGCGCCGGCGGCCTGCGGCAGAAGTATGACCATCTCGTCTCCGCCGTAGCGGCACGGGAAGTCTATCTTGCGCAGGTTGGAAAGGATCACGCGCCCTATCTCCTTGAGCACCACGTCGCCTATCTGGTGGCCGTAGGTATCGTTGATCTCCTTGAAATAATCCACGTCGGCCCAGATCAGGGCCAGCGGCTGCTTGAAACGTTCCGCGCGGTAGAATTCCTCCTGGAAACGCTGGTTGAAATACCGGCGCAGCGGCAGCTTCGTAAGCTCGTCGTAAAGCGAGAGCTCCTCCACCTTGTCGAACAGGCGGGAATTATCCACCGCCAGCGCTATCTGCCCGCCGAACGATTTAAGCATCGCCAGCTCGGCCGGCTCTATACGCTGCTGGCTCAGCAGATTGTCCACGATGAGCAGGCCTATCGTCACCCCCTGCACCGCAAGCGGCACGTACAGCACGCAGTCCTTGTAGCGCTCCATGAACGCCCCGGTGCTGCGGCCGAGCACGATATCCGCGAAGCGGTGGGCGCCGGCCTCCAGCGGGATCTCCTCGTAGGAGATGCTCTTTATCTGCCCCTGTATGTCGGCGGAAAGCTCGCCTTTAAGCTTGCGGTTGCCTTCTTCTATCAGGTACAGGCGCACCCTGTCGAAACCGAAATAGGTCTGTATGCCGGCCAGGATATGGCGGAAGCTGTCGCGCGCGCGCAGGGCGGTGGCAAAGACCTCCGTAAGCTCGGTTATGGCCGAGACGGTCTTCTCCTGGCGGCGCGCCAGCGAAAAGAATTCCTCTTTGTAATAGTCCTTGAAATAGGAACGCAGCCAGGCCCCGGCTTTGGAGGCTTCCGCGGCGGAAAAACGGCGCTTGCGCGGCGAACGTTCCAGCCGGACCAACCCGGTGCGCGCCACGGCGTTCCTGCCTCCGGAGGGGTCGAAGAAATCGAGCTTGAACGGGAAATAGAAGAAGCGCCCGGCCGCGGAGGAGGCCGCGCAGGACTGCCTGGTCTTTATGGCCGCGGCCGCCGACGAACCCGACAGCGGGCGCAGGTTCTCCTCGTGCTCAAAAGACGCGCCAAAGGCGTGGCGCAGCCTCAGACAGAGCAGTTCCGTCTTCTCGTCGTACTCGTAAAAAGAAGCCCCGTCCAGCGCGAACTGCTGCGAAACGGCCTCAAGGGCCGCCTGTATGAAAGAGTAACGCCCATCGTAAAAGACCTGTTCGGAAGCGGTTCCGTAAAGATTTTTAGGGTTCTTTTTCATGCGCTCCGTCTCTTCCGCTCTCCCAGGCATAGGTAACTAGGTAATCAGGCGACTGGGCGACCCGGCCATTAGGCTCTTAGTTTTTTCCATTGCCATGTTGCCTGATTACCTTGTCGCCTAACTAGTACAGCGACAGCAGGTAATCCGCCTCGCCCTGCGCCATTATGAGCTCCCTGTTCAGGTCCTCCCGCGCATAATCCTTCCTGGCTATTTTGAGCGACAGGTTCCAGAGAGCCCGTTCCAAAAGCAGTTCGGCGGTGGGATAGACCATGATGTTCGGCATCAGCTCCGGAGCCGAAAAAATACGCCTGTAAACCCCCGAGTCGCGTTCCTCCTGCAGGCGCTGTTCAAAGGCCGGCTTCAGGCAGGGGAAGACGCCGAAGCTTTCCGTAAAAGCCTCCATGTTGGGCGGCTCCATCACCCAGGATACGAAAGCGGCCGCGCCATCGGGATCGCTGGAAGAAGCGGACACCGCCAGGTTGTAGACCAGCGCGAACCCGCTCCCCGGGGAACCGGGATAGGGAAGCATCCTGAACCCGGCCCGGCCCGGCAGCTTGCGGGAGGAAATTATGAAAGCGCACTCTTCCGGGGGACGCGGCCCGTGCTCGAAACGGTCCGGGCTGAACAGCTCTATCTTGCCGCTTACGGCCAGTTCAAGCCAGTCCTCAATGCCGCCGGCGGTCTCGTCGCGTGTAAAAGTAGCGCGGTTGAAATCGTCCGAAAAAAGACCGCCGCGGCGGCCCCACATCCGCGGCAGCACGTCGGAAACGGAAACGGAACCGGAGGAACCGGGACAGGAGAGGGCGCGGAAATTGCGGCGCCGCCCCCCGGAAGACAGTTTGTCGAGCGAAGCGCGGAAGCCCTCCCACGACGCCAGCTCTTTGGCGGGGTCCGCGCAGATCCCCCTGAGCGCCTGCATCCTGCAGAAAAGCGCCGGGGCTTCTATCCACCACGGCGCCGAGAATGCGCGCGCCTCATCGTGACGGCACAGCTCTTTGAGGATAAACCCGGGGTAGCGCCTGCGCACCAGCGGCTCCACCCTGCCGGACAGGTCGGAAAGAAGGCCGAGCCTGGAAAAGAGTTCCGTCCAGTTCTGGGGTATCTCTATGATGTCGGCGAGCGGATTCCTCCTGGGGTCGCGCAGATGGGCGAAAAGGCTCTCCCACATGCTTTTGCGGCTCTTAACCAGGAACTCCGTTTCCGTATCGGGGAAAGCTAAAGAGAACCTGGCCAGCATGCTCTTAAAAGCCAGGTGCTTGCGCGGATCGTAATCCGAAAGGAGCCAGATGTTCATTCTTATGTTCACCGCAGAGGCGCAGAGAGCGCAGAGAAACAGGAGAAGCAACGAATTATGCGGCGGTTTTTTTGTTGCGACACAGCAACACATTCTTCTCCGCGTACTCCGCGACCTGTTGGAAACAGTTGAATTGTGCCGCTTCGCTCCACCCTGCGGTAAATTATCCCCATATACCAATACTAATTTCTTTCTATTTCCAGCCGGGCACAGCCAGTTCCGGCGCCACCTTAAGGCTGTTGCTGTACCTGCCCGCCTTCAGCCTGCGCATGGCGCAGAGAGCTATCATAGCGGCATTATCGGAGCAGTAACGCTTTTGGGCAAACCTCGTCTCGAACCCTTCCAGCGCGCTGAAAGCGGCGCGCAACGCCCCGTTGGCCGAAACCCCGCCGCCTACGGCTATACGCCGCAGCCCCAGAGAGCGGGCGGCGTCCGCCGTCTTTTTCACCAGCGTTTCCACCACTGCTTCCTGGAATGACCGGCAGACCAGGGCCTCCTCTCCCGCAGGCAGCCGCCGCCGGCCGCGGTAAAACTCCCGCCCCAGCCTTTTAGCCAGGTAATAGCTTACGGCCGTCTTGAGGCCGCTGAAGGAAAAATCCCTGGTGCCTTCCATGAACGGTCTCGGGAAAACGGGCCCCTTCCCGCGGGCTGCGGCGGCCCGCTTCTCTATCTCCGGCCCGCCGGGATAGGGAAGTCCGAGCAGCCTGGCCACCTTGTCGAAAGCCTCGCCCGCGGCGTCGTCGCGCGTGCGGCCCAGCACCTTGTAATCGCCGTACCCCCGCGCATGCCAGAGCTCGGTGTGCCCTCCGGAAACTATCAGCACGGCCAGCGGGAACACCAGCGGCCGCACAGCACGCCCGTTCTCTAATTCACAGGCCAGCAGATGGCCTTCCAGGTGGTTCACGCCTATAAGCGGCGCGCCGGCCAGTTCCGCCGCGGCCTCGGCGGCGACACGGCCTACCATAAGCGCCCCCGGCAGCCCGGGCCCGCGCGAAAAAGCCACGGCGTCCACCGCGCCCCGCGCGAGCGGGAGCTTCAGCTTCGCGGCGCCCGCGGCGCCGGAAAAAACGAAAGGCATTTTTTCAAGATGCGCGCGGCTGGCCAGCTCCGGCACCACCCCGTTGTACCTGCGGTGAAGGGCTATCTGGGAAAAAACGGCATTGGAACGCAGCACGCCGTTCTCCAGAACGGCGGCGGAAGTCTCGTCGCAGGTGGTCTCAAAAGCCAGAATTTTCATCAGAATCGGGAATCAAGAATCGGGAATCCAAGGTATTGGGGAACTATTCAGTTCCCTAATTCCGGGATCCCCGATCCACGATCCTCGCTCTCCCCATTATTTCCCCGGTCTTAGATTCCCCAGCACTTCGCGCGCGTGCAGCAGTTCCACGGCCCGTTCCAGCACCTCGTCGCGTACGCCTTCTTCCTTTTTTTCATCCGCTTCTTTGATAATGACGGCGTCCAGGCGCTTCGGAGGAAGAACCGCATCCTTTTTTGGGTCCGCGGTTTTCCCCGCCGGTTTCCCCGCCTTTTCCTCTTTGCCCGGGTAATAGAGCTCCTCGCCCTGCTGCAGCAGCTTCTTCTCGGTCTCCACGGGCACCTTTACAGTGATATCCGGGGTAATGCCGCCGGTCTCGTTCTTGGCGTCATGCTGTATGGACTTTCCGTTCGGCGTATAATACTTGGCAATGGTAAGGCGCAGGGCCGACTTGTCCGAAAGCGGTATCATTGACTGCACACTGGCCTTGCCGAACGTGCGCTCCCCTATGATAACAGCCCGCTTATTATCCTGCATGGCGCCCGCAACTATCTCGCTGGCGGAGGCCGAATAGCGGTTTACCAGTATAACCAGCGGCAGGGAATCAAAAGGCGCGGAAGCACTGGCCTTGAATTCCTGGTAGTTCTCCGCTTTACGGCCCTTGGTATAAACTATCATCTTGTTCGAGCTGAGGAAGAACTTGGAAACGTCCACCGCCGCGGAAAGCAGTCCGCCCGGATTATAGCGCAGGTCTATCACCAGCGTCTCCATGCCTTTGCCTTTGAGTTCTTCCATGGCCTTTGAAAAATTCTCCGTCACGTGCCCGGTAAACTCTATGAGCCTGATGTAGCCGATCTTGCCGTCTAGCATCTTGTGCCGGAGATTCTCGGTCTTTATCAGCTCGCGCGTGATAGCGATATCTCTTGTGGTCCACTCCCCGCCCTTCTCCTCCGGCGCGCGGGCGATAGTTATCTTAACCTGCGTTCCCGGAGTGCCGCGAAGTTTTTTTACGGCCATGTCAATCAGGATGCCCCTGGTGGATTCCCCCTCGATCTTTATTATCCTGTCCCCGGGGAGCATCTCCGCGCGGAACGCCGGAGTATTTGGCAGCGGCGTCACCACCGTAAGCCAGCCGTCGCGCATATCCACGCGTATGCCAATGCCTCCGAATTCGCCTTCGGTATCGCTTTTAACGCGCGCATAGATATCCGGCTCCATGAACTGGGAATAATCGTCCAGTTCCGCGACCATCCCCCTGGCCGCGCCGTACACCAGCTTCTGCGGCTCTATGGCCTCCACATAACTTTCCTTTATCAGCTCCAGCACGTCCACTATTATCTTGAGATGCTGGTAGGTCTTGTCTATCGCAAAATTCACGTAGGGGAAAACAGCGCCTATAATGAGGGCCGAAAGGGTTACAATGGCAAGTTTCTTCGCTTTCTTTATCGGCATACAACTCCTTAGCCCGGATCCCTTTGAAACGGGAATCCGGTTATATTCGCGTATTTGTCAATTATATATTAATTTGCCAGCCACTGCATGGGGTCAAGCGCGCGGTCGCCTTTGCGGATCTCGAAATAGACGGCGCCTTTCCCGGAGCTCTTCCCGGAACCCACTTTCTGGGTATCTTCGCCGGTGAGGCCCAACTGGGATAAGGTCTCCACCACCTGCCCCTTCGCGGCGTCGATGCGGCTGAGCAGGCCGTAAATGGTAAAAAAGCCCTTTTCATGGTCAACTATCACCACGTTGCCGTAGGTACGGAATGGACCGGCGTAAATCACCCGCCCCCCCAGTACAGCCTTTACCGGGGCGTTCTTTGGCGTTGCTATCCGCACGCCCTCGCGCACTATCCAGGTTTTAAGGACCGGGACTTCCTCGCGTCCGAAACGGCTAATTATTCTGCCTTCAGAAGGCCACGGCAGGGACTTGCGCTTTAACGGAAGTTCCAACGACCCGCCCTCGCTGCGGTAAGGCCCCCGCTTATGGAGCTTTTTTACAAGCTGGTTAAGCCCCAGGGCCGCGTTTTGCAGCTTCGCAACCTCCGCCGCGAGCCTCGCCTGCCGGCCCTTGGTGCGCTCCAGCTCGTCGCGCTTGCTCTTGAGTTCGCCCTTATGGGCGGAACTCTGCTTGCGCAACAGTACCTGGCGCGCCCGCAGGCTCACGCTCTTGCGCTTCAGTTCCTCCATGTCTTTGTTGATCTTAAGGCTTTCGCCCTTGATCGTGGTCAGCAGCGCGCGCTTGTTAAGCATAGTAGCGCGCATCAGCATGTCCTTGGAGATATCGCGGGAACCGTAATAAGGGTAATAAAAATTCTTCTGCAGGGAGTACATCACCAGCGCGCCGGAAATATCGCCGGAAAGGTTCTTGCGCGCTTTTTCCAGGGATTCGTATTTCTGACGGGAGTCGGACGACCTGCTCTTGGCCCTGCCCAGCTGCCATTCCAGGTCCTGACGCTTGGATAGATTCTGTTTTTCCTCTTTTTTCAGGCCGGTCAGTTCGGAGGTTATCCGCTCCTCCTCGGCCCGGTACCGGTCCAGCTCCAGTTTTTTCTCTTCCAGCTGGCGGTTTATCTCTTCGAGGTTTTGCTTCTTGGAGTCAGCCTTGTCTTCGGCCCGGACGGCGGAAAGGCAGAAAAGACCGAGCGCAGCGCAGACGGCCGCACGCAGCAGGACCGGCATCAGGGGCCCGGCCCGCCGGATCAGGCGTCTTTTATTTTGCATTTTGCCGGCCCTGCGCGTTCTTCCACTGGCAGAGCACCCACCCCAACAGCGCCCCGCAAACCACCACGGCGGCCTGCCACAGGGGATTGGGCCAGACCCACACCGGGCTAAGGTATTTTACCGGGTAGACCACGGCATAAGCCGCCAGCGCGGAAAAGAAAGCTCCAGCGCCGCCGGAAAGGAACCACCTGGCGTCGGAATTCAGCGAAGCGGCCAGCGAGGCCGGGGTATGCCCGTGCGTCAGCACCATGGCGGCCATTATCACGAAGGAAAGGAACGCCAGCGCAAGCGCCAGGCGCACCAGGTGCCCGTAAAAAAGCGCGTGCATGATGGCAAAGGCCTCGAGCGGCTTATACTTGATATCGGCCACGCCCGGCACCTGCCAAGCGGCGGAGGTCCAGGTATTCATATCGCCCAGCACCTCCTCATTTATGGCCGCTTCCCAGGTATCCGGCATCGGGTTCTGCCCCGGAGCCAGCACCGAAGCCACCAGCTCGGGGTCCTCGGACTTAAGCCTGGCCAGGCGGTCCTTGCGGCTGACAAAAAAAACCTGGGCGGTGCCTTTTATAGCGGACAAGGCCGCCGACACGGCTTCCGGGGTCTCTTTGGATTTTTCATCACGCACAAGAATTATGCGGAAATCTTCTTTCAGGATCATCGCTATTTCGCGCATCTGGGTATGCATGAAAAGCAGCATCTCGGCCAGCAGCCCCACCGAAAAGGCCAGCAGGAAGGCCACCCTGTAGCCTTTGCGGCTTTTGGGAACGTCGCGTGGTTCGCGCGAATGCCGGTGTTCTTCCATAATAATTATGTATTAACGCCCTTCGGGCGGACTTTTCCGAACTTATTTTTTTATCCGCGGATTTCACAGATTTTATCTGCGTTAATCTGCGGGTTTAACAAAAGCAAATTCCTGCAATACAATTATAGCTTTTTCGGAGAGCCGCAAAAAAAGCGAAGAATCTTTGAATTCCACCGAGGCGACGAAAGGAGCGCGCAAGAGCATAAAAGCTCCTGCTGCCTTCTTGTAGAGTGGTGGTTTAATTGTGGGGGTCGAGCGCAGCGAGACTGTGCTTGTCGGTCAGTCGTCAGCCGGGGCGGGTTCTATTTCTTCATGTAAGTCTACCCGCGGGCCAGCTGGTAGTCGTCGTCCGGCGGGCCGCAGGCTTTATGGGGTAGATTTAAACACCGGGAATTCAGAAAGCAGGCGGCCCATGAGCTGGCTTTCTTTTATGGCGCTGAGCGTCTTCAGGAGACCTTCGGCCGGGTTGAATTTCATATCCGGCCGGGCGGTACCCGGATGAGCTGGCCTGTTAGCGTGTTAAAGTTTGGGTTGATATACACGCTTTAAGGGCGCCGGGGTTTATTTCATTTCCTGTACAGCATTTTACTATTGTCCTGCTATCTCCGGCAAAACCCTCAGTCGGAGCTCCGGTCTCGGTTTTCAGTACTCTGATATGGAAATATGAGGCTTCCCCAGGCACATCCTGTTCTGAATATGTATCCGCGTTCGCGCACATGATTTCCAGAAGTTTCTTCCGGTTTTCCAAGGGAACCATCTTTTTGCTGATGTCCGCGTCAATTCCGGTGTCGTGGCCGGGAAAAGGCTTTTTCCAATCGCGATTTACATCTATCACGCCACCCTGAAAAAGACTCATATCGAAAATATATAGTCGGTCGGCAGCCGGAAATGCGACCGCATAGGTATCAGCAACGATTTTTACGAGATCAATGAGTTTCTGTGTCCCGTAATGGTTATCCCCATGATAAGCATTCGACCCCCAGGGGTTAAAAGCGTAATAATAATTCTCCCCCCCCGGCAGCTCTATCAAGCCGGAAACCTGCACAGATATATAATTTGTCGCGCTACCGCAACCGGAGAAATGTTCAATAATTCCTGTTGCAAATACCGGGAACTGTTCCCAATAATAATGAGTAGCGCTCCCCTGCAAGTTTGGAAAGATTATAGGGCTCGGCGTCGCGTGAACCGGGGCGGTGGAAGCGCTTAACGAAATGCTGCTTATCGCTACCGGCGGAGGCGGGATATTGGAATGCTGATGTCCGCCATATGATGGGTAAGAAATATAGTCTTTTTTTGCCGTCCATGGGTGTTTTGAACAGCTTAATGTCCATCTCCCTCTAGTGTTAGGGCGGACGGAATATTGATTAAAGTTCGCCCTGTTCGCGCCCCCCGCGCTTTTTATCGGCTTAACCTCAACCAATTCCCCGGTTTTGGTCAGTATTTCCAGTTTAACATATAATTCCAAGGGCTCTTCTCCTGTATAAGAATTATCTGTCTGCGCAGGCTGCATGGTTATCCCCTCGCCGGAATCGGATCGTGTTCCGAATTCCATCATAAGCCTGGGGCCCGTTCCGGTGCGGTATGGGACAATAATCTCTTTTGCGGAAGTGACAACGGACTCAATTGCCGTATCTTTGAGAAGTGTTGTTACACTTTCCGGTTCTTTGTTTCTGCTGTCAAAATCCACAATAGGCGCAGCGTTTAAGATAACTGGCGAGAGTATAATACATAATAATACAGGTATCCCGATTTTATTTTTCACAATTCCTCCACAAACTAATTTCTATTTTACTCTCTTTTTAGGATTGTTTTAGTTTATATCGAGTATCGCTCTTAAGTGGGCTCCCCAAAGTCGGTATATGTCTTTTGATCTTTTTGGACACTTCTGCCCAAAATGAATAGACACTCTCCGCCGCCTCCGTTTAATCCACCATATTTACTGCCCTATTTATAAACGCCGGGCCGCATCGGAGATGCGGCCCGCTATACAAGCGGAACTTACAGCGACGAGTCCTTGAATTCCACCGAGGAAACGAACGGGGAACGGGAGACCTCCCCGACCATGTCCACCGGCAGGGTGCCGGTGACATCAAAAACACTGAACTTCGAATTCGCCGACTTCTCCGGCAGGCGGAACCAGTTCTCGGAGGTAAAATTATTCCTGTCGCGCAGCGTCTTTATAAAATCCGGCACAAAAGCGTTGGGCGTGTTCTGAAAAGGCACCTTCAGTGTTATGCGCACCCGGGTCTTGAGCGGCACTCCGGTGCTCCTCTTTTCAATGGAGACCCTGGCTACGCCCTTCATTTTGAGTATGTAGCCTATGCTGGAATAGGGAGCCCAGCCCATTATCATGGTCTTCTTCGCGTTGCGCGAATGGTAGATCTTCTCTCCGCTGAACTTGAAGCCGACCTCGGACTCAAGCCTGGAAAGCAGGTTAGAATAGCCCTCCGCGTAAGGCGTGACACTGAAAAAAGCGTATTCCCGCGCGTAATTCCCCGGCGCGGAACCAGGCGGCCAGACATGGGAACCCACGGGGCCGGCCTCTCCCGCGAAGGTGACCTTGTAGTGGGAGAGATGAGGCCCGGAAGCGTCTTTCCCGGCGGAAACCGGAACCGCCCCGCCTATCCGGCCCGGGGCCGGCACGGTCATAGC